>Ga0164241_10000515_pt1 | contig 69080 bp, 50 predicted proteins | sample OricomyardsoilBY_FD_108780 | JGI IMG/M metagenome (GOLD analysis project Ga0164241, IMG submission 108780) | Backyard soil microbial communities from Emeryville, California, USA - Original compost - Back yard soil (BY) | ecosystem: Environmental > Terrestrial > Soil > Unclassified | place: USA...
ACGAAGGCTTTGGTGTTTTCGGGGAGCCGCTCCTGCGCCGCTTCGCACACCTGTTCATAGACATCCTGCCGGATGTCGGCGATATCGGCTTCGTTGCGCCAGTTGCGCGAGAGAAACTGCATCAGTATCGCTTCCAACGGCAAGACCTCACGGACAAACCAAGCCTCCACGGCGGCCGCGCTCACGACCGTACCGACGCCTTGGACATGTGCGTCCTCAATGAATATGTCGGGCGGCTTCGCCATCCCCTCTCAGCCTTTTGCCTTTCCGCAGTTCCGGACGGGCTACACTTATGCTGACGGCTGAGCCCGCCGGAACTAAACCTCAAAGTGCAAAAAAATTGGGAAAATGCGAATCGTGGGCTGATATAGGCTCAGGAGCCCTGCTTCGCCGCAGTGCACACAAGGAAATTTCAAACCGAGAGGCGGCCATGGATGGGCCGCGGAAGGCCTCAAGAAGGCTTTGAGCAAGCCATTGCCCTAAACAAAAAGGGCGGCGGATTGCTCCGCCGCCCTTATCTTCGCTGTTTTCGCTAGGCTAACCGCCCAAGCCGATACTGATTGTGGCGAAGGGACCGTGGAAGCTTTGGTTTCTTGTGTCGCGGGCGTCGATGCCGCCATCCATTGCGCCGAAGAAGAAGTCCGCGCGGTAGCCTAGGCTGAGCTTGGCGTTGGGGAAGCGAAGGGACGCCCCCGCAAAGCCGCCTACATTGGGCACGGTGACTGAGCGCGTGCGGGCAACGAATTTGCGCGGAGGTTTGCTGCTCGATACCGGGCCATTACTGAAGCTTTTGAAATACTGGCTGGAGGATATGTGGCTGCCGCGAACCTTCTGGCGCCCGAACAAGACGGCGGCATTGATGCCCCAGTCGAAGGCGAGTCCGGTTTCATCGATGTTACCCGCGATCTCCTGTGATCCATTCATTGAGAGCGTGGGGCCGACACCGGTAAAACTGCGCGCGATTTCGTTTTGCGCATAATAGCTGTGGTTATGGGAATTTGTTTTGTATTTATGCCAGCTGGGGAAAAATGGCGTCGGCGGCTGCGGAATACGTTCCTTAAACGGGTCGGGCAATTCCCGCAATTTGGCTGTGCTGCTGGTGGTGAACTGAGCGAAGCGCACACCGAAATCGATGGTCGCGGCATTGCCGCGGCCCCACAGGCCCAAGCCAACGTCCCGACCAGCCATGAAATCCGCAATCACATAACTGGATTTATGTGCTGATGCGGTGTCGCCAAAGCGTGTCCAGTGGCCCATCCACGGATCGCCACTCTTGGTAACACCGCTTTGACGGATTTCTGTCGTCTGCTGATGTAACTGCTTTTTGTTGTTGGAACGTCCGTAGCGGATAGCGGCTGAGACAGACCAATCGGATGCATCGGGCTGGAAAGTGATCTTGCCTTCACCGCCGAAGGCATAACGCGGTGGGCGCTGGATTTCGGCGGACGACACCGGCGCAAACGGACGCGGATTAGCGCTCAAAAACGGTGGCAGGAACGCCTGTTCGCCGCCCTGCACGCGATCGAGCTGCGCGCCGAGTTCAATCCAGACGGTGGGGCGATCTGTGTCGCCTGCTGCTTGCGCGGGTGTGCAAAGTGTTATGGCGAGGGCCAGAGATGAGACCGTGGATAGCAGGTGCCAGCGCGTATCGTTGGTTTGGTTTTGTGTGTTGATCAGTTCGCTCATTGTGTATTTCCCCCCTTATCCACATTTGTCATTCCCGGCCGGGCCGCGCGTAAGCGCTGTACGGGGAAGGGAATCCAGGTGGATAGATTGTGCTGTGTGTTGGACGCCTGGGTTCCCTTCCCTCGCGCCGCTGGCGCGGCACTCGCCGGGAATGACAGGGTTTTGGTGAATGTGCCGTTCATCGCGCTCACCAGTTCTTCGTGACGCGCAGGCCGATCAGCCGCGGGTCGGTGAGGAAGATGTTTGTCGTCAGGTTCGAGTCATCGCTGTTGAGGAACGCGCCGGTGATGGCGGTCGTGTCCAGCACGTTCTTGATGTAGCCCATCACCTGCCAGCCGTCCTGATTGGTCAGGATCATGGTGAGATTCAGGTTGGTATAGCTGCGAATGCGATCATACGGGTTGTCGTTGAAGATGCGCGCCCAGCTATCATCCTGCCAGTAGAAATCCGTCCGCAGCGTGCCAGCCCAATTGTCTGTAATGGGCATGGAATATTGTGCGCCTGCTGAAAGCGTGAAGGGCGGTGCGTTGGGCAAAGTGTGACGTGACAGGTCTTTTGAAAAACCTGCGCCGCCATTGGGCGCGTCCAGAGGGTTGAAGCCCTGATAGCCTGCGGGAATAGTGGTCGGGCCACCGCTTTTTCCAGTCGAACCGGCACCGATCAGTGGATTACCCGGCGTCGGCGCGCGATATGGCAGTTGTGTGACAGGATCGGTGAGGTCCGTATAGGCATGACTGCAGGACAGGACGCTGTTGCCTTGCGCGTAATTGGTGAAGGTAGGCCGCGAGAAGTTGCCCTGCTCCAGTAAAGCTATAACCACCGATGTGGGCAGAATGCAGTTGGATGCCTGGGTGGGGAATGGTCGCACGATCATCCAATCGGGGTTACCGGCTGTGCGATCCATCAGATCTATTGCGCTTTCGCCTTTGTTGGCACGCGCTTCCTGATACCCGCCGCTGGCGTTGAAGCGTAAGCCCGGCAGCGGCTCCCAGGTGGCCTCAATCTCAGCGCCTTTAACCTTGGCATCGAAGTTCAGGTTGATCGCGGTGCGGTCCACGATCTCTGAAATCTGATAGCCTTTGTAGTTGTAATAGAAAACGCTGGAATTGAGGGTCAGCGATCCATCAAACAAGGTGTTCTTGGTGCCGAGCTCGAAGGCATCGATATATTCCGGCTCGAAGGTCAGCGGATGCACCGGGTTTTTATCGCCTGTTGCGAAGGCTGGCAGAACCGGGCCGGGCGGGTTGGCGCCGCCGGCTTTATAGCCATGGGCATACGAGCCGAAGACAAGCGTTTGATCCGTGAAGCTGAGCTTCGGCGTCCAATTGATCGCGGCACGGCCGGTAATGGCATCCCATTGCTGATCGACCGGTGGCAAGGATGGATAGCCCGCGCCATTATTGAGCAGTTGGCTGGGGATGTTGGCGAAATGTTTCTGATCTTTCGTCCAGCGCAAGCCGCCGGTGAACTTCAGATCTGGCGATACATCGTAATAGGCTTCCCCAAAGGCCGCATAAGAGTTGAGAACATAGGGATTCTGGCTGCGGAAATAGTTGTGGCCGTTTCCTTCCAGACTGCTGATCGGATTGGGGTCGATATAGACGCAAGAGTTGACCGTTGGCTGTCCGCCGGTTCCGTATGGATTCTTGTATTCGAACCCGCCATAGCGGCCAAGGCATTCTGCGTTAGACGACACGCCATCGACCCATTGCGGATGCGGTCTACCGTCGCCGCTAAACTGCCAGGCGAATAACGTCATCGAATTGATGAAGACGTAGTAATTCTCCATCGTTTCGTAATGCATAAAGTTTCCGCCCACGCTAAAATTGAACGGGCCGGAGAAACTGGATGACAGACGGAATTCCTGATTGGCTTGCCAGGACTGCTGCTGTGTCAAATCCATGGCGAGCAGTTTATCGCTGCACCCAAGCTGAGGATCACAAAGAGTATCTATATTACCTGAAGCAGGATTGAACCGTAAAATTCCGTTGGCTGTGCCGCCTTGGGCCGAGGACGGAAACCGGAAGACACCAGAGTTCGAAGCGAAGCGGTTATAATCCTGTGTCGAATACAGGGAGTCGTTGTTATAGCCGGTGTCTGACGTAAATGTCAGTTGCGGTGTCAGTTTATAGACCATGTTCAACTGAACCGTGTCGTTCTTTGCTTTGTATTTCGGTGTCAGCTCTGAATCGATTTCGCGCAAATTGGTAGATTGGCGATTTCTCGTATAGGGAAGGTTGCCGAGCTGATAATCGACCACAGCAAAATATGGCAGCGAGTAAGGATCGGGCACACCGAAGGCTTCATCGCCATAGAGCGAGCCCATTTTGCAACCTTGGCTCAGATAGGGGTGAAGGCCGTTAAAGACCTGCCAACCTGACTGTATGGATTGGGTCGCAACCCCGCCCACGGATTCTGGCGTCGGGTCGGTGGTGCAAAGTTGCTTGGCGCTGCGCAGACGATTGTCATCTTCTGAGAAATGCTCCCAGACGAGATTGACGTTGAGATTTGGTGTTGGTTTTACGCCGAGCGTGGCGCGGCCTGACCAGAGGTTGCGGCCATCGACATTTTCATTTGTCGGGCGGTTGAAGGTGTAGCCATCGCGTTTGGTCCACTCACCGGCGAGGCGCAACGCGAGCCGATCATCGACGATGGGTAGATTGAGCATGCCTTCGAAGCGCCTTTGTTTGTAATTTCCGAGTTCGGCGGATGCCATCGCTTCGAATTGATCGGTTGGTTTGGCGGATGTGATGTTCACCACGCCTGCGGTCGCGTTGCGGCCGTAGAGTGTGCCTTGTGGGCCGCGTAAGACCTGCACCTGGGCGACGTCGAAGAATTCTTGCTCGAAGAAATGGTTGCGGATGAAGGGTTGGTCGTTGAAGGCCACCGCGACCGCTGGATCGGTGGTGACCGAAATGGCCTGTGTGCCGATGCCGCGCAACTGGATGGAGTAGCCCGCGAAATTTGTTTTGGTGAAGGTCATGTTGGGGACCTGTTTGATCAAGTCCGGGCCGCCATTGGTTTGGCTGGCGGTGAGTTGTTCCTGGCTCAGCGCTGTGATCGAAATCGGGATGGACTGCACATCGCCGCCGCCGAGCTTGGATGAGGTGACGGTGACCGTTTCCACCGCTGCGCGCTGGGGCGATGCGGCCTGTGCCAACTGAATGGGAGAAATGTCGATAGACGAAGACTTTTGTTTGACAATCACAAGAACGCCAGCACCATCGCGCGAATATATGAAGCCTGTTCCGCGTAGCAATTTTGTCAGCGCGTCTTCGGGCGAGAGGTTGCCTTTGACGCCGGGCGTCTTCAACCCTCTTAACTCAGCGCTCGACGCGATCAGCGTGATTCCCGACTGCGTCGTGAATTCGTTAAGGGCCGAGGAAAGACTATCTCCTGGGATATTGAAATCCTGCGCATGGGCCGCAGACATTGCGGTGGTTGCGAGAACCAAACCAGCCAATGACATTTTTATGTTGAAAAACATTCTTGTTCACCCCCTGTAATGACGTTCCCCTCGCCGCTTGTTGCGGCCGAGCACCAATTCTGGTTCAGCGCGAGATCACAATCTCGCCCTCTGCCTTCTTCACCTGAAGTCCGAATAATCTCTGTGCGATGTGCGCAAATTCCTGCGTATTGTGCGCGGGCAATGCGCCGCTGATCTGGTGCGCGGCGGCAAATGAATCACCGATCACGATCTTTTCACGATTGTAGCGATTGTATTGTTGGGCAGCTTCCGCAAGCGGCGTGTTGTGGAAGACGAGTATTCCGCCGCGCCATGCCAGTTCGTCCGCGAGGCCTTTGCGCGTTTCCTTTTTGATCGAAATGCCAGTCGCGGTTGCGACGAGCACATCTCCGGGCGCCATGAGCGCGGATTGCGATGGGGCGCCATTTTCTGTCGAGAACCACACCCGGCCATCGACCAAAGTCACTTCGAGCTTTCCAACCTCTTTTCGGACGGAAAACTTTGTTCCCAAAACGGTGATCTTGTGATCGCCTGCAGTAACGACGAAGGGACGGTTCGCATCATGCGCAATACTGAAATATGCCTCGCCTTTTTTCAGCAAACCGGAACGGTGCGTAAATCCTAGATCGGCCCGAAAGACAGAGTCCGTGTTGAGCTCAACAACGGAGCCATCTGCCAAGGTGACGGTTTGGTGGCCACCCACGGGTGTCGTGTAGGTCTGGGTGTCCGGCATCATGAAATAGGCCGAGCTGCCAAGTGCAAAGATGGCTAAGGTCGCGACCAGAGCTATGGCACGCAGAGAGAAAGAGTGGCCCGCTGGCGGCTTTGCAAGGCCTATCGGCTGAAAACCATTTGGTTCCAACGCGACGAGCCGTTCTGCCCGCCCCCACGCCATTGCCACGCGCTGATAGGCAAGGAAATTCGCGGTGGACGCGCCGAGCCAGGCGTTCAATTCGCTTTGGTCGTCTTCGGACCAGTCTACGCGGTCGCTTCGCTCCAGCCATGCCGCTGCCTGACGCTTGATCGCGACAGCGTGCTCAGTGTTCGGCCCAGTCTCAAACTCGCTCATGGGCGCTTCCGCGGATTGGTGTGCGCGCCGTAAAGAATGTCGGCGAGTGCATACATGCCTTCGGTCAGATAGACGGAGACGGAGGCTTCGCTCAGATTGAGCCGCAACGCGATTTCCTTGCGGGAAAGGTTGCGAATACGGCGCAGAACGACAACGTCGCGATAACGCGGTGGAAGCATTTCTATGGCCTCCTTCAAACGACGAAGCTCATCACGCGCGGCCAGCACCTGGTCCGGCCCCGGCGTGTCTATGGCGATGCCCAGCGCATCCAGATCCGCAACTGCATCCATGGGCACGACCTTGCGGTCGCGAACACGGTTTGCGATCAGGTTTCGGGCGGCCTGGAACAAATATGCCTTGGTATTTTTGGGGAGCTCTTTTTGTGCGGCTTCGTAGACGCGGACATAGATGTCGTGCAGCAGGTCTTCTACGTCGCTTTCATCGCGCCAATTGTGCCGTAGAAACTGCAACAACATCGCCTCCAACGGGAGGACCTCATGCAGAAACCAATGCAAGGCTTCGGGCACACTCATAGGGGTGCCCTGATGCGCCGCACTGCGAATTCCACTGTTGTGGCCCAACCCCTGATCCATCCCTTGCCCTTTAATCCATTCCAGTGGGGAACGAACCGCAGGCTACACACATGGAGACACGGCCCGATCCCGGTTCTTAATGGGTCTTCGGGAAATAATTTCTAGAGGCTAGGGACGCAATTTTATTTCAACGGGGCGCGTGGGGCGTTTCAGCCTGAGAGCGTGCGCCGAAGTGATACCGGCATTCAGGCAGCCTTGCGCGGCAGGATGACGAACGGACTTGAAGAAAACGACGGCGACCGCCCGCTATTTATCGGTGCGATCGGATTCTCGGCTAAGCCTCGTCGGGTTTTCGCCAAGCTTTGTGATAGGCGACAGTGAGCCTGCCATGGTTGTTACGTGATCATCGCGTTACTTTCTTGGCGGCGGTCACGACGGCGGTTTCAGGCGACCTTGAGCAATTGTTTGCCCAGATTTTCGCCGCCGAAAAGGCGCATCAGGGTGCGGGGAGCATTTTCCAATCCATGCTGGACATCTTCCCTATAGCGGATGCGGCCTTGCTCGATCCACTGGCCGATGCGCTGCCGCGCGATGGGGTATTCGTTCTGGTAATCGAGGACAATGAAGCCCGACATCGAGGCGCGCTTGAAGATGAGATTGAAATAGTTCTCCGGTCCTGCCGGCATCTGGCCAAGCTCGTAGCGGGAGATGCCGCCGCAGACGACGACACGCGCCTGCAAGGCCAGTTCGCCCAACAAGCTGTTGAAGATCGGGCCGCCGACATTATCCCACAGCACATTGATGCCGCCGGGAGACAGTTCGCGCATGCGGCGGCGCACATCGTCGGTCTTGTAGTCGATGGCGGCGTCGAAGCCGAGTTCGTCCACCAGCCATCTGCACTTCTCGGGCCCGCCCGCGACGCCAATGACCCGGCAGCCGGAGATCTTGCCGATCTGGCCCACGACAGAGCCCGTGGCACCGGCAGCACCCGTTACCACCAGCGTATCGCCCGCGAAAGGTTTGCCGATCTTGTTGAGGCCGAAGAATGCGGTCATGCCCGTGCTGCCGAGCACGCCGAGATTGGCTGTGAGCAGCTTGCCGTCTTCGATCTTCACAATGTCGTCGGCGCAGACGGTGGGATGATCCTGCCAGCCGAATTGGCCCATCACCTTGTCGCCGGGGGTGAAGCCATCTGCGCGCGACGCGATGACCTCTGCAATCGCGGAGCCGCGCATGACCTCGCCCAGCGCGGTCGGGGCGACATAGCCGCCTACATTTTCCATCCAACCCTTTTGCGCCGGATCGAAACCGAGATAGAGGGTGCGCAGCAGAACTTCACCGGCTTGCGGATCACGAACCGGTTTTTGTGCCCATTCGAAATCGCTGTCCTTCAAGGGGCGGCCTGTGGGCCGCGCGGCGATCAACCATTGGCGATTAATTCTCGTCATCTTACCCTCTTATTGTGGAAAATATTGTACGGACGGATTAGCCCCCGCCGTCCACATTCACCTTTTGACCGTTGGCGTATGAATTTGCGTCCGACACCAGAAACGTCACGACTGCGGCAACATCCTGCGGTGTGCTTACGCGGCCGAAGGGCCATTTGGCGTTGAGATCGGAAATATCCTGGGCACCCATTGCCGCTTTGGCCAGGCGTTCGCCCATGTCGGTCACGGTGAGGCTGGGTGCCACGATGTTGGTGCGGATGCCGTGTTTGCGCTCTTCCTTTGCAAGGGTGCGCGCCAGGGCTTCCATCGCCGCTTTGCCCATGTTGTAGGGTGCGCCGTTGGCGGCCATGTTGAGGGTGGCTACGCTTGAGATCATCACGATGTCGCCGCGCCCGCGTTTGCGCATCTGCGGCAGCACGAGTTTGCTCAGATAATGCGGCCCGAAGGCGTGCACGCGCACCACCCGTTCCATTTCGGCGGGATCGGTATCGGCGACGGACAGCCCGCGGCTGGCGATGCCCGCATTGTTGATGAGGATATCGATGCCGCCGAAATCGCGCATGACATCGGCCACCATCGCCACGTCTTCATCCCAGTTCTCGACCGACACCGAATAGACCACGGCCTTGCGGCCCAGCGTTTGCACAGCGGCGACGGTTTCGGCGGCGGCCTGCTCATCGCGACGATAGTTGATCGCGATGTCGGCACCGGCCTCGGCGAGCGAAAGGGCGATGGCACGGCCAATGCCGCGGCTTGCACCGGTGACCAGCGCAACACGCCCCTGAAGCGATATTTTCATGTCAGATACGGTCGTTCATATAGGCTTCGAGTGTCAGATGCTGTTGGCGAATACGCATTTCGGAATAGCGGCCGAGTTGCACGGTGTTGGTGCCGGAGGCTTCCAGCCCTTCCTGCACATAAGGGAGATTGCCCCAATCCTGTTCCACCACGGGGCCGAGACCGCCAAGTTCGGCAGCGCTGGACCAAGGCTCATCTTCGCCGAGAAAACGCAGTTTGGCGGGTGCGGGGCGCGGGGCGCCTTCCGGAATCTGCCGCAGGATTCTGATTTCCATGATGGTGGAATCATGGGCCTTGCCATCGGGCAGCCAGCGATAGACGAGGCTTGGGATGAAGCCGCCCCAGACCGAGAAATTGGGAAACAGATTGTAAACCAGAGAATCTCCAAGCTCTGCGTCCGACGCGCTCGCATGATCGCGGCCGGTTTCGGCTTCCAGCGCTTTGCGCATCAGATCGGCGACATAGGCCCTGGCGGTCGTGCCTTGCGGCACTTTCGTGCTGTTGCCGCCGATATTCATGCGGCCGCGACCGCCATTTGCCAGCATCGCTTCGGCGATTTCATCCTGGGTGTAGATGCGGTCTGTCACGAAGGGGCTGGAATGACCGCGCGCGCTGATGTGGCGGGTGACGTGGTCGCTGAAGACATCATATTGCGCATTCGCATCTGTCACGAAGGGCATGATCTGCGGATGCGTGGTGATAGCGTGGTGGCTTTCCATGAACGCTTCGGAACACGCCATCCAGTTTGCTTTCACGCGCTTCTGGACATGGGCAAAGGTGTAGCGATCTTCTGCGCGCCAGCGTTCGAAGTGGCGCGGGATGACGCCTAGCGCGCTTTCCAGCGGCTTCGCAGCGGGATCAAAATTGATGAAGACGAACCCGCCCCAGGTTCCCACTTTCACTTCGGGCAGGCGCATTTTGTCGGCAGGGCATTGCGGAAAATCCCACGCCATCGGGTTTTCGAGGAAGGTGCCGTCATTCTTCCAGGTGAAGCCGTGGAAGGCACATTTGAATTGCGCCTTGCAGCCATCATGGGTCACCAGCTTGCGGCCGCGATGGAGGCAGGAATTGTAGAACGCCTTGATGTCGTTGGGCGCCGTGCGCACGACGATGAGCGATTTTCCCACGATATTGTAGACATGAAAATCGCCGACATTCGGAATTTCTTCTTCGCGGCACGCCATCTGCCAGACGCGCAGCCACACTTTATCGATCTGACGCTTGAAGAAATCCGTGCCGGTGTAATGCTCGACCGGAATTTCGCCGGTGCCAAGGTCCGGCTCGGCGCGTTCGCGCAGCACTTGAGGCGGGGTGCGGGTGTCTGTATCCAGAATTTTCTGATAGTCGATCGCGTCGCAATAGGGCGGTTTGAACTGGGGCGACTGGCTCATTGGCTTTCCTTGCATGTGGGGCGCAATTGCGCGCGCTTTCGTTACGACTGGCTGGCCGCCGCGAAATGTTCGACAAGCAACGCATTCACATGCGCGGCTTTTTCCAGATGCGGCATGTGACCGGCAACTTCCAGAATTTCCACACGGCCTGGCAGCTTCGCCGCGTGACCGGCAGGAATGATTGCATCTTCGCGGCCCCAGATCGTCAAAAGCGGGACGGTCAGTGAGGCGAGCGTTTCACGCGTGCCTTCGTGCTGTATGCAGTCGGGGAAATTGGCCTGCGCAATCTTGCGCAAGGCTTCCTCCGCGCCATCGAGACGTTTGACCTTCAACACGTCTTCCGCCATGTCAGCCGTGACAAGCGCTTTGTCGGCGAACAGCAGTTCCAGCACTTTTTGCAGATCGCGCCGCCGCTTGGCACCGAGAAACCCTTCGATATAGTCGCGGGAGATTTCGGAACCCAGCCCGGCGGAACAGATCAGCGTCAGCGAAGCGACACGCGCAGGCGCCGATGCTGCGATTTCCATGGCCACCGCACCGCCCAGCGAATGACCGACAAGATGGACCTTGCCGAGATTCAACGCATCCATTGCGGCGAGGCTTGCGCGCGCCAGCGATGCGGACGAACCATCCGCGACAGCCTTTGACGAACCGCCATGACCCAGCATGTCCAGTGCGATGGTGTGACGTCCATCCGACAAAGCGGGCTGGTTGAACATCCAGTTGTTCAGATCGCCGCCAAAGCCATGCAGGAAAAGAACGGGCACACCGCCCTCGCCCATCGCCAGATAGCGCATGCGTTCGTCGCCCACTTCGACAAGCTGCGGCTCAATGCGCGCGACGGTGGAATTTTGCTGCTGCGCCGCGATTTCGGCAACACTCTGCGCAACGAAGGCTTCGATCTCTTCGTCGCTCGCCTCGGCATCGTCGATTACGGCAATGAGTTGGCCGCATGGCAGCGTATCACCCGTATTACCGAGGATACGGCGCACGATGCCCGCATCGACAGCTTCGAGTGTGTTGGTGATTTTGGGCGTTTCGATATCTATCAGCGGATCGCCCGCGCCAACGCGCGCACCGGGCTCAACATACCAATGGACGAGCAATCCATCTTCCATCGAAAGACCCCATTTGGGGACGGTGACACTGTGAAGGGTCATGGCGCGCGCTTTCTATTGTGCCGCGATACGGGCGGGATCGCCAAGGCTCGCGCGGATGGCGGCTTCGATCCTCTCGGTGGAGGGCACATACAAATCTTCAAGCACCGGCGAAAAAGGAACCGGGGTGTGCGGCGCGGTCACCCGTCTAATTGGCGCGCGCAAGTTATAAAACCGCTTTTCCGCGACCAGTGCCGCAATGTCGGTGGCCATGCTACAGCGCGGCGTATCTTCATTCACCACAACGAGCCGCCCGGTGCGTTCCACACTTTCGAGGATGGTGGCTTCATCAAGCGGCGAGGTTGTGCGCGGGTCGATCACCTCGATGGAAATGCCTTCTTTCGCGAGCTTTTCGGCCACGGCCTTGCAGCGCGGGACCATGGCGGAGAACGCAACGACGGTGAGATCATCGCCGTCGCGCACGATATCTGCTTCACCGAAGGGAATGGTGTAGGCGTCGTCCGGCACATCGGCTTCGGTGTCGTAGAGCGTCTTGTGCTCCAGGAAGATCACCGGATCGTCTTCGCGGATGGCCTGGATAAGCAATCCTTTAGCGTCATAGGCATTCGACGGCATCACCACCTTCAACCCCGGAACATGGGTGAACATGGAATCGAGCATCTGGCTGTGCTGGGCCGCCGCGCGAAAACCAGCGCCGACCATGGCGCGCACCACCAGTGGCGTGCGTGCATTTCCGCCGAACATGTAGCGGAATTTCGCGGCCTGGTTGAATATCTGATCGAAGCAGACGCCGAGAAAATCCACGAACATCAGGTCAACGATGGGGCGAAGGCCGGTGGCCGCAGCACCCGCCGCCATGCCGATGAAACCGGATTCGGTGATCGGCGTATCGATCACACGGTCGGCGCCAAATTCGGTGATAAGCCCCTTGGTTACGCCGAGCACGCCGCCATAGGCATCTATTTCACCGCTTCCGCCGTGGCCGCCCGCCACATCTTCGCCTATGAGGACGACACGCGGATCACGCCGCATTTCCTGACGCAGTGCTTCGTTGATGGCCTGGCGATAGCTTTTCTTCGGCATGACGCACGTTCCTTAAATCGACGGCTCAGTACTGGACATAGACATCGCGCTCGAGTTCGGCGGGGGATGGCCATTGCGCACTGGTTGCTGCGGCGACCGCTTCTTCGATCTCTGCGGCAACCTCTTGGTCTATGGCGTCAAGTTGCGCCGCATCGAGCAAAGCTCCGGCGATGACTCTGGCGCGGAATTTGATGAGCGGGTCGTTTTCGCGCGCTGTCTTGATTTCAGCCTTGGAGCGATAGAGTTGCGGATCGCCAACAAAATGCCCGTAAAAGCGCAGGCAGGTTGTTTCGATCGCGGTGGGGCCACCGCCACTGCGGGCACGTTCCGCCGCATCGCGCATGGCTTCGGCGACCGCAAAGAAATCGGTGCCGTCCACCGTCACTGCGGGCATGCCGAACGCGGCCGCGCGCGAGGCGAGATCCTTTGCGCCGCAATGATAGGATACGCCGGTGCCTTCGCCGTAACCGTTATTTTCCAGCACAAAAATCGCTGGCAGCTTGAGGACGACCGCAAGGTTCATCGCTTCAAAGGTGGTGCCCTGATTGGAGCCGCCATCGCCGGTGAAGGAGACGGCCAGCTTGCCGGTCTTCAGCGTTTTTGCCGTTAGCGCCGCGCCGATGACCAAGGGCGGATTGCCGCCGACAATGGCATTGGCACCCAACATGCCTTTGGAAAGGTCGGCGATGTGCATGGAGCCGCCCTTGCCGCGGCAGAGCCCGCCTTCCTTGCCGAAAATCTCGATCATCATGCCTTTCACATCGCAACCTTTTGCGATGCAGTGGCCATGTCCGCGATGGGTCGACCCTATCCAGTCATCATCACCGAGGCCGAGACAGATGCCTACGCCCGACGCTTCCTGCCCCGCATAGAGATGCACGAAGCCCGGCACGTTGCCGTTGGAGAATTCGATGCTGACACGATCCTCGAACGCGCGGATGCGGGCCATCCGATGATAGGCGTCGAGCAATTGTTCCCGGGTAAACTGCATGTCTCTCCCTTTAGGTTTTTAAAGGAGCTTTTGGGCTGCAAGGCCTAGCTTTCAACTTCTTTACACACTTGCCAAAAACTATGTCAAGCGGCGATAGGCACATTGACACCTGAATTCGTCGCCCGGCGCGGCGGTCATAAAAGTTTACACACATGCCAAAAACAATTGACGCCCGCCGGGCGATGCGTGAAGCTGTGTGCACGAATGATCGGGCAGCTCCGCAAGAGGGCGCCGGACGCGGGAGATTTCGGTATGACGGACGAGAAATCCCCCGTTGCGGGATGGAACGCTTGGTATGTCATCGGCGTTCTGGCGCTTGCCAATGTGCTTTCCAGCGTGGACCGATTTCTGCTGAACCTGCTGGTCGAGCCGATCAAACACGACCTTTCGATTTCAGATACGCAGATCGCCACGCTGCAGGGCGTGGCCTTTGTGGCATTTTACGCAACGCTCGGCCTGCCCATCGGGCGGCTCGTGGACCGCACCTCACGGCGCACAGTTCTTGCCACTGGCATCGCGGTGTGGAGCGTGATGACCGCGATGTGTGGGCTGGCGCGCGGTTATGTCGGCCTTTTTCTCTGCCGCATCGGGGTTGGGGCGGGCGAAGCAACCCTCTATCCGTCAAGCTATGCGATGATCCCCGATCTGGTGCCAAAGCACATGATTGCGCGCGCAACCAGCATCTTTGTGATGGGGTCGTTCATTGGCGCCGGGCTGGCGCTGATTGCGGGCGGGTCCATTGTCGGTTTCATTGGCAAGGCCGGGGTGGTACACCTTCCCCTGCTGGGCGATACGCAGGCTTGGCGCGCGGCTTTTCTGTTTGTGGCGGCGCCGGGCCTTCTTGTTTCGCTGCTCATCATGCTCACAGTGCGCGAACCCGCACGGCTCGGCGTGCGGTCGGGCGAAACGGTTGCGGCCCAAGCAACACTTAAAGACGTCTTCCAGTTCGTTCTGGCGAACCGGCGCGTTCTCATTGGCATCTTTGCCAGCTTCAGCGCGCTCACCCTGTTCGGCTACGGCATGCAGGCTTGGACACCCACTTTCCTGATCCGCACCTATGGCTGGAGCACTGCCGAAGTCGGCCTGATCTATGGCACGATTATGCTGATATTCGCGCCCGCAGGCGCGCTTGCCGCTGGCGCCTTTTCGGATTACCTGTCGGCCAAAGGCTACAAGGATGCGAGCCTGCGCACCGCGCTGATCGGCTGTATCTGCCTTATTCCGTTCGCCGTAGCAGCGCCGCTTTCGCCCAATCCGACCGTCGCGCTGTGCCTGCTGGCGCCGCTGAGCTTTTTTGCAAGTTCGCCCTATCCGCTCGCGGGCACGGCCATCCAGTTGATCGCGCCCAACAGAATGCGCGGACAACTGACCGCCATGTTCCTGTTTGTCATCAACTTTGTGGGGCTCGGCTTCGGGCCGCTGCTGATTGGCCTGCTCACCGATTATGTTTTCGCGGATGAAAGCCTGCTGCGCTATTCGCTGGCCGGTGTGGCGGCCATCACACTGCCGATCGCTGCCATACTGATCGCCTGGACGCTGCGCCCGTTGCGCGTGCTGACGACCAGCATGGGCGCGGTGCCCGCCGCGCCTGCGCCGCTTAACACTTAACCTTCAGGAGATAACCATGGACTTACGCCTCAAAGGCAAACGCGCGCTTGTCACAGGCGCAACGCGCGGCATCGGACGGGCCATTGCAGCTGCACTACTGGATGAGGGCGCCTCTGTCGCCATTTGCGGCCGCGATGCTGCTGGCGTGGAACACGCGCTGGAAACACTCGGCAAGAAGGGCAAAGTTGTGGGTGCGCCCGTCGATGTCGCCAATGGCGATGCCTTGCGCGCCTGGATCGCGGAGGCCGCCGCGGCGCTGGGTGGGCTCGACATTGTCGTTTCCAATGTCAGCGCGGGCGGCGGCGGACGTACCAGCATCGAAGCCTGGCGGCAGAATTTCGAGGTCGACATGCTGGGCACCGTTCACACGGTGGAAGGCGCCTTGCCTTTTCTCGAAAAATCAGACGGCGGCGTCATCACCATGATCAGCAGCACCGCAGCGGTGGAAGCGTTCCGCGTGCCGCAGCCTTACAATGTGATGAAGGCGGGGCTTATCAATTACGCCAAGAATCTCAGCATTGTGCTTGCGCCCAAGAACATCCGTGTCAATACGGTGTGCCCCGGCCCGATCTATTTTGAAGGCGGCGCCTGGGAAAACATCAAGCGCAACATGCCCGAGATTTATAACGAAACTGTGAGCCAGATCGCGCTTGGCCGGATGGGAAGCGCAGAAGACGTGGCGGCAGCCACGCTGTATCTTTCGAGCGCGGTGGCAGGTTATGTCACCGGCGCGAACCTCATCCTTGATGGCGGATTCACCAAGCGGGTGAACTTCTGACAATGGCGGCTGGCGAAAAGCCCGTAGCTGTGGTGACCGGCGCGTCCGAGGGAATCGGGCGCGCCATCGCCGGGCGGCTGGCCTGTAACGGGTTTCATGTCGTCATTACCGATATTCAGGATGATACAAGCGAGGCTGCGGCGCGTGCCTTGGGCGGCAGCTATGTTCATTGCGATGTTGCGCGGGAAGAGGACTGGAACGCCCTTTCGGATGATCTGACCCGGCGCTTCGGGCGGCTTGACGTGCTTGTGAACAATGCAGGCATCAATCCCGCGCCACAGAATTTCGCGTCCTATCCGCTTTCTGCCTGGCGCGGCATGTTCGCGGTCAATCTCGACGGGGCTTTTCTGGGGTGTCGGATGGCGGTGAACGCCATGAAAGCGGGCGGGACAATTATCAACATCGCCTCGGCGGCGGCGCGCAAGCCGGTGGGCGACATGGCCGGATACTGCGCCAGCAAAGCCGCTATGTGCATGTTGACCAAAACGGTAGCGCTGTATTGCGGCCAGAACGGATTGAACATCCGGTGTAATGCGGTGTTACCGGGCTCCATCGAAACACCGCTGGTGAACCGGCTACGCGATGCTGCGCCAGACCCTGCTGCCGCCCGCGCCGCTGCGGCCGCACGCCATCCTATCGGCTTCATCGGCGCGCCTTCGGATATTGCCGATATGGTGGGGTTTCTGGTTTCGACGGAGGCGCGCTTCATCACCGGCGCGGAATTCTGCGTTGACGGCGGCCTTACACTTTAAGGAAACAGCATGAGTGAGACAACATTGTCCGGCCATCCGCAGCGCAAGGTCGGGTATCTCGTCGTCGGCGGCGAAGGGCACGACATGGATTATGTGCGGCTTGAACTGCTGCGCATGCTTTCCGAATACGAGCATTTGCGGATTGTCGTCGCCGCCAATTATGACGACTTGGCGGCCTTGGAGAAGGCGGAGTTCCTGATCTCCTATACCAGCAATGTCGCGCCCTCGCCCGCCGCCGAACAGGCGCTGAACGCCTTCGTCGCGGGCGGAAAACGCTGGCTGGCGCTGCACGCGTCCAACGCGCTTTACAAATTCGCGCCCGAAGGGGTTGGCCCGCGCGACGAGGCACCGCTTTTCATGGCGACGCTGGGGAGCCAGTTCGTTGCCCATCCGCCGATCGCGCCATATCGCGTGGATATCGACGATGCCGATCATCCGCTGGTGCGCGGTATTGCGCCGTTCGAGGCGAAGGATGAACTCTATCTTTCGCGCATGACCGGCACGCCGCATGTCATTCTTTCGACGCGCTTCACCGGCGAGGCGCCGGGCTTCATCGACCATACATGGCCGGACGCTGCGCCGCGCCCGGTTCTCTACATCAACACGGTCGGCAGGGGCGAAGTGTTGTTCTTCGCGCTGGGGCACGCGCGTGGGCATTACGACGCCCCGCACCGCACGCCCTATTTCCCCATTGTTGAACGCGGTTCGTGGGAGGTGCCGGAATATCGCGAGATCCTGCGCCGCTCGCTGCGCTGGGTCGCTGCCTTGTAGAAATATACAACCTTGTATAAATTGTAATGCACCTTCGCGGCCGCGGGAGAGACATGCGCACCGGTTCTGCAAAATGCCCGATGGATTTCGATCCGAAAGCACCGGATTTCATGGACAATCCGTTCGATTTTTATGCGTGTTTGCGCGCGGACATGCCGGTGTTTGCGGACCCGCGCTCCGGCATCACCTATGTCGCCAGCTACGCATTGGCCGAACAGGTTTTTAAGAACCACGCACTGTTTTCCAGCGCCATCGACCGGCCCGCACTGCGTGATGGCGGCATGTTCCCCGCGCTTGCCGAGATCAAGGCGCAGGATTGGCCAACCGCGCTGACCATCACGCAAAACGACGACGTGCCGAGCCACGACATGTTCCGCGCGACGGTTTCACATTTCTTCCTGCCCAAGAACCTCAGCGCCATTGAGCCATTCGTGCGCGAACGGACTGCGCAGCTACTGGAGGCAATGGCCGGGAAAGGCGCTGTCGAATTCGTGGCTGATTTCGCAGTGTCGTTGCCGATTGCGGTGATTGGCCATTATCTGGGTTTGGACGACTATGGCTATGCCAGATTGAAGCAATGGTCCGATGCTTTTGCCGATGAACTTGGGCTGATTGCAAGCGACGAGCGGGTGCTCGAAGCGGCAAAGCTGGCGCTGGACTGCAACAGGGCCATTCTTGCCACCGCCGCAGAGCGCCGCGCGGCACCGCGCGCCGACATCATCTCCCATTTGGTGACCCTTCGTTTGCCGGACGGGCGTGCATTGAGCGACGCCGAGCTACTATCCATTGTGCGGCAATTGCTGGTGGCGGGAAACGAGACCACGACCAACACGCTGACGGCGGGCGTTTTGCGCCTGGCGCGCGAGCCAGCGTTGCTCGAACGGCTGCGGGCCGAACCGGAACGCATTTCCAGCTTTGTGGAGGAAACGCTGCGGCTGGAAACGCCGGTGCAAGGCCAATTCCGCCGCGCCATGGCGGACACGGAACTGGGCGGCGTGGCGATTGCCAAGGGCACATTGTTGCATGTCCGGCTGGCCTCGGCCAATCGCGACGAAACGGTGTTCGGCGCGGATTCCGACCGCCTGAAATTCGGCGAACGGCCTGCCCGGCCGCATCTGGCATTCGGTCTTGGCCTGCATTTCTGCGTGGGCGCCATGTTGTCGCGTCTGGAGCTAAAAATCGCGTTTCTCGCAATTGCCAAGCGATTCGATGCTATTGCACTGGCTGAGCCGGTTTGCGCACCTGGGTATCACAAACATTTCTATCATCGCGGCATCACACGGCTGCCGCTCACATTGGGTGGAACGCCTTCCTCGTTTCAACCGAAACATGTAGCTTCCTGATGGGTGGCAGATTCGCGAGTTTCAATTGAGACGTTCACGAGCACGGCGAGAACTGCCAGATCTTTCGAAGATCACATTGCGGTTGCCCGATCCGACCAAGATCGAGGACGGCGAACTCTCCAAGAGCACCCGCACCCGTAAGCGCATTATGGATTCCGCCGTCGATTGCCTGGCCGAGACCGGTTATGCGGGCACCACGACCACGACCGTTTCGGAGCGCGCGCAGCTTACCCGCACCGCCATGCTCTATCACTTCCCCTCGCGGATGCTGCTGATCGAAGCGGTGATCTATTATATCCTGCGAGAGCGGTTGCAGCTCTATATCGACGACGTCAAGACGATCGAACCGGATGACTGGTCATCGGTCGTGGACATTGCGTGGGATCAGCTTCAGACCAATATTTTCCGTGCTTTCTCCGAATTGCTGATGGCTTCGCGCACCGACCCCGACCTTTCGGCGATTTTCAGCCCGGCGCTCGCCGAATACGATCGCGGACGGCGCGAGGTGGCGCTTGCGACCTATCCCGAACGCTACATCGACGCGCCCTGGTTCACATTGCGGCGCGACGTGTTCCGCTTTCTTCTTGAAGGCCTCGCGCTACAGGGTGGGCTTTCTTACAACCCGTCAAAACGCAAGAACGAGATTCTTGGTTTCCTCAAGGCGCTTGCGGCCGGTAAAGAAGGCGAGGCCCTGTTGAACGCGGCCATAAAACCCCAGCGCAATACATAATAGGTTGAAAAGCGGGCGTCGGCAGCTTTGTCGACACCCGCCCCATCCCCATTCTTAGAAATGTCGGCTCACCTGTAATGTAACTGTGCGCGGCAGGCCGAGAGTGCCTGCGACCTGGCCGCGTGGCCCGAGCGGCTTGTCGCCGCCGATCACCGCATAGACCTTGTCGGTCAGGTTGCGCCCGATCACCGCAAATTCCCATTGCTCGTCGGAGAGGCGCACACTGGCATCCCAAGTCGCAAATCCATTCTGCCAGCCATAAGGGGAATTGGTGGTGGTGACATTGTATTTCGAACTGAAGCGCATATCGGTGGTGAACGAGAGCACATAGTCCTGGTTGAGCGGATAATTGTAGGTCGCGCCCAGATTGCCCGACCAGTCTGGCGCACGCGACAGAGGTTGGCCTGCAAGGTTCTGCACCCCTGCAACACAACCTTCGGCGGCGGTTTGCCCTGTGAAGCATTGCGCGCCGGGGAAGCTGTCGTAACGGGCGTGGTTGTAACCGACCGATGCACGCAGCGCCAATTCCTTCAGCGCCTGATAGGCAAGATTGATTTCGATCCCGTCGACCGCCGCACTGCCCGCATTGGTCGTGAAGTATGATGCTGTCGGCACATCATAGGCGGTGAGTTGCAGACCCTTGAAAATGTAGTGATAGCCGGTGACATCGCCCGTCAGATCGCCGCCCATCTCGGCGAATTTCAGGCCGATTTCGCCGCCGCGCACGATTTCCTGATCGAACTGCTGGTTCTCGACTGTCGCCTTGCTGGAATAACGCGTGGGCGTTGACCAGCCGCCGGATTTGAAGCCCGTTTTATAGGCCGCATAGAGCATGGTGTTGGCAGTGGGGTGCCAACTCAACGTCGCCTGTGGGGAGATGTTGTGTTCTACGATGTTGCCGACAAGACGTTGCCCCGGCGCCAGATAGCCCGCCTGGAAGGACTTGAACACGAAAGTATTGCCGCTATCTCCGGCCTTTTCTTCCAGCGTGTAGCGCGCACCGCCCGCAAGTTCCACATTATCGGCGATTTGCCATGTCAGTTCGGCAAAACCGGAAAAGGTCTCTCCCGAATAGAAATCCGCGGCACTGGAGAAGTTGGTTTGTCCCGTTACCGGATCGAGGCCGAGATAGCCGATGCTGCCGCTCTGGATGAACTGCCGCGTGTCATTCTGATAAAACAGGCCAGCCGTGAAGTTGAGCGGAAAATCGAACGAAGAGGACAACCGCAATTCCTGTGTCCACGTCCGGTTGGAATCGTCGTTCTGGCCGGAGGCGATGGAGAAGGCGGTGTAGTCGTAGTTCGAGAACTGACGCTGGGCCATGTTGTAATAGCCGGTCACGGAGGTCAGCGTCAGATCGCCGGTCAGGTGATAATTCATCGTCAGCGAGGACAGATAGGTCCGCACATCCATGAACGGAACGCCGCCATGTGAGCCGGGATAAAGGGCTGCAACCTCGGCAGGAATCGTACCCATTGAACTGGTTCGCTTGTCGGGCGAGCAGGAGCCATACGGATCCAGAAGATAGCGGCCAGATCCGAGATCGAGGCTCATTGGCCCCGCCTGTCCTGCGCCACAGGACAGCATTACGGTCGTCATACTCGGGCCGTTATCGTGATAATTGGCACCGAGAAACCTGAACGTCGCGTCGAATTGTTCGTTGGGGGTATAGGCCAGCGTGAAACGGCCCGTCAGTTCCTTGCTGCCGGGATATTCACCCTTGGGGGCGCCGGGCAAGGTGATACCGGCGACGGCCAGATTGACGGGCAACAGCGCAGGGTCGGTGATCGGCCCACCCACATTCTTGACATAACCGCCGGTCATGTTGCTGCCGCGCAAGGCGACACGGGCCGACAGATCGTCTGACAGCGGCATGGTGACCGCGCCTTCCAGCATGTACTGGCTTGCCGTCGTTTCGTATCCGGCCCGCACATAACCTTCGAATTGATCGCCGGGCGTGACGCTGTTGAGGGAGATCACCCCTGCCGGGCTGTTTTTACCGAAATACAGCGCCTGCGGGCCTTTCAGCACTTCGACCGATTGCTGATCGAACACCGCCTGGTTGATGACGCGGCCCCGGCTGATGGGAACACCATCGATATTGACCGTGACTTCCTGTTCGATGCCTGCGTCCACCGATGACGAGCCGATGCCGCGCACCGTGATGATGGCGCCGTTGCCGGAGGCCGCACTATCCACGCTGACTTGCGGAATCTGGTTGACGATGCTTGTCAAACTGGTGGTCGCATAGCGTTCCAGCGTTTCCTGCGTCAACGCGTTGGCGGACACCGGAACGTCGATCAGCCGTTCGTTACGCTTGCGCGCGGTTACCGTCACCGTTTCGATGGTGCTGGCTGCACTGAAAGGCTGCACCGGCTGCTGACTGACCGGGCCCGCAGCATCCTGCGCCTGCACTTGCGTGGCGCAAACAGCGACACAGGTTCCTAAAAGAAATCCTCGCAACGTCATCACAATCCCCTTGCGTTTCGTCCCTGGATAGCCTGACGGCGTTTGCCGCGGCCTTTTATCGTTGAATCAACTTTTTGACAGATGAGTACAATTGTCAAGGGCGTAAAACCTTGGTGCGATGGCGCCAGATCCCGCTGTGTGTTGCAGCCAATCGAATGTGCAACACTTCCCTGCGTGGCATTTGACATTTATGTCTATGCCATATTTCTCAGCATTATAGCCATTAAACGCAGTTCCATCGGCGCATGAGGCTGCGCATTACCGGCTCTGGCGCACGGCGAATGCGGTGATAGGCAACCGGAAATGATCTGGTTCGGCGCGGGATGGCCCTTGTCACTTTTTGACATGTCGGTAATATCTGTGGCCCTGCTGCCACATTCCGAGGAACCCGTATGAGCACCCGCTTGGTACCTTTGACCGACGAAACCATTCCTGCGGAGAGCGCGGACATCATAAAACGCTGGCCGCTCAATCTCCATCGCGTTCTGGCGCACAATCCGCAGACGCTCGCAAGCTGGCTGCAGTTTGGCGAGCATATTCTGCGAAACAATTCCCTGCCCGAACGGGAACGCGAGATCATCATCCTGCGCGTTGCCTGGAACTGGCAGAGTGATTACGAATGGGGATTACATGTGCGCCTTGCACGTTCCATCGGAATGAGCGAGGCCGATATAACCGCGATAGCGCGCGGCGGCGCCGATAGCCACTGGTCGCCGCTTGAAGCCGCCCTCGTCGCCGCCACCGATGACATACATGCCCATCAACCTATTGGCGACAAAACATGGGGCGTTCTAGCTGCGCATTTCACACCCGGCCAACTTATTGACCTTGTGATGCTGGTGGGCGAATTCTCGCTGGTGGCGATGATCCTCTCTTCATTTCAGATCGCCAAGGAGAACATCCCCGATCTGCCAACTCTCGCCTCTTATCAGTAACATGCTGAACCGACGCTGGGCCCTGATTGCGCGGCCTGATGGCATTCCCACTGCCGCGCATTTGCAGTTGGTGGAAGAAGAGCTGCGCGCGCCCGTAGATGGCGAGCTGGTGCTGAGAAATCTGTACCTCTCCCTCGATCCTGCGACGCGCAAACGCATGAACGACGCGCAAGGCTATTTGCCCGCCATTGCGCTGGGCGGCACGCCAACCACGACCGTGCTTGGACAGGTGATCGAAAGCCGACACCCGGATTTTCGGTCCGGCGACATTGTCACCAGCTTTGGCGATTGGGCGCAGCACAGTATCGTCGCCGTCAATGCCATGACGGCCCGTATCTCGCCCACGCGAGATATTCCCCTGACCCGTCATTTAAGCGTTCTGGGCATCACCGGAATGACAGCCTATTTTGGGCTGCTCGATTGCGGACAGCTCAAACCTGGCGAAACAGTTGTTGTCAGCGCCGCTGCTGGCGCGGTGGGGTCGCTGGTCGGGCAAATTGCAAAGCTTCACGGATGCCGCGCCGTCGGGATTGTCAGCACGCAAGACAAGCGCCGCCGCCTAATCGAAGAGTTCGGGTTCGACGATGCTGTTCTCTATCCAGACCGCGATGCAGAAACGCTGGCGGAACAGATCCGGCAATGTTGCCCGGATGGGGTGGACGTCTGCTTTGAAAATGTCGGGGGCGCGCTTCTCGACGCATCACTCCTTACCATCAATCCCGGCGCACGGATTGTGCTGTGCGGTCTGATTGCCGACTACAATGCGAAGCAAGCGCAAGGCTGCCAAAATCTTTGGCAGATTATCGCGCGCTCCGCCTCAATGAAGGGCTTTCTGGTGAAAGATTACCTTCATCGCCGCGACGAGGCGCTGGAGGTTTTGAGCCGCTGGCTCTCTGCCGGTAGCCTGACTGTGCGTGAACATATTGAAACCGGCATCGAGAACGTGCCAGCCGCCTTCTCCAAACTGTTCGACGGCAGCAATGACGGCAAGCTCATTGTCGCGCTCACACCCTGAAGGGCGCATGCGGCCCCGACGCGCGGGGGCCGTATGCCTTACCTTTACCCCAACCGTGCAAAGCTCCTTTTGGGAGGCACGATTGGGGTAATTTCTGGCTGTCGAATGGCGTAAGACGTGTCTGCTACTTGCTTCTAGCCACCCAAACCTACGCTGATTTTGGCATATGGTCCGTGGAAAACGATGTTTTCCTTGTTCTGTCTTTCGATGCCGCCATCCATCGCGCCGAAGAAAAAGTCAGCGCGGTAGCCGAAGCTGACTTTGGCGTTGGAGCGCTGCAGTGTTAGCCCCGCGAAGCCGCCAACATTTGGCACCACGACAGATTTGGAGCGGGCAAAGGCGCCAGGGACGGTGGTGTGCTCGGTGAGCGGCGGCGGCAAGGCGAAGGGACTGCCATGGAAGTAGCGGCTCGAACTGCTATACGCGCCGTGCGCTTTGGTCCGACCGAATAGCACGGCGGCATTTGCACCCCAATCGAAACCCAGCACCGTACTGTCGGGTTGGCCCGCAATGGGCGCGGTGCCGTTCCAGGCGATAGCCGGACCGACGCCGCGGAAATTCCGCTCGGCGTTGAAGGTCGCGGCGTAAGAGTGGTGATGGGCACCGGGATCGTTGATCTTACGCTGTGTCGAATAATACGGATCGGGGAAAGACTTGAAGCCGAGATTCTGCTTCGACTGGAATTGTGCGATGCGCACACCAAAGCCGAACGACGATGTGGTGTTGCGACCAAACATGCCAAGGCCGACATCCTTCCCCGCCATAAAATCAAGCACCGCATGGCTTTGTTTGGTTGCAGCGTCGGCGCGGTTGAAGCGTGTTACATTCCTGGTCACGAATGCGTGATGGCCCCATATCGGGTCATTGTATTTCGACGTTTTCTGAACGAAGCCCGTCGTGGTCTGCTGGTGCAGCGCCTTCTTGCCATTGGAGCGGCCATAGCGCAGCGCGGCGGAGAACGTCCAATCGGTGCCTTCGGGTGCGAAGGTGAGCTTGCCCTCGCCACCGAAGCCATAACGCGGCAGTTTTTGGGCGGTAAGAGGAGAAACGGCGTTGTAGGGCGCGTTTTCATGCGCGAGAACGAAGCCGGGCGCGAAGAGAGTTTGGCTTGTGTCGATACGTTCGAGTTGCCCGCCCAATTCGACCCACACTGTCGGCCGATCCGCATCTTCGGCCGCGTGTGCTGCCTGCCCCAATATCGACGTGAGCAAGGCAAACGCCGACGCGGTAGTCAGCAAGTGCCAGCGCAAATCGCTGGTCTGGTTTTTGGATTGTGTCAGTTCGCTCATTATTGTGCTCCCCCAGTGAAATCGTTGTGACAGCTATTCCCGATTGTCATGGCCCGCGAATGCGGGCCACCCAGTTGCCATTGCTCTGGTATCGGCGATTTCACTGAGAATTCTTCCTGTTCCTTTAAGAACGGTGCGGCGTCACCTGGGTGGCCCGCATTCGCGGGCCATGACAGGTTTGGAGAGTGGAGAAATATTCCCATCGCACTCACCAATTCTTCGTTACGCGGATGCCGATCAGTTTGGGATCGGTGAGAAACACGTTGGTGGTCAGGCCGGAATCATCGCTGTTCAGGAATGCGCCGGTAATGGCGGTGGTGTTGAACACATTTTTCATGAAGGCCATCGCCTGCCAGCCACTCTGATTGGTGAGGATGAGGCTCAGGTTCACGTTGGTATAGCCGTGCAGGCGGTTGTATTCGTGATCGTCAAATACACGCCACCAGGAATTGGACTGCCAGTAGAAATCACCACGCACAGTCGCCGCCCAATCGGAGGAGATGGGCAGGCTGTATTGCGCGCCTGCCGAACACGTCCATGGCGGAGCATTGGGCAACATATTGCCGCTGACATCCTTTTCGATGCCTTGGCCGTTGTTGGGAACGGTGGAAGGATCGAAACCAGGATAGCCGGGCACCACTGGATTGTTGAAGAATGCGTCGGTTGCAGGCACAGGAATCTGATAAGGTTTTCCCGTCAGCGGATCGTTGCCATCAACATACGCCACACCGCAAGCGAGCGGTGCGGGGCTACCCTGGGCATTGTTATAATGGTTGCCGAGCTTGATGATCCAGGGAATTTCAGACACTGGGAAAATGCAATTGGACGCCTGCGTCGCAAAAGGTTTCATCACCATGTAGTTCGGATCGCCCGCGGTGCGGTCCATCAGGTCGATGACCTTCTGCCCTTTGGCCAAGCGCGCATCTTCATAACCACCCGACATGTTGAATCTGAGGCCAGGTACTGGCTCCCACGTCGCCTCGACCTCCGCGCCTTTGACATGCGCGTTGAAATTACGGTTGATCGCAGTGCGGTCGACGATCTCCGAAATCTGGTAGTTCTGATAGTTGTAATAGAACGCGCCGGCGTTCACCGTCATCGCGCCATCCAGCAAGGTATTCTTCGTGCCCAGTTCGAAGGCGTCGATATATTCCGGCTTGAACGTCAGCGGATGCGTGGGGTTGGGGTTGTTTCCCTGTCCGCCATACAACAGAAGCACCGCACCCGGCGGGTTGGCGCCGCCCGCCTTGTAGCCATGGGCGAATGAACCAAACAGTATTGTCTGGTCTGTGAACGACAACTCGGGCGTCCAATTTACATTCGCCCTGCCGGTCAGCGCATCCCATTGCTGGTCGACAACGCCCAACGACCCATAGCCCCAACCATCTGCAAGTAATTCGCTGGGAAGCATGACGAAATGTTTGCGGTCTTGCGTCCAGCGCAGGCCGCCAGTGAGTTTTATGTCTTTGGTGAGATCGTAATATGCCTCACCGAAGGCAGCATAGGAATTGAGCACATAAGGATTTTTGCTGAGAAAGTAATTATGCCCTTCCCCCGTCAGGCTGCCAATCGGATTCGGGTCAATCGACACACACGCATTGACGTTGGTTGTACCACCACCCTGCGATGGATCGTGCTGGCGATAGCCGCCGTAACGACCGAGACATTCGTGGTTGTCTGAAACACCGGGCTGCCAGGGCGCGCGCTTGATCTGACCGCTGCCGTCTCCGCCGCCTTCGCCCCAGGCGTAGGCGGTCAGCGAATTGATGAAGACATAATAGTCTTCATGGGTTTCGTAATGCAGATAACTGCCACCGACACTGAAGTTGAATGGGCCTTCGAAATGTGACGCGAGGCGAAATTCCTGACTTGCTTGCCAGGATTTTGCGGTTACCAGATCCTGCGCCAACAGCTTGTCGCTGCACCCCAATTGCGGATCGCAGAACACGCCATTCGCGTCAATGAAATCCTTCTGACTTTTCTTAAAAACGCCCGGAGCCGTGTTGAAGCGGTTATAATCCTGTGTCGCCCAGAGAAAATCATTGTTGAAAGCTGTCTGGGAAGTAAGAGTCAATGCAGGTGTCAACTTAAAGTCGGTGTTCCACTCCACGACATCGCTTTTGACTTTATATCCCGGCTCAATTTGCGACTGCATGACGCGAAGATTTGTGGACTGCGCCGTCGACGCATAAGGGTTGACGTCCGTCATCATGTTCATGAACTGGGGGCCCAGATAGTAGGGCAGCGAAAACCCGTTCGGCACCTGAAACGCATCCGGCGAATAGAGCGATTCGCGCTGACAACCCTGGCTGAGATAACCGCCCATATTGAAGACACCGCCAGCGACCAGAACATTCTCACCGCCAACCGAGGACGGAATGGGGTCGGTTTTGCAGAGCTGTTTGGAGCTACGCAGACGATCGTCATTTTCAGAGAAATGTTCCCAGACGAGATAGGACTGGATCGATTCAATCGGTTTGAAGCCAATCGTGGCGCGACCCGTCCACAAATTTCGGCCATCGGTCCGCTCGCCCGTGGTTTCGTTGAATGAAAAACCCTGACGGTTGGTCCACTGACCTGCGAGGCGTATATCCAGCCAATCATCCACAATGGGGATATTGACCATTGCCTCGAAACGACGCTGTTTGAAATTACCGACCTCGGCAGACGCCATTGCCTCGAACTGATCGGTAGGTTTTGCGGATGTAATATTGACTACACCGGCTGTTGCGTTGCGGCCATAGAGTGTTCCTTGCGGGCCACGCAGCACCTGAACTTGTGCGACGTCAAAAAATTCCTGTTCGAAAAAGTGATTACGAATAAACGGCGTGTCGTTAAATGCAATTGCCACCGCCGGATCGGTGGTGACAGAAATGGCCTGCGTGCCGATACCGCGTAGCTGAATGCTATATCCGGAAAAATTTGTTTTTGTGAATGTCATGTTGGGGACCTGTTTGATCAGGTCCGGCCCACCGGCAGTTTGGCTGGCAGTCAACTGCTCCTGGCTGAGCGCGGTGATGGAGATGGGGATGCTCTGCACATCGCCACCGCCAAGCTTGGACGAGGTGACGGTGACGGTTTCAACGCTCGTGCGCGGTGCGGCGGTTGCCTGCGCCAGTTGCACGGGGGAAATACTGATCTGCTCGTTGGCCGAGGACCGAGCACGAATGATGCCGATTTCGCCCGCATCGGTGTGAAAATCCGACAGGCCGGTGCCACTGAGGATGTGGGACAGGGCATCATCATTGCTGAGATTGCCTTTGACGCCGCGGCTTTTGGCACCGCGTATTGCATCGGGCGAATACATCAGCGTGATGCCAGATTGCTTCATATAGGCATCGAGCGCACTTTTCAGGTCGCCACCGGGAATGTTGAAGCTGGCTGCTTGCGCCATAGTGGCGAAGCTCACACAGGCCGATGCAAGCAGAACGGTTTGGAATTGTTTTAGCTGTTTCATAGTCCCCCTCTTGGCGCGGGCGGGCCCGCTGCCGGTAAAACCGTCAATGCGAAATCGAGATGACTTGGCCTTGCGTTTCAACGCGCAGGCCAAGAACGTGTCGTGTCAGGTTAGAAAATCCCACGGTGCCGTTGATCGGAAATGTGCCGGCAACTTTGAGCGTGGCGACCGCCGGATCGGCGATCACAATTTGCTGATGATTATAGCGGTTGAATTCCGCCGCCGCATCGCCAAGCGTTACATTGTCGAACACGAGCATGCCGCGGCGCCAGGCCAGATTGGTCTTTGCCTTTGGGGCCGCATTGCGCGCGACGGAAACGCCATGCTGCGTGGCGACGGCGATGTCGCCGGCGTTGAGCACCGGAGACCTTTTTGCATCGGCGCCGACCCGGACATGCCCTTCATAGACGGCGACCCGCACCCGATCGGGCTCCTGCCGCACAACAAATTCTGTGCCGAGATCGACAATGCGTTGGCCCTGTGCCGTGACGGTGAAGGGACGCGTGGAATCATGGGTGATGCGGAAATAGGCTTCACCCTTGTCCAGCCAGACTTCGCGGCGATCACGGCGGTCGGAGACGCGCAAAACCGTATCGGTATTGAGTTCGATCTGCGAGCCATCGGCCAAACGCAAGATTTCCCGGCCGCCGATGGTGGTGGAATAGGTCGTGGTGTGTTCGGCGAAGGCGAAATATGCGCCGCCAGCGCCCAGCAAAGCCATCATCGCCAATCCGGCGGCAACGCGCGGGAAAAAGCCGCGCACCCAGCTTTTGTCGCCCGCTTTGTGCGGCGCTTCGGGGCTTGTGCTGCGCAAAGCAACAAGGCGGCCTGTACGTTGCCAGCTCGAATTGAGCCGAACAAAGGCGACACGGTGGGCAATGTCCTGCGTCAGCCACGCGTCAAGCTCGGCTTGATCGGCCTCCTCCCACACGCCGAAATGGCGGCGGGCGATCCATTCGGCGGCGATCGCCTCGATTGCGCGCGCGTGGATCATGTCGACCGCCGAATATTGGCCGGTTCGCCATGCAGAATATCTGCAAGGGCACAGATGCCTTGCGTGAGATAGCTCGATACCGTGACCTCGGTGATGCCGAGGCGCTGGGAAATTTCACCGCGTGAAAGCCCTTCAATACGCGCCAGCACCACGACTTCGCGGCAGCGCGGCGAAAGCCGGTCGAGAGCGGCTTGCAGGCGACGTAATTCATCGCGCGCGATGACGATGCGTTCCGGGCCCGGCGCATCCAGCGCGACGCCCAGCGTTTCCAAATCGGCGGCAGATTCAATGGGCACCACCTGTTCATGGCGCACACGGTCGATCAGCAAATTGCGGGCGGTGGCCAGCAGGAACTGGCGCGGCTTTTCGGGGATATTTTCGATGGCCGCCTGATAGACGCGAACATAAACCTCTTGCCGCAGATCAGGCAGGTCGCTTCGGTTGCGCCAGTTGTGTTCCAGATATTGCATCAGCAACGCCTCAAGCGGCAAAATTTCCCGGTCGAACCAGGCATCCAGGCGCGCGGAAGGGTTATCGGCAGTCATGTCCGACTGAGTTCCGTCCGCGCTGCGATGGCTGTCTACTTTTTCGACCATTTCCCCCCGTCCAATCCTGGGCCTGCCGGGCCACAGTTTGGGGCTTACCTATATGGACGGGCCAGTGGGGCGAAGTTAGGTGGTCGGGCGCAAAATAAATTTCCGCGCAAGGAAGTTGCGTGAGCAAACAAAAAGACGGCGGGGTGAGCCGCCGTCTTCTGCATGGACCTGATATAGGTTGTTAGCCGCCGAGACCAAAGCTTATGGTGGCAAAGGGGCCGTGGAAGCTGGTTGTGCTTGTATCCCGCACATCTATGCCGCCATCCATCGCGCCAAAAAAGAAATCAGCGCGATAGCCGAAACTCACTTTGGCATCGGCATGGCGGAAGGTGAGGCCTGCCAAGCCGCCAATATTAGGCACGACGCGAGAGCGGCTGCGTGTGACGGGCACGGCGGGACGTGCATAGCCCGACTTTGGCACATATCCAAAGTTGGTGAACAAACCGCCCTTGGTTGAATGGCTCCCCCGTATTTTTTGACGGCCAAACAGAACCGCAGCATTGACACCCCAATCGAAAGCGACTTGCACCTCATCCGTATCACCAAGCATGGGTGATGAACCGGTCAGCGACAGCGATGGGCCGATACCTGAGAAACTGCGGGTGATGCTGTCCTGCGCGTAATTCGTACGGTGATGGGTATTGGTAATGTATTTTTTCAGATCCGGCAGAAATGGGTTCGGCGGTTGAGGAATGCGTTCAACAAAAGGGTCTGAGCGTTGCTGAAACGCCGCGTGGGTTCGAGAACTGAATTGCGCAAAGCGGACACCAAAGTCGAAGGTCGCGGTGCTGTCCCGCCCAAAGCCCAAACCCACATCCCGGCCTGCCATGAAGTCGATGACCAAATGCCGTTCAGCATGGGCGGTGACCGCATCGCCATAAGAGGTCAACGGCCAGTATTCAGGGTTGTTCTGCCCATCAACGCCAGTGCGCTTGAACTCCGTCGTCTGCTGATGAACGTGTTTGGAGCCGTTGGACCGGCCAAAACGCACACCTGCCAGGAACGACCAATCCAAACCTTGCGGCGCAAAGGTGATCTTTGCTTCGCCACCCATTGCATAACGCGGCGGTGTCTGGATTGTCGAAGGCGACAAGGCTTCAAAGCCGGGACGCGGCAGAGACCGCAGGAACGGCGGCAGCAGTGGTTCCTGCTTGCTTTGAACACGTTCCAACTGGCCGCCAAGCTCGACCCAGACAGTGGGGTGGTCGGCGTCATCCGCTTTCGCCGCATTGCTGGTGTAGATGGTTCCACACAGAGCCAGCGCCGAAACGGTGGTCAGCAATTGCCAGCGAAAATTGTCCTTGCCGCCGGTTTTGTCTATCAGTTCGCTCATTGTTATTCCCCCCTTACCAGTTCTTTGTGACGCGCAGGCCGATCAGACGCGGATCGGTCAGGAACACGTTGGTTGTCAGATTTGAATCGTCGCTGTTCAGGAAGGTGCCGGTGATGGCCGTGGTGTTGAAGACGTTCTTCAAGAAGCCCATCACCTGCCAGCCGGACTGGCTGGTGAGGATGAGAGTGAGGTTGGTGGTGGAATAGCCGCGCAGGCGATCATAGGGATTGTCGTTGAAGATGCGGGCCCAGCTATCATCCTGCCAGTAGAAATCTGCCCGCAGCGTTCCGGCCCAGTTCGATGTCAGCGGAACTGAATATTGCGCGCCCGCAGATAGGGTGAATGGCGGCGCATTTGGCAGCATGTGATGGCTCAGATCTTTTTCGATGCCTTCGCCAAAGTTCGGCGCGGTTTCCGGGTTGAAGCCGGGATAGCCGGACAAAATCTGAAGCGGCGCGACGTTTCCCTGCACAGCGATGTGGGGATCTTTGACGTAGGAATATTGCGTGACCGGATCGAGCCCTTGTGTATAGGCGTGGCTGCACGCAATGACCGGGTTGCTGTTGCTCAAATTGGAGCTGAGCCAACCGGGATTTTCCTGCGCCGATTGATAGAGCAATGCTGCCACAACATAGGTCGGCAGAATGCAGTTTGACGATTGTGTCGGGAAGGGCCGCACGACGATCCAGTTCGGATCGCCGGCGGTACGATCCATTAAATCAATGGATTTTTCTCCCTTGGCGGCGCGCGCATCTTCGTAACCGCCGCTGGCATTGAAGCGTAAGCCTGGGATTGGCTCCCAGGTTGCTTCCAGTTCCAGCCCTTTGACATGCGCATTGAAGTTCAAATTGATCGCAGTGCGATCGACGATTTCTGAAATCTGGTACCCAATATAATTATAATAAAATGCACTCATGTTGAATGTCAGTGAACCATCGAACAATGTGTTTTTGGAGCCAAGTTCGAGGGCGTCGATATATTCCGGCTTGAATGTCAGTGGATGAATGGGGTTGGCATCGCCGGTTGCGAATTGCGGCAGCACCGGGCCCGGCGGGTTGGCGCCGCCTGCCTTATAGCCATGTGCATAAGAACCGTAGAAAAGTGTTTGATCGGTGAAAGACAGCTTGGGAGACCAGTTCAACGCCACGCGTCCGGTCATCGCATCCCATTGCTGATCCACTACCGCGCTTGTGGGGTAGCCCCAGCCGCGCGCGAGCAACTGGCTTGGTATATCCATGAAATGCTTGCGATCTTCAGTCCAGCGCAAGCCTGTGGTCAGCTTGAGGTTATCTAGTACATCAAAATACGCTTCCCCAAATGCCGCATATGAATCGAGAGCATAAGGATTCTTGCTGAGGAAGTAGTTGTGTCCGTTGTCGTTCAGGCTACCGATCGGATTAGGGTCGATATATGTGCAAGCATTAACTTCCGGCTGACCGCCGCCAAGTGTGGGATCCTGATATTTGTAACCGCCATAACGGGCCAGACATTCGTGGTTGTCGGAAACGCCGGGTGTCCAATAGGCGCGCCCTGAATAGCTGCCACCTTCACCAAAGCCAAAGGCTGTAAGCGTGTTGATAAAAACGTAATAATTCTCGGACGTTTCGTAGTGAAGATAGTTGCCGCCAGCGCTGAAGTTAAAACGGCCAGAAAAATGCGAGGCCACACGCAGTTCCTGACTAGCCTGCCAGGAGTGTTGTTGGACCAAATCCTGGGCAACAATCTTGTTGCTGCAACCAAGTTGCGGATCGCAAAAAATGCCGTGCTGCAACAGCTGCGGATCGCTGTTGTCGTGATCCACAAAAACGCCTTCTGACGACGCAAAACGGTTGTAATCTTCTGTCGACCACAGGAAATCGTGATTGTATCCTGTTTCCGACGTGAGCGTCAGCAAGGGTGACACCTGCCAGGTTGCACTAAGCTCAATTGTATCGTTCTTTGCTTTATATCCGGGCGTTAATTGAGTGTTTATCACGCGCAAATCCGGGTTCTGCTTGTCGCTCAGATACGGATTAATTGACGTCATCAGATGATGGTAATTTGGCGCCATATAGTATGGCAGTGAATAGCCATCTGGCACGCCATAAGCGCTATCTTCGTAAAGCGAGCCCATCTTGCAGCCCTGGCTGAGATAAGAGCGCAGGCTCCCGAACAGCACGCTCCCGTTTACGAGTTGCGGGACCGGCTGCCCATCAACTGAAAGCGGGCCATTATCGGTGGTGCAGAGCTGCTTGCCGCTGCGCAGGCGATCATCATCTTCCGAGAAATGCTCCCAGATGAGATAGGTTTGCAAATTCTGCGAAGGCTTCCAGCCGATGGAGAGGCGGCTAGACCAAAGATTGCGGCCGTCAATCGACGTATTGTTGTATTCGTTGGTGGCATAGCCCTTGCGTTTGGTCCATTCACCGGCTGCACGAATATCGAGATAATCATCGGAAATCGGGATGTTTATCATCCCTTCAAAGCGCTTCGAGCCGTAGTTCCCACCTTCGGCGGAGGCCATGGCTTCAAACTGATCGGTTGGCTTGGCTGAGGTGATGTTCACCACGCCTGCGGTTGCGTTGCGGCCATAAAGCGTGCCTTGCGGCCCGCGCAGGACTTCGACCTGCGCAACGTCGTAGAATTCCTGCTCGAAGAAATGGTTGCGAATAAACGGTGTGTCGTTGAACGCAACCGCTACCGCCGGATCGGTGGTCACCGAAATAGCCTGTGTGCCGATGCCGCGCAATTGAATGGAATAGCCGCTGAAATTCGTTTTCGTGAAGGTCATGTTGGGCACCTGTTTGATCAGGTCCGGGCCGCCATTGGTTTGCGACGAGGTGAGCTGTTCCTGGCTCAACGCGGTAATCGAGATCGGGATGGACTGCACATCCGCGCCGCCGAGTTTGGAGGACGTGACCGTGACCGTTTCCACCGTCGGGCGTACGGCAGAGGTGGCCTGCGCAAGTTCAATCGGCGTTATGACTGTGCGCTCATTCTGCGAGCTTTGTTCGCGCACAAGGGTGATGGCGCTGTTCTGATAGCGGCGGATCGCGAAGCCTGTGCCGGAGAGAATTCGGCTGAGCGCCGCATCATCGGAAAGCTGACCGCGCACGCCTGGCGTCCGCACGCCTTTGAGAGCGGTATCGGACACGACAAGAGAAACGCCGGTCTGCCGCGCATAGCTATCCAGCGCGGCCTTAAGCTCGCCGCCCGGGATGTCGAACGATGCGGCTGTGGCGGTGGAAACGCCCATGGCCGCCAGACTGGCGCCCGCCATCAACCGGCAGATGTTTCGTTGAAAACTGTTCATGCTATCCCCCTAAATTGCATTTCGTGCGCGGGCGTTACCGCGAGATGAGAATGTCGTTTCCGTGCGTTTCGACACGCAGCCCGAACACATCGCGCGCGGCATTGACGATGGCGGAGGTGTCGTTAGACGGGAAACGTCCGTGAATGGTGAGGCGGGCGGCGGCTGGATCCAGGATCACGATCTGCCGCGTATTGTAACGGTTCAGCTCTGCCGCTGCGTCTGCCAGCGTCGTGCGGTCGAAGATGATGATGCCATGGCGCCAGCCTAGCGCGTTTGTGACCGCGCGCTCTTTTGCTTTGGTGACAGTCAGCTTGTCAGCAGTGGCGTAGGCGATATCGCCGGGCTTGAGCACTGTGGAAGCATTGCGCGCCGATTCCAACCGCGCGCTGCCTTCGACGAGCGCTACTTCGGTGCGCACATTATCTTTGCGGATGAGGAATTTGGTGCCCAGATCGACAACCCGGTGATCGCCCATCAACACAAGGAAGGGGTGCGCATCATCATGCTTGATCTGAAAATAGGCTTCACCATGATCCAGCCAGACTTTGCGAGCATTGCCGCTGGCGATGCGCACTTTGGTATCGGTGTTGAGCTCGATCTGTGTGCCGTCTGGCAGGGTGAGCGTTTTGCGTTCGCCGACGGCTGTTGTGTAGCTGCGGGGTGCGGGTTCTTTGAAGTAGACGTTGGCTGAAATTCCGACCACAGCAATCACCGCGCAAGCGGCGGCGAGACGGAAGAACAGTGGGCGGCGAGTTGGGGCCGTAATGGCATGCTCTTGCGGAGCAGGCTTCAGGGCCACCAGCCGTTCGGCGTGAGTCCACGCTGCTTTCAGGCGCCAGAAGGCGGCACGGTGGGCAGGGCTTTGCGCGAGCCATTGGTCAAGCTCTGTTTGCTCTGCGGCGGACCAGTTTTCGCCATCTTTGCGTTCGAGCCATTGGGCGGCGGTGGCTTCTGTTGCGCTGGACTTCATGCGTCACCCTTGGGCGCTTCGCCGAACAATGTGTTGGCGAGGATGCGCATGCCGTTGGCGATGTGTTCGGCGACGGTGCGTTCGGTGATGCCCATGCGTTGGGCGATTTCGCTGCGGGACATGCCTTCTATCCGGCGCAGTACCACAGCTTCGCGGGCGCGCGGGGGGAGGTGGTCGAGGGCTAGGTGCAGTTTGCGCAAGGTATCGCGGGCGATGACGGTACGGTCCGGGCCCGGCTCGTCGGAGGCTAGGCCGAAATTTTCCATATCCGCTACGGCGTCTATGGGGACGATCTGTTCGCGGCGGACGCGGTTGATGAGCAGGTTGCGCGCGGTGGCGAAGACAAAGGGGCGTGTGCGCTCGGGGAGCGCGACCTCGGCGGATTCAAGGAGCTGGGCGTAGATCTCCTGGCGGAAATCTTCCAGATCAGCCTTGTTGCGCCAGTTCTGATGCAGAAAATGCATCAACATCGCCTCCAGTGGCAGGACCTCGCGGACGAACCAGGCTTCTACAGGCGACACAGCGCTGACCTCGCCCGCGCGGAGCGGGTTGGTAGTTTCAATGCTGGTCTCCGGTATGTGCTCGGCCATCCCTCGCCAGTTCCCCCGTGAACGGTCAGGTGACTGGGTTCAGGCTATAGGACAACTGGCGCGGGGCGCAGTACGGGTGGGGGATGCAAAAAAGGCGGACACCTTTCGGGGCCCGCCTTCGGCGTCCAAGTTACGGCGGGCGGGCGACGGGTTTTTCCGCCATCCGCACCTTCACTTTTCCCACGGGGCTGGCGGATGCGCGCGAGCTCGCACCCTGCCCTGTATGGTCTCGCGATTATTCCCGCCGCGTCCGGGGCGGCGGATGGTGGTGTTGGCGTCTCCTCACACGCGTCTTTTATAAGATAATATTCTTTATATATGATTTCAAGTCATAATATAGGAATTATTTATTACCCGCCCAGGCCGACGCTGATTGCGGCGAAGGGGCCGTAGAAGTTGCGGTCGGTGGTTTTGCGTGTGTCGATGCCGCCATCCATCGCGCCAAAGAAGAAGTCCGCCCGGTAGCCGAGGCTGAGTTTGGCGTTGGAGTAGCGGTAGGACAGGCCCGCGAAGCCGCCGATGTTGGGGACGATGACAGAGCGGCTTCGATTTATCCTATTCGGGTGGTGATAGGATGAAGCCACGCCGCTATATTGAATGGCTTGCTTACTTGGATGGTACTTGAAGTTTGGGAAGTATTGCATCGATTTGTAGTGCGATCCGGTGATGTTGCGTTCGCCGGTTACCTTTTGACGTCCGAAAAGGACTGCGCCGTTAATTCCCCAATCGAAAGTGACTTCACTGTCATCGCCGCGGCCCAGAATTCTGGCCGATGAGTCCCAGGAGAGCGATGGGCCAATGCCGTGGAAGCTGCTCTCGATATCTGTATTGCCGGCGAAACGATGATGGCTTTTGAAAACGCCGCCATATTTGACGTCATCGCCGATGACGGTGAAATCCGGTACACCATCGATGGTGGTTTTGTTTCCTGAGGTGAATTGCGCAAACCTCATGCCGAGCGACAGGAGCGATGCGCCGTGGCCAGCGAACAGGCCGAGCCCGACATCCTTGCCTGCCTGAAAATCCACAACGAGATGACGCTCTGTATTTTCCGTTTTGGCATTCAGATGCAGAGGCGGGCTGGCATAGCCTTCCACCAGTTCGCCAGTAATGAGGTGAAACGGAAATTTTGTGGCAGGCAAGCGTTGAGACGCTTCCTTACGACCGTTTGAACGGCCATAGCGCAGCGATGCGGAGAAAACCCAATCGGCGTCATTTGGCCGGAATGATATTTTTCCTTCCGCGCCGTTGGAAAAACGCGAGGGCCGCTGCAAAGGCAGCACAGGTTCAAAAACGGCGGGGTCGAATTCTCCCAGAAACGGCGGCGCGAAGACCTCACGCCCGTTTGTCATGCGTTCGAGCTGCCCGCCCAGTTCAATCCAGACGGTGGGACGATTGCTGTCTTCCGCCATGGCGGTCTGCGGGGCTGTCGCGGCAAACAGCGCTAGGGCAGAGACGGTGACGAGCAGCTGAAAGCGGGTGTTGGTATGCGTGGATGTGGTGATGAGTTCGCTCATTGTTTGTTTCCCCCCGTGATGGCATTGGTGATCTCACTCACCTCCCCCTTGTGGGGAGGTCGAAAAACGCAAGCGCAGCGCAGCGTTTTTCGGGTGGGGGGCCGCTCTGCGTGGCGGGCACCGCCCCCACCCGGATCGCTGCGCTCTCCGACCTCCCCACAGGGGGGGAGGTAAGAATAAGTGTGCGCTCTCTTTCCCATCGCGCTCACCAGTTCTTTGTGACGCGGATGCCGATCAGTCGGGGATCGGTCATGAACACGTTTGTTGTCAGTCCGCTATCGTCACTATTGAGGAACGTGCCGGTGATGGCGGTCGTGTTGAACACGTTCTTGTCATAGAGCATCACCTGCCAGCCGCTTTGACTTGTAAGGATTAGAGACAGGTTGATGTTGGTATAGCCGCGCAAACGATCAAACGGATTGTCGTTGAAGATGCGGGCCCAGGAATAATCCTGCCAATAATAATCCCCTCGCAACGTGGCGGCCCAATCATTGGATACGGGCACGGTGTATTGCGCACCGCCGGAAACCGTGAACGGTGGCGCATTGGGCAGTTCGTTACCGCCGAGTTTCTTGTCGAAACCCGCACCGCCGTTTGGCGCCGTCTTGGGATCGAACCCACGATATGTCCCCGGTAAAGTACTAGGGTAGGGGAATGTGCCAGCACCTACTGTTGGGTTTGGTGTCGTGTAAGGCAGGCCTGTGAATGGATCAAGATTTGCGTTGTACGCTGACGCACAGGCCGACACGACAAAACCAGTACCCGAACGGCCCGGCACAGTTATGTTTTCCCCATTGGCAAAAATTACCGCGCCATAACCTGCAGCAACTGCATCTGCCACAACATAGGCAGGGACGATGCAGTTGGAGGATTGGGTAACGCTAGGCTTCAGCACCACCCAATCCGTGTGGCCAGCCGTGCGGTCAATCAAATCGACGGCGCCTTGCCCGTTGTTGATCCTGGACTGTTCCCAGCCACCGGCAAAGTTGAAACGCAAACCCGGAATTGGCTCGTATGTTGCTTCCAGCTCCGCGCCTTTTACTTTTGCATCCACGTTGAGGTTGACGGATGTGCGGTCGATGATCTGCGATATCTGGTAGCCCTTGTAGTCGTAATAGAAGAGGCTGCCGTTCAGGGTCAGCGCGCCATCGAGCAGCGTGTTCTTGGTGCCGAGTTCGAAGGCGTTGATGAATTCCGGCGCGAAGGTCAGCGGGTGGGTCGGCTGGGTAATATCCGCATTCCCGTGCTGAAGGAGCACTGCACCCGGCGGGTTGGCGCCGCCTGCCTTGTAGCCATGGGCGAATGAGCCATAGATCAGGGTTTGATCGGTGAAATTGAGCTTTGGGGACCAATTGACGGCGGCGCGGCCTGTGAATTCACTCCAGCTTTGATCGACGACCTGCTGAACGTAGGAGCCCCAATTGCGCGCCAGCAACATGCTGGGGATCATCGGGAAATGCTTTTGATCGTTGGTCCAGCGCAGGCCCCCAGTCAATTTGAGATCGGGTGTGATGTTGTAATAGGCCTCACCGAAGCCTGCATAAGAATTCAGAATATAGGGGTTATGGCTGCGAAAATAATTGTGGCCATTGCCATCCAGGCTCGCAATCGGGTTTGGATCGATATAGGCGCATTGAAAGACGTTGAGGTAATCGGATGTCGGATCGGCGTGATAGAAGCCGCGCATACATTCGTGATTATCCGATACGCCTGCCTGCCACAGCGGCATCGCCGTTTGCTGGACGTTTGTCGCCAGAAGCGTGAGCGCGTTGATGAACACATAATAGCTTTCATCAATCTCATAATGCAGGTAATTGCCGCCCACGCTGAAATTGAACGGGCCGGAAAAATTCGAACTGAGGCGGAATTCCTGACTGAGTTGCCAGGATTTCAGCGTGACCAGGTCTTCCCCCACCAGCCTGTCGCTGCAACCCAGTTGCGGATCGCAAAACACGCCGCTGTCGGACACCGCGCCACGACGGGGGAAAAGTCTACCGATTGTATTTGGATAAGGATCGGGCGTACCGTTGCTCTTGAAGATACCGGGGGCAGTGTTGAAGCGGTTATAATCTTCCGTCGAATACAGGAAGTCGTGGTTGAAACCGGTTTGCGAAGTGAAAGTGAGCGCGGGCGTCAGCGCATATTCGGCATTCAATTCGAAGATATCGTTCTTGGCTTTGTAGGACGGCTCGATGGCCGACTCGATGATGCGTAAATTGCGCGACTGGTTGGTGCTGGCATAAGGATCCTGATCGCTAACGAATCCCGGGATCTTCAGCCCCAGAAAAAAGCTTAAGGATTGGCCGTTCGGCGTTTGATAGGAGTCCGCCGCATAGGGCGAGGCCGGCAGGCAGCCCTGGCTCAGCGCGTCCGCGAGGCCAAATTGTGGCCCGACACCTGCAATCGCAACGCCATTGACCTGGCCTAACCCATTATCGCGTTTGCAGAGCTGCTTGGCGCTGCGCATCCGATCATCATCTTCGGAGAAATGTTCCCAGACCAGATAGGCGCGGAACTGCTCGGTCGGCTTCCAGCCGATGGTTGCCCGGCCAGACCACAGATTGCGGCCATCAATGCGTTCGTCTGACAGCGCGTTATAGGAATAGCCTTGACGCTTGGTCCATTCGCCGGCGAGGCGGATGGCGAGACGATCATCCACGATGGGAATGTTTATCATGCCTTCGAAGCGGCGCTGATGATAGTTTCCGAGTTCGCCGCTTGCCATGGCTTCAAACTGGTCTGTCGGTTTGGCGGTGGTGATGTTCACCACACCGGCTGTTGCGTTGCGCCCGTAGAGCGTGCCCTGGGGGCCGCGCAGCACTTCCAGTTGAGCGACGTCGAAGAATTCCTGCTCGAAGAAATGGTTGCGGATGAAGGGCATATCGTTCATCGCGATGGCGACGGCGGGATCGGTGGTGACGGAAATCGCCTGTGTGCCAATGCCGCGAATATTGATGCTGTAGCCGCTGAAATTCGTCTTCGTGAAAGTGAGATTGGGCACCTGTTTGACGAGATCGGGACCGCCTGCTGTTTGGGTGGCGGTGAGCTGTTCCTGGCTCAGGGCCGTGATCGAAATCGGGATCGACTGCACATCGGCGCCGCCAAGTTTGGAGGAGGTGACGGTGACGGTTTCCACACTCGTGCGCGGGGGAGATGCAGCTTGCGCCATTTGCAAGGGGGCGACATCTGTAACCGCTGCGGATTTGCCCGGCACGATGGCCAGCGCGCCGGAAGCATCGCGGTGGATGGTGAAGCCGGTGCCGGAGAGCAGGCGCGTGAGGGCCGAGTTTGGCGAGAATTCGCCGCGGGCGCCCTGGCTGCGGATGCCTTTGACGGCGGAGCCTGCGTAGAGCAGTTCCTGGCCGGTTTGGGCGGCGTAGCTATCCAGCGCGGATTTCAGATCGCCGCCGGGGATGTTGAAATTTTCGGCATGGGCTGTGCTGGTGAGCGCGATGGCGCAGGCGCTGGCCAGCAATGTGGTTTTGATAATGTCGTAGGTTTTCATGTGCCCCCCTGAACAATTGCCGCGATGGCGGCCAGTCTCTGGAGTTAGACAAGTTGGGGCGGACTATCCCCCAACGTGTTTTTGAGAAATCACGATGTCGTCGCCGCGGGACTGCACATCCACACCCAGAATTTTTCGCACCACGCGGGTGAAGGCTTCCACATCGTTGGTGCGGAAGGTGCCGCCGATGGTGAGCGCGCCGGTTGCTGTGTCTGCGATCACCAGTTTGCGGCTGTTGTAGCGGTTGAGCTCGGCTGCGGCATCGGCCAGCGTGTTTTGATCGAAGATAAGCAAGCCGCGGCGCCAGGCCATGACTTGTGCGCGGGCTTGTGGGGTTTTGCGCGTGACGGTCATGCCGGATTTGGTGGCGACTGCTTCATCGCCCAGAGTGAGAAGCGCCGAGCGTTGCTGGGCTGCGCCTTCGCTTGATTCCAGGCGGACTTTGCCTTCCATCACCGCGACTTCGAGGCGTTTTGAATCCTGTCGCATGAGGAATTTGGTGCCGAGCACGGTGACTTTGCGGTTGGCGGCGGTCACGGTGAAGGGGTGATGGGGATCGTGTGCGATCTGGAAATAGGCTTGGCCTTTGTCGAGCCAGACCTCGCGTTTGTTGACGAGGCTGACGCGGAGCACGGTGTCTGTGTCCAGCTCGACTTGTGAACCATCGGGTAGTTTCAGCACGTCGTGGCCGCCGAGAGCGGTGGCATAGGTTTGTTCGCGCGGGCGTTCGGGGCCGGATGCGAGAGTGAGCCCGATACCGATGACGGCGAGGGCGGCGACGGATTTTGCAAGCGTTGGCAGGCTTGGCAAAATGTTGCGCAAGGCGAAGCGGCGTGGCGGCGGGCGCAGGGCCTTGAGGCGGGTTGTGCGCTCCCACGCGCTATCGAGGCGGAGATAGGCGGTGGTGTGGGCGGGGGATTGGGCGAGCCATTGGTCGAGCGCGGCTTGTTTGTGCGCATCCCAATCGCCCCGCACGCGGCGGGCGACAATCCATTCGGCGGCGCGGGTTTCTGTGGTGTTTGCGTTGGCGGCGGGCTCTGTCATGGCTGCCTCCGCGCGTCTTCGGGGCCGCTGTAGAGATGGTCTGCGAGGCCTTTGAGGGCGATGGTGATGTGACGCTCGACGGTTTTTTCGGCGATGTTCATGCGGGCGGCGATTTCCCGCAGCGACAGGCCTTCGATCTGGCGCAGGACAATCGCCTCACGGGCGCGCGGGGGGAGTGTGTCCAGGCCGTCTTGCAGGATGCGCAGGTCGTCGCGCGCCATCAGCACCTGATCGGGGGCGGCTTCGTTGGAATTTGTGCCCAGCACGTCGAGATCGGCGAAGGTTTCTATGGGAACGATTTGCTCGCGCTTGACACGATTGATCAGCAGGTTGCGGGCGGTGCGCAGGAGGAACGGTTTGAGCGCGTGGGGGATTTCTTTTTGTGCGGCCTCGTAGACGCGGACATAGACGTCTTGCCGGAGGTCGGGAAAATCGCTGCGGTTGCGCCAGTTGCGGCGGAGGAAATGCATCAGCGCGGCCTCCAGCGGGAGGACTTCGCGGACGAACCAGGCGTTCACCTCGGCCAAGGCTCCGCTGGTGGGACAGGAGGTGTCCGCATGGGTGGAGTCTGGATCGGGTGTTTCGGCCATTGCCTTGCGGTCCCGCGCGGACGGTTTGCCGCGTAAGGCTAGACAATCGGGAAAGGAATATCCCCCAAGGGGTGGGAAAAGAAAAACGGGGGCCGATGGGCCCCCGTTTTGGTTTGTGCTGGCTTTATCCGCCGAGGCCGATGCTGATTTTGGCGAAGGGGCCGTGGAAGCCGGTGGCGGTGGTTTTGCGACTGTCGATGCCGACATCCATCGCGCCGAAGAGGAAATCGGCGCGGTAGCCGAAGCTCACTTTGGCGTTGGGATAACGCACTGACAGACCTGCGAAGGCGCCGAGATTGGGCACGGCGACGGAGCGGGTGCGGGTGCGTTCGGCGCTTCGCGGTATGTAGAGCGGGTTATAGGTGAAATGCGCCGGGACGGTGCCTGCGCGCGGTTTGCGGGTGATGTGAGCGCCACTGGTGAAATGGGCGGTATGGGCTTTTTGTCGCCCGAACAGAACCGCGCCGTTGACACCCCAATCGAGGGAGAGCTCGGCATCACCCTTGTCGCCCAGCAAACCGGCCGAAGCGTTCCACGACAAAGACGGGCCTATGCCGTGGAAATTGCGCTGCTGTTCGGCAACCAGCTTGTACTGATTGAAGCTGGCATATTGTGCGCGGTGGCCAACCCATGGGCGGGCGGAGGCGGTGGAATCCGCTTTGGCGGAGATTTGCGCGATACGCACGCCTGCGCTGATGTTGGAGGTGCCATCGCGCCCGAACATGCCGAGGCCGACATCCTTGCCGACCTGGAAATCGAGCAGCATGTGGCTTTCGGATGCCACCTGCGCGGCGTCGGCGAATTCAGCGGCGTAGAGCGGGATTTTCCGCTTGTTCGCGCCGACGGTGAAATATTTGTAGGGGCTCGGTCCCTGCTCATGGGCGTGCTGACTGGTGTTGGCGCGGCCATAGCGGATGGCGGCGCTGAAGGTCCAGTCAGACCTTTCGGGTTGAAAAATGACTTTTCCTTCAAGGCCGAAGGCTCTGCGCACGGGGCGCCGGTTTTCGGGGAAGATGTCGAGAGTGTAGGCATTTGGCTGCACGACATAATCCGCGCCTTCGGGCGAGGCCTGCGGCTCGACCGACATGAAAGGCGCCGTGAAAGGGCGGCTAGTGCCTTGCAGGAAATCCATCTGCCCGCCGAGTTCGACCCAGACGGTGGGGCGATTGGCATCTTCCGCTCTGGCGACAGTGGCCGACGACATATAGGCCACCAGCGCCAGCGCCGAAACGGTGGTCAGCAGGTGTTTGGAGATGTGGGTTTGCATTTCGTTTGAGATCAGTTCGCTCATTGTTGGATTCCCCCCGTAGAAATTTCTCTCAACATGTCATTCCCGGCCGAGTGATGCGTTCGCATCGCGAGGGGAAGGGAACCCAGGTGGGAGATACCGTTTGGTGCTTGACGCCTGGGTCCCCTTCCCTCGCTGCGCTCGCCGGGGATGACAGGTGAGGTGTGCGTGATGGCGTTTCTCTTCATCGCGCTCACCATTTTTTTGTGACGCGCACGCCGTAGAAATGCGTAACGCGATGCGTGCAGGTTGTTCGAATGTCGCGCGTGTTGGAGCATCGCCCCCTCACCCCGGCCGTGGTTCGCTGGTGCTCTCCACCCCCCGCTGGGGGCGAGGGAGGTGTTTGAGGTTTTGTGCGTTATTATCTTCCGCATCGCGCTCACCAGTTTTTTGTGACGCGCACGCCGTAGAGGCGTGGGTCGGTGATGAAGACGTTGGTGCTGAGACCGGTATCGTCCGAGTTGAGGAAGGCGCCGGTGACGGAGGTGGTGTCCAGCACGTTCTTCACATAGCCCATCACCTGCCAGCCATCCTGGCTGGTGAGGATGAGCGCCATGTTGACGTTGGTGTAACCGCGAATGCGATCATACGGGCGATCGTTGAAGATGCGCGCCCAGGAATAATCCTGCCAGTAGTAATCGCCGCGCAGCGTGCCCGCCCAATTATCCGTCAGCGGGATGCTGTATTCGGCAGAGAAGGACGCTGTCAGTGGCGGAGCATTGGGCAGTTCGTTGCCACCAAGGTCTTTGGCAAAGCCCGTGCCGCTATTGGGTGCGGAGGACGGGTCGAAACCATTGAACTGCATGGGAACGAAACCCGGACCGTTGAAGGTGTAGGGATAGCCGCCGGTCGTGGTTATCGTGCCACTTGTGATCGAATAATAAGGCTGGCCATTCACGAGGTTTTTTGAAGGATCGTTCGCACCGTCCCAGGACGGGTAGTAATGCGCCAGCGTTACAGGATCGAGGTTCTCGAAATAGGCATTGCCGCAAGCCGAAACACCCGGATTGCCCTGACCCGCATTCCAGTATTTCAACAGCATCGCCTTCACAACTTCTTTCGGGAGGATGCAGTTGGACGGCAGGGTGACGAAGGGCTTGAAGACCATCCAATCGTCATGTCCGGCGGTGCGATCCATCAGGTCGATGGCTTGCGCGCCGTTGGCGACACGGGTTTTTTCGTAGCCGCCCGCAAAGCGGAAACGCAGGCCCGGCATCGGTTCATAGGTTGCTTCCAGTTCGGCGCCCGTGACCCTCGCATCGAAATTCAGGTTGATGGAGGTGCGATCCACGATTTCGGAGATCTGATAGCCCTTGTAATCGTAATAGAACACATTGCCGTTGATGGTGATCGCGCCATCCATCAACGTGTTCTTGGTGCCGAGTTCGAAGGCGTGGATATATTCCGGTTCAAAGGTCAGCGGATGGATCGGAACGCCGGTCTGCACCTGACCGCCATAGGAATAGAGCACCGCGCCGGGTGGGTTGGCGCCGCCTGCCTTATAGCCACGCGCATAGGACGCATAGATCATGGTTTGATCGGTGAAATCGAGTTTTGGTGTCCAGTTGGCGGCGAAGCGGCCGGTGAACTTTTTCCACTCCTGATCGACCGGCCCCATATCCGCGTAGCCATAGCCATTGGAGATAAGTTCACTGGGGATCAGCGTGAAATGTTTCTGATCATCGGTCCAGCGCAGGCCGCCGGTCAATTTGATGTCGTCGGCGATTTGATAATACGCCTCGCCAAACGCGGCATAGGAGTTGAGGGTGTAAGGATTGGTGCTGAGGAAGTAGTTGTGCCCTTTGGCGTTGACGCTTTCGAGCGGATTGGGATCGATATAATAGCAACTCGAGGTCGGCTGGCCTGCGCCCTGCCCCGGCTCATTATATTGCGGAAAAAAGCCGCCGCTGCGCAACGTGCAGTTACCGTTCAGGATGTTGTGATTGTCGGTCTCACCGGGGATCCAGGGCCCGCCCTGGCTGGCCCCGGACGTGGCCGCCAACATCGTCAGCGTGTTCGCGAAGACGAAATAATCTTCCTTCGTCTCGTAATGCATATAGTTGCCGCCAACGCTGAAATTCAGCGGACCGGAGAATTTGGAGGCCAGACGAATTTCCTGATTCAACTGCCAGGCATTTTCGCGCGAAATGTCCTGCGCGATGAGGCGGCTGCTGCAACCAAGCTGCGGATCGCAGAACGCACCATCGCTATTGACGAGGGTTCCTGCACGCGTAGCGGCTCCCGACGATGGGAGAAACATGCCGGCATTTGTGTTGAAGCGATTGAAATCCTGCGTGGACCACAGAAAATCCTGATTGTAGCCGGTCTGGGATGTGACGGTCAGGCTAGGCGAGACCTGGACATCAACATTGAGCTGCGCGGTATCGTTTTTCGCCCTGTAATGCGGGTCGATGCTGGTTTCGATTTCACGCAAATTGGTTGACTGCCGCGTGCTGGCATAGGGATTTTTGACCGCCATGCCGCCACTGACCCAGCCCGCAACAACGATGGGCAACGAAAAACCATTGGGCACACCGAAGGATTCATCGGCGTAGAGCGAGGCTGGCAGGCAACCCTGACTGACATTGGCGGTGGTGATTTTGAAGGCTTGAGCTACGCCGGAGCCGCCCAGTTGTGGATCGGGCACGGCCGTGCCCAGCACGTCGCGCACGCCGGGATCGGTTTTGCACAATTGCTTCGACGTGCGCATGCGATTGTCGTTTTCGGAGAAATGCTCCCAGACGAGATTGGCCTGCACATTTTCCAGCGGTTTCCAGCCGATGGTGACGCGGCTCGACCAGAGGTTACGGCCATCCACATCATTGCCGGTGATGCCGTTGGTGGTGTAGCCGTTGCGTTTGGTCCACTCGCCCGCGACGCGGATGGCGAGGCGATCATCCACAAGGGGAAGATTGACCATGCCTTCGAAGCGGCGATTCTTATAATTGCCGATGTCGGCGGAGAGTTTGGCTTCGAACTGGTCGCTGGGTTTGGCGGAGATGAGGTTGACCACGCCTGCGGTCGCGTTGCGGCCATAGAGCGTGCCTTGGGGCCCGCGCAGCACTTCCACCTGGCTGACGTCGAAAAATTCCTGCTCGAAGAAATGATTGCGGATAAACGGCATGTCGTTGAACGCCACCGCGACCGCCGGATCGGTTGTCACCGAAATGGCTTGCGTGCCGATGCCGCGGATTTGAATGCTGTAGCCGGTGAAATTTGTTTTGGTGAAGGTGAGGTTTGGCACCTGTTTCACTAGGTCCGGCCCGCCCGCGGTTTGCGTTGCGGTGAGTTGTTCCTGGCTAAGCGCGGTGATGGCGATGGGGATGCTTTGCACATCGCCGCCGCCGAGTTTGGACGAGGTGACGGTGACGGTTTCGACGCTGGTGCGCGGCGGCGGGGTGGCTTGGGCGAATTGCAGCGAGGTTTCCGAGAGCATGCTGCTGCTTTGGCGTTCCCCGCGCACAACGGCGATGACGCCGGATTCATGCTGGATGGTGAAGCCGGTGCCGGAAAGGATGCGGGAAAGCGCATCATCGGCTTTCAGATTGCCGCGCGCGCCTTTGGACTGGACGCCGCGCACCGCTTCCCCTGAAATCACCAGCGACTGGCCGGTTTGGGCGGTGTAGGCGTTGAGTGCGCGGGCGAGATCTCCGCCCGGAATGTTGAAATCCTGCGCTTGTGCCGCCTGGGCAAGCGTGAGTGCGAAGAGGCACGCGGTGGTGGTTTTGAGTATGGAGCGTGTAGGCATAGTCCCCCCTGTAAATGCTTATGCTGCTGGATCAGCGCGAAATGACGATTTTGTCGCCGTGATGGACGACGTTGACTTTGAGAACGAGTTTGGCGACGCGGCCGAACAGCTCCACATCGTTGACCGGGAATGTGCCCACCATGGTCATGTGCGCGGGCGCATCGGCCGACAGTTCGATTTTTTTGCGGTTGTAGCGGTTGAATTCGGCCACTGCGTCGGCCAGCGTCGTGTAATCGAAGATCAGCACGCCGTGGCGCCAGCCCAGCTCGCTGGCGAGGTGTTTTTCGGTTGTCTTGCGCACGGTGATGGCGTTTGGCGTGGCAATGGCGATGTCGCCTGGTTTGAGCACCGCGGTTTTTCCACTGGCGGGGTCGTTCAGCTGTTCGACACGGGCACTGCCTTCGACCAGCGAGACCTGAATGCGGCCTGCCTCATCGCGCACGCTGAATTTTGTGCCGAGATCGACGATGCGATGTTCGCGCGTGATGACGATGAAGGGGGATTTGGCATTGTGCTTGATGTTGAAGAAGGCTTCGCCCTGTTCTACCCAGGCCATGCGTTTGTTTGCGGCGATGCGGACCACGGTGTCGGTGTTGAGTTCAACTTGCGAACCATCGAACAGGGTGATGACTTCGCGCCCGCCTGTGGGGGTGGAGTAGCGGTCGCCTTCGGGTTGCAGCAACCATGCGCCGGTGAGGGCGGCGATGACGAACGCGGCGGCGGCTGAGCGGCGCAAGACCGGCCAGAGGGTGCGGCGGGGCGCGGGCTGTTGTGGTTTGCCGAAGGCGCGGGTGACGCAGAGACGATCTGCATCCGCCCACACTGCTTCGAGGCGCCAGAAGGCGGCGCAATGCGCATCCGCCTCGCCGAGCCATGTGTCGAGGGCGTGTTGATCGGTTTCTGTCCAGCGGCCCAGATCGCGCTGCTCCAAGAAGCGGGCGGCGGTGGCGTTGATGGTGGCCTGAATGCTCATGCGCCCCTCCGCAGCTCGGCGGCTTCACCGAGATAGATGTCGGCGAGGACGCGCATTCCGGCGGTGATGTGATCGGACACGGTGTTTTCGCTCACGCCCATGCGTTCGGCGATTTCCTTGCGGGAGAGGCCTTCCACGCGGCGCAGGAGCACCGCTTCACGGGCGCGCGGGGGGAGCAGGTCGATGGCGGCTTGCAAACGGCGCAGCACATCGCGGGCGATGACGCTGCGGTCCGGGCCGGGCATGTCGAAGGCGATGTTGAGTTCGTCGAGATCGCTCACCGCGTCGATCGGCACCACCTGGTTGTGGCGGATACGGTCCACCAGCAGGTTGCGGGCGGTGGTGATGAGGAAGGCTTTGGGCTTTTCGGGGATTTGGCTGCGCGCGGCTTCCAGCACCTTGGCGTAAACATCCTGGCGGAGATCTTCGATCTCGGCCCGGTTGCGCCAGTTCTGGTGCAGGAAGTGCATCAACATTGCCTCCAGCGGCAGGACCTCGCGCACAAACCAATGCTTCACGTCAGCCGCTGTCATAGCTGCCGGTTTGCCCGCAAGATGAAATTCGAATGTTTCGCCCATACCCCGAAAGCGTCCCCTGCCTCACGGGTTAAACTGTCAACCTGGCTATAAGACGGGGCAAGGGCGCGCCGGTGTGGGCGCGGTGGCGATTTTTTTTGAGAAATATTATTAGCGGGCCAGATCGTCCGCATCGTGGGCGGATTGGGACCAGGCGAAGGCCACGGTCTTTTCCGGGCGGACGAGCTTTTTATCCTGGCCCTTATAGTCGAAGCTGGCCAGCAGCGCGCGCAGGAGTTCCAGCCGGGCGACCTTCTTTATGTCGGTGCGCACAATGGTCCAGGGGGCGGATGTGTGGCTGGTGCGGTCCAGCATGATGTCCCGCGCCTTGCTATAGGCGTGCCACTTTTTTTGTGCGGCTTCGTCGATGGGGGAGATTTTCCAGTTCTTCAGCGGGCTTTTGCGGCGCGCTTCCAGCCGCTTGGCCTGTTCGGATTTGGAGATGTCGAGATAGAATTTGCGCAGGTGGATACCATCGCGCACCAGCAACTCCTCGAACGGCACAACCGCTGACAGAAAGGCTTCGACCTGGTCTTCGGTTGCAAAGTCCATCACGCGCTCAACCCCTGCGCGGTTGTACCAGGAGCGGTTGAAGACGACGAATTCGCCGCCTGCGGGCAGTTCGGGGATGAAGCGCTGGAAATACCATTCGCTGTCTTCGCGGTTGCTGGGTTTGCCGGGGGCGAAGACGCGGGTATCGCGCGGGCTCATATGTTCGGTCAGCCGTTTGATCGCACCGTCTTTACCTGCGCCGTCGCGGCCCTCCATGATAAGGAGCACCCGCGCATTGTCGGCGATCAGCTTGCGTTGCAGCTTCACCAGTTCGATCTGCAAGGCGGTCAGCGTGTCGGAATAGTCATCCTTCTGGCGGGCCATGGGCTTCCCTCAAAGCAAGCTGCCGCGACAGGATAGTGTTAAAGCGCGCTCCAGGCGAGGACGGCGGAGCCTTCGGCCTCGCGCACCCGCAAGGCCTTGATACCGAAGACCCGGGCAAGGGTTGCATCGTCCAGCGCCTGTTCGGGTTTGCCTTGCGCCGCGACGTGGCCCTTTTCGATCACCACCACCTCGTCGCAATAGCGCGAGGCGAGCGCCAGATCGTGCAGGGTGACAAGAACGGCGGTGCCGCGCGCTGCTTCCTGCCGCAAAAGGCGCATCAGGCCGATCTGGTGGGCGGGGTCGAGATGGGCGGCGGGTTCATCGGCCATCAGAATGGGCGCGCCGGTGGCGAGCGCGCGGGCCAGCAGCACGCGCGAGCGTTCGCCTGCCGAGAGTTGGTCGATGCGGCGCTCGGCAAAATCACTCGCCTCGCAGCGGTCGAGCGCATTGAGGATGGCGGCGTCGTCGATCTCGGTTTGCGGGGCAAAGAGTTTGCGGTGTGGCAGGCGGCCCAGCGCCACCAGACGGCGCGCGGAAATCGGCCAATGCGCATCGGCCCCTTGCGGCAGATAGGCGATAGAACGCGACAGCCCTTCGCGCGACCAGTATTTGCGGTCATTGCCGAGAATGCGGATTTCGCCCTCGACCGGCAAAAGGCCTAACGCGGCGCGGAACAACGTGGTTTTGCCTGCGCCATTGGGGCCGACAATGGCGGTGACCGCGCCTTTGGCGAATTCGGCGCTCGCCTGTTGCAACACGTGGCGCGCGCCATAGGCGGCGGAGACTTTGCGAAAGCTCAGCGCGCTCATGCATCTCTCCGCAAACGCAGGATCAGCCAAAGAAAGAAAGGCGCACCGAGCAGCGCGGTGAAAACACCAAGGCGTAGTTGCTCCGACGGATCGACAAGGCGCACCACCATATCGGCCAGCGCAATCAGGGCCGCGCCGCCGAGCGCGGAGGGCAGAATAAGCCGCGCCGGTTCATAGCCGTAAAAGGGGCGTAAGAGATGCGGCACCACAAGACCGACAAAACTCACCGCGCCCGCAGCCGCGGTGGCGGCGCCCGTTGCCAATGCAACGCCAAACACCACGCGGCGGCGCACGCTGCCGACATCCACCCCAAGGCTTTGGGCGGTTTCTTCTCCCAGTGTCAGCGCATCGAGCCCGCGCGTTGCGCTGGCGAGCAGCGCAAGACCAATAGCCGTGAGCGGCAGCGCAAAAGCGAGATCGGAGAGGGTGCGATCTTTCAGCGAGCCCATCATCCACAGCACCATTTCGCTCATCGCATAAGGATTGGGCGCAAGAGACAGAGCCAGCGCGGTGAGCGCGGTGGCAAGGCTTGCAATGGCCACGCCTGCGAGCACCAGCGCCATCACGCCCGCGCCCGCCCGCGAGAGGAAATAGAGGATCGAAGCCGAGACAAGCGCGCCCAGCACCGCGCAAAAGGGCAGCGCGGCGGCGCTAAGGGCGGCGAGCCCGAAATAAAGCGCGATCACCGCGCCGAGCCCTGCCGAGGAGGTGACGCCCGTGACGCCGGGTTCGGCCAGCGGATTGCGGAACAGGCCCTGAAGGGCGGCCCCGCTGGCACCGAGCGCAGCCCCCACCACCAGCGCCAGCGCCGCGCGCGGAAAGCGGATTTCCCGCGCGATTACGCCTGCGGTGCCATGGCCCGTGAACAGGCCGGCCAAAAGATCAGGCGGGGACAGCTCTGCCGGGCCGATGAAAAAGGAGAGGCATGAGAGGCCAAACGCCAGACAGAACAGCGCAAGGCTGATCCAGCCGGAATGGCCGCTGCCGATAAGCCCTGTTTTCTGCTGCCGCCCAACCAATGCCGCACGACCACGCCGTTCTGACGCCCTTCCGCTTCGTCGCGCACGCGGATTTTTCCCGCGATCCTCCTGGCCGCCCGCCAGGGGATGGTCGACGCGTGACGGCAGGTCTCCTGGCTTGGCGGCTTAAAACGCGCTGCCCGCCTTCCCGGTTGGCCGGAATTTTTTCCGGTTCTGCCAGTGGCCTTTGGACAAGCACTCGCCGCTCACAGTTGCGGGGGCAGCCGCGGATGGAAATCCCGCGTTCCCTTGACCGTCGCGTTCGATGAACTCTTAAAGCGCAATCGCAGAAGTGCGAAGCGGTTTCTTCGGCGGGGGTGATGCGGGGGTGATGAAGCGTGCTGAACTTTGGTGCTGGAGCGTTTTCCGCCGACGTGGAGGCCGGTTCGGCATAAGAAAGAGCGACAATTCAAGAATCTAGAGCGCGCAACCGATTCCATTCAATGGATCGCGCTCTAGAGGCTCGTGTCACCTGGGTGGCCCGCACTTGGCGGGCCATGACAGGTGTGGGTGGGGCTAGAGGGTGGAGGCCCGGTGACTGGCTTTTTGGCCTAACCTTGCCAGGGGTTCAGCCACTTCTGCCGACCAGGGGCCCGGGCATAAAAGTGGGGTCATGGCTGCCGAGGTTACCAGCGTATCGACTGGCATGGCTTTCAGCGCAGGGTGGCGCAGCATCAGATCGGCGCGGGAGCGGGCGGCCTGACCGTTGAGCAGCAGCAATTTGGGACGCGCGGCAAGCACCGCTTCCACCGAAATCGCGCCGGTGCGCCCGACAGGGTAGGCCTTGGCCATGTTGCGCAAGCCCGCCGCGCTCAGCACCGTATCGGTCATGCCGCCGACCGTGGCATAGCCATTGGGCTCATAGAGCAAGGTGGGCACCGGCGGATGGGGCGCAATTGCGCGCGCATCTGCGAGATTGGCGCGCATCTCTTTGAGCATGGCGGCGGCTTTTTCGGGCGCGCCGAGTTTTTCCCCCAGCATGGTGGTGATCTTTTCCACATCGGCCAGTGAATTGGCCCAGGCCACATCCAGCGTCGGGGTGCCGATTTCGGCCAGATGGGCGTGCAGGCGCGGATTGGTGCCCGCATACATAATCACCAGATCGGGCTTGAGGCGCAGCACCGTTTCGGTATCGGGCCGGATGAGGGTGATGCCCGCCACTTTATCGTGAATGGTGGAGACGACCGGATGTGTATCGGCGGCGAGGAACGAGAGGGCCGCGATATGCGCTTTGGGCACCATGCGGAAAACATATTCGTCGGTGCACAAAAAGGTCGAAACCACGCGCTGCGGCGCGGCCATGGCCGCAGGCGTCAGGCAGGCTGTGTAAAGACACTGCAAAATCAGCAGGGCTGCAAACCGGCGATGCGTCACGTGTTTTTGATCCAGTGCTGAAGCGCCAGTGATGGCCTGTGTTTGAACATGTTCATGCGCATCCTGCGCGTTCTGGCAAGTCACAAGCCATGGGCCGCGCTTGACGGGGGGGCATCTCACGTAATATGTAAAGTTACATGAGACAGGATGGCAGATTATCCGGCGTGCTGCATGTGCTGTTGCACATGGCGGAGCAAAGCGGCCCGCTGACATCCGAGATTTTGGCCAAAGCGATGCGCACCAACCCGGTCGTGATCCGGCGCATGATGGCGGGCTTGCGGGAGCACGGCTATGTCCGCTCCGAAAAGGGCCATGGCGGCGGATGGGTGCTGGCCCGCGACCTGGCAGAGATCAGCTTGCGCGATATTTACGACGCACTTGGACGCCCAGCGCTGTTCGCCATGGGCAACCGGAGCGAGGCGCCGGATTGCCTTGTTGAGCAGGCGATCAATGCGCGGCTCGACACGACATTCCGGGACGCGGAGGCACTGCTGCTTGCGCGCTTTGAAGGCGTTACCCTTGCCATGCTGCGTACAGACTTCCTTGCGCGGCGCGCGGCACACCAAACCTCACCGCAGAGGAAAACCGATCATGCCCACTAAAGCCGCGCCCGCAGGTGCGGATCACTTTCTGAAAATGTTCTGCGATCCGGAGGCGGTCGCGCGATATGCCGATGGGCCGCGCCGCTACGTGCCGGGCTTTGCCGATCTGCACCGTATGACAGGCATAATGTTGGCGGAACATGCCCCGCTTTCGGCAAAAGTGCTTGTTCTGGGCGCGGGTGGCGGCCTTGAACTGACGGCGTTGGCGCAAAGCTATCCTGGCTGGACATTTGTCGGTGTGGACCCATCTGCGCAGATGCTGGGGCTGGCGGCGCACAACCTCGGCGCCATGGCGACACGGGCAGAGCTTGTTCAAGGCTATATTGAGGATGCGCCCACCGGGCCGTTCGATGCGGCGGTCTGTCTGCTGACGCTGCATTTTCTCTCTTCGGCGGAGCGGCGCCGGACGGTGCGCGAAATCCACACCAGACTAAAGCCCGGTGCGCCGCTGGTGGTTGCCCATGGCAGCTTTCCGCAAGCCGACGGCGAACGTGCCGTGTGGCTATCGCGCTATAGCGCCTTTGCCATCGCATCCGGGGTTGATGCGGAACAGGCACATAAGGCACGCGAGGCCGTTTCTGCGACTGTGAATATGCTGAGCCCGGAGGAGGATGAAGCGATCCTGCGCGAGGCCGGTTTTTTGGATGTGAGCCTGTTTTATGCCGCCTTCACATGGCGCGGCTGGGTTGCACACGCGTGAGGTCCTTGCGCCCCTAATGAGGGCGAATGAGAGCCGGATTTGCCCCCTGCCCTTCAGGCAGGCGGTGGGGAGGCAGATTGCCGCCCGGTCTTGCAAAATTCTGCAATCTGTGTAATTGACATTAATGTCAGGGAGGAAGGCCGTTTGAGGATCGCGTGGGGGACCCCCGCGCCGTTTCTCGCACACCTTCCCGAACGCTAATCCACGCCAAAGGGAAATTCTATGCCCGTTTATCGCGCACCAGTCGACGACATGAAGTTCATCATCAATGAGCTTCTTGAACTGGAGACACTTAAAGACGTTCCGCAATTCGACGAGTTGACGCCAGATCTGGTGGACGATGTTCTGACCAACGCCGCGAAATTCGCCGAAGAAGTTTTGCAGCCGCTCAACCAATCGGGCGATGAAGAAGGCTGCCACTATGAAAATGGTGTGGTGCGCACGCCCAAGGGCTTCAAGGAAGCCTATAAGCAATATTGCGAAGCCGGTTGGGGCGGACTTGCGGCGCCGGTGCCGTTTGGTGGTTCGGGCCTGCCTATTCTGCTGACCATGGCGGTTGCGGAGATGGGGCTTTCGGCCAACCAGTCTTTCGCCATGTATCCGGGCCTGACCTCGGCTGCCTATGCCGCGCTGATGATGACCGGCTCGGACTGGATGCGCGAACACATTCTGCCGAAAATGATCTCTGGCGAATGGGCGGGCACCATGTGTCTGACGGAGCCGGGTTGCGGCACCGATTTGCGCCTGATGAAGACCCGCGCGGTCGAGCAGCCGGATGGCAGCTACAAGCTGACCGGCACCAAGATTTTCATCTCCGGCGGTGAGCAGGATCTGACCGACAACATCATTCACATGGTCATTGCCAAGATTGAAGATGAGAATGGTAAGATCCATGATGATCTTTCGACCGTGAACTTCTTCATGGTGCCGAAATTCATCGTCAATGATGCGGACGGCAAGATGGCCGAACGCAATGGCGTCATGTGCGGCGGCATTGAGAAGAAGATGGGTATTAAGGGTTCGGCCACCTGCGTGCTGAACTTTGATGAAGCCAAAGCCTGGCGTCTGGGGCCGAAGCCGCAGCCGCGCGTGGAAGGCGAAAAGAAGAAATCATCCTCCGCTGGTATGAGCGGCATGTTCGGTATGATGAACATGGCCCGTCTGGGCGTGGGCGTGCAGGGTTTTGCGATTGCGGAAGCGGCCTATCAGAACGGCCTCGCTTACGCGCATGAACGCCGGGTTGGCCGCGCGCTCACGGGCCCCGCGGACCCCGACAAATCTGCCGATCTGTTGATCGTGCATCCGGATGTGCGGCGCATGTTGCTGCATTGCCGCTCGTTCATTGAAGGGGCGCGGGCCACGACGATGTGGACCATGCTGAACATGAACATCATGCGCTCCAATCGCGCCGAGGCGCAGGAAGCGGCGCTGATTTCTGATCTGCTGACGCCGGTCATCAAAGCCTTCTTCACCGATATGGGCTTTGAATGCGCCAATATGGCGATGCAGATTTATGGCGGCCACGGTTATATCCGCGACAATGGCGTGGAACAGTTTGTCCGCGATGGGCGCATCAACCAGACCTATGAAGGCGCCAATGGCGTGCAGGCGATGGACCTTGTGGGCCGCAAGCTGGGCCGCAAGGGCGGTGAAGCCCCGATGGCGCTGTTCAATCACATCAATGGCTGGCTCACCGCCAATGAAGGCGATGCGGCGCTGGCGCCGTTCGTCAAGCCGGTGCAGCGCGGGCTCGGCACCTTGCAGCAGGCCACGATGTGGCTGGCGCAGCATGGGATGCAGAACCCGAACGATGCGGGCGCTGGCGCCACCGATTATTTGCGCATGATGGGCATTGTGGTGCTCGGCTTCATGTGGGCGCGGATGGCGAAAGTGGCGCAAGCCAAGCTCGCCGCCGGGACCGGCAACAAGGCGTTCTACGAAGCCAAACTCGTGTCGGCGAAATATTGGATGGAACGGTTGATCCCGGAATGCGCGATGCTGTTTGAACGCATTCAGGCGGGCAGCGAGACCATCATGGCCTACGAAACGACAGCCGCTTAAAGTTCCCCGGGGGGCGGAAGCAAAACCCGGCATGGGCCGTGAAGGCTCATGCCGGGTTTTTTATTGGCTGCGCGGATGTCAGGCAGCTTGCGCCAGTTTTGCCAATTGCATGAGCATGGCCTGCACGCCTTTGGCGCGGTGTTCGGCGTCGGGCCAGTCGCGGGTGATGACGAGTTTTTGATCCGGGCGGACTTTCATCACGCGCTGGTTGGCGCTGATGAGATTGATGAGCGCCATCGGGTTGGGGAACTGGTTGTGGCGGAAGCTGACCATTGCGCCTTTCGGCCCGGCGTCGATCTTTTCCACCTGTGCGATACGGCAGAGGCGTTTGATCGCCACGATGTCGAGGAGCTGTTTCACCTCGTCCGGCAGGGGGCCGAAGCGGTCGATCAGTTCGGCGGCGAACTGGTCGATCTCGGCGCGGTCTTCCACGCCTGCGAGGCGGCGATAGAGCGACATGCGGACATTGAGATCGGTGACGTACTCTTCGGGGATCAATACCGCCGCGCCGATATTGATTTGCGGCGACCATTCATCGACCAGGTCTGCATTGTCCTCCCCAAGACGCATCTGGGAGACGGCGTCTTCCAGCATCTCCTGATAGAGTTCGATGCCGACTTCGCGGACATGGCCGGTCTGTTCCTCGCCGATCAGATTGCCTGCGCCGCGAATATCGAGATCGTGGCTGGCGACGGAGAAGCCTGCGCCCAACTGATCCAGCGATTGCAGCACTTGAAGACGGCGCTCGGCGGCTTCGGTCAGCTTTTTCTCGGTTGGCGTTGTCAGATAGGCATAGGCGCGGGTTTTGGAGCGTCCGATGCGGCCACGCAATTGATAGAGCTGCGACAGGCCAAACATATCGGCGCGGTGCACCACCATTGTATTGGCGGTCGGGATGTCGAGCCCGCTTTCGACGATGTTGGTGGAGACCAGCACGTCGATGCGCCGTTCATAAAAGGCGGTCATCACATCTTCGAGGGCCGACGGCGCAAGCTGGCCGTGGCCGATGGCGAACTTCACCTCCGGCACGGTTTCTTTGAGGAAATTCGCGGCATCGCGCAGGTCCGCGACGCGGGGGGCGACATAGAAACTCTGGCCGCCGCGATAATGTTCGCGCAGCAGCGCTTCGCGCACCACCATCGGATCGAAGGGCGTCACGAAAGTGCGCACGGCGAGCCGGTCTATCGGCGGGGTGGTGATGAGGGAGAGATCGCGCACGCCGGACAGCGCCAGTTGCAACGTGCGCGGGATTGGCGTGGCCGAGAGCGTGAGCACATGGACGTCGGCCTTGAAGGCTTTCAGCCGCTCTTTATGCGAGACGCCGAAATGCTGTTCTTCGTCGACAATGAGCAGGCCGAGGCGTTTGAACGCAATGGTCTTGGCGAGCAGCGCATGGGTGCCGACCACAATATCCACCTCGCCGGATGCGAGATCTGCTTTGGTTTGGGCCGCTTCCTTCGCATCCACAAAGCGCGAAAGCTGGCGTACCTTGACCGGGAAACCCTGAAAACGCTCGGCGAAATTTCTGTAATGCTGACGCGCCAGCAATGTGGTGGGCACCACCACCGCCACCTGTTCGCCGCTCATCGCGGTCACAAAGGCGGTGCGCAACGCGACTTCGGTTTTGCCGAAGCCGACATCGCCGCAAACCAGCCGGTCCATCGGGCGGCCTTTGCCGAGGTCTTCGATACAATCAGCAATCGCTTTTTCCTGGTCCTCGGTTTCCTGATACGGAAAGCGGGCGCAGAATTCATCGTAGATGCCGGGCGGCGGGTCGATGGCGGGGAGCGTGCGCAGCTCGCGCGCCGCCGCGATGCGGATGAGTTCGCCCGCGATCTCGCGCACGCGCTCTTTCATTTTCGCTTTGCGCTGCTGCCAGCCCGCGCCGCCCAAACGATCCAGTTGGGCAGTGCCTTCATCGGCGCCATAGCGCGTCAGGAGTTCGATATTCTCAACCGGCAAAAACAGCTTGCCGCCATCATATTGCAGTTCGAGGCAATCATGCGGCGCGCCCGCAACGCCAAGTGTTTTGAGGCCGAGATAACGCCCGATGCCATGTTCGATATGGGTGACGAGATCGCCGGGCGCCAGGCTGGTGACTTCGGCAAGGAAATTCTGTGCTTTGCGCGCGGGCTTGCGCGTGCGCACCATCCGGTCGCCCAGAATGTCCTGTTCGGAGAGGATCGCGAAATCGGGCGCTTCAAAGCCGTGCTCGATGCCGAACACTGCAATACCAGCGGCGGTTTTGCTTAAAGTTTGCGCATCGGCCCAATCCTTCACCACGCGCACCGCATCCAGCCCATGATCGGAGAGGACGCCGCCAAGCCGTTCGGCGGAGCCTTCCGTCCATGAGGCAAGCACCACGCGCTTGCCTGCTTCTTGCAACGCCTTCACATGGGCGGCGGCGAATTCAAACACATTCACTTTGCCCTGGGTGCGTTCGGGCGCGAAATCACGGCCTATTTTGCCGCCCGCCTCGGTGGAGGTTTTGGATTCCGGCGCCTGAAAGGGGGAAAGCGTGCGCACCAGATGATGCGACACCAGCGCCGACCATTCCGCTTCGTTCAGATAGAGCGTTTCGGGTTTGAGCGGGCGATAGGGCGGCGCTTTCATCCCGTGGGTGTCATCGCCCGCTTTCATCATGGTTTTGCGGGTGTCGTAATAATCGGCGATCAGTTCGAGCCGGGCGTGGCGTGCTTCCTCGACCTGATGGGCGAGCAGAATGAGCGAACGGGGACAATAATCGAACAGCGTATCGAGATGGCTGTGGAACAGCGGCAACCAGTGTTCCATGCCCTGATGCTTGCGACCCGCGCTGACCGATTCATAGAGCGGGTCATCGCCCGCAGGCCCGAAGGCCGCGACATAGCCGCTGCGGAAACGGCTGATACTTTCACTATCCAGCGGGGCTTCGCTCGCGGGCAGAAGCTCCACCTCTTTCAGCGTGCCCGCGGAAAGCTGGGTTTCGGCATCGAAGCGGCGAATGGCATCCAGCTCTTCGCCAAAGAAATCCAGCCGCAAAGGCAGATCAGCGCCTGGTGGCCAGAGATCGACAATGCCGCCGCGCAGCGAAAAATCTCCCGGCTCGCGCACCGTGCTGCTGCGCGCATAGCCATTCTTCGCCAGAAAGGCGACGAGCTTTTCGCGGTCCACGGATTTGCCGCTGCGGGCGAAGAAGCTGGCGCTGGCGATGGTGTCTTTTGGCGGCACGCGCTGGAGCAACGCGTTCACCGTGGTGACGATGATGGCGGGCGCGCTGTCTTTTTCCCGCCGGGCAAGGGCGGCCAGTGTCGCCAGACGGCGGCTTTCGATATCCGGCTTTGGGGACAGCCGGTCGTAGGGCAGACAATCCCAACTGGGGAAGGGCAGCACGGTCAATGTGGGATCGAAAAAGCGCAAGCCTTCTTCAATCGCCGCGGCGTGGACGCCATCGGCCGCCACGAAAAGCACCAGCCCGCCTGCGCGGCGCGCGGCTTCGGCGGCGAGATACGCGTCATAGCCTTCGGGCGCGCCGGTGACTGTGAAGCGGCCTTGCGCGCGGGCAATGTAGTTTAAGCGGTCCAAGTTGGGTTCTTGCGCGAACAGAGCGCCTTCATGGCTTTGAAGACTGGCAAATCATATTCGGCGGGCACAGGCGTCTTGTCCCGGAACCAGTCATAGATTTCCTGATCTTTTACGGCGAGCAGGGCTTCAAATTCGTCCAGCTCCGCATCGCTCAAGCTGGGCAGCGCCTGGGCCGCGAAGGTGCCGAAAATCATGTCCACTTCACGGAATCCCCGGCGGGCGGCGCGAAACAGAAGGCGCTTGCGACGCACATCCAGCGCGCTGCTTGAAAGGGCTATGGTCATGGCGGGGGATATAGCGTGCGAAAGGGGGCCCGGCCAGTGGGGTTGGCGCTTTCGGGGTTGGTTTCGTAGTCTTTCGGTTCCATTTCCTGAAGACCCCTGAAGATCATGCGCCCAGCCATTCTCTTTCCCCTTTTTGCCGAAACCCGCACCTTGGCCGGCGTGGGGCCCAAGGTGGAAAAGCTGATTGCCAGGATCGCGGGCACGCGGCTGGTCGATCTGGTGCTCGACCTGCCCGTGGGGGTGGTGGACCGCAGCTACCGGCCCTTTTTGCGCGATGCGCAAGCCGGGCGGATTGCCACCGTCACGCTGCATGTTCTAGAGCACCTGTCCTCTGCCGACCGCAAGCGGCCCTATCGGGTGCGCTGTTCGGATGAGACGGGGCTGATTGATCTCGTCTTCTTCTATGCCCATGCCGATTATCTCAAGCGCATGTTGCCGCTAGGCGCGGTGCGGCTGGTGAGCGGGCGGATTGAGGCGTTCAAATCCCAGCTTCAGATGGCGCATCCGGATTTTATTGTGGAGCCCGATAAAGCGGGGGAGATGCCGCAGCATGAGCCGGTCTATGGGCTGACGGAGGATTTGGCGGGCAAGAACCTTTCCAAAGCCATTCGCGGGGCGTTGGAAAAAGTGCCGGAGATGCCGGAATGGCAGGATGCGGCGTTTCGCAAGGCGAAGGATTGGCCGTCTTTTCGGGAGGCGATTTTTGCCGCCCATGCGCCGGAAAGCGATGTTGATCTGGTGCCGACGACGCCAGTGCGGGCGCGGCTTGCCTATGACGAGTTGCTGGCGAACCAGCTTGCGCTGTTGATGATCCGCGAAAAAATGCGCGGGGCTAAGGGGCGGGTGTTGAAAGGCACCGGCGCGTTGCGGGCCAAAGCGATTGCCGCCCTGCCCTTTACGCTGACTGACGCACAAAAGGCCGCGCTGGACGAGATTGATGCGGATATGGCGCAGCCTTTGCGCATGTTGCGGCTGCTGCAAGGCGATGTCGGCTCCGGCAAGACCATTGTGGCGTTTCTGGCGCTGCTCAGCGCGGTGGAAGCGGGTGCGCAGGGCGCGTTGATGGCGCCGACGGAAATTCTGGCGCGGCAGCACATGGCCTCGCTCGAACCGCTTGCGGCGGCGGCGGGGATTCGTCTTGCGCTGCTCACCGGGCGCGAGCGCGGGGCGGGGCGGCAGGAGACTTTGGCGGCACTGGCGGCGGGGGATGTGCACATTCTGGTCGGCACGCATGCGCTGTTTTCAGACGATGTGGGCTTTGCCGATTTGGGCCTTGCGGTGGTGGATGAGCAGCACCGTTTTGGCGTGCATCAGCGCATGGCCTTGCAGGGCAAGAACAACCGGCCGACCGATGTGCTGGTGATGACGGCGACGCCCATTCCGCGCACGCTGGCGCTGACCGCCTATGGCGATATGGATGTTTCGCGGCTGCTGGGCCGCCCGCCGGGGCGCAAGCCGGTCGATACGCGCGTGCTTTCGGGCGAGCGGCTGGATGAGGTGGCGGCAAACCTTGCCCGCGCCATTGCAAGCGGAGCGCGGGCCTATTGGGTGTGCCCGCTGGTGGAGGAATCTGAAAAGATTGATCTGGCGGCGGCGGCGGATCGCGCGGCGATGCTGACGCGGCTGCTGGGCCCGAAGGTGGGGCTAGTGCATGGCAAAATGAAGGGCGCGGAGCGCGATGCGGCGATGGCGGCGTTCAAGCGCGGGGATACGCAGGTGCTTGTGGCGACCACGGTGATCGAGGTCGGGGTGGATGTGCCGGAAGCCAGCATCATGGTGATTGAACATGCCGAGCGCTTTGGGCTGGCGCAGTTGCACCAGTTGCGCGGGCGTGTGGGGCGCGGGGCGGCGAAATCGAGTTGTCTGCTGCTCTATCATGGCAATTTGAGCGAAACGGCGACGGCGCGGCTGAAAACCATGCGCGATACCGATGATGGCTTTGTCATCGCGGAAGAAGATTTGCGCCTGCGCGGCGCGGGCGAGCTTTTGGGCGTGAAGCAGAGCGGGATACCGGAGTTTCGGCTGGCGGACCTCGCGGTTCATGGCGATCTTTTGCAAGCGGCGCGCGATGATGCGGGGCTTATTCTTGCGCGCGACCCCGAGCTTAAAACTTCCCGTGGCGAAGCGTTGCGGGTTCTGCTTTATCTCTTCGGACGAGACGAAGCTATTAGGTATCTAAGGACGGGTTGAAGATGGAGCCGGAATTCGCCCCTGCGTTGCACAAGGCGCTGATACGCGCCATTCCCGGCCTGGAACGGCTGGAGGCGCTCAAACGGCTGACCGGCGGGGCGAGCCAGGAGACCTGGGCCTTTGATGCGATTGTGCCGGGCGCCGTATCGCCGCTGATCCTGCGGCGCAGCCCTGGCGGTGTGCCGCGGGTGATTGAAGGGGCGGCGGTGTCGCTTGCCACCGAGGCCCGCACCATCGAAGCGGCACGCAGCGTTGGTGCGCGCGCGCCTCATGTGCGCCATGTGCTGACGCCGGAAGATGGCTTGGGCGAAGGCTATGTGATGGAGCGGCTGGCGGGCGAAACCATTGCGCGGAAAATTTTGCGCGATGCGGAGTTCGATGCGGTGCGGCCCCAGCTTGCCTTTCAATGCGGCGAGGTTTTGGCGCGCATTCATCAAGTGGACGTTGCGCCGCTGAAAGACTTTTTGCCGGTGGTTGATGGGCCGACGCAGTTGCGGATGTTTCGCGACCGGTTTGATTCTTATGCCTATCCGCACCCCGTATTTGAACTGGCGTTCAAATGGCTGGAGCCGCGCCTTGCGCGGGCTGCCCGGCAGACGCTGGTGCATGGCGACTTTCGCCACGGCAATATTCTGATTTCACCCAAAGGCGTGGAAGCGGCGCTCGACTGGGAGTTGACGCATATTGGCGACCCGCTGGAGGACATTGGCTGGATCTGCACCAATTCCTGGCGCTTTGGTGTGGCGGAAAAAACCGTGGGCGGGTTTGGCGAACTCGGCGATCTGTTGGCGGGCTATGAATCGGCGGGCGCCGGTGCTGTCAGCGTGGACGATGTGAAAACATGGATCGTGTTCGGCTCGCTCAAATGGGGCGTGATGTGCATGGGCATGTATAATCTGTTTCTGAACGACGGCTCTGTGGAGCGCGCGGCAATTGGGCGGCGGTCTTCGGAAACCGAGATTGATCTTGTGAACCTCATCATCCGTGGAGAGCTTTGAGATGATGGACCAGCCTTCAGTGCTCGAACTGGTGCGGGTGGTGCGCGACTTCATCGAAAAACGCGCCATGCCGGAACTGAAGGGCCACACCGCTTTTCACGCCCGCGTCGCGGCCAATGCGCTGAGTATTGTGTTGCGCGAACTCGAACAGGGGCCGCAATCGCTGGCCGGTGAAAAAGCGCGGCTGGTGGCGCTTTTGGGGCGTGACGGCACGCTGGAAGATTTGAACCGCGATCTTGGCGCGCGCATCCGCGCCGGTGAGATGGGGCTGGAAACGCCGGGACTGGCCGCGCATCTCGAACAGACGACGCGGGAAAAAGTGGGGATCGACCAGCCGAATTATTCGGGGCTGAAGTAGAGTGCGCCTAACCCTCCCCTTGAGGGAGGGTCGATAAAATTCGTAGCGCAGCGGAGAATTTTTCGGGGAGGGGTCCTGGTCTTGGCACCTAGACCCCTCCCCGAAATTCGCTGCGCAAATTTCGACCCTCCCTCAAGGGGAGGGTTGGAGCTCGTAAAAAACTTGGCGCTCAAATGAAAACGGGGAGGGATGAAACATCCCTCCCCGTTTCGCTTTTGCATTCTTAAGACCGTTTACGCGCCTTGTGCGCCGATGATGGCGACGGAGCAGACGTTCATGGCCGGGCCGCCGCCGAGATTGTGGGTGAGGCCGATCTTCGGGTTCTTCAACTGGCGGGCACCGGCGCGGCCCTGCAGTTGCAGATACATTTCATAGAGCATCCGCAAGCCGCTGGCGCCGATGGGATGGCCGAAACATTTCAGCCCGCCGTCAATCTGACAGGGGACCTGGCCATCGGCGTCGTAGAAGCCGTTCATCACGTCTTTCCAGCCTTCGCCTTCTTTCGAGATGTGCAGGTCTTCCATGGTCACCAGTTCGGTGATCGAGAAGCAGTCATGCACTTCGATCATCGAGACTTCGTTGCGCGGGTCTTTGATGTTCGCTTCGTCATAGGCGCGCTTGGCGGCGATGCGGGCGGTGTGGAAGTAGCTGCCGTCCCAGGAATTGTGCTGGCTTTCGAGACCGTTCGACAGCGACAATTGCAGCGCCTTGACGGTGATGATGTCCTTCTTGCCCAGGCTGCGCGCGATTTCCGGCGTCGTCACGATGGCGCAGGCCGCCCCATCCGACACGCCGCAGCAATCGAACAGGCCGAGCGGTTCGGCGATCATCGGCGCGTTGAGGCATTGTTCTTCGGTGATGGCTTTTTGCAGATGCGCCTTGGGGTTCTTCGTTCCGTTGGCGTGGCTTTTCACCGAGACATGGGCGATGGCGCGCTTCAGCTCATCTTTCGAGACGCCATGCTTGGCGCGATAGGCCGATGCAAGCTGTGCGAAATTGCCCGGTGCGGAGCCATTGGCGCTCCACAGCGGCGACAGCGTTGCGCCTTCGCGTTGCGGCAACCCGCCGTAACCTGTGTCTTTCAGCTTTTCGACGCCCAGCGCCAGCGCGATGTCGCACGCGCCTGCCGCCACGGCATAGACCGCGCCGCGAAACGCTTCAGACCCGGACGCGCAAAAATTTTCGACCCGCGTGACCGAAATATTGGGCAGACGCAGCGCCAGCGACAGCGGCGTGCCGCCCTTGCCGACATGCTGTTCTTCAATGGCGGTGCCGAACCATGCGGCTTGAATCTGGCTGGTCTCGACGCCCGCATCGCTCAAGGCTTCGAGATAGGCTTCGACCATTAATTCTTCTGCGCCGGATTCCCAGCGCTCGCCGAATTTCGAACATCCCATGCCGAGAATGGCGACTTTATCTCTGATGCCTGTGGCCACGACTTTCTCCTTTTTCTGGCTGTCTGCATTTAGCGGCGGGTTCTGGCATGTGTAAAGCCGGGCGGTTGCCGCTGGCTACACGCAAGTCCTTGGGAACAAAGACAAAGCTTCAAATCCGCCGGCTGATGGCTGAATTTGGGGGAACAGTTGGCGAGGCAGGGTGTTTCCATCCCATGGCGGCACGTTCTTGCCCGCCCCGAAACAGGTCCGCTCCGCCCCGGAGCACAGGAATTCCCACCCCGGCCTGCAACGCAAAGGAGCATTTGCATGAAGAAATCTTTCCTCAGTGCCGCCATTGTCGCCGCGACTGCCACCATGATCGGCCTTCCCGCCTCCGCCGCCCCCGGCGGGGTGAAGGTCGGCACCCTGACCTGCAATGTCGCAAGCGGCTGGGGCTTTGTGTTTGGCTCATCCAAGGATGTGCATTGCAATTATCGCCCCAACAAGGCGCATGGCGAACGCTATACCGGCTCGATCGACAAGTTTGGCGTTGATATTGGCTACACCGAAGGCGGCGTGATGATCTGGGCGGTGGTTGCCCCGACATCGGATGTGCGGCCCGGTGCGCTGGAAGGCAATTATGCCGGCGTGACGGCGGGCGCATCGGTCGGTATTGGCGCGTCGGCCAATGCGCTGATCGGCGGGCTCGATAAGTCTATCGCGCTTCAGCCGCTGTCCATCGAGGGCAATACGGGATTGAACGTGGCAGCGGGGATTGGCGCGCTGCATTTGAAATTTGTGCCGAAGTAACAGGCGCTCATAGGTGAAAAGCCCGCCGGGTTTCGGCGGGCTTTTTTTTGGTTGGCACCTTTGCGGTGTCAAACACCTGGATCCCCTTCCCTCACTCCGCTGCGCTACGTTCGCCGGGGATGACATCGGGAGGGGTGGTAGGAGTCAGTTTGTCGGGACGGCTTTCCAGAAGTAGCGGCGGAAGCCCCGTTTGGGATCGAAATCTTTGATGCGGAAGACCATGCGCACTTTCATGCCGGAATCCACCTGACCCTGTTCGACATCGGTGATGTCGGCCATGAAGCGGCCGCCATCGGCGAAAGTTATCATGCCGTAATGGTTTGGCGGGTCCATCGCATAGGTGAGGAAGTCGGCGGACCAGGAAAGGACCGAACCCGGAATTTCGGAGAAGCCGAACGGGTCCTGGCTGTCCACCGCTTTACAATTTGGGTTCACGCAGATGCGGCTGCGCGGATATTGCGCTGTGCCGCAGACGTTACATTTGCCACCGACAAGGCCCATCAGCATGTCGCTCTTGCGATAGAGCACGGTGAGCGCGGTGCGCTTGTCCACCTCGGCGCGCATGCCTTTTTCGAGCTCGATGAGCCCGTTGAAGGCGAGATATTTCATGTAATTGTTTTCTTCACGGCGGCGCGCCAGCGCACCGTTCACGCCATTGCGCTTGGAGAGCTTGGTGATTTCGGGTGTGACCTCGAAGAGCACCACATCGCAGCCCTGACCGAATTGTGCCACCAGAATCTTGTCGCCCGGCTTTGCTTCTTCCAGCGCGTGCACCAGCATCAGCAGCGATTGGGCGGCGCCCGCATCGCCCACTTTGGCGGCGAGATTGTCGCGTACTTTGGCGGGGTCGATGCCGGAGAGTTTGGCGATGGTCTGGTCGAGCTTGGCGAAAGGACAGGGCAGAATGAAATGCGCAATATCTGCGGCTGCAGTGCCGGTTTTTTCCAGCAGCGCTTTGATCGCGGCAGGCACGATTTTCGAATAGCCTTCGTCGCGAATCCAGCGTTCTTCCCAGGCGTAATCGAAATCTTCGCCCTCGCCGCGGAAATGATCGACGAAATCAAGGCTCACCGAATGGGCGCCGAGGAATTTGGCGATCACCTTGTCTTTGCCCAGCGTGACGGCGGCACCGGCATCGCCATAACGCATCTCTTCCGACGATGCCGCGCGGGCTTTGCGCTTTTCACCGGCCATCACCAGCGGGGTCTTGGCGCGGCCTGACGCGACGGCATCAAGCGCTGCGAGCAGCGCGGTGATGCCAGCGCGCATCGAGCCAGTGATGTCGGCGGTGGCGGCGGTTTGCGGCAGGTTGAGTGCGGCCGAGACGATGCCCGCATTCTGGCGATCCGAAAACGGCATGGTGGTGGAGGCGAAATAGGCCGCATCGACATGAGCCCGGTCTTTCAGCGCATCGCTCGCCGGAACACAATCGCGCGCCGCTTCCACGGCCAGCGTTACCGCATCCTCATCCCAGTTCGCCATGGCTTTTTCGCCCGCGCCCTTGAGGCCCGGCGCGACCCAGGCATTGGCGGCGGTGATCGCCTTTCTTTGGAGTCTGCGCAAGGGGATGTATGCGCCGTAAGCTGTTATGCCTGTCATTTCGTGCCTTTCGATAGATCTGGCGGCAAGAAATCAGGTTTGCACGGCAGCGGCAATCGGGGGGCTGAAAGACCGGGCGCGACCTTCGCGACACCGCCGGGCCGCAACCGGCCTCAATTGGCCGGTCGCCAGCCCGGTGCTTTGGTGGGATCGGAGGTGGGGGGCGGTCGCGCGTGGCCCCGATCAAGCCCGGCGGGTGCCAGTGGCCCAAGCGTCAGTGAGCCGGGCGTCAACGGTTCCGGCCCGTTCAGCACTGCCAGCCGCTGGGCTGCCAGTGCGTAATGCGGGTTGGCGGCGAGTGCCTTTTCGTAATAGCCGCGCGCCGCCTCAACCTTGCCCAAAGCCTCGGAAATCTGGCCCAAACCGTAGAGCGGATATTCGCCTTGCGCATTGCCGGAGGCGAGCGAGGCGGAATAATCGGCGGTCGCTTCGGCGAGCCGTCCCATCCGGCGATAGAGATTGGCGCGGTTGTTGAGTGCGGCGGCGAAGCGGCGCTGAAGATTGATCGCCAGGGTGTAATCGGCGAGCGCTTCGGGCAGGCGGTTCAACTCCTCCAGCACCACGGCGCGGTTGAAACGGGCGCGCGCAAGTTCATCCACGGGAAGCGCATAAAGACTTATCGCATATGTGAAATCATCCAGCGCGTCTTTCGGGCGGCTCAGGGCTTCACGCGCGATGCCGCGGGTGACGAGAGTTTGCGCCCGTTCCAGCGGCG
>Ga0164241_10000516_pt1 | contig 69018 bp, 54 predicted proteins | sample OricomyardsoilBY_FD_108780 | JGI IMG/M metagenome (GOLD analysis project Ga0164241, IMG submission 108780) | Backyard soil microbial communities from Emeryville, California, USA - Original compost - Back yard soil (BY) | ecosystem: Environmental > Terrestrial > Soil > Unclassified | place: USA...
CGAACCGTGGGCGGCCGGTCTTCGTTTTTTTGCCGCTCGTTCCCAACGAAAGGCAAATCCGCGTGACCGAGCTCAAGCTCTACAACACCCTCCGCCGCCGCATCGAGCCCTTCCGGCCACGCCAGCCGGGCGTGGCGAGGATCTACAGCTGCGGCCCGACCGTCTACAGCCGCCAGCACCTCGGAAACATGCGCCCGTACGTGCTGGCCGATCTGCTCACGCGGGTCCTGCGCCGGGAGGGCCTGGTCGTCCACCACGTCATCAACATCACGGACGTCGGTCATCTGACCGACGACGCCGACGCAGGCGACGATAAGATCGAGCTGGCGGCCCGCAGCGCCGGCAGCTCGGCGCTCGAGGTCGCGAGGACCTGGACCGAGCTCTTCAAGAACGACCTTTCGCGGCTCAACGTGCGCGCGCCGAGCGTGTGGGCGCATGCCACCGAGCACATCCCGGAACAGATCGCGATGATCCGAACGCTCGAGGCCAAGGGCTTCACGTACCTGACCCACGACGGGGTGTACTTCGACACAGCGCGCGACCCCGGGTACGGGGCCCTCTCGCGGCTGAAGGCGGCCCCCGCCCACACCCGCGTCGAAGGGGGTGCGAGCAAGCGCCAGCCGGCAGACTTCGCGCTCTGGAAATTTTCGCCCGCCGCCGGCCCGCGCCGGCAGCTGGAATGGCCGAGCCCGTGGGGGACGGGGTTTCCAGGCTGGCACATCGAGTGCAGCGCTATGGCCACGAAGCACCTCGGACCGCAGATCGACATCCACACCGGCGGGGTCGATCACGTCGCCGTGCATCACCCCAACGAGATCGCCCAGGCCGAAAACGCGCTCGAGCAGCGGCCGTGGGTGCAGGTGTGGATGCACGGCGCCTGGCTGCTTTTCGACGGCCACAAGATCTCCAAATCGCGCGCCAACCACCGCGAGCCCCCGAGCCTCGACGACCTATCACCCTTAGGGGTGACCCCGAGCGGCTTTCGTTATTACCTGTACACTGCCCACTACCGGAGCCCGCTCAGCCTCTCGGGCGAAGCCTTGCGCGGCGCGGAGGCGGCGCGCCGCCGGCTCCGCTCGCTCGTGCGCGCCGGTGCCGCCGAGGGCGAAGCCAGCGCACGGCCGCGGCATCACCGGCTCGAAGCGCTGGAGGAGGCCTTCTTCGACGCCTTGCGCGACGATCTCGACGCGCCCAAAGCCTTGGCGGTGCTGTGGGAGATCGCCGAGCAACCCGCGCCGCTTTCGGAGCGCGGGCGGCTGATCCAAAAGCTGGGCGAAGCGATCGGCCTCACGCTCGACGACCCGCCGGCGACGCTCGTCGACGACGCGACGATCCGAGCGCTGGTGGCGCGCCGCAACGCGGCCCGACACGCTCGCGACTTCGCGTTGTCGGACGCGCTGCGCGCGGAGCTGTCTGCTCATGGCGTGGTGCTCGAGGACTCCGAGGCGGGCTCGAGCTGGCGACGCGCCTGACGGCCCGTGCACGGGCGCGCCCCTAGAACCCCATGGCGGCGCGCCCGACCTCGCGCTCCACGATCCCGGCTCGGATCAGCTCCTTGATGTGCATCTCGAAGGTTTGCATGCCGTACATCGATCCGCCCGATTCCATCAGTTCTTTGAGCGGAGGATTGCCGAGCGGGCGTCGGATCGTCTCGCGCACCGAGCCTGTCACCATGAGCACCTCGGCCGCCAGCACCATGCCTTGCCCGTCGGCGCGCGGCAGCAGCCGCTGGGCGACGATGCCCTGCAGCGAGTCGGCCAGGCGATCGCGCAAGTCGTCGATGTCGCCGCGGTCCGACAGCGCGATCACGCGATTCATCGTGCGCGCGACGTCGGGAGTGTGCAGGGTGGACAGCACGAGGTGCCCCGTCTCGGCGGCCTTGAGCGCGATCTCCATCGTCTCCGCGTCACGGATCTCACCGACCTGGATCACGTCCGGATCTTGACGGAGCGCGGCCCGCAGCGCGCTCGCATAGCTGCTGGTGTCGTAGCCGATCTCGCGCTGACTGATCGAGCACTTGTCGTCGGTGTAGATGTACTCGATCGGATCTTCGATGGTCACGATGTGGCGCGCTGTGTGGTGGTTCATGTGATCGAGCATCGCCGCCATCGTGCTCGACTTGCCGTTGCCGGCCGCGCCCACGCACAGCACAAGTCCTCGATCCTTCTCCGCCAGCACTCGGCACGCTTCGGGGGCGCCTAGCTGCTCCAGGCCCGGCACCTGGTGGGGAATGATCCGCATCACGATCGCCAGCGACGCGCGTTGCCGATAGATGTTCACCCGGAAACGCCCGATGCCGAAGACCTCGTAGGAGGTGTCGTACTCACGCAGCTGGTCGAGGTGAGCCAGGACCTCCGGATCGCGAATGACGTGCTGTGCCAGCGCTTCTGTATCTTCGGGCCGGATCTTGTCGACACGGAAGAAGACCAGCACCCCCCTCACCCGCGCTCCGGGCGGCTGGCCCACCTTGAGATGCACGTCGCGCGCGCCCGCCGCCTTGGCCTTCTGCAGCAGCTGGTGCAGGTAGGCCTCGGAGGCGTAAGGATTCGGTTGGCTCGAAGGCGAAAGGCTGGCCACGCCAAATCATCCTACACCCTGGCGTTTCCTAATTGCGCCCCCCACCCCGCCTGCGCTAATAACCCGCTCCCCGGTGGCCAAGCACCGGAACGGCCCCCAGGCCACCTGTCTCGGTAGCTCAGTCGGTAGAGCAGAGGATTGAAAATCCTCGTGTCGGCGGTTCAATTCCGTCCCGGGACACCACGTGAGGTTGATGACGGAGCGAGCGGCGGGCTCGTCGCTCCGATCGCCGAGAGATCCTGCCGCGTCGGGCCGCGACTTGCCGCCGCGCGGCGATCGGCCGAAGCATTCTCTCCAGTGAAGCGAGTCCCGTGCCTATTCGTCCTCGTGCTCGGCGTGTCGTGCGGCGGCCGCACCGAGCTACGGGAGCAGCGTGCATCTTTGCCGCCCGAGCCGAACGGTGGCGCGTCGCTCGGCGGCGGTGGGGCGGCTGCGATGGCGGGAGCGGCCATGCTGGGTGGTGCCGCGGGCAGCGGCGGTGGTGCCGCGGGCAGCGGCGGCGCTGGCCCGCGGCCGCGCGATCCCTGGGAGAACCTGAGCTGGGACACGCCACGTCCCGGCCTCATCGTTTATTTGTGGACCGGTAGTCCTAGCAATACTTGGGCGCTGTTCGCGACTGGCGGCGGGGCTTACGCTCGCGACCACTACGACGGGTCGGCTTGGAGCTCCACATTGGACTCGCGGGGTAACGAAGGACGGTTCGAGGAGCGCCAGGTATGGGCCGCGCCGAGCGGGCAGGCGTTCGGCAGCTCCGACAAAAGCATGCAGCGCTTCGCCGCGCCGCGATGGCAAGACTGGGCGCTTACCCCCACCTGCCGGGCGATCGGTGGCACCGCCGAGAACGATATCTGGTGCGCCGATGATAAAGAGCTTCACCATTTCGACGGAAACGTCTGGGCGGGCTACGAGTTTCCGGGGATTCAAGGCATCCAGGCCCTGGCGCGCGACGACGTGTGGACGTGGGGCGCAGCGGGCGCGCTACATTTCGACGGCGCACGCTGGACCGGGCAGCTCTTGGGCGTGGTCCGCAGCATGTCGGCGAGCGGCCCTCGCGACGTGTGGGCCGTGCAGGACGGCAACTTACTGCACGCGACCGGAGCGGGAACGTGGAGCCGCCAGAACCCGAGCGGTGGCCAGATTTCCGCGGTCTGGAGTCAGTCTCCCAGCAATACATGGATCGTCGCCGCGGGCGCCGCGATGCGCTGGAATGGCCGGAGCTGGTCCACGCCGTCGCTACCGGAATCCGACGAGCTCCTGCTGATCTCCGGCTCTAGCTCGGACGTGTGGATCGCCGGCACCGCAATGCTATTTCACGGTCGGACCGCGGCCGGCGATTTTTAGCGTCCGGGGTGTTTCGTCTCGCTAGCGCGACGCTCGGAGGAGCAGCTCAGGCACGCTATGCTCGAGCGAATGCTTCGCCAGGTCCTCGCTGTCATCCTCCTTCTCGCCACGAGCAGCGCTTCGGCTCAGATACCGACGACGCCGCCTGTCTCCGCCGCCGCGCCCAGTGCTCCGACCGTCGGCGTCCCCACCTACTGGGTGTTGATGGTGACGGGTGAGAAGAACGGTACGCCGTGGATGAAGACGAGCACGCCGGAAACGCTCGGCGGCACCGTGAAGGGCACCGGGCCCTGGAGCTGTACCTACCCGGCCACGCTTCGAGGCTTGGACGACAACTTCGGGTACGAAGAGGTGGAGGTCGCGTGCGGGGTCGGCGAGGCGGAGGTGTTCATGAGCTTGCGCTGTTCGTTTCGGACCAAGGCCCGACCCGGCAAAGTGGCGGGCAAGGCCTGGAAACGCAGCGAGCTGCAGACGTTGAATCTGCGCCACAAAGGCGATCCAAAGAGCACGATCACCGTGAGTCTGCGCTGCGACGTCGACGCCGCGTTCAGCGCCGAATAGCTCTATCCTGCCGCGACGCTCGAGGCCGGGAACCAATATTGGCCGTTTTGCATGGCGCACAGACAATGCTCGCCGTGGAGCTGCACGACGGTCGCCGGATAGCGATTTCCGTCTTGCGCCAGCACCAAGACGCGCGCCCCAGGACCTAACGCCGCAGCCGCTCCATACTGTTGCGGAGGCGCGCCGTATTGCTGCGGAGGCGCGCCGTATTGCGCCTCATGGCCGGGAAGTGCGGGCGACTGTGGCGAGAAGAGCTGGCCGGAGTTGAACAGGGCCGGCACCTCCTCGAAGAACGCCTTGGTGCCCGACACAGCTTTGAACCAGGGCGAGATGCGTAGCGCGATCTTGCCGCTGTCGGTGTCGAACGTCATCGACCGATTGTTGGCGAAACCGCCGGTGCTCACGTTCTTGATGGTACGAACGTCGTACTGCTCGACGCCCAGATTCATGGGCTTCGGCGTGCCGCTGAAGAATCCGGCCTTGGTGCGGATCAAGATCAGACGGCGATTGGTCAGCGCGACGAGATAAACCTTGGTCATCAACGCGAGCAACAGCCCGCCAATCAGCAAGATCTGTAACCAGAGGCCGGGCTGCCGCCGCATCGTCGACCAGTACAAGATGCGCTCTCCAGGCTCCAAGGTTGGTCCGACCTGACTGTGAATGTATTGATCGAGCGGCGTCACGTTTGCCTCCGTTGTCCTCGCCGCGCCGAGCGGCGAACCTCCCAAGATAGCGGCAGGCGGCGCGGCGTTCAGCCCTAAAATCCCGACCGAAAGGTGGGACAACCGCGCCAGCTGGGTTACCCGCCTGGCACGTGCTGGCACGTGGCGGTTCGAGGTGATGAAGCAGCGCGCACCCGGCGACGTGGCGGGTGCGAGGTCGTGAAGCAGGTCGACAGCGCCGGAGCCGGGCGCTGCAATCAGTGCCACCTCACCAACGGCGGTGGGGGGAGTGCCTTTACCGGCCGGGGGGGACCGGGGCGAGGTGGCGGGCGCACGAAACCGAAATTTACCCGCGTCGTCCACCGCCTATCGAGTGGGTCGACAGCTCCGATCAGCGTGGGGCGCCATTGATTTCCGGCCCTGCGCGAATGGGGAGGTTCCGACTGCTCTCGAGCGTATGACCGGCATGCGCGCGGCAAAGCTGGCTGTCATCGGGCTCCTCATGGGCGGTTGTACGATTCACGTCGTCAACGAGCCGGCGGCGCCGGGGCGCCCGTTCCCAGTCGCAGTCGCGTCGCCCGCCGGCCCCGCCCGCCATCGGCCAGTGGCCGCCCCCGGGCCCGCCTACGCCGCGTCACCGCGCGCGCCACGTCCGGTCGCTGCGCGCCCTGCGCCCGTCGCCGAGCCGAGCCAGTCGACGCCCCGCCCCGCGCCCGTTCGCACCGCGCCGCCAGGAGAGCTGGCGCACGGCATCACGGCCCCGCCACCCGAGGCTCACGGTTTGCGGCGCTTCCGAGACACCAAGCCGCAGGTGCGCGACGCCCGCAAGACTCCGCAGCGCATCGGGCCTCGTCGCCCGCGCTCAACCGACGTCGCGAAGGCGCAGTAACACGCGCTCGATTTTGGGCAATAACGTCGAAGGATCGCGCTTTTCCACGTAATCTTCCGCGCCCAGATCCAGGGCTATCCGTCGATCAGAGTGCGGATCTCTACCTGACCAAACGACGACCGGAATGGCGCTGGTGCGCGGATCGGCCTTGAGACGTGACAACACATCTCGACCGTCGGCGTCGGGGAAGTGAATGTCGAGCACGATCAGGTCGGGCGTCTGCGCGAGCGCGGCTTCGTAGACGTCGGCACCGGCCAGCACTGGCACCAGCTCGAAGCCGTTCTTGTCGGCCAGTCGCTTGAGCGCGCGCTGAACACCCGGGTCATCGTCTGCGAAGAGGATCCGCCGCCCTTCAGTCATACGGGGGAAGGCTACGCCTTTTCCAGCGCCTGACAACAATCAAGCGCTGGAAACATTGCTCGAGTCTCGATCTTGGACCTAATCGCGGCAATTACAGGCAGACAGCGCGCGCTGGCGTCGCGCGCCATTCGGCGATTTACGAGAACAACTACGCGAAAGGCGGAAACATTGCGTCCGCCTTTCGCAGCAGCGCGGCGACGTTGATCTTGCCTTTGTAGACATAAAGGCTTGCCGCCTCGACTCCGTCGAGCAATTCCTCGCTCACGCGCAGGCGCGAGCTGACCACGAACAGCACGCGCTGCTCCAGTCCCTGCTCGGCCGCCTCGATGCGACGGAAGACCGCGTCACGGCTCCAGAAACCGAGCAACTCGATGAGCAACGTGTCCCGGCCGCCCCCGGCCCGGGGCCTCGAGAGCTCGAGATCCGGCACCAGCACTCCCCCGCCCCGCTCCGCCAGATCGAGCAGCTTCTCCGAAAGCACGGCTGTCCAACGGGTCTGCGATTTCAAGGCCTCCAGCAGCTCCACCACCTCGGTCCGCACGCCATCGCTCTCGGCGGCGGGCGCGAGCTGAGCGTAGGTCTGCTCGAAGCTCAGCTTCTCGCGACGCTTTCCCCATCGCAGCTCGGCCTTGAGGCGTAGCTGACCGCACGACAACAGCGCGGGCAGCGACAGGGCGAGCTCGAGCCCGTACTTGGTCGTTGCTCCGAATAGGCTGAGCGGCCCATCGATGTCGAGCCGATAGCCGCTCGGCTCGAGCGGCTGGATGCGAAACAACAGCTGACGAAACTTCAATTTGCGGAACAGCTCGCGGTACGCGTCCGCGCGCGCCGCGCGCACCTCCGCTTCGATGCGCACCGCGCGCAGCAGCACCGACTGCACCTGGACCAGCTCGTAGTCGGCGACCAACGCCGTCGCGTTCGGTAGCGCGCAGCGCTCGAGGCGTTGCGCGCTCCGCAGGTCGGCGAACAGCGTCGATTCCAGCGTTTCCACCGGCAGCGACAGCTCGCGGGCGACCTCGGCCAACACGTGCTCGCGATCCAGGTGCTCGCCGGGCCCGAGCGCGGCGCGCCTGCGCGCGGCCAAGCTGAACACGGCCCGGCGCACCAGCTCCGGCTCGGCGCCGCGGGGCGCCGAGAACTCGGCGCGAGCCTCAATCAGATGCGTCAACCCGAGCAGCAGCTTGCGCTCCTTGGCGGCGGCGCTCACGCTCGCCCAGCCCGCCTCCACTTCCTCGCGCTCACGACCCACGGCCGCCCGCGTGACGTCGAGCAGAGCTTGACCTAGCTCGACGGCGCGCGCGCGCTCGGCCGCCGACAGCGGGCTGAGCGTGAGCTTGCCTTCACGCTTGCGCGCGCGGGTGAGCTCCGGCGGCAGCACTCAGCCAGCTCCCGCGTAAGCGGAGTGCTCACGACGGCGCTCGGAGGTGCCAGACTCGTTCGTGCGCGACGACACGAGCTCGTACAAAATCGCGCGCTTGTCGCCCTGCCGGCGCAGCACGCGTCCCAGCCGCTGCACGTGCTCGCGAACCGACCCGCTGCCGGACAGCACGATCGCCACGCTGGCGTCCGGCACGTCGACACCCTCGTTGAGCACCTTCGAGGTGACGACGGCGGAGTATTGACCGGCGGAGAAACGCTCGAGAATCTCGCTGCGTTCTTTGATCTTGGTCTGGTGGGTGATGATGGGAATCAAGAAGCGCCGAGAGACGGCGTAGGCGGTCGCGTTGTCTTGGGTGAACACCAGCGCGCGCTGCTGGCGATGATGGCTGAGCAGGTGCTCGAGGTACTCGAGCTTGGCGCTGGAGGCGAGCGCGAGCTCACGCTGGCGACGGTACGCGCGCATCGCGCGCTGGCCGGCGGCAGATTGGGCGGAGCGCATCACGAACGTACCGAAACCGGCGGGGCTATCGAAACGGATCCCCTGCGCCCGCACGAAGTCGATGTAGATCGCGCGCTCTGCCTCGTACTCCGTCCGCTCGTCGGCGGTGAGCTCGACGTCGATGCGTTCGACGTCGTAGTCGGCGAGGTAGCGGCCCGATAGCTCGACGATGTCCTTGCGGTACAGAGTCGGGCCGATCAGCGCCTCGAGGCGCGTGCTCAAGCCGTCGGCGCGCTCCGGCGTGGCCGTGAGCCCGAGCCTAAACGGCGCCAGCGCTAGCTCCGCGGCGAGCGAGAAGCTCGGTCCCGGCAGGTGGTGGCACTCATCGAACACCACCAAGCCGAAGCGGGCGCCGAGGTGCTCCATGTGCAGGCACGCCGAGTCGTAGGTCGTCACCGTCAGTGGGCGCACGTCGTGCGCGCCGCCGCCGACTACGCCGACCTCCGTGCCGAAGCTGCGGCGGAGCAGGTCGTACCACTGACGGACGAGATCGAGCGTCGGCGCGACGACGAGCGCGGCCCGGCGGCGCGCGTCGATCGCCAGCAGCGCGACGTGGCTCTTGCCGGCGCCGGTCGGCAACACCACGACGCCGCGACCGCGGCCCTTCTCCCACGCCGCCAGCGCCTCGACTTGAAACGGGCGCGGCTCGCGGCGCACGACGAGGCCCAAGCTCAGCTCCGGATACGCGCGGGCGCGATCCTCGTAGGCTAGCTGCTGCTTGCGGAGCCCGAGCACGACGTCGGCATAGGCGAGCGCGGGAGCGCGAAACACGCCGCTCCGGGCGTCCCACGTGAGCGGCTTCGGCAGGCTTTCGTGCTTATCGGCACCGCTGAGCTCGAGCGTTCCGCTCCGAAATGAAAGCACCAACATCGGACTCAGAACACCCCGACCAGCCCCGCCCCGGAGGCGGCCCCGAGTAGCTCGGCGGGTAGATGGAACACGATTTCGCCCAGGTATTGACCGCGGCGCTCACGGACCCGGACCAAGGTGGAGGTGCAGTTGCCGAACTTCAGGCTCATCACGCGCGGCACCGGGTCGCACACCAGCGCCTTGACGAGGTGGAAGTTGGTGCCGCCGTGTGCCACCACGAGCACGCGGTGCGCGGCGGGGCGATGACGCTCGTGCCAGCGCGCGACCAGCGCTTGTACACGCTGCTGCACGTCGGCATAGCTCTCGCCGCCGTACTCCGAAAAATCGCCGAGCTCGGTGAGCGCGCGCTGAAAAAATCCAGGGAAGCTCGCGACGATCTCGTCCCGAGTCAGGCCCTGCAGGCTGCCAGCGTTGAGCTCCGACAGCTCGGCCGTGAGCTCCGCGTCGGGCAGACCGAGCGCCGAGGTCAGGGCGTGAGCGGTGGCGCGCGCGCGAGAGAGCGGCGAGGTGTAAGCGGCGTCGAAGCTGTAGCCAGCGCTCACCAGAAAGCGGCCGAGCAGCGCCGCTTGTCGCTCGCCGAGCTCCGACAGCGGGTAGTCGCGCTGACCCTGCATGCGCGCTTCGGCGTTGGCCACGCTCTCGGCGTGGCGAACGATCAGGAGCTCCATGGCATGAGCGCGATCGCGACGCAGCGAGCGGCGCCGTCGTCCTTGAAGCATTTGACAGCGGCGACCTCGCCCGCCCCGAGGTGGCCCGCCGTCGCCCGCAGAGCGAAGCGCAGCTCGGCGTCGGCGCAGCTCGAAGCGCAGCGCGCCGAAACCTGGCCGAGCGCTCGTCGGCCGACGGACGGCGACGCCGTCTCGGCGACGCGGTCGTAAGCGCGAGGCGGCAGGCGCGGCGGGCGAGCGCCGGCGAGCGGGGCGAAGCTCACGCGGATGCGCTCCGCGTCTTGCGGCCGTGGATCGTCCAGATCGAGCACCTGAGCCGGTGAAGGCGCGGGCGCGGTGGCCGCGTCGAGGTCGGGCCCCAGTCCGACGCTGCCGCCGGCGCGCGCGACGCTCGCCGAGCACTCGAGGCGCGGCCGCTCGCCGTCGCGGGCGCGACAGCGCTTGCCAACGATCAGCGGCGCCGACAGCGAACCGGCGCGCCCGCGCAGCACGCGCGACAGTCGCTCGAAGCTGCAGTCCACGTTGTCGAGCGCCTCGTCGTCGAACGCGGCCGCGCGAGGCGCGCGCCGGCAGCGCGCGGAGATTGTCTCCCCCGCGACGTAGCCCGCCGGCAGCGAGGCGAGCTCGCCGACCTCGCTCGCGGCGTAAACCTTCGAAGGCAGACGCGCGCCGCTGCACGCCGCCGCAACGAGACCCAAGCCGAGCACGACCAGACGCATGCTCGCGAACAGTACAGGGCCTGCTCGTGGCTGCCAGGGTCGGCTACACAAAAAAGAAACGGCGTGGCAAGACCAGCCTGCCACGCCGACTTCAGCTCGAAATCAGCTCGGGCTCAGTTGCCCGCGCCAGCGCCGCCGACCAGGCCGGGCTCGCCGGCGCTGCCGCCGCCGCCGCCGACCGGGGGCTCGCCCGCGCCGCCGTCGCTACCGCCAACGGGGAGCTCGCCGCCGGCGCCGGTGCCAGCCACGGGGGCTTCGCCGCCGAGGTTGCCGCTGCCGCTCGTGCCGGCCGTGCCGCCTTTGCCGCCGCCGGCCGTGCCCGACGAGTTGCCCTCGCCGCCGCCACCGGCGTCGCCGCCGCTGCCGCTGGTGCCGGCCTTGGAGCCAGCAGTGCCCGCGGTGCCGCCGTCATCGTCGTCGTCGTCGCCGCCGCATCCCACCACGGCGATGGTCGTACCGAGCGCGACCATGGCGAGCAGGCTAGTTAGCTTCTTCATTACAGTTCCTCCGAAATAACCTAGGTTAGTACGTGGGCGGAGTTGCCCGCCGCCCCTAAAGCATGGGCCGTGCCAGCCGTCAACCAGCGACCGACTATCCTTCTAAGAGCCCTGAATTGTTCGAGTATCTAATCGGCGCCAGCTCGCGACCCCTCCGGCTGCGGCCCCGCCCACCCCGACTTTGGTGTCATAGTCGGTGCAGGTCCTACAGCGGATGCGCAAGAAAGCGCTGTTACGACACGCCGTGTGAAGCGCTAAAGTCGCGCGCCGTGCTGTCGGAGCACGGCTAAAATTCAGCAATTACCGCAGCTTAGGAGCCAGCGCACCGGTTGTCCACAGCCTATGGCACCGGTGTCGCGGTCATGGGCTGATGGTTTAACCAGCCCCGGCCAAGCTCAATCACCCAACTTGCGTCGCAGGGACGGCGTGAGCTTATCAGGAGTGGAGACGGCGCGGCCAATCACGGCCGAGCCAAAGCGCTCCCGGATCGCGTCGAGGGTCGGGCCGATCTGCGGCCGGCGGGGAGCAAACAGCTCCAGCTGCTCGTTCTGGCGGAGGGCGAGCGCGCCCACGCTCACGCCGATCAAGCGGACGGGCACGCGCAGCTGAGTCTCGTCCCACAGCTCGACGGCGATGCGCGCGATCAGCTGGCCATCGGTCGTGACAACGCCGAGCGTGCGCTGGCGCGTGAGCAGCGGGTAATCCGGCTCGCGGCCCTCGCCGACCCGGCCCGTGCCGGCGCGAGCAGGGCGGGCGTGCGCCAGCTTCATCTTCAGTGTCACGCAGCCGCCCGCGTACCCGGCGCCACGCAGTCGCCGCGCCACCTCTTCCGAGTGAGCCACGATCGCTTCCAGCACCGTCGCGCGATCGTCGACGTCGCGAGCAAAGGTGCTCTCCTCCCCGATCGACTTGGGGGCGCGATCGGCCACGACCCTTCGCACGTCGATACCCCGCGCCAGCTCCTGAAAATAGCCGGCACGGTCGCCGACGCCGCGCGCCACTCGCTCGAGCTCCGCCCGCGCGAGCTCGCCGATCGTACGAATCCCGAGCGCGACCAGCTTGTCCCCCAGCACCGGACCGACGCCCCACAAGTAGCGGATCGGCAACGGATCGAGCTCGGCCGCCTCGGCGCCAGGCGCCACGACGCGTAAGCCGTCGGGTTTACCGAGGCGGCAGGCGATTTTTGCGACGAGCTTGTTGGACGCGATGCCGACCGAGACGACGAGCCCTGTCGAGCCGAGCACGCGCGCCTTGAGCTCGCGGCCGAGCGCGGTCGCCTCACCGAACAGCCCCAGCGACCCGCTCACGTCGAGGAACGCTTCATCGAGCGCGAGCGGCTCGATCTCGGGCGTGAATTGCTCGAACACCCGATGCACCTCCGCCGACACGGCCGCGTAGCGCGCCATGTCTGGTGCGAGAAAAACGCCGTGCGGACACAGCCGCTTGGCTTCGAACCCCGGCATCGCCGAACGCACGCCGAACTTTCGCGCCTCGTAAGACGCTGCCGCCACCACCCCACGCGGCTCCGCGCCGCCGACGATCACCGGCAGCCCGCGCAGCTGCGGCTGATCGCGCTGCTCGATGGAAGCGTAAAACGCGTCCATGTCGGCGTGGAGCACGGTGCGCTGTCGCCGCTCGAGCACTGCTTCAATCTCGCCGCGCCGCGGGCGCTTCCTCGAGCGTGGCCGCGCCGGGGACGAACGACAGGGGCACCTCGCCGGTGCGGCCGAGACGATTTTTCGTCACCTTGAGGGCGAGCGTGCGCGCGCCGAGCTTTTGCAGGCGGTCGTCGGGCGTGGTGGGCAAAGGATGGCGGCTGTCCAACTCGAGGTTGAGCGTGGCCGCGGGCGACAGCCACCGCAAGTGAGGCTCGAGAACCGTGGCGATGACGCAGACGCCTTGCTCGGCCAGGCGACGCAGCTCGTAGCCGATTTGAGTGATGCGCCCGTCCAAAGCGGAGCTCAGGCCAGCGCGAGCGCCGCCGGGATCTGCCGCGACGACAAAGCCCTCGACGTCGTCGACGACGAGCACGACCCGGTCGCTGCGTGCCCACTGTTGCGCGACGCAGTCCGCGAGCGCCTGCGTCGTCGCAAGCCCGCTGCCGCGCAGCAAGTGCAGGTGCGAGCCGACCTTCTTCATCACCGTATCGATGGCGTCGGCTATGTGCCTTCGGCTCGCGTCGTCGGTCCACGCCTGCCCGCTCCAGATCTCTCCGTACGACGTGGGCGCATCCGGGTGCTCACGGTGCAGGGCCCGCGCCGCGAGCCGGGCCACGATCTCGGTCGGGTCGATGGCCGCGCCGGCCACGATCACCCCCGCCCGCCGCCGCGCCGCCAGGTAAGCCAACGCCAGCGCCACCGAGGTCCGGCCGCTACCGGCGGCGCCCGATACCGCCATGAGGGTGCCGGAGCGGAGCCCACCTCCGAGCAACTCGTCGAGCCCGGGCCATCCGGTCGACGTCGCACGTCCGACAGCGCCCAGATGGGTCGTGAGGTCGACTTGCATGGCCGCCAGCGAGACGGCGGCCGCGCCGGACACCTTGGGTAGACGATCGCTGCTGGTTGTCACGACCGCCCAGAATACCAAAACCCGACACGCTTTCGCTGTTTCTCGACCTGGAACCGCGGCGCCAAATGGGCGTCTCAGCCTGGGGCGGGCGGACGGGTAGGAGGCGCGGATTTTACGGCAAATTTGCGGTATGCGGCGCTGGCACGCGCCTCGCAACAGCGGTCTGTCATGACATCTCGGAGGTCGCAGCCGGCGGCCATCGCTGCCGCCTCGGACGGATCGGTCCTCCTCAACGTGGTCGAGCTGCTCTCCGAGGACCTGCGCGCCCGGCTCAGCAAGCAGCTCGGAGCGTCTCCGAGCTTCATTGGCATTGCTCTTAGCCAAACCGACGCCGCCGAGGTGGTCTCGCGGCTCGATGGCGCCGCCGCCGAGGCGTCGGCCCGCCTGCTCGGGAGCCGTGGCCGTCCCGCCCCGAAACGCCCCAAGCCGGCGACCAAACGCCGCTAGCAGCGAAAATTTCCGGCCGCGAACGTTTCGAGATCGCGCGCCACGAAAGCTGTCGGCGGTCGCGCTTCTCCACTGATTTTTCGGCTTGAAGCAGCGTACGATGCGCGCCCTATGGCAAAGAGCGACGGTGGTGGTGCGGCGGGATCGGATTTCAAAAGCTCGTTGAAGTCGGCGTCGGACCGGTTCCTTTCACAGACGGTCGTGCACACCTTGGAGCGAGGCTTCCGCACACCGGACGACTTCCTCCGACACTTCAGACCGGCGGATCTGATGCAGAGCCTGGAAGGCGCCCCCGACGTGCGCGCGCGGATCTTGATCGAAGGCGCCGGCGTGCACGAAAAGATCGCGCGCAAGAAGTCGACCACGTCGGCGGCGGAGGACTTGAAGCTCGCGCTCGACGAAGGGGTGATGAGCTCGGCGCAGCTGCTCACGCTGCTTCAGCCCGACGATCGCGTTCGCTATTTGGATCCCAAGCGGCTCTGGGCGTTCACCACCGAAGACGAATTCTGGTCGCCGCTCAACGCCGAGGCCAACGTCGACGGCGCGCTGTCGCGCGTGGTGTTCTTGCTCGAGAACGCGCTGAAAGAGAACCTGCTGACTTTGCAGGTCTTGACCGACGGCATCACCTTCGACTCGATTTCGACCCGCCTGCCGCTGAAAGAGCTGCAAAAACTGGCGCGCCACGCCCTGAAGCTCGGCCGCGAAAAGAAACCGCTGGGCGAGGCGGAGCTCCTCGAGAGCGTTCCGCTCAAGACCCTGATCGGCTACATCCCGCTCGAGCACGTCTACAACAACGTGCTCGTCGAAAAGGTCGCCAAGCCCGCCGGCTTCCTGAGCACCGACGGCTGGGATTCTTCACGCTCGCCAGGCGACAAGAGCGGCGGCTCAGCCGCGAAAGCCGAGCCGGCGAAATCCGAAGAGCGCAAGTCGACCCCGCCGCCGAAGCCAACGCCGGCCGTCGCGGCGCCTCCCGCCGTCGCCGCTGCTCCGCCGCCGGCGGCCAAGGTCGAAGACTCGATCGCGGACGTCGAAGACGACGTCGACGCCTTGATCCAGAGCACGCGCCCGCCGGCAGAAGAAGAAGCTCGCCGCAAAGTCGTCGACAAGCTCAGCGGCATCAACCGCTTGCCGCCACAACACGACTCGCTGACGACGCCGGTGCTGCTGTCGATTGAATCGATGTACGCGGAGCTGCTCAGCGCCTCGACCGACGAAGCGCGCGAGATGTGCATCCGCGACTCGTTCCCCAACCAGCAACAGCTCACGAGCGCCCTGCTGGCCCTGATCGAGCTGTTGGACCCGACGATCGACATCAACGACCCGGTGATCAAGGACGCCGACGTCGACAGCTTGATCAAGGTCGTGCTGTTCGAGGAGCGCCACCGCTATGAGGAGCAGCACCCCTCGGTGCGTCCGGCCGGGGGCTCAGCGCCGCTGCCGCCTCCCACTGGCGGTCGCAAGGGCTCGGCGGCGCCGCCTCCCCTGCCGCGCCAGGTCAGCGGCCCTCCGCCGCTGCCGGAAGCCAAACGCGCGCGCTGACAGAACAAACTGCTTGCCGCCGCCCTAGGGCCTGAGCTACATCCCGCGGGCCTTAGGGATTCGTCCCTAGCCCCACTCGCCGACGTGGCGGAATTGGCAGACGCACGTGGTTCAGGTCCACGCGATCGCAAGGTCGTGGGGGTTCAAGTCCCTCCGTCGGCACCCGGGCCAGCTCCTTCGAGAGCTGGCCCGTTTTTTTGAGGTCGCGTGCTCGGGCTTCGTCGAGTTAGCTGAGCGCATGCGACAATTTCTGCTCGGGCTGGGTGTGTCCGCGCTGTTCGTGGCCGGCTGCGTCGCGGGGGCATCTACCTTCGCGGTTCCCCGCGCCAACGCCGCGACGGTCGGTGGCGAGGCGCAACGCTGGGCCTACTTCTGCTTCGACGCTGACAGCTCCGAAGACGTCCACCAGAAGGCCAACGCCGCCGGCGCGCGCGGCTGGCAGATGGTCTCGGGCGTGACGAAAGCCGGCGGCGGCGCGACCTGGTGCTTCAAGCAGCCCCGTCCCTAACCGTCTGGCGTGCTACGCTTTTCGATCAATCGATGGCGTTCAAGCCCGGCGACGTGATCAGCAATCGCTACCGAATCCTGGAGCGCTTGGGCGCGGGCGCACAAGGCGTCGTCTACCGCGCGCGCGATCTGGAAACGCGCGGGGAGCTGGCGCTGAAGTTTTTGGGCGACGGCAAGCACCTCGATCCCGACCTCAGTCGCCGGATGGAACGCGAAGCGCTCGCGATGGCGCGGCTGCGAGGCACCAGCGCCGTGTACGTGCACGGCATGGCGACCGCCCATGACGGCTCGCTGTACGTGGCGATGGAGCTGCTCCACGGCCAAGACTTCGAAGCGTACCTCGGCGAGGCCGAAAAGGTCGGCGGGCGGCTCAAGGCAGGCCGCTTGCTCGAGATCTTGCGGCCCGTCGCCAGCACGCTGCAGCAGGCCCACGCCCAGGGCATCATCCACCGCGATCTGAAGCCGAGCAACGTGTTCATCGTGGATCCGAGCAAGGGCGGCGGCGTTCGCCTGCTCGACTTCGGCTTCGCCAAGCTGCTCGGCGCGGGCACGCTCACGAACGACGGCATGATCGCCGGCACCCCCAGCTACATCGCGCCCGAGGCGTGGCGCGGCGTGTCCAAAGCCCTCGATCACCGGATCGACGTGTACGCGCTGGGGGTGCTGGTTTTTCGCGCGCTGTCCGGGAGGCTACCGCCGCCGTCGAGCGACCTGCTCGAGATCTGCCAGTGGGCCACGACCGGCGCGCGCCCGAGCCTGCACGCGCTGCGCTCGAGCTTACCGCCGGCGATCGACGCCTGGGTCGCGCGCGTGCTGGCGATCCAGCCCGATCAGCGCTTCCCGTCGATCGCGGAGGCGTTCGCGTCGCTCGAAGCGGTGCTGGTCGCGCGGCCCTTGGCGCCCTATTGAGAACGGGGGCTGCCGCCCTGCAGCCTGCCTCGCAGAAGCTGCCGTAGCGGCCTTCGGTTCACTTCAGCGGCTCGCCTCAGCCCATGCCGAGGCGGCGCTTCATCGCGAAAGCGGCGTCGCTGACCCAGAAACCGAGCATGTCGCCGAGCACGCGCTGGCCGGCCAGCAGCGCGTCGCCCTGCGCGCCCGACTGCTCGCCCTCGGTGCGGCGCAAGAAGTCGGCCGCCGACACGATGTCGTCGCATACGATCGCGGCGGCGCGCGCCGACGTCATACGCGCGGCCAGGCGCCACTCCTCGAAGTCGACGGGCGGGCTACTGGCGTAGGCGCGCGCCGCTTCTTCGATCGCGCCGCGACCCAGCCAGGGCATGGCCTTGGCGACGCGGCGCTGCAGCGCCGATAGCTCGTCTTCCGGGGCCGTGCCGCTACCGAACGAGCCGTCGACGCCGCGCGCGGTGGCCGCTAGCAGCAGCCTCAGCTCGTCGCCGCTCAGGCGCTCGAGCGGTGCGAGGCCTCGCGCGTGACTGGCGAATGCCCGCGACAGCGCGAACACGATGCTCGCTTCCGCGAGCCCCGCCACGGTGGCAGGGACCAGCACGCTGACCGGATCGGTCAGCTCGAGCTGCACCGCGGCGGCGCTGGCGCGGTGCACGTACAGATCGAAGCCTTCCACGCCGAAGACGCTGGCGACGCGCTCGGCCAGCGCGCGCAGCGGATGCCCGGATTTGGGCGAGAGCTTGTCGCGCGAGCTCAACCCCCAGCGCTCGAGCTCGGATGGAAACACCTTGCCGACGGCGTCCCCCAGCGTCGCCAGCAGAGCTGTCGCGGTGCTCTGGGCCGAGTTGACGTCGATGCTCGCCAGCTCGCCGGCGTCCATGCTGCCGGGCGCTTGCTGGGCGGAGCGCACGACGCGCGCGGATAGGCTCGCGCGCTCCCAATCGTTGCCGCTGTCGAGGGCTACGACGGCTCCCGTCGCACACGCCGACTCGGCGGTGCGGCCGAGCGCGCGCCAGGCTTCGGCCAGACCCCGGAACGCTTCCGGCCGGAACACGTCGATCGACAGCGCGCGACGGTACGAGACGGCCGCGTCCGCGAAGCGCTGCGCTTCGAGCAAGCGCTGCGCGTAGGCGATCGAGAGCTCCGGATCGGTCGGGGCCGCCGCCATGCCCTTCTCGAGGGCTTGGGCGGCCTGTTCGGCCTGGCCGAGATCGTCGCCCAGCACGCGCGCCAGCTCGATGTGGATAGCGGTGAGCTCCGGGCTCGGTGTCGGGTGCTGATCGGCGTAGCTACGCAGCGCGGCGGCGTAGCGCGCGTAGCTGGGCGGCTCGCGACCCTTGGATTGATCCGCCAGCAGCGAACGGAAGCGGGCGGCCGCCTCGCCGTCGAGCCCCGAAAGCGCGACAGCTTGCTCGTAGGCTTGCACGGCCGCCGGTTGCTGGCCGCGGCCGCGCTCCAGATCACCGAGCAGGGTGAGCGCCTCGACCCGCTCCGAGAGCTCGGGCGAGACCCGCACCAGGCGCGCCGCCAGCTCCGCGGCGTGATCGCCGCGACCGCGCGCGAGCTCGAGTCGCGCCAGCCGCGACAGCGCCGGCCGCGAGCCGGCGTCGAGGGCCAGCGCCGCGTTCAAGCTGCCGAGCGCGCGCTCCGAGTCGCTCAGCTCGTCTTGCAAAATGGCGGCGAGACGCAGGTGAATGTCGACCTTGAGCTCGTCGGAGCCGGCGTGCGACAGCGCTTGCTTCAGGCGATCGACAGCCTCCGCCCACTGCTTGTCGGCCGCGTACAGATCCGCCAGCTTGACCAGCGTACCGGCGTGGCCCGGCACCAAGTTTTGGGCGCGCCGGAGCGCGGCCAGCGCCGCCGGTACGTCTTGCTTGCGAGTGGCGTAAAGGTCACTCACGAGGATCCACAGCGACGCCACGCGCCCCGGCGAGGTCGCCGAGTTGGCGGCGTTGGTGAGCAGCCCGATCAGCTCGTCGATCGCCCCGCGCGCTACCAGCAGCTCCGAAAGCTTGGCCGCCGCTGCCTCGAAGTCCGGATTTTGCTCGAGCGTCCGCCGCAGGAGCCGGATCGAGCTCTCCACGTCGCCGCGCTCGGCGCGGACGATCGCGGAGCGCACGAGCAGGCGCGCTGCCACTTCCGCGTCGCCCGTCACCCGCGTCTCGTGGGCGCTGGCTTCTTCGAGCAGGGCCGGCTCACCGCTTCTCTCGGCGAGTCGGGTGATGCCTCGCGCCGCCGACAAGCTCTCCGGATCGGCGGCGATCGCGCTCCTCAGCACCTCGAGCGCAGCCGGATCCCCGCTCCGCTCCAGCGTCTCGGCCAGGCGCGTCAGGTGCGCCGCCTTGACCTCGGGATCTTCGGCGAGCCCGGCCTGCTTGGCGTCGACGTTCGCGAGCAGCGCGGCGTCGCCGTTGTCGAGCGCGATGCGCTCCAGCGCCGACAGCGCCGACAGGTCGTGAGGCGCGAGCTGCAACATCGCGAAATAAGCGGCTTTTCGCTCGTCTTCGCTGCCTACGCCCTTGGCGTCTTCCAGCCGGCCCAGCTCCGAGAGCGCCGCGATGCGCGCCCCCGGCTCCGAGAGCACGCGCGCTTCGGTGGCGTAGACCTTCGCCAGCGGCTCCCACAGCGAGCGCTCGGCGTACAGCGCCTCGAGCGCCAGCAGCGCCTCGATGTGCCCGGGGTCTTTCTCGAGCACGTTCTCGAAGCACTCGATCGCCTTCTGGGCCGCGCCGAGCTCGGTCTGCCAAATTTCTCCCGCCCGCAGCATGGCCGCGATGCCAAGGTGCGGATCGGCGCTCGTCGAAGCCTCTTTGAGGAGCTCGCCCACGAGGCGCTCCCAGTCTTTGGCTTCCGTCAGCAAGCGGACGCGCGCGTCGCGCGCGGGGCGGAACTCGGGATCGGCGGCGAGCGCGCGCTCGTACGCCCCGAGCGCCTTGTCGGGCGCGCTCATGCGCAGCTCGAGCACCTCGCCGAGCCGCAGCGCCGCGCGCGCGATCGCTTTGGGCTCGGTCTCGGTCGCCAGCTCGCCCTCGATCAGCTTGGCGATCTCTTCGAAGCGGAGCTTGTCGGTCAGCTTGCGCTCGAGCGCGCGGCGCGCCGGCAAGTGCTGCGGATCGGCCTCGAGCGCGCGACGGTAGGCGCCGAGCGCCAGATCGTCTTTGGCGATGCGGTTCTCGTAAATTTCGCCGATTTTGTAGTCGAGCCGCGCCGATTCGGGGCCGCGCGGCAAGCTCGACAGCTCCGCCTGATAGACGTGGACCAGATCTTCCCAGCGTCCGGCGCGGTAATAGAGCCGCCCCAAGCTGGCCAGCGCCGGTTGAAACTTGGGATCGAGCTCGAGCACGCGTCGCTGCAGCCCGAGCGCGACGGCGTCGTCGTTCAGGTCGTGCTCCGCGACCTCACCGGCGCGGTGCAAGAGCATCAGCTTCTCTTTGGTGTCTTTGACGAGCTTGGCTTCGACCTCGAGCATCTCGCACAGCTCGCGGTACAGGCCGCCGCGCTCGGCGGCGCGCTGAGCGGCGTGCACGGCGCCGAGGTGCGCCGCGTCGATGCTCAAGATGCGTCGGTAAGCCGTCAGCGCAGCGCTCGAGTCGGCCAGCGCGTCCTCGTGCACACGGCCGATCTTGAACAAGTAAGTGATCTTGGTCTCGGCGTCGTGGGCGAGGTCGACGGCGCGCTCGTACAGCTCCACCAGCTCCGGATAGCGTTTACCCGCCGAATACAGCCGTGTCAGCGCCTTGAACGACGCCGCGTAGCCGGGCACGATGCCGAGCGCGCGCGCGTGATGGGCCAGCGCAAGCTCCGGCTTGCCCAGCTCTTTCTCGAGAATTTCCGCCATGCGCGCGTGCGCGTACGCGCGCCGGTGCGGATCGCGCGCCGCCTCGGCCTCCCCGGCGCAGATCGCGAGCAGGCTCTCCCAGCTCTCGGTGCGCCCGTAGAGCCGCGACAGCGCCGCCAGCGCCGGCGCGTGGGCGCGGTCGAACGCGAGCGCTTGCTCGTACCAGGCGACCGCCGACTTGTCGTCACCCAGCTGGTCTTCGAAGATTTGCGCGCCGCGCGACAGGTACGCGATGCGCTCGGCGTCGGTCCGAGCCAGCTCCGCCAGCCGTGACAGGACGTTGGCGAGCGCGGCGTGGTTCTGGGTGGCTTCGTAGGCGCGCATCAGCGCCTCCAGGATCAGGCGGTCGTCTTTGACGACGCCGAGCGCGCGCTCGAGCGCGTGGGTGCCTTGCTCCAAGTTGCCAAGCTTGTCGATCTCGACCCGCCCCACTCGGTAAAGCGCCATCGCCCGCGCGTTCGGATCGGTGACCTGCTCGGCTTCTCGCTCGAGCACGCCCACCAGATCGCGCCAGCGCTGGTGCGAGTAGTGCAAGCGCTTGAGCGCGTGCACGGCCGAGTCGGAGCGCGGATCGGCGTCGAGCGCGGCCTGGTACAGCTCCGCGGCCTGGGCCTGGTTTTTGCGCCGCGACTCCGCGATGCGCGCCCGCTCGACGAGGAGCGCGGCGCGGTGGCGGGCGTCGTTCTTCACCCCCGCGATGCTCTGCTCGACGGTTTTGTCGAGCGCGTCCCAGGCGCGGGCGCCGACCTCGGCGCGCGCGACCGCCTTGAGCAGGGCGGCGTCGCCGGGGTTGAGCTCGAGCGCGGCCGCGAACGCCTCGCGGCTCTCACGGCGCTGCCCGAGTCGATCCTCGAGCAGCCGCCCTTTCTCCGCGAGCAGCGCCGCGCGCGACGCCGGCGAGCGCGTGGCGGCGATCTGCGCGTCGAACAGCGGCACCGCCATGCCGTATTCGCCCTTGCTGAGCAGCAGCCGCCGCAGAGAGCGGATCGACGGCACGTGGCTGGGATTTTCGACCAGCGCCTTGCGGAAATGGCCGATCGCTTCATCAGGCCGACCCAGCACCGACTCGCACAGCCGGCCGCACTCGAACAACACGCGCGCTCGCATAGCGGGGTGGGTCTTGCTCGCTAGCTCGGCCTGGGCGCGCTTGAGAAAATCTTCGGCGCGCGACGCTTCGCTCTCCGCCGGCGGCTTGACCTGCAGATCCGGCCGGATCATCGTGGTCGCGTCGAGCGGCTTGCTCGGGCTCATCACGACGCGCGGGGCGGCCGGCGCGGCCGCCGGCGGTGCCGGCGCCACCGCCGCCGCGGTAGCTGCGCTCGGAGAGCTCGGCGCCTTGGCCGCCAGCGGTGAGCTAGGGCTCTCGGCTTGAGACGCCGCCGCTGCCGCTGGCGGCGCGGCGGAAACCACCGCCGCGGGGGCCCGCGGCGGCATCACCGGCGGGCGAGACGGCAGCTTTCCTTTGGCCCCCGGAGAGGATTTGACCTCGCTCGTATCCGCTGCCGGTAAAACCGGCGGCTTCGAGCGCATCGGCGGCGGCGGAGGCTCCTTGGAACGGACGGGAGCCGGCGGTGCGCTCACTTTGGCCGCTGGCGAGCTTGCAGCACGGCTGCCACGAACCGGCGGAGGTGGCGGGGCGGAGCGCGCAGCTCCCGAGCGGGAAGCGGCGTTTGCTTTCTTCTTCGATTCGCCTTCGTCTGCCATAAGCGAGGCGCGAGCTTAACATGCCTGGCCCCGCGCAACGCTCGACCGGAAGCCCACGTAAACAATCGACAATTGCTGGGGCTTTTCCGCGGTGCCGGGCAGCGACTGGGCGTGCTATCACCCGCCCGCCGTGCCCAACGCCCCCCACCTCTTAGTAATTCGCGGCGTGCGTGCGATCGATCCGTCGCGCGCGCTCGACGCCACCGTTGACCTGACGATCGAAGCCGGAGTCATCACGCGCATCGGACCAGGGGCGGCGGCGGCCGTCGGCGGAGCCGAGCGCGCGCGCGTCATCGACGGCGCCGGGTTGTGGGCGGTCCCGGCGTTCGTCGATCTCCACGCGCACCTGCGCGAGCCCGGCCAGGAATACAAAGAAGAGATCGCCAGCGGCTTGAACGCGGCCGCCGCCGGCGGCTACGCGCACGTTTGCGTGATGCCCAACACCAAGCCGGTGAACGACACGCGCGCCGTCACCGAGCTGATGCTGCGGCGCGCAGAGGAGCATGGCGGCGCCCAGCTGCATCCAATCGCCGCCATCACGCTGGGGCAAAAAGGCAAAGACCTGACCGAGATGGCGGAGCTCCGCGACGCCGGCATCGTCGGCGTCAGCGACGACGGCGTGTGCGTGATGAACAGCGCTGTCATGCGGCGCGCCCTCGAATATGCGAAAAACTTCGATATTCCCGTGATTCAGCACGCCGAGGACCACGACCTGACGGCGGGCGCCGAGATGCACGAAGGCAACGTTTCGGCCCGGCTCGGCCTGCGCGGGTGGCCGCGCGTGGCCGAAGACGTCATCATCGCCCGCGACGTGCTGCTCGCCGAGTACACCCGCGCCCGCTACCACGCCGCGCACATCTCGACCCTGGGCGCGGTGCGTATCCTGCGCGAAGCCAAATCACGCGGCATCAGCGCCACCGCCGAGGTCACGCCCCACCACCTGCTCCTCACCGACGCGTCGGTCATCGGCTACGACACTGCCTGCAAGGTGAATCCGCCCTTGCGAGAACCGGAAGACGTGGAGGCGCTCCGGCGCGCCCTCGCCGACGGCACGATCGACGCCATCGCCACCGACCACGCGCCGCACTCGCCGCTGGAAAAGGACTGCGAGTTCTCGGAGGCGTCCCCGGGCATGATCGGCCTGGAGCTGTGCTTTGGCCTGCTTTTGGGGCTGGTGGGCGAATCTGGCATCACCCTGGCGCGGCTGCTGGAGGCGCTGTCGAGCCGCCCCGCCAAAATCATCGGTATTCAGCCGCCCGCCCTCAAAGAAGGTGCTCGCGCGGAGTTGACTCTGGTCGATCCGGGTGCACGTTACCGCGTCGAAGACATGGCCCTGCGCTCCAAGAGCCGCAACACCCCGTTCATGAAGCACGAGATGACAGCGAGAATTGTGATGACCCTATCGCGAGGCAAGGTCGTGTTCGACGCGCTCGGCGCAGGAGCAAACACGTGAGCAAACGACGCGCATACTTGGCTTTGGCCGACGGCACGATCTTCGAAGGTCGCGCACACGGCAAAGACGGCGGCACCACCGGTGAGGTGGTGTTCACGACCGGCATGACCGGCTACCAAGAAGTGCTGACCGATCCGTCGTTCTTCGGGCAGATGGTGACGATGACGGCGCCACAGATCGGCAACACCGGCATCAACTCCGAAGACCCCGAGAGCATCGACTCGAAGCCGCAAGCCGCCGGCTTCATCATTCGCGACGCGAGCCCGGTCGTCTCCAATTATCGGTCCCAAGAGAGCCTCGACGAGTACCTCAATCGCTACGGCGTCGTCGCGATCAGCGAGGTCGACACGCGCCGCCTCACCCGTTACTTGCGCGACAAGGGCTCGCAGAACGGCGCCATCGGCACCGAAGATCCGGCAACTCTCGTCGATCGCGCCAAGGCCGCCCCGAGCATGGAGGGCCTCGATCTGGTGGCGCGGGTCACGCCCCAGGCCGCCTACGAGTTCAAGGAGTCGCGCGGCGCGGAGTGGGCGAGTGAGATGAAAGACGGGCAAGATTCGCCGCCCCGCCGCCAGCAAGACTACCGCGTGGTCGCCGTCGACTACGGCGCGAAGCGCAACATCTTCCGCTGCCTGCACGACGCCGGTTGCCAGGTGACGGCGGTGCCGGCCGTCACCAGCGCGGCCGACATTTTGGCCATGAACCCCGACGGCATCTTCTTGTCGAGCGGCCCCGGCGATCCGGCCGCCCTGCCCTACGCCGTCAAGACGATCCAAGATCTGCTCGGCAAAAAGCCGATGTTCGGCATCTGCCTCGGCCACCAGCTCCTGGCGCGCGCGCTCGGCGGCAGCACCTACAAGCTCAAGTTCGGCCACCGCGGCTTGAACCAGCCGGTCAAAGATCTCACCACCGGCCGCATCGAAATCACCACTCAAAATCACGGCTTCGTCGTCGACCTGCAGTCGCTCGAGGGCGTCGCCCAGTCGACTCACGTGCACCTGAACGACGGCAGCAGCGAGGGTCTCGAGGCCAAAGCCCACAAGGCTTTCAGCGTCCAGTACCACCCCGAGGCGGGCGCGGGACCGCACGATGCTCTCTACCTGTTCGATCGCTTCCGGCGCTTGATGGACGCGCGCTGATGAGCCGCAACAAGACGATCCACTTCGTCAGCCTCGGCTGTCCGAAGAACCGCGTCGACAGCGAGGTCATGCTCGGCGTCGCCGAGAAGGCCGGCTATAGCCACGTCTCGAATGCCGAAGACGCGAGCGTGATCGTCGTCAACACCTGCGGCTTCATCGACGCCGCCAAGCAAGAGTCGATCGATACGATCTTGTCGCTGTCGCAGCACAAGGGTCAAAACTGCGAGAAGCTCGTGGTGTCGGGCTGTCTCAGCCAGCGCTACCCGACCGAGCTCGCCAACGACCTGCCCGAGGTCGACCACTTCTTGGGCTCGAGCGACATGCTCAAGCTCGAGACGGTGCTCAAAGGTGAGGCCGAGCGCGTGCTGGTCGGCAACCCCGCCGATTGGGTCGTGAGCGCCAGCGATCCGCGTCGCATCTCCACGCGCGGCCGCAGCGCGTACGTCAAGATCGCCGAAGGCTGCAACCGCACCTGCGCGTTTTGCGTCATCCCCGAGCTTCGCGGCAAGCAGCGCTCGCGCGGGCCCGACGACATCGTGCGCGAGGTGGAAGAGCTGGCGGCGCGTGGCGTGCTCGAGGTCAACCTCGTCTCGCAAGACACCGTCGCTTACGGCCGCGATCTCGAGCAGCGCTCGAACCTGTCGGCGTTGGTCAAGCGCATCGCCGACGTACCGGGCCTGCGCTGGGTGCGCCTCTTCTACCTCTACCCCGAGAAGCTCGACGACGAGCTGATCGAGCTCATCGCCACCCACCCCAAGATCGTCAAATACATCGACATGCCGCTGCAGCACGCCGCCGACGGCATGCTGCGCCGCATGCGCCGCGGTCACGGCGGCAAGCGCCTCTACGACCTCGTCGAGCGGCTGCGCACGCGCATCCCCGACCTGGTGTTTCGCACCGCCTTCATCGTCGGCCACCCCGGCGAGACCGAAGAAGAATACGAAGAGCTGCTGACCTTCATCCGCTTCGCCGAGTTCGATCGAGTCGGCGTGTTCCAGTACTCCGACGAGCCGAGCGCGCGCGCCTTCAACCTCGAAGCCAAAGTGCCGCCCAGCGTCGCGGCGGCGCGCGCCAAGAAGCTGATGAGCGTGCAGCGCAAAATCAGCCAAAGAAAGCTCAAGGCGCTGATCGGCCGCGAGCTCGAGGTGCTGGTGGAAGGCCCGAGCGAAGACAGCGAGCTGGTGATGGTAGGACGCCACGCGGGCCAGGCGCCCGACATCGACGGCGTGGTCTACCTCTCCGGCGGCCCCACCGGCATCGAGGCGCGCCCCGGCGAGCTGCGCAAAGTGTTCATCGAGAACGCCACCGATTACGACCTGCTCGGCGAGCTCACTGACGAAGACGCGATCGCGCTGCCCAAACCGAAGAAGAAGCCGGACAGCGTCTCGCCGCTCGCCCACCGCTCGAGCGACGGACGCCGCATCAGCCTACGCACCGTCTGATCGAGGGGCTGCCACCTTGCAGCCTGCCACGCAGAAGCTTCCGTCGCGGAGCCAGGCCGCGCTCGACGCCAACGACGGCACGCCCACACCGATGCGCCCGCCAACGCGCGTGAGCCGGCGGCGCGAGGCGCCACGGCGCTACCGAGGGACGCCACGAAAGTTTCTGCGATTCGGGCCGCGCTTTGGCAGCCCCGCGCGCCTCGCCGCTATTCGGCGGGGACTGTCACGCGCACCGTCGGTGATTCTTCGCCGCCTTGCAGGTACCACAGGTCGATCGAGTCGCCGGCGGCGCCCTGGATCGTGAAGTCGTAGCGCGCGTCGTCGCCCGTCACTTGCCCGGCGATCAGGTCGTTGCTGCGGTTCCAGGCGATCACCTCGGTGCGCGGCGCGGCCAGGCCCTGGAGGCGCACCGTGCCGCTGTCGACGACGCTCACGTCGGGGCGATCGGGCGGCGGCAGCGGCAACGTCGGCGAGAGGCAGCTCGTCACGAACAGCGCCACGATCAGCAGCAGGCAGCGGCGCATCACGCGAAGCATGGCGGGTTGGCTCTAGCACAGAATGTGCCTTGCAGCTCCGCAGCGCGCAACGGTCGACCAACGACATAACTGCCCGCAATTACTTGGTTTATTTAGAATATTCGTTCGCCGCCGCGCGGGCTTCCGCAAACTATGTTGGTCTGAAACTGCCAACTTCGTTGCGGGCACCCGCACCGGTACTCTCGAATAACTGGGCCGCAGCGGCGGGAACTTGGTAGCCGCAGCGAGGATCCCTCCAATGCTTAGGTCGTGGCAGCTCGAGCGTTTTCGGCCGTTACTCCGGCCGCTTCCGCTGCTGAGCGTCGCGTTCCTCTACCTGCATTGGAACGACGGGGCGCCGCGGGCGGCCCGCACCGAGTCTGACGCCGCGAAGGCGCTGGCGCTGGCGTTGAAGTCGCGCGGCTTGATCACCAGTCCCGACGACGTGCACTTCGTACCCAAGTCGCCCTACCCGTGGGATCTATCGATCGATCGCGGGCGAGCCGTGGTGCGCGCGCATCGCGAGCAGGAGCTGTCCGACATTTACGCGGTGGAGACCCGCGTCGCGCCCGGCGGCACGTTGCTCGAGATCGACGCCGTCTACAACTTGAGCGACAGCTCCGCCGCCGACGAGCAAAACCTCGTCGCGTCCGACATGCGCGCGGCTTGGGCGATCGGCACCGAGGACACCGTCGCTTCGGTGCAGTTCGCCGATTTTCGGGGCGAGCCGCGCCCGCACGGGCCGGGTTGGAATCGACCGCGCATCGTGCAGAACGCGATCACGAATCTGCAGGAGACGGGCGAGCTCGCCGGCGTGGGCCGCCGCGCTTTCAAGCTCGAGCCGCCGGCGTACAAAGTGGTGCTCGGCTTCGCGAAGGGCACGCTGCTCATCGACGCCGATTCTCACAAGATCAGCATCGCCGAGCATGGCGGTCCGATCGAGGGCGGCCGCTACGTCAAGGAGGTGACGCCGCCCAAAGCCAGGCCCGGCAATTTCGTGACGTGGGCGGTGGATCGCGTGCGGGCGCTGCCCTGGTTCGGCGACGATCGCATGATGTGGCTCAAGGCCGTCGCGTTCGGCGGCCGCGACCAGCTCGAGCAGATCGTGAGCGGCGTGACCGGCGACGACGGCTCGGAGACGGTGAAGGAAGAGCTCGGCGAGCTGTTCGCCAGCGGCGGCGTGGCCCAGACCAACCCCGAGACGGGCTGGCCACCGCCGCCGATGGAGCCGATGTTCGAGCCGGCGCTGGAGGGTGAAGGCAAGTGGGGCTCGCTCGAGAAGGATCCGTTCGTGCTCAAGAACCCGGGCGCGCCGACCCCGTTCGTGTTCTCGTTCATCCGCACCGACCGCAAGCGCATCTACTCGCAGGTGTTCGTCACGCTGTGGGATCCGCGCCAGGTCGAGCTGCACGCGATGAGCGGCACCGTCGAGCCGATCAGCGCGACCGGCGAGACGGGCCCGGGCCAGGTGCCGCGCGATCCGCGCGTGCTGCGGCGCTTCGTCGCGGGCTTCAACGGCGGCTTTCAAGCCATCCACGGCGAGTTTGGGATGATGGCGGAGCGCACGCTGTACCTGCCGCCCAAGCCGTATGGCGCGACCGTCGCCGAGCTCGACGACGGCTCGACCGCGTTCGGGACCTGGCCCGAGTCGGCCGAGGTGCCGAGCAACATCGTGTCGTTTCGCCAAAACATGACCGCGCTCGTCGAAAACGGCGACCTCAATCCGTGGAAGCGGCATTGGTGGGGCGGCTTGCCGCCGGGCTGGACGGAAGAGAGCCGCACGGTGCGCAGCGGGCTGTGCATGACGAAAGAGGGCTTCGTCGGCTACTTCTACGGCGGCAACGTCGATCCGGACGTGCTCGGCTTGGCGATGCAACGCGCCCGCTGCAACTACGGCATTCACCTCGACATGAACCCGGGCCACACCGGCCTGGAGTTTTATCGAACGGGGCCAAAGGGCACGCTGCCGACGCTCGCGCGGCGCCTCGACGGGCAGTGGGAAGCGCGCGGCGCCGTGCCCGGCCTGCCAGGCTGGGAGTTCATGTCGCGGCGCATGATGCGCTTCATGGCGCTGATGAATTTTCCTCGCTACATCAACGTCGAGCAGCGCGATTTCTTCTACTTGACGCTGCGCGCGATCCTGCCCGGCGAGCCCGTGCCTTCGCGCATTCAACCGGCGGAGGCGGGCGAGGGCGCGTGGCGCGTCGAGGGCCTGCCGCAGCACGGTTGGCCTTACGCGGTCGCGACGACGAACCTGCGCGCCGACCCCCAGGATCCCGAGCTCAGGGTCGGGCTGATCAAGGTCGATCCGAAGCTCGTTCGCGTCGCCCGCGCCGGCGATGTCGACCCCAAGGTCGTGCTCGAGCTGCGCGGCCAGGGCGAAGCCGATCCAGGACAGGTGACGCTTTACCACGCCGACAACGTCGGCTTTCACGTTGCGCTCCAGCCGCGCGTCAAAGGCGCGGCCCGCCTCGCCTCTGGCTTTCCTGCCGACTCGCCCGCCGCCAAGGACGCGCCCGCCGCGATGGGCATCGATGCCGACGGAGCTCTGCTGTACGCGCGCGTCACCGCCGGCCAGCATCCGAGCGGCGACGGCGAGCGGCTGAAAGCGCTACTGAAAAACCTGGGTTGTGAGAGCGTGCTTTTTTTGACGCGCCCGGTCGCGGCGTTGCTCGGCAACACGGGCGAGGCGTCGCTAGCTCCCGGCGTCGGCGTGCGGCTCGTGAGGAGCGAGGGGCCGAGCGCGCGCCGGCTGTTTCCCGACACCCCGATCGTGAAGCCCACCGTCTGGGCGCCCCTCCAGCAAAAGCGCGTTCGATACAAAGGCGGATGAGCCGCCGCTGCTGTCTCACAGCAGGCGTTTTGACTACGTCTAACTACACAATCCCACCTTGGGCCACGTCCGGTCGGCCACGGCTCATTTGAAGTACGGTCCAAATTCCACCGATACTTCTCGCCAAATGTAGGCCGTGGAGGTATCTTTACGGCGCGAAATTCCCCCGCGGGCCGCCCGCAATCCGCCGGGGGTTCAAAGACCGGCCGCCAGAGCAGGGTCAGAGAAAAGAAGCAGAGAGAAGCAGCAGCGATGAGCGACAAGGCGAGTTCGGACCTCGACGTTTTTGACGGGCTGGCGGCGAAAAAATCTCGACCGAGTGGTGCCGCGCCGGCGCTACCAACCGCCCGTGGGCCGGTGCCTCCTCCGTCGTCGCCCCGGCAGAAAACGCTGCTTGGTCTGCCTGCCCCGATCCGGCCGGCGGGAACAGTGCCCCCGCCCCCGCCTTCGCCGAGCAAGCCGCCGGTTCGCAACAGCCTGCCGCCAGCGCCCTCCCCCCCGCTCAAGACTCAGCCCGGCGGCTTCCCGCCTCCTCCGCCGCCGCCGAGCGGGCTCGCCGTTTCGGCGCCGCCGATCCCGGGTGCTTCGTCGTTGCCGCCGCCACCTCCTCCGCCGCCCCCACTCGGCGATGCGAGGAGCAAAGAAGACGACGACATGACCCCCGCGCCGCGGATGAGCGCGCCGTTGATGCCACCGGCCAAGCCGCCATCCGTCGGTAAGTCCGGCGTCGACATCGATTGGGACGACGAAGACGAAGCGACTCAGGTCTTCGACAAGGGTATCGAAGACACAGCGCGCGCGCTTTTGCACAGCGCTCCGCCCCCGCCGCCGCCGGCCGCGGGCTTACCGGCGCCGTTGCCGGCCGCGGGCGCGCCGCCGCCAGCCGCGCGCGCCGCGAGCTTGGTGGGTCGTCCGCTGAGCGTGCCTCCGCCTTCCGTCCCGCGGGCGCCGCTGCCGCCGCCGCCCAAGCCGGTTCCGCTGCCGGCCGCTCCGCCGCAAGCCTTCGAGGTGCACGCGCCAGCAGCTCCGCTGAGCGTGCCCCCGCAGCGCGGTGGCCGTGGCGCTTTGTGGATGATCTTGGCCGCCGCCGCCGTCGTCGCGGCCGGTGTCGGCGCGTTCGCGCTCATGCCCAAGAAAGGCTCGCTCGTCGTCTCCGTCTCCGGCCCCGGTGGCAAGGCCATCGACGGCGTTCAGGTGTTCGTCGACAACACGCAGCGCTGCGACGTCACGCCGTGCCAGGTCACGGACTTGCCGCGCGGCGTGCACTTCGTGAAAGTCGCCGCCGCCAGCTACCAGACGACGGCGCCCAAAGCGGTCAAGATCAACGCCGGCGAAGAGAGCGCAGAGAACGTCGAGCTGGCGCGCGGTAGCGAAGGCAGCGGGCTCAAGGTCGTCGCCGAAGGCGCGGGCCTGAAGCTGTCGGTCGACGGCAAAGACTACGGCCCGCTCCCGCAAGAGATCAAAGACATCGCCCCCGGCGAGCACACCGTCAGAATCGACGGCGGCGAGCGCTACGAGACGCTCGAGAAGCGCATCACCGTCGACGCCGACAAGCCGACGACGCTGGAGCCCAAGCTCAAGGTGAAGAAGGGTCTGGCGACGATCAAGGCGGGCAGCAACGCCGACGGCGCCAAGGTGCTGCTGGTGAGCGGCAGCGAGCGACGCCCGGTTCCGTCCCTCCCCCTGCGCGTCGACATCACGTCCGACAAGCCCTACAGCATCGTCGCCAGTAAGAAGGGCTTCACCGATTACAAGCAAGAGATCGAGTTCGAAGACGGTCAGGCCGAGCGCACGTTCGTCGTCGAGCTAGGGGGGTCGTCGAGCAGCGCGCCCGAGAGCGCTGCCGCTCCCGAGAGCGAGCAGAGGCCGCGCTCCACGCCCTCGCCCGTCTCCGCGCCGCAGACGACCAAGCCGCCGACGCCGGCCGCGCCGGTGGCGGCGTCCGGCAAAGGCACGCTGAACATCAACTCGATCCCCGTCTCGAACGTGATCCTGGACGGAAAGCCGCTCGGGCAGACACCCAAGGTCGGTGTGAGTGTGACCGCCGGCCCGCATACGGTGATCTTCGTTCACCCCGAGCACGGTCGCAAAGCCAAGTCCGTCACCATCGAGCCGGGCAAGACCGCGGTCGCGATCGTCCGTTTCCCGTAGCGCGCTCTGCGTCACTCGCTGGTCGTGAGCCGTTGCGCTATGCTCGTGGCTCATGCGTCACGCGGTGTTCGGTGCGGCGCGCGGTCGCGGCAGAAAAAGTGGGGGCTTCACCCTGGTGGAGCTGCTGACCGTCGTCGCCATCACCGGCGTCTTGGCGACGATCGGCACGATCCTGGTCCGCCAACACTTCAAGTACGCCAAGACGGCAGAGGCCGTCTCGATTATCCAGGCGATCCGCGTGGCGGAAGAGGCCCGCCGCGCCGAGACCGGCACCTACCAGAGCTGCTCTTCGAATACCGGTACCCCGTGGTATCCGGCGAAGCCAGACGCCTCACTGCGACCGTGGGTGAACACCACACATCAAGACTGGGCCGGCTGGCGGCCGCTCTCGATTTCGCAGCCCGACGGCACCCGCTTCGGCTTCCTGGTGCACGCCGGTATCCCGGGCGGCACGATGCCGAGGCTGGCGATCAGCGGTACGCCGGTCGTGCCCGCACAGCCCGAGCCTTGGTACGTGATTCAAGCCGCTGGCGACCAAGATAAAGACGGCATCTTCACGCTGATCGTCGCCTCCAGCTTCAGCAGCGAGCTGTACGTCGAAAACGACGGCGAGTGAGCCGTGCGCGGCTGTGCGAAAAGGTACGTTTTGCTGCGCGAATTCGCCGAGTTTGGGCACCGGCGGCGGGGCCCGGTGCCGAAAATTGTCACCGCATGAGTAGGTGCGATTGGCGTAAAGGCGGCAAATTCGAGGATTGGGCGGCGAGCGGCGGCTGGCCCGCAAGTTGCTTGAGTCGGCGTCGGTGCGACCGACTCAACGCCGGATCAATCGAGGGTTTACCCTCGTCGAGCTGATGGCCGTAGTGGCCATCGTGGCGATCCTGGCCACGCTCGCCACCTACGGCGTCAACAAATACATCCAGTCATCGAAGTCGAGCGAAGCGATCCAGATGATCGGCTCGATCAAAGCCGCGCAGGAGCAGTATCGCGCCGAGACGTTCGCGTACCTGGACGTGAGCGGCAGTCACGCGTTGACCAATCATTATCCCGCCGCTTCGCCGTCGAGGTCCGTTTATGGGTGGGGCGACACCAGCAACGATCAAGGCAAGAAGTTTCGTGAGCTCGGCGTCGTCGCCGACGCGCCGGTGCACTTCGTTTACGCGTGCGCCGCCGGTGACGGCAGCAGCAGCGTGCCCCCCGCCGGCATGACCGTCGCCAACTGGCCGAGCACGATGCAGCAGCCTTGGTACGTCGTGCAAGCGCTCGGCGATCTCGACGGCGACGGCGTCAAGTCTACGTTCGTGAGCAGCAGCTTCACGAGCCGCATTTTCACCGACAAAGAGGGCGAGTAGCCGTGAGGCGCTCACCCCAAATTCAACCCCAGGCGTTCGGATCGGGTGGTCCGACGCTGCAAGCAACACGTCAAGCCACCCATTTCTAGGAGAACCCCCATGATCCGAACCATTCAACGTAAACTGAAGAAGAGCCGTGGCTTTACCCTGGTCGAGCTGATGATCGTCGTCGCGATCGTCGGCATCTTGGCCGCGCTCGCCATCTACGGCGTCCGCAAGTACATGGCGAACGCGAAGTCGGCGGAAGCGAAGAACTCGCTCGGCCAACTCACGAAGGACGCTTCGGCCGCCTTCAACCGCGAGAAGATGGATTCGGCGGTGCTGGCCGCCGGCGTCTCGACCGCCGTCACGAGCACGCTGTGTCAAGCCGCGACCGCGACGGTCCCCGCCTCGATCGACTCGGTCAAGGGCAAGAAGTACCAATCGGCGCAGAGCGAATGGGATGCCGATAGTCAGCTCAAGGGCTGGCAGTGCCTGAAGTTCTCGATGGCGGAGCCGCAGTACTACATGTACGGCTACGCTCAGACGGGTGGCACCATCGGCGCCGACGGCGAGGCGTTCGACGCGACGGCCCAGGGCGATTTGGACGGCGACGGCGTCCCTTCCAAGTTCACGCTCTCGGGCAAGATTCAGTCTCGTTCGGTCGCGGTTTCGCCGAACATCAAAGAGGAAAATCCGGAAGAGTGAAAGCCTGAGCGGCTAGCCCAGAGCCCCCGTTCGGTACGCCGGACGGGGGCTTTCATTTTTCCATCACGCGCGCTTCCGGAACGACGGCTTCCCATACTATCTCGTCGAAGCCAAGCTCATGAATGTGGACGAGAGACAGCGCGCGCCGCGACCCGCACGCGGTCCGCGCGCGGCGGCGCTGGTCGCGGTCATCGCATTCGTCTCGTTTCTGCCCGCCCTCGGCGCCGGCTTCGTCTACGACGACTCGCTGCTGATCGCGACCAATCCCGCCGTGCAGAGCTGGCACGGCGTGCTGTCGGCCTTCACCGGCCACTTTTGGCAGACCGAGGATCTGGGCACGCTCGGCATCGGTCTCACCTACTATCGCCCCGTGGTGACGTTGAGCTTCGTGCTCAACTGGCTGGCGTTCGCGGGCGCCGCCTGGGGCTTTCATCTCGTCAACTTGCTGCTGCATGCGGGCGCAGCGCTGCTCGCCGCGCGTATCGCGCTGCGCTGGCTGGGGCGGCCGTGGCTGGCGGTGCTGGTGGGCGTGCTGTTCGCGGTTCATCCGACGCGTTCGGAGTCGGTGATCTGGATCGCGGGCCGCACCGACATCTTGATGACGATCTTCGGCTTGCTCAGCGCGGAGCTGCTCCACCGCGCGCGCCAGAGCGGGCGGTCGTCGAGCGCGTGGTGGGGCCTCATCTGCCTCGCGCTTGCCCTGCTGTGCAAAGAGGGCGCGGCGGTGCTACCGGCGCTGCTGCTCGCCGACGCCCTACGCGACGAGCCGAACGGATTGACCCCGAGGACGCTGCGCTGGCTGCTGGGCGCGGTAGCGCTGTGCGGGGCTTACTTGCTGGTGCGCTCGACGATCTTGCCCGTGCGCTACAGCCACAGCGCGTTTCTGCCCGCTTACGGCTTCATGACGGTGGCGACCTATGTCGAGCGCCTGTTCTGGCCGTGGCCGCAGACCTTCTTCTATCGCAATTTGGAGCGCGGACCGGGCGGCATCGAATACCCGTGGGGCATCGTCGCGGCGGGTGTCGTCTTGGCGCTCGGCTACCTGGCGCTGACGTGGCGAGCTTATCGCCGCGATCGGGCGGCGGCGGCGTGCTTGGTCAGTGCGTTGCTCTTGCTGGCACCGGTGCTCAATTTTTTCGAGACTGGCATCTACGTCAGCGTCTCCGATCATTTTCTGTACCTGCCGCTGTTCTTGTTGCTGCTCGCCGGCGCGCGGCTACTGGGGGCGCGGCTGGCGCGCGTGCCGGAACGCTTCTTTTCGTTCACCACGCTGCTGGTGGTGGTGATTTGCCTGCTGCCCAATACGCTGCGCGCACGCGACTTCAAGAACGACCGCGCCCTGTGGGAGCACGAGCTCGCGATCGACCCCGATAATCCGGTAGCCCTCGATTGGCTGAGCGGAGAGCTGGCACGGGCGGGGCAACCGCGAGAAGCAGCGGCGCTGCTCGCGCGCGCGAGCTCGGCCGCAGCGCAACGACGGTTCCTACTCGCGGGCAAGAACGCCAGTGCCGGACGGCAGGTGCGACGAGTCGTGCTGACGGCCGCCGTCACCCCGGACGGTGACGTCGACGCGCTGCGTCGGTTCGCGGAAGAGCTCGAGAGCTTCGAGCGTGGCTCGCCGAGCGGTCACGTAGCCGAGGTCGGCGGCCTCACGCTGGGGCGCGAGCTCGGGCAATCCCTCACCGCGCGTAGCATGAATAGTCGCGGGCGAGATGCGCTCGAAGCAGAGCTGGCGACGCTGGCCTCGCGCCTCGGGCGCGACGACGAGGCGAAAGCGTGGCTCCGACGTGTCGGCAGCGACCATCCGGAGTTCCTGCCCAACCCTCTCAACCTGGTGTTGGTCCAGGCTCGCCTGGGCGACTACGCCGGAGCCTTCGCTACGCTAGACCAGCTCGATCGCGCCAAGCGATCGGCGGTCAAGCTTCCCCACCGCGTGCTCGAAAGCTTGGCGCGGCGACTCATTCAGTCTCGAAGCTACCTGCAGGCGGCCGAGAACGCTCCCGTCGAGCGCCAAGCCGTGCTGCGCGCCCTGGCCGCGCTCGAGGTGGGCAGTATTTTGCCGGCCTGCCGCGCGCTCCGGGCGCAGTATCTCGAGCATCCCGAGCGGCAAGAAGTGGGGCAGCTGTACGCGCAAGCCTTGATCTCGGCGCGCCTCGACGCGGAGGCGACGCGCGTCGTCGCCCGTGCCCTCGGGCCCGAGCGGGCGGCGCGGGTGGTGACGTCGCTGAAGGAGAACCTCGCGCCGATTCAGCGCGCGCTTCCCGCCGCCCCTGATAGCGACGCCTGGTGGCAACCCGAGCCGCGCTGAGCGCGCTTCCGGCCGGCGGCTTGCTGCACGGAGGTATCCTGGGTACAAGTGGGCGGCCAGTCGATGCGCACTCTCTCTCCGGTTGAAGCGGCGGTGTTGTTCGCGGTCGTGGGCTCGCTGAGCGCGGTCACCATCCCCGCCTTCCTCGAGAACCTGCGCGCGTCGCGCATGAGCGAGGCGCTGGACGGGCTCGAGCAGATCGCCGGCCGCGCGATCGTGCTGTCGGACTCGGCGCCGCTGGCAGCCGCCTTTCCCGATAGCTGTCCGCTGACCCCGAGCAGCGTGCCGCGCGCCACGCTCGTCGTCGATCCGCCTCATACGTGGGATCACCCCACCTGGCGACTGCTCGGCTTCAGCCTCGAGACGCCCCACGCTTACGCGTTTCAATTCGAGTCGCAGCTCGGGCCCGACGTGTCGCGCTTCACGGCGGTCGCCCACGGTGACCTCGACGGTGACGGCGTGCTCAGCACCTTTCGCACCGGCGGCTCGATCCGTCACGGCAAAGATCCCAAGCGTGACATCTTGGAAGTGAGCCGTGAGGTGGAGTAGGCCGGATTGGCGCGCGGTGGGCGTGCTGTGTGCCGGCCTCGGGCTGCTCGCGCTCGAGCGCGCCCCGCTCGCGGCCGAGTACCGCGCGATCACTCTCGCGCGCGACGCTTACCTGCTGCCGCCCCCCGATCAGACTGTCGTGCTCAGCCTCGGCTACCGCTCGGCGCTGGCCGACTTGATTTTCGGTCACGTGCTGGTCGCGACCGGCCTGCACATGAGCGAAAAGCGTCTGTTCGAGCACGCAGGGCGGTACATCGAGACAATCAACCGGCTCGATCCCAAATTTCGCGATCCCTACCGCTATGCGGACGCGATCCTCACGTTGCAGACAGTGCCCGTACCCGAGGACATGTACCGCCAGGCGCGCGACATCTTGCGGCGTGGCACGCGCGAGCTTCCGTACGATCAGGCGCTGTGGGCATCGGCGGGGCAATTCATGGCCTACCTCGCGCCGGGCGCGCTGCGCGACCCCGCCGAGCGCGAAGCCTACCGCCAAGAAGGCGCGCGGCTGCTGGCTCACGCCTGTGAGCTGATCGGCTCCAACGAGAACATCCCCTACCATTGCCTGACCGCGGCCGCGCTCTTCAGCGAGGCGGGTAACCGCGCCGCATCGCGCGCGTTCCTGGAGAAGCTCCGCGTCGTCAGCGACGACCCGGAGATCCGTCGCATCGCCGACGCGCAGCTGGCCAGGCTGGATCGAGAAGAAGGCAAGCTCGATAGCCGCTTGAGCACCGATCGCTTCGAGCAGCTCTGGCGCGAAGATTTGCCGTTCGTCTCCCACGCCGGCATGGCCGCGATCGGACCGAGCTTCGATCCGGCGGCCTGCGCCGGCCGACGTCACCTCACCCTCGCCGACTCCTGCGCGACGACTTTTCGGGAGCGCCTGGCTCGCCCCCCCGACGGCCCCTAAGTGGCGGCTACGCGCCGGTCGTCGCGGCCTCGAAGCCCCGGAATCCACGCGAACCATCGATCGGGCAGAAACGCGCACACGGCCGTGGCCATCATCAGCTGCCACATACCGACGTCGGCCATCAGCTCGATGCCGAGGTGCAGGGCGATCAGGCCGAGGGCGCACCAACGGCGCGTGGCGCGGAGCGGCAGGAGCAGCGTCGCGGCCGGCTCGATCGCCAGGGCGTAGTAGGTGGCGGCCGTGAGCAGCGGCTGCAGGCTGAACCAATCGAGATCCCAACGACCAAAGCGCGTATCGGCCACCGCGTGCAGCACCGTCTCTCCGCGGAGCCAGGCCTGGCCGGTGAAGCGCGGCCACCCTGCGGAGGCATACATCGCGATCACGTGCACTTGGAGCACGCGCAGCGCCCACGGCGAGAACGCCTCCAGCTCAGGAGGTGCCTGCTTGCGCCGGCGGGCGAGCCACGCGTCGACCGACCAAGCCTTGCCTGACGGCGACAGCGCCACATACAGCACGAACGCCGGGTAGAGCTGAGCCCAGCCGAGGCTCAGCGTCGGTTGCTGCGCGGAAAAAACCGCGTGCAGAACCGCCAGCGCGATCCCCGCCGGTCGAGCCAATAGCCCAACCGCGAACGCACCCGCCGACCCGAGGAGCGCGGCGTACAGCACCCAAACCACGCGCGGATCCGCGATGTGGCGCAGCAGCTCGAAATGCTCGAGCGTCTCGGTGGTCGGGATCGGAAATGTCGGCCACCGCTGCGCGGTCTGGAAACCGCCGACGCCGGCGGGTCCAAACAACGGCTGCACATAAGGTAAGAGCCTCAGGTAATAGAAGACGGCGATCAGGCCGAAGCAAGCGCGCATCACGAACAGCCCCCGAAATCGGATCGGCGCGAAGAAGAAGCGTTCGAGATGCGGCAGCATGAGCGTCAGCGAACCTCCCACGTCGGGCGATTGCAGCGGCGGCGCCCGCGCATCACGACCTCTCCGGTGCTGCCGTCGTCGACGCTCAGCCCCAAATACAGACTCTCGATGCTCACCGCGCGCACCCGCGCCTGCTCCGCAGCAGGAACGTGGCAGTAGTAGTCGGTCACCAGGAAGAGCGGCTGCATCGGCGCCTGCGCCAGGCTGCGACGGGCCCCGAGGTCGATATCCACCAGCGGTCCTGCCAGACCGCGGACCAGAAACGTCTGGAACGGATCGCGAATGGCGTCGACGCGGCGGCGGCGGCAGCGCTCCAGGTCGTCATACAGCAAGAGCCGGGTGTCGCCCTCGCCCGTGATCCGAAAGCAGCTCATGCGGTGGATCGCGCGCGGAGCTGTGTGGCCCTGAAACACCTCGAGCCCGGGTGTCACGCCGACGAGATGCAGCAAATATCCCGAATAGAGCTGGACCCAGACCAGCGGCTTGAACGAAACGAGGACGATCGGGATGCTCGACGCGAGCAACAGCGCACAGTAGGTGATGAGCCCCGCGAGCCCGGTCAGCCGAAGGAGGCGCGGCGGCGTCATCGACACGGCTCAGCGTACCGCAGGCGCTCCGGACGAGAAAGCGGCGCGACGCTCCACGATCACGTAGCCGGCGACGCCATCCGGCCACGCTCCGCGCCGCTCGGCGGGAGCCACGACTCGGTAGTTGCGCTGCAAGCTCGACAAAAGCCGCTCGATGGTTGGATTCTGTCGGAGCGCCGCCGCCGAAAGCAGCAGACCGTCGTAGCGGCGCTCTCGAACGTCTCGTTCGAAGATCCCGACCTCGGGTCGGCCCGCGAGCGCAAGCTCCGAGATCGTCGCGAGCGACGCGTCGGGAACCGTGCGTAGCCCCGCGCTCACGTAGGCGGCGGTGCTGCTGCTGAACACGCGCTGCTTGGCCCGCGCGGAGCGCACCAGCCAGGCGGTCGCCGTTTCGTGCATCGCGTCGAGACGAGCGCGCGGCGCGCCCACCAGCGGCGCGCTCGGTGGCAGGATGAGCGCCAACATGGCCGAGAGCGTCACGACGAGCGGCGCCGCCGCGTGTCGAGCGGGGTCGGCCCGCCGCGGCTCTTCGCAGAGCGCGAGCAGCAGCACGAGCGCGCCGCCCAACGTGAACGGGAGCAGGCTGTTGTCGCGGCCGCCGTGCTTCGCGTACGCGGCCAGCGACGTGAGGCCGATGCCGCCGGTGAGTAGCGCCGCCCGCCGCCCGCAGCGCGTCGCGGGAGCGCGCGGCGCCTCGCGCCAGCGCCATGCGCACGCGAGCAGCGCCGACGAGAACAGCAGCACCGGCGCTGTCTTCCAAACCGAGAGCGCGCGGTCCATGTCCCACGGGTGCGATGCCTGCAGCCGGATCGCGTAGTCGCTGAAATGCCCCAGCGTCGCGTCGAAGATCCAGATCGTCGACAGCGCGAGGACGCCCGCTGGCGCAAGCCACGCGAGCCGCCGCCAGTCGCGATCCCAAGCGTAGGCCAGCCCGAGCCCGAGCCCAACTCCCGCCCCCGTGAGCTTGACCATGGTCGCCGCGACCGGCACCGTCACGAGCAGAAATACCTCGAGGCGCGACGGCCGGCCATCGCGGGTCACGAGCCAAAATCCAGCACCCAGACAGAGCATCAACAGGTGATCGGGGTGCAGGTGAGGCGCGAGCAGGCTCGAAAAGCTGAGCCCGAGGGCGGCTAGCCACAGCGCCAACCACACCCTGCCGGGCACCTTCAGCCAGGGCTCGAGCGCCGCCAGCCAGCACGACGTGGCCAAGACCTGCCAGATGATGCCGAGCGCGCGGTGGGCTCTGAGCGACAGCTCGAGACCCACCGGCCGGAGCAGCGCGTATTGCAGATGCTCGAGGGTTGGCGAGTAGGAGTAGGTGTTGAGCCTCGTCATCGGGCCGTAAAAGACCTCGCCTGCTCGCAGCTTGAGCAGGTTCAGCAACAGCGGGGGCTCGGACCAAATCATCGCGTCGGTCCGCACGCTGATCGTCGTCGCGAGCCACGAGACCCGCAGGCTCAGCAGCGCGACGAGCAACGCCATCGCCACCCACCCCGCCCCACGCAACGCCCCCGACGGCGGCCACACGCAGGCGATCGCGACTGCCGCTGCCAGCCATTGAGCGAACCGCAACCCCGACCCGAAATCCACCGACCAGTCGCCCAGCTCGCCGAGCAAGAGGCGGCGGCCGCCGGCGCTCACGGCGGCGAGCAACGCACCCGCGATCGCCGGCGCCAGCACGCCCAGACCGAGCGCCAGCGCGGCGGCGATGCGGTCCAGCGTCCGCAGCCGCAACCCGGCGCCAATGACGAGCAGGCTGGCGAGCGCGGTTTGCAGCCAGAGCTCCGGAGCTTGCAGCGCCAGGCTACACAGCGCGATGGCCACGAGCAGCGCGCCCGAGCGCTGAACGGGGACGCGCGGCCAGCGTCCGCCGAGGCGAGTCGCGACTGGTAAAACGAGCAAGCTGAATCCGACCGCGACCCCTCGCAGGTCGCCCGGCGCCAATCGACTCACCAGGCAGAGCGCGAGCACTCCGAGCGCGAGCTCGCCGCGCTCGATCACGGCCGACCTCGAGGCGACTCTCCTGCAACCGAGCTCGAAGCCGCGGCGACGCTCGACTCGGCGTGGCGTTCGAGCGCCGCGAGCAACTCCGCCGGCGCAGGCGTCGACGACAGCTCGGCGGGGGGGCGCGCCAGATCGCCGGTCCGAAACACGGCGTCCGATTGCTTCAGGTTGTCGCGCACGACGCGCGCCGAGCGGTTCGTGGCCGCCACCAAGTCCAGCCACACCTGCCCGCGCGGATCGATCCGCAGAAGATCGGTGATCACGCCGTCATCGCCGGACAGCGCCTTCAGGTCCCGACCATCCAAACCGACCGGAATCGGGGTGCCGGTCAGGGCCAAGATCGTCGGACCCAGATCGACGAGGCTCGCGGGGCTGGTGTTGACGCCGCTCTTCCAGCCGGGAGCGCGCACGAGCAGCGGGATGTGAATGCTGTCTTCGAGCAGATCCAAACCGTGGAGCTGCGACCCGCGATCGAGGCTTTCGCCATGATCGGCGGTGATGATCAGGGCCAGGCTCGGGGTGCCCTCGAGCGCTTGGATCAGCCGCCCTAGTTGTCGATCGGTGGAGGCCACCTCGTGATCGTATCTCCCGAGCATCGAGGTGCCGAACGTCGGCACGCCGGGGTGCTCGGTCTGCGGCTCGTGCGGATCGAACAGGTGCACCCACAAGAAGAACGGAGATTTTTCTCGGCGCAGCTCCGAGAGCGCGAGATCGATCGTCTGCTCGTCGTCCGGCCCGCGCGAGAGCATGAAGCGGTCCCAGCCGCGCGCGAACGAGCGACGGAACATCGGGCTCACCTCGTCGGTCGTCACCGCGATCGTGCGATAACCCCGCCGCTGTAGCGCCAACGGCAGCCACCACGACGGTGGTTGCGCTGGAAGCGTCAGCACCGTGGCGATGCTCTCGTCGCGGCTGAGCTGGCCTTCCCAAGGCAAATCCAGCAGTCGCTGGGTGGGCGCGGTCAGCGCCACCGGTTGCCAGCGCAGCCGCCGTGGATACACCCCCGAGAAGAGCGACGTCACCGCCAGGCAAGTCCAGCCGCCGGAGGTGTAAGCGTTGGTGTAGCGCACGGCCTGCGCAGCCAGCGCCGCGAGGTTGGGCGTTGTGTCATGCTCGCAGCCGTACGGCGTCGTGCGATCCGCGCGCAGCGCGTCGACGGTGACCAAAACCACGTTCGACGGCGGCGGCCCCGGCACCCCCATCGACCCGGTCGGCGCTGGTTCGGGTAGCGGCGGAGCGTCGCCGAAGCGACAATTGTCATCAACGCCATTTCCCGGCACCTCGCGGGCGCTGGGCGACACGGCGGCGTCGAGCGGCGCGCAATCGCCCCCGCCGAGCAGGCTGGAAAATCCATCTCGATCGACGTCGGTCAGGGACCGCCCGAGCGTCACCCAGTGCTCGACGTGAGCGACGCGCACCAACGTCGTCCACACGCCCGGCCCGACCGACGCCACGCGCAGTGCGCTGAGCGCTACCGCGCCTACCGCCGCCCAGGACGCCCCGTACCGGGCTTTGGTCGGCAGGAGCGGCGCCAGCGCCAGCGCGGCCGTCGTCGCGCACAGCCACGCGATGCCAAACAACGCGTGACGGGCGACGGGATAGCCGCGGAGCCAGCCTTGCGTCGTTTCGTAGGCGCCGAGGCCGATCGCCGCGACGAGCAGCACGGCGGCCAGCGCGAGCCGTTGCCGCCAGCGGCGAAGCTCGACGCGATCTGCGCTGTCGCCTTGATAGCTCCAGTGGATCAAGGCGCCGATCGCTCCGCCGACCGCCATCGAGCCCAATAGCGCCAGCGCGGCTAGGGTGGCGTGGGGACCGCGCAGCTTGAGCCACACGCCCAGGGGCGTGGCGCAGACGGGCAGGCTAGCGACCGCGAACAGCGCCACGAGCACGTAGAAGGAGCTCCGTCGATCGAGCCCCCCCAGCGCCAGGTGCAGCGCGCACAGCACGAGCGCCAGCGCCGCACCGAGTAAGCCGGCCAGCGCCAGCGCCGCCGTGAGCTCGACGCCGGAGGCCAAGCTGAGCGTGAGCGAGCAGGCGCCGAGCCAGCCGGCGAGCATGAAGGTCGCGGGCGCAACCCAGCGCGACTGCTCGATGCTAGGCGTCGTCGCCTTCCTCGCCCTCATCGTCCGACAGGCCCTGCTTCTGCAGGCGGTAGCGCAGGGAACGAAAGGTGATGCCCAGCAGCTCGGCCGCGCGCTTCCTCACGCCGCCGGTGCGCTCCAGCGCCGCGAGCAGCAGCCTGCGCTCAGCCTCGTTCAGCACGTCGTCGAGCTTCAGGCCCGCCGCGGGCAGCTCGAGCAGGCTCTGCGCCGGCGCGCTGGCGTGACCGCTGATCGATTCGGGCAAGTCGCCGAGCCCGATCACGCGCGAACCAGACAGCGCCACCGCGCGCTCGATCACGTTCTCCAGCTCGCGGACGTTGCCCGGAAAACGATACGCGGTCAGAGCGCGGAGGCCGTCGGGCGTGAAGCCCACGACCTCTTTGCCCATCTCGGCCGCGAAGCGCTGAATGAAGCGCTCCGCGAGCAGCGGAATGTCTTCGGGCCGCTCTCGCAGCGGCGGCAACGTCAGCCGGATCACGTTGAGCCGGTAGTACAGATCCTGTCGAAACTTCCCCGCCGCGACGTCGCCTTCGACGTCGCGATTGGTAGCCGCCAAGACGCGCACGTCGACCGGCACCTCTTGGGCGGAGCCGACCGGTCGCACCGAACGTTCCTGAAGCACGCGTAGCAACTTGACCTGCAAGCTGAGCGGCAGCTCGCCCACCTCGTCGAGCAGCACCGTCCCACCAGCGGCCTCGCGAAACAGCCCCAAGCTCTTGCCGGAGGCACCGGTGAACGCGCCCTTCTCGTGACCGAACAGCTCGCTCTCCATCAGCGCTTCGGGCAGCGCGCCGCAATTGACGACCAGGAACGGACCCGACGCGCGATCGGAGCGCTCGTGGATGGCGCGGGCGACGCGCTCCTTGCCGGTACCGCTCTCCCCGGTGATGAGCACGGTGGTCTTGGCGTTGGCGACCCGCGTGGCAAGCTCGAGCACGCTGCGCATCGCCAGGCTCTTGCCCAGCACCTCGCCCGACGCGATGCGCGAGATCTGCGCCTTCAAGCGCTGGTTCTCGACGACGATCGCTTGCTTCTCGATCGCCTTGCCGACGAGGGCGGCGAGCTCGGCGGCCTCGAACGGCTTGGCTACGAAATCGTAGGCCCCCGCCCGCATCGCCGAGAGCGCATTTTCGATGGTCGAGTGCGCGGTCACCAGGATGACCTCCGTGGAAGCGCTCCGTCCTTTGGCGGCGGCCAAGACGTCGAGGCCTGAGCCGTCCGGCATCGAAAGATCGCTGACGATGGCGGGGAACGGCTGCGGCGAGCTGGCGATCGCGTCGAGCGCGGCTTTGCACCCGGGAGCGCTGACCACCGCGTAGCCCTCCCGCCGGAAAAGTATCTCGAGCATTTGACGCAAACCGGGCTCGTCCTCGACGAGGAGCAGCTTCACGGGTGGCGGAACGATCGAAGTCACGACAGCAATGTCACAGTAGTGCGGTCTGCGCGGCGCCTGCTAGGCTTTTGGGGCCGCCGGTGCCCGGCCGGCCTTCCTTCGATGCGCGTTCTAGCCCTCACTGCAGTTTTGGTGCTGTCCGGCGTGGGGTGCTCCAGTGAGAGCCCGGCCCGGCTTTCGGGCGATGGCGCGCCCACCGGCGGCAGCGCCGGTGCCCCGAACAACGGTGGCCTGCAGTTCTCGCTTCACTTCGAGACTTCGCCGCCGAGCTTGGTTGCGCGCGCGAGCACGACGATCGAGGTGCGGGTAGAACCGGCCGGCTTTTACCAGGTCCGCTTCGACTTGCCTTCGAGCGGCGGTGATCCGCTGGACGCCGTGCTCGATCGCTCGGAGACGAGCACCGACGCGACGGGCTTGGCCAGCGTCGGCCTGACCGCGCCGAGCTCGACCTCCAGCTTCGAGGTGCGCGCGAGCGTTCTCAACAAATCGACGTCGCTCAGCGTCGAGGTGACCGACGGTGGAGTGGCGACGTTGCGCGTCGAGCCGAGCTATCAACCCGGCTACCCGAGCGCGCTTCGCAACATCACGACGTGGATCGCCACCGCCCACGTCGGGCAGAGCTGCGCCGACGTGCCCGGCATCCCGTTCACCGACGGCAAGCTCAAGGCCCCGCCCGCCGCCAAGAGCGAAGCGCCGTTGTTCGCCGAAGTGCCGGCGGGGGTGCCGCTGGCGGTCGCCCTGCGCTCGGGCCACTACGTGGGCGGCTGCACTTCCGTCGAAGCGCTGGTACCAGGGCCGCCCGAGCGACCCGAGGTCGTGAAGGTGGTGGTGCTCAATCGTCCCATCGACCTGACCGCCTCGAGCCTGGGGTTTTCGCTCGACGTGCCGACTCCCGAACAGGCCTGGAGCACCATGCTCACCGAAGCCGGCGGGCGCGTGCTCACCGCGATCAGCAAGACCGACGACGTCGACGCGCTGCTCGATGCGATGCGCGAGGCGAGCGGCACCGCAGTGCAGGCCTTCTCGACCGCTCGCGACACTGAAGGGTGGGACACGGCGCTGCGCAGCCGTTGGGGTCAGCGCTCCGCCAGCGCGCTGCGCGACGTCGTCGGCGGCTGGTTGGCGGCTGGCCGGCAGAGCTTTGCGGCGGCGCCCCACACGTTCACCGGCATGTTGACGCCGCTCGCCAAATCCGAGGGTGCCGACGCCAAGAGCAGGGCAACGCTCGCCCTGCGAACGGTGGCAGGGCTCGACGCAAAAACGGCTGGCTTCATCGCCGACGGCGTCGTGTCATGGAGCGCCAGCTCCGACGACAACGTCGTGCTAGGCACCAACCTCTACTTCGTGCGCTCGCAGCTCGCGGAGGCGATGGCCGAGAGCAGCCTGCTCGGCGACGACGCTACCGCCGGCGGGGCGCCGGAGCGGCTGTCCGAGGCGTTGGACTGCGAAGGAGTCGGCACCACCCTGGCCGCGCTCGGCACCGACTCGGTCGAGGCGTACGCCGGCTGCGACGCGGCTTGCCTGGAGGACGCATGCCGAAGCGCGCTCGGCGCGCTGTGGCAGCGCGGCGGCAACGTCGACGGCGCGGAGTTCTCGCGGCTCAGCCTGACCGCGACGGGTCGAGCGTACGTCGGTGACGCGGCGGAGCTGACGGGCCTGACCGGCACCTGGATCGGCGAGCTCACCGACGAAGCAAACGCACCCGCGACGGGCGGCGGACTGACGGCGGCGACGCCCACCGAAACGCCCTAGCTCGGTCAACCGGCGTCGCGCAGAGCCCGTCGCACGTCGAGCACGAACGCGTAGGCCCAAAAGCCAGCCTCGATCGAGATCAAGGTGCCGGCGCGGGCCTGCCGCACCAGCCCGCGAAACTTCAGGTAGCGCCGCGGCTCGACGCCCAGCAGCAGCGCGACCAACGCCGGATCGCGCGGGGCGTCGTGGGCAGAGCCGACGAGCGCCGCGCCGCTGGCGAGCGCCCGCGTCACCAGCTGATCCATCGCCGTGAGCGCCGCCGCCGGATCGCCGAGCGACAAAGCCGACTCGACCACGCGCACCACCCCCTGCTCCGCTCCGGGAAAGAGCCGCGAGAAGCTGAACGCATCTGGCCCCGGCGACGCGGGCGGCGGTAGCTCGCTCGGCTCCGGCGCGTGGACGCTGTCGCCTCCGCCCATCGCCGGCATCGTGACGGCGGTTTCGGGCGGTGGCGGGGAAGGCACGATCAGGCTGGGCTCGAGCTCGCGTCGCTCCGCGACGTTCTCGCCGCCGGTCACGGCGCGGGCGGCCGCTTCCCCGACGTCGGTCTCGGGCATCTCCGACAGCCCGAGCGTCCGGCTCGCCGAGCGGATCGTCGTGTGGGCCTCGAAGACCGGCTCCGACGTGGCATTTTCTGCGCGACGCAAGGCTTCGACGAGGCCCCCCTCCGGCACCTCCAAAGACGCCCGCTCGAGCGCGCGCGACTCCGGGACGCGCCGATCGAAGTCTTCCATCACCGCGCGCGTGATCGCTTCCAGCGCCTCGTATACCCCCTCACCGTTGGTGGCGGTGGTCGCGAACGATGGCGCCGAGTGCCGGTTGAGCGCGCGCTCGAGCTCGTCGATCGGCGTGACGTCGTACAAGTCTCGCTTGTTGAACTGGACGACGTGCGGCACCTGCGACAGCGACTTACCGTGGGCGTTCAGGTTGTCTTTGAGGTTCTCGAGCGTCTCGAGGTTGGCATCTTCGCGGGCTCGCTGCGAATCGAAGACCATCACGATGCCGTCGGCGCCGGTCAGCACGAGCTTGCGCGTGGCGTTGTAGTGAACCTGCCCCGGCACCGTGAACAGCTGCAGCCGCACGCCCATGCCGCGCACGTGGGGCACGCGGATCGGCAAGAAATCGAAGTAGAGCGTGCGATCGACCGGTGTCGCCAGGCTCACCATCTTGCCGCGGTGCTCCGGCTTGGCCGTCGCGTGAATGTGCTGCAAGGTGGTGGTTTTCCCACCGAGCCCGGGTCCGTAATACACGACCTTGAAGACGAGCTCCCGCGCGAGCGGATTGACGACGGGCATGAGATCGGATTTCGAGCCTACTCTGAATCGAGCCGTCTTCGCTGCGCTTCTTCGTCGCGCGCGAGCTCCGCCTGCCGGACCTGCTTCCAAACCGGCGACGTCGCCGAGAGGACGACCGACCCGACGCTCGCCACGAAACACACACCTGCCACTGCCAGCATCAGCCCGGCGCGGCGATGCGGCTGCTTCTCGCGCTCGAACAGCGCGCCGACGACGATGCCGGCGAAAAAACCGCCGATGTGCGCGGCGGTGTTCACCGGTAGCATGACGCTCAAAATGACGGCGTAGACTAGGTAATTGACGAGCGACCGTCGCCAGCGCGGATCCCGGCGCGCGAGCAGCACCCCCACCACCGCGCCGACGAGCCCGAAGATCGCGCCGCTCGCGCCAGCCGTCGGCGGCGAGCTGCCGTACCACCACTGGCTGACCGTGAAGCCGAGCAACCCCGTCAACGTGTACAAGATGAAGAAGCGCGCGGAGCCGAAATGAGGCTCGAGCGTGCGCCCGAGGCTGATCAGCGAAAACATGTTCATGCCGATGTGCAACAGCCCAAAGTGCATGTAGACGGCGGCCAGCAGCCGCCACGGCTCGTGCCACGCCAGCTCCTGGACCAGTACGCCGAAGCGCAGCAGCGTCGATAGCTTGAAGGCGCCCGAGACAGCGACGTCGAAGCGGAACGAGCCTTCGCTCAGCATCATCAGCCCATAGACGACGATGCAAATCGCGGCGATCAGCTTGGTCGCGGGCACGCCATCGGCCGAGAAATCGGTCAAAACGCCGAGCGCCGAGCTCGCCAGCGGCCCCGGTAATCGCTTGCCGCAGTTGTAGCAGGTCTTGTCCTCGGCGGCGTTGAGCCGACCGCACTGCGGGCAAACACGAGACCCATGAGCCATGGCTCGCCCCGCTAGCCCGGCGCGGCCCGAGGCGCAAACTCGCCGTCGCGTGGGGCCGGCCCCGCGGCGTAAGCGATGGCACTCAGCCCCGTTAGGTACGCTAGTGCTCGTCTTCTCGACCTTCGACTGCCCGCTGGCGGCAGGCGCCGCTACCCCTAGCCCGAGACGGCTCCGCCTGCTCCGAGTTCCTGGTAGAACGGCGGATTCAGTGTCAGCCGACGGGCCCATCCGACCGCCGCCGCCGACCGGCCTCCCCGACAGCGCCGAGCTGGCCGCGGAGCGCGCGCTGTGCGACCGCGCCCACGCTGGCGATCGAGCCGCTTTGGGACAGCTCCTGCGCGCGCACGGGCCGCGGCTTTTTCGGGCCGTCCTGCTGCCGAGGCTGGGGTCACGGGCGGCGGCGGAGGAAGCGCTGAGCGTGACTTACCTCAAGGTCGTCGAGCGCTTCGAGCAGTTCCAGTGGCAGGCGGTCGGCGTTTACCCCTGGCTGCGCGTTGTCGCGCTGCGCGTCGCGCTCGATCAGCTCCGCGCGCGCAAGCGTGAGACCGTCTTTCAACCGGAGGACCTGGAGCGCGAGCTGGAGCAAAGCGAGCGCGAAGCGCGCGACGCGGTGACGAGCGAGGCGCACGACTTGGCGCTGGCCCGACAGCGCGTCGTCTCCCTGGTCGGCCGCTTGCACCCGCGCTACGCCAAGGCGCTCACCTTGCGAGTGCTGGAGGAGCGTTCACGCGAAGATTGTGCGGCCGCGCTCGAGGTCTCGACCGCGACTTTCGACGTGGTCTTGCACCGCGCCGTCGCCGCGCTCAAAAAGGAGCTGGCACGTGAGCCAAGCTGACGAAGAAGAGCCGATCTTGCCGCCCGAAGAGGAGGCGGCGTGGCTGGCCGCGCTCGATGCCGCGCTTCGTCCGGAGCGGCTCGATGCGGCGCGCGCCGAACCGCTGCTGCAGCTCGCGCTCGAAGATCCGCTGGCGCCGCCGAGCACGGAAGAGCTCGCGGAGTCGGCGCGGCTGCGTGAGGCGCTGGCCGGCGGCGCCCCGCACGAATCGGGGCCGCTGCTGCAAGCGCTGCGCGCCCCCTTCGTCCCCGCCACGTCGGCGGCGCCCAGCATCGACCGAGCCGTCGACGGCGCCCTCGCGAAGTCGCCCCGTCGCCAGCCGGCCAGTACGGTGATCTACGCCCGATTCGGCGCTGTGAGCGTGTTGCTGGCGGGGGCGGCTGCGATCGCGCTCTTCGTGAGCCAACCGCGTCGCGAAGCGCCCGCCACGTCCGCCACCGCCGCGAGCTTCGTCGCGCCCCACAGCACCGCAGACCTGTTCGACGAGCGCTTCGAGACCAGCGCCACCAGCCGCCGCATCGACCTGATCGCCAGCGTGCGCAGCCGTGATCTACGCGATAACCGCTACGCCGCTTGGGGGGCTCGATGATCGCGCGCCGCCTCCTGCTCGGCTTGTTGCTCGCGCTGGCAGCGTGTGGCCGGCGCGAGCCCGAGGCTGACTGCGGTCCGTCACAACGCGTCGTCGATCCGGTCTTGCTGGCGTTTCTCAGCCAAGCGCGTAGCGCCCACCACATCGCGGATCTGCGTGAAGCCGACGACGACGTGCCGGCGGCGCTGCGCGCGCTCCAAGCCTTGACGGCGGCGCCGCGGCCGCCCGGCGACGCGCCGGAGGTCGAGGAGGTGCTGGCGGATACCCAGGCGCGCAGCGCCGATCTGCTGAGCCGCGCCGGTCGCTTCGACCAGGCCGAGGCCGAAATTGGGGCCGGTCTCGAAAACGCCAAGGCGCCCACCTACTTCCGCGGACATCTGTACGAGGTGCGGGGGCTGCTCGAGGAACGACGCGAGAAGGCGCTGCGAAGCACCGGTCGCGGCCAGGAGGCCGACCAAGCCCGCGATCGGTCGCTCGCCGCCTATGAGGAGGCGATGAGGATTCAGTCGGAAGTCATAGCGCGAGCGGCGCCGGCGCTATCCGCACCCAAATGAGCTAGAGTCTCCGAGAGTTGCGGGACTAGCTCTTGACGTCTGCGACATCTAGCCGATTCCCCCGGCTCGTTCCCGGGACCGACCTGCGCGGGCTGCCGCTCAGCCCCGCGGAGGCGTTCGTGGTCTCGCGCATCGACGGCTCGAGCAGCGTGAGCGAGATCGCAGAAGAGACCGGAAAATCCATCGAAGAGCTGACCGAGCTGCTCGAGCGCTTGGCCGCGCTCGGCGCGATGTCTTTCGAGTCGCCCACGCCCGTCCAAGAGCGTCGCGCTTCGCCGGCGCCGCCGCCGCGCCTCTCCGGCGCGTTCCGGCTCGGGCCGATCGTCGAGACCAGCGCCGCGCTCGATGTGCCGCACCCGGCCGCCTCGCTGTACGACCCGGCGGAGCTCGACGAACCGGTCGACATTGATTTACCCCGTCGGCGGCAAATCCTCGATCTTTATTACCGGCTCGATCAGGTGTCGCACTACCAGCTGTTCGGCGTCAGCCCCGACGCCGATAAAAAGGCGATCAAAGAGGCCTACTTCGAGATCGTCAACGTGTTTCACCCCGATCGCTACTTCGGCAAGAGCGTCGGCAGCTTCAAGCCCAAGCTCGAGAAGGTGTTCGCGCGGCTCACCGAGAGCTACGACGTGCTCTCGCGCAAGGCGAGCCGCGCCGAGTACGACGCTTACCTCGCCGCGCAGTCGAAGACGCGCGCGTTCGACGCCGGGCAGACCGACGACGACGCCCACCAAGCCGCCCTGCGCGAGGTGATGCGCCGGATTCAAGCCGAAGCCAGCCTCGAAAACCGTACCCGCAGCGTGCCGCCGCCGCCCAACTCCGTGTCGCCGGGGCCCGCCTCGGCCCGACCCTACCAGAGCTTGAGCCCCGGCCCGGGGGCCCCCAGCGCCGGCCCGCATGCGTCGCTCAGACCTTCGTCGCTGCGCCCCAGCGATCCCGAAGCAAGGCGCCGAGCGCTCGCGCGCAAGCTCGGCCGGTCCGGCACCTCCGAGGGCCCCGGACCGGACGTGAGCCGCGAGGGCGAGCAGCAGCGAGCGCAGCAAGACGGGGTTCAGCGGCAAGAGTGGGCGGCGGAGGAGCTCAAACGCCGCTACCAGGAGGCGATGCAGGCCGCCCGCGATCGCCAGGTCGAGACCTACGCGCGCGCCGCGAAGGCCGCCCTCGCAAAAGGCGACAACGTAGGCGCCTCCAACGCGCTGCGGATCGCGGTCTCGTTGTCACCCGCCGATCCCGCCCTCACCGCCGAGCTTAACGAAGTGTCGGCCCGGGCCAAGCACGAGCTGTCCGGCAGTTACCTGCAGCAAGCCGAGTACGAAGAACGCGACGAAAAGTGGCTATCCGCGGCGCGATCTTACGCGCGCGCGCTCGCGGGCCGGCCCGAGGCGCGCGTGCTCGATAGAGTCGCACATTGCCTCCTGATGGGCGGCGGCGACCTGCGCGAGGCGGGGGAGATGGCAAAAAAAGCGGTGCTGATGCAGCCGGAAAACCCGCGTTTTCGCGTCACCCTCGCCCATTTCTACGTCAAAGCGGGCATGAAACAGAGCGCCGAGGGCGAGCTATCCCGAGCCGCGACGCTCGCCCCGAGCGATGATAAGGTAGCGGATTCGATCCGGCGGTTGAAGCGCGAGCTCGGCTGACGGCACTCACCTCTACATCACGGAGCTTGGAAAAGGCGATCATGGAGCGCGTCATCGGCATCGACCTCGGGACCACCAACTCCTGTGTCTCGATCCTCGAGGGAGACACTCCCGTCGTCATTCCCAACCGTGGGGGTTACAAGACAACACCCAGCGTGGTGGCGGTCACGGAGGCGGGCAAGCGGCTGGTCGGGCACATCGCCAAACGGCAAGCCATCACGAACGCCGAGAACACTGTCTACGCCGCCAAGCGACTGATCGGGCGAAAGTGGAACTCGCCGCAGGTCAAAAACGCGATCATGACCTCCAGCTACTCGATCGTGGAGGGACCCCACGCCGACGTACGCATCAAGCTGCGCGACAAGACCTATTCGATCCCGGAGGTGAGCTCGATCGTCTTGCAAGAGATGAAGATCATCGCCGAAGATTATCTGGGCGAGCCGGTCAAGAAGGCGGTCATCACCGTCCCCGCGTACTTCAACGACAACCAGCGCCAGGCCACCAAAGACGCCGGCGCGATCGCCGGGCTAGACGTGATCCGCATCATCAACGAGCCGACCAGCGCGTCGCTCGCCTACGGCTACGGCAAAGACCTCGACCGCACCGTTGCCGTCTACGATCTGGGCGGCGGCACCTTCGACGTCAGCATCTTGGAGATCGGATCGCACGGCGTGTTCAAGGTGATCAGCACCACCGGCGACACATTCTTGGGCGGTGAAGACTTCGACGCGCGCATCATCGATTGGCTGATCGGCAGCTTCCAAGAAGAGCACCAGATCGATCTGCGCCAGGATCGCATGGCGCTGCAGCGCCTGCGCGACGCGGCCGAGAAGGCCAAATGCGAGCTGTCGAGCGTGCGAGAGACCGAGATCAACCTGCCGTTCATCATTTCGACCGGGCGCAACGAGGCCCTCCATCTGCAGCGCTCGCTGTCGCGTGAGACGCTCGAGAAGCTCACGGAAGACCTGGTCGAGCGCACGATCGACATTTGCAAGCAGGCCATCGGCGACGCCAAGCTCGACGTCGACGAGATCGAGGACGTGATCTTGGTCGGTGGCATGACCCGCATGCCGGTCGTGCAGCAGGCGGTCGCCGCGTTCTTCGGCCGCGATCCGAACAAGAGCGTGCACCCCGACGAGGTCGTGGCGATGGGGGCGGCGATTCAAGGCGCGGCGCTGGTGCAAGAGAAGCAGGACATGATCCTGCTCGACGTGACGCCGCACGCGCTCGGCATCATGACCTTTGGCAGCTACTTCGAGGAGCTGATCCCGCAAAATACCACCGTCCCCACCAGCCGCACCAAGACCTTCACCACCAGCCGCGACGATCAGACGGCGGTGAAGATCTTGGTCATGCAGGGCGAGAGCAAGCGCGCCGACGACAACGAGCTGCTCGGCGAGTTCATCTTGACTGGCCTGCGTCGGGCTCCCAAGGGCCACGTCGAAATCGAGGTCACCTTCGAGATCAACACCGACGGCATCGTCAGCGTGCACGCCAAAGATCTCGAGACCGGCCAGGCGCAGTCGATTCAGGTGACCGCCACCAGCGGCCTGACCCACGACGAGGTCAAGAACATGATGTCGAGCGCGCAAGACTACCTGGTCGAGCGCCGCTCCGACGAGGAGTTCGAGGGTCGTAAGCAAGAGGCGGAGACGCTGATGGCCGAGATCGAGCACATGTTCCCGGAGATCGAGCGGGTCGTCGGCGGCGCCGATTTCGGGCGTGACGCGATCGCGAAGGCGCGCAGCGCGGTCGACAAGACGCGGGTGGCGATCGCGGCCAAAGACACGGTGCAGCTCAAAGAGCAGGTCGATCAGCTGGCGCGCACCCAACGCATGTTCAAGGGAGTCGTCTCACGCGGCTGACGGTGCTGCCCGGCTGAGTCCGATCATGGCCGACGTCCCGCGCAAGCCCCTTCCCTCTTCGCATCCCCCGCCGGTGCCATCGGAGCTGCCTGCCGAGCTCGAGCCGGCGTGGGACGATGACACGACGCCGCGCTTCGAGCTCGATGATCCGATGTCGGAGAGCGCCTTCGATCGCGTGACCGCCATTCCGGAGTTACCCTCCGAGCTGCTCGCGAAGCAGATGATGTCGGAGCCGCAAGACTCCGCGCCGTCTCATGCGCGTCCGCCGCAACTGGCAAGTGAGCCGCCGCTGGTCAGCGTGCGGGCGCTCGATCCGATGGATGTACCGCCGGTGGCGAGCGTCGCCGTCGATCCCGACGGCTTCGCTCCGAGCGAGCCCGGCTCCGGGCTGCTCAACGCTCCCCACGTTCCTGCCCGCGTCGAGCCGACCGGCCTCGAGCTCATGGAGCTGAGCCCCGGGCCGGCGACGGCGCGCGGCGCCCCGATGCCCGCTGCCAGCCGCGACCCCCGCGACCCCGTGCTGGAGCTCGATCTCGATCTGAGTGAGGTAGCGCGCTCGGTGCCGCCGCCCGAGGTGCTCGTACCGCCGCCCGCCGGCAGCAGCCGCGACGCGGACATCCGAGAAATGAAGGATCGCTACGCGATGGGCGACTTCACGGGCGCGCTTTCGGTAGCCGACGGCATGCTCGAGCGCGACGCGGACGACATCGACGCGCAGCGCTACGCGCAGAGCTGCCGCGATGTCTTGACCCAGATGTACAGCGCGCGGCTCGGAGCGCTCTCGCAGCACGTTCGAGTGGCGGTCCCGGGCGACGAGATCCGCTGGCTGTCGCTCGATCACCGCGCCGGCTTCGTGCTGTCGTTGATCGACGGCTCGTCGACGGTAGAGGAGCTGCTCGACATCAGTGGTATGAACCGGCTCGATGCGCTGCGAATCATCTACACGCTGTTCGACCAGCGCGTCATCGCGCTCAGCTAGGCTCGCCCTGGCGGCGGCCGCGCTCGCCTGCTTACCGGCTCGCGCCCTCGCCGCCGAGCCGGTGCTCGAGCATCCGCGCCACGTCGCGAGCTACACGCTGTCGGCGCGGCTGGACGCCGCCGAGCATCGCGTCACCGCGCGCGGCCAGATTACCTTGTTCAACTACACCGAGCACGCGCTCGGCGAGCTGTATTTTCACCTCTACATGAACGCATTCAAGAACGACGAGAGCTTGTTCTTGCGCTCGCCGTTCGGCGCCGGCCGAAGCGGCCAGCACGGAGGAAAATGGGGCTACATCGACGTGAAGCGCTTGTACGCGCGTGAAGCCGCGAGCGAGCTTTGGCCGAATCGCAGCCCCAAGAGCCCCGGCGACGATGACGACGAGACCGACGTGCGCGTCCCGCTGCCGAGCCCGCTCGGCCCCGGCCAGAGCTTGACGCTCGACGTCGAGTTCGAGGTCAAGCTGCCGCAGGTCGTCGAGCGTACCGGTTACGTCGACGACTATCATTTCGTGGCGCAGTGGTTTCCGAAGCTGGCGCGGCTGATGCCGGACGGCTCTTTCAATCATTTCGCGTTCCATCCCCAGTCCGAGTTTGCCGCCGATTTCGGCGCCTACGACGTCACGCTCGACGTGCCCGCGGGCGACGTCGTCGGCGCCACCGGCCAGTGCGGCAACGCCCCTGCCCCCGCCCCCGCCGGACGCCGCCTTCTACGCTGCCTGGCCGACGACGTGCACGACTTCGCCTGGACGAGCTGGTCTAGCTTCCAAGAGCGCCGTGAGCGCGTCGGCGCCGTCGACGTGCGCGTGCTCGTACCGCCTGGCCACGAGCGCAACGCCCAGATCGAGCTCGACACGGTGCGCTTCGGCCTGCAGCATTTCGGTGCCCGCTTCGGCCAATACCCCTACCCGACGCTCACGGTCGTACATCCGCCGGAAGCCGCCGGTGACTCGGGGGGCATGGAATACCCCACGCTGATCACGACCGGCGGTCCCTGGTATACCCCGTACAGCGGCGCCCGTGCGATCGAGGCCGTCACCATCCACGAGCTCGGCCATCAGTGGTTTTACGGGCTGTTCGCCAGCGACGAGCACCGCTATCCGTTCCTCGACGAAGGCCTGAACAGCTACGCCGAGCACTCCGCGCTGCGCGCACGCTACGGCGAAGCGTCGGCGTTCTCCGGCTTCGGCCTGCAGATTTCGAACGAGGCCTTGTCCCGCGCCATCGCCGCCGCGCGCGGCGCCGACGAGCCGATCGCACAGGGCGCGGGCGACTTCTTCAGCTTCCGTAGCCTGGGCGCCATCGTGTACAGCCGCACCGCGAGCCTGCTCAGCACCTTCGAGCGCGTTTACGGCAAGCCGAACCTCGACTTGGCCCTGCACGACTACGCCAATTTCGCTCGGTTTCGCGCCCCCGAGCCCGCCCAGCTGCTCGAAGCTGTGCGCGGCCGCCTCGGCGACGACGCCGCTCGCAACCTCTCGCGCGCCCTGTTCGAGCGCGCCAGCGTCGACTACCTGGTGCGCGACGTTCAAAGCACCGAGAGCGATCCGCACGCCGGCGTCTTCGACGAGAAGAGCGGGCGCCGCACCATCCCGCGCTCCGAGGTCCGACCCGCCGCCCGCTACGTCGGCCGCGCCGTCGTGCTGCGTCACGGCTCGCTCGAGCTGCCGGTGCAGATCGAGCTGCGCTTCGCCGACGGCCGTCGTGAGCTCCGAGATTGGAACGGCCAAGACGCGCGCTACGTCGTCAACTGCGTCAGCACGTCACCGCTCGTCGGTGTCACCATCGACCCCGAGCCGCGCGTGCTGCTCGACGACGACCTGACCAACAACGCCGCCTCGCGCGACGATCAGGGCGCCCCGCGTAGCCTCGAGCGAATCCTGTACGCGGTCGAGCTGCTGCTGGGCGGAGGCTTACCGTGAACGCGCTAGGGCCCTCGGAGATCAGCGCCCGGCGCCGGCCGTTCGCGATGCTGGCCATCGCCGGCTTTCGGCTCTTTGCGGGGTTTTGCCTGGCGCTGCCGTTCAGCTCGCTGGTCGCCTCCACCGGCATCGGCACGCGCGCCGAAGGCGACCGAGCCCTGTTCGAAGGCGGCGGCTACCTGCTGCTCGAGCTGCTGCGGCTGCACGCTGGCGAGCTGGTCGCGACCGCGCGCGGCTTGATGCCGTTGTTCCTGCTCGGCCTGGTCCTCACCTGCGCTTGCAACGTCGCGCTGCTGATCGCGCTCAACGTGCGCGAGCGCCTCACCTCGCGGGAGTGGCTTGCTCTGACCTGGGTGCGCCTGCCCGCCCAGCTCGGGGTCGTGGCGGGCGCGGCCCTGGCGCAATTGCTCATCGTATTTGCCGGCTCGATCGCGCTCGGAGTAATTCCCGAGCCGCTCGCCAAACCTGTCGCGACGACGCTCGCGCAAATCGCGGTGTTGGTCCTCCTCGCCGTGCTCGCCGGCGCGGTGGGCGGCTTTGCCGACGTCACCAAGGCGTCGCTCGTGCGCCATGAGGCCCCGCTCGGCCAGAGCCTGGCGCGGGCCTGGAGCTGTGTCCGGAGCCGCCCAATTTCCGCCTGTTTTGGCTGGGTTCCCTACGCGGCCTCGTTCGTGGTCGCCGCGCTCGGGGTGGCCAAGCTCACCGACGTGGTCGATGTTTCGCGGGCCGGCGCTTGGCGACTCGCGGCCGTGTTCGTCGTGCATCAGCTGGTAGTCCTCCTCAGCGTCGCATGTCGCACGGCGTGGTCGGCGAGGGTGTTGAGATTGGTGGCAACCGAGACGCACCGCGCTCAATCACCAGTACTTTGAAGGTAGCGGTCGAAATCGGGTTGGATGGCGCTTCACGCGGCCCGGTGCTCCCGCCGAGCCCGCTCGAGCTTACAGATTCGCGCCGACGTTGCCGATCGAGATGCTCGGACCGAAAATGAAGGCGGGGCTGTGGTCGTCACGTGAGATCGGAAACTCGATCCAGCCGTGAAGATTGATCGAAGCCTCGGCGGCGGAGAGCCGATTGGCGATCGGGATGCTCAAGCCGAGGCCGACCGGGATGCCGACCTCGGTCAGGCTCTGGCCCGTCGTGCTGACCGAGTTGGCCAGGCCGATGACCATGATGCCGCCTTCGAGGCCGATCAGGCCTTCTTTGCCGTCACTGGTGAGCCAGGTAAGGCGCGAGATCACCGCGAAATTCAGGGATAGCGCGCCGGTGTGGTCCCTGTCGCCGAAGCGATAGAGACCGGCCGGGATCGCGGAGGTGGCGTAGATGCGAGCGTGACCGGTGCCGAGAATCACCGACCATTGTACGGCCGGACCGCTAGCGTACAGCTCGGAGCCGGGAACGTAGTGGTGCTCGTCGGCGCTGTCGTGCGACACGCGCACGACGACGCGATCGAACGGCGTCGTCACGCCCTGGATCCAGATCTGGCGTGGCTCGCGGCCGGGGCCAAGCTCGAGGGTGTCCTTCAGGTGACCTTCGGAGCGGGTGACGCCGTCCGCCGAGTACACGTCGACGGCCAGATTGATACGCTGGCGGCCGTTCTCCCGACGTAGCCGCTCACGGTGTACCGTCACCCGGCAGCTATCACGGAATGAAAACGGCAGATTCACGGGGTCGCCCGGGTGCAGAGTCACCGATTTGCCGGTTGGTCCGCACTTGAACTCGACGAGCGGCGCGCCCCCGGTCATCGACGGACCGAGCGGCACCGGCACGTTGGCTTCTTGGATCTTGCGCTGCAGAGGATCCGTGACCAAGGCGAGATCGATTTCGCCGAGCGCGGCGGGCACGGCGTCGTTTCGTAGCGCGAACTGCAGCTGGGTGTAGCCCTCGGCGTCCGGATCGCCGACGACGGTCATGCGCTGGCGTTCCCGGCCCGCGGTATAGACGTTACGCAGCGAGACGAGCTCCCAGTGCTCACCCTGAGGCAGGCGCGACACGTTCACCGTCGCGGGGCGATTGGTGGGGATGAAGTCGAGGCGCGGCGAGTCAGCCAGGGACAATGAGGCCCGCACCGGTCCGAGCGCGCGCGTCGGAGCCGTCAACGTGGCGACCACGGCGTTGGTATCGCTGCGCCGGGCGGTGATCTCGAGCTGCTCCTGGGCGTACGAGCCGAGCTCGAGCGCGACGAACAGGCCGGCGTCGGTCTCGGCGTCACTGAAGACACGCAGGGGGGCGTCGCCGACGGTGAACCGATACAGCTCGCGCGAGGCCAGGCAGCGCCGATCGAGGCGGACGACCACCTTCGCTCCGTCGTTTTTGCGCACCGGGTCGCCTGACACGACCGTCATCGCGCAGTGAAGCACGGGCAGCTTGAAGCTCGGGGCGGTTTCGAGCGCGCCCTTGCGCTGCAGAAAGACGCGCGGCGCCAGGCGCACCCGCAGCTCGGCGGAGGTAACGGGCGCGGTGCTGCTCACCTGCAACCTTTGGGCGGTGAACGTGCAGTCGAGGGCACCGCACTCGGCCGACGCCACCGCCTCCGGATGCGCGAGCGCGACCTCCGCCCGCCCCATCGACAGGTCGATCGCCGCCGTATCGCTGCCAAGCAGACGACCGAGCACGACACGCGCCGGCGCGATCGGCACCCCGTCGGGCGGCACCGCCTGGCCCTGCGCATCGAACAGGCGCTGTCCGGCGCCGACCTGCGCGAAAGGCGGCAGTAAACGCAGCGTGTCAGCGCTGGGATCGGCCGACAGCTCCCGCCCCACCACCCAGGCGCAGCTTTGGGCTGCCCCATCGCCCTTGGGCTCCGGGCAGCTGTCGGTGCCAGAGTGCCCCGCGCCGAGCCAGCGCACGCTGGCGCCTTTCAGGTTGCGTCCGTGGGCTTCGACGCGCGCTTCGTCCACGTACAGCGTGATACTGGCGGGGTCGAACACCGGGTAGCGCCCGGTCGCGAGCAGCACCAGCTGCTGCTTGCTCGTCGCACACGCCGCCGCGTTCGGGGCCACGCGCACCACGACGCTGGTGCCGGCCGCTGTCTCGGCGCTCGGAGGCCTGATTTGCGTGCCGCCCGCCTCGAGGTACCAACCACCGGACGCGGTGCACGCCAGCAGCCCGGGTCCGACTGGGATCGGCGCGCCGCCGACCGGCGCTTCCAGGGTTTGGGCACGGGCCGCGATCGACAGGCAGCAAAGGGCCAGGCCCCAGAGCGCGGCGCCCAGCCATCGCGTCATCGCTTCGACTCCCAGAATTGCAACAGGTCTTCGGGCAGCGGCGCGAGGAGCTGCAGGGGCGTTTCGGTCACCGGGTGAGTGAAGTCATAGCGCTCGGCGTGCAGCAGCTGCCGCGGATGCTCGAGCTGCCGCAGGTCGTCTTGGGTCAGCTCACCGTCGGCGGCGCGCGCCAGCATGCGCTCGTCGGGCCCGTACAGCTTGTCGCCGACGACGGGGCAGCCGAGGGCGGCCAGGTGCAGGCGAATCTGGTGCTGCCGGCCGGTATGCAGGGCCAGGCGGCACAGGGCGTAGCCGCTGCGGACCTCGCACACCTCGATGTCGGTGCGGGCCTCGAGCCCCTGGCCTGGCTCCGCGATGCGCATCTTGACGCGCAGTGAGTTGTCGGTGTCGAGCTCGACCGGCAGCTCGCAGCGCTCCACGTCGGGCACGCCGCGCGTGACGGCCACGTACGTCTTTTCGACCGACTCTTCGCCGCCGTGCGAGCGCTCCTCGAGCAGGCGCTTGAACGCGCGCTCGGCTTCGATGTGCTTGGCGAGCATCAAAACGCCGCTCGTCTCGCGATCGATGCGGTGGATCAACGCCAAGAAGTCGCCCGGTCGCGCCTGGCGCAGCCGCTCGATGACGGTATTGCGATGGTAGCGCGCGGTCGGGTGCACCGTCACCAGCGGCGGCTTGTCGATCGCGAGCAGGTGGGCGTCCTCGTACACGACGGGCAGGGCGATGTCTTCGAGCTCCTCGAACGGCTCGCGCCAGAGCGCGATGCGCTCGTCCGCCTTCACGCGATCATTGGCGCGCAGCGCGCGCCCGTCGGTGGCGTGCGCGCTCTGCTCGATGATGGCGCGCGCCCGGGTCCGGCTGGTGTTGCGCATCTGTTCGCGTAAAAACACGTCGAGGCGCATACCGGCGCACTCGGCAGGCACGCGGTAAATTTTCAAGATCGCGTCTTGGTGCACGCCCGCGGGCCGCACCGGCGGCGCTTCGGTCGGCGCCGCTTCGCGCGGCTTCATGCGGCGCGGCTCGGGGGCACTAGCCGCGCGCCTTCACGCGGTGAATCTCGGTGCCCACGCCGAGATCGGTGAAAATTTCGAGCAGCAGGGCGTGACGGCGGCGGCCGTCGATGATGTGCACCTTCTCGACCCCCGCCGACACGGCGTCGAGGGCGCAGCGCACCTTCGGGATCATGCCGCCCGTGATCACACCCTCGGCGATCAGGCGCTCCGCTTCCTGGGCGTCGAGCGAGCTTAGCAGCTTGCCGTTCGACTTGACGCCGTCGACGTCGGTCATCAGCATCAGCTTGGCCGCGTTCATCGTGCCGGCGATCGCGCCGGCGGCGGTGTCGGCGTTGACGTTCAAAGAGTGCCCGTCGCGGTCGACGGCGATCGGCGCGATCACGGGGATGAAGCCGCTCGAGATCAGCTGCTCGATGATCTTGGCGTCGACGTTGGCGACCTCTCCCACCCGCCCCAAATCGACCATCACCTCGTTGCCGCCGGCGTCTTTGCCCTTCACCGGCTCCTGGCGCTTGCCGCGCATGAACTGATCGTCTTTGCCGGACAGGCCGACGGCGCGGCCGCCGTGCTGGCAAATCATGCCCACGATCTCCTGGTTCACGGCGCCGCCCAGCACCATCTCGACGACATCCATCGTCGCGTCGTCGGTCACGCGCAGCCCGCCGCTGAACGAGGACTTGATGCCGACGCGCTCGAGCATGCTGTTGATCTGGGGCCCGCCGCCGTGCACCACGACCACGCGAATACCGACGTAGCGCAGCAAGCACACGTCGCGGGCGAAGCTCTCTTTCAGCTCCTCGTCGACCATGGCGTGCCCGCCGTACTTGACGACGAAGGTGCGGTTCTGAAAGCGCTGGATGTAAGGCAGCGCCTCGTGCAAAACCTTGGCTTTCTCGACGAGCTCGTCCATTTTTCCCCGCCGCTATAGCAAAATTTGCCGGGGGTGGCGATGCGGCGGCACAGCTGTGCTAACGACCGGGCCGCTATGGATATTTTGATGGTGTCGGCCGAGCTGTCTCCTTTCGCCCGCGGCAGCGAGGTCGGAGACGTCGTGGCCGGGTTGAGCAAGGCGCTGCGGCAACTCGGCCACCGCGTGACGGTGGCGTTGCCGCGCCATCCTGGGTTCGAAGCGGGCGGCTTGCTGATGGCGCGGCGTCTGACGCCGCTCTCGCTCGGCGGCACCGATCTCACCGTGCTCGACGGGCAGTTGGCCTCCGGAGTCGAGCTGGCCCTGTTCGACGACCCGCCGCTTTACGATCGTCCGTCGGTGTTCGGCGCGGGCGAGGGCTACGACGACAACTTGGCGCGCTTCGCGGTGTTGTGTCGCGGCGCGGCCGCGCTCGCGCAGCTGCGCGCCGAGCAGGGCAAGCCGTTCGAGGTCGCGCACGTGTTCGACGCGCCGAGCGCGGCCGTCCCGGCGATTTTGAAGCACGTGCCCGGGCTCGTGTTGCCCACGCTGCTGACCGTGCTCGACACGGAGCGGGTGGGGCGATTCGCCAGCGGCGCGCACGCCGCCTTCCCGGGGTTGCGGGGCAACATCGGCGACACCGTCTCGCTGCTCGAGCTCGGCCTCGGCAGCGCGCAGCTGGTCGTCGCCGGGTCCGAAGACGCGGCTCGCGATCTGGGCAGCCCGCGGGTCGCGGGCGCGCTGGCGCCGAATTTGGTCGGCGAGCGCGCCCCGAGCGTGGTTGGCGCGGGGCTCGACTACGCGCTGTTCAACCCCGCGACCGACACCGCGCTCCCGGCGCGGTACGACGCCGAAGATGCCTCGAACAAGGGCCGCTGCAAGTCGGCGGTGCTGAGCGAGCTTGCGCTGGAGCTGGAGCTGGATCGTCCGCTGGTTTACGCCTACGCCGGCTCGTCCACCGAGGCGCAGCTGCTGCTGGCGGCGTTGCCGGCGCTGCTCAAAAACGACATCGCGGTGATCGCGGTCGTGCCCGCAGCGCAGGCGGCCGCGCTCGATCGACTGGCCGCGGACTACCCGTCGGATTTGGTCCGCCTGAAAGACGAGCGCGACGCGGCGCGACGACGCGCGCTTTCGGCGGCTGATTTTGCCTTGTGTCTCGACGCTGGTGCCCTCACGCCGAGCTCCGTTCAGGCCGCGCAGCGCTACGGAGCGGTGCCGATCGCGCTCGGACAGGGCGCCGTCGTCGACGCGCTCGTCGATTGCGACGCCGAGCTCGAGACGGGCACCGGCTTTTTGTTCGACGGCGCCGAGACGGACGCGCTGGTCGGCGCGGCGGCGCGCGCGTTCTCGGCGTATGGCTCGCCCGGCCACGCCCGGCTCCGCCGCCGGGTGATGCGACTCGACGTGTCGTGGGATCGCGTCGCGCGGCGCTATGCGCAGCTGTATCGCCGCGCCGCGAGCTGATTCAGGGGGCGCCGCCCGCGCCCGTGCCGCCGTCGGATGCCCCCGCCGCGCCGCTCGCGCCCGGCGCTCCCGCCCCGAGCAGCGGCGCCTCGCCGCCCTGCCCCGTACCGCTCGGAGCGCCGCCGAACGAAGGTTGGCCGCCGTCGCCGCCGTCGCCGCCCGCGCCGCTGTGCGGCCCGCAGCCCGGGAGCTGGTCATTGCGCTCGGCGGTGACGATGCAAGGCAAGCCCTGACACGAGCGCGCCTCTTCGTAGGCGGCCTCGCACTTCGCGATGCTTCCGTCGTCGTACTCGTAGCAGCCGTTGCCGCCGGCCGGCCCCAAGAACGCGGGGCACTCGTCTGCGCTCGGGTCGTCACAGTTCAGGCGATCGTAGGCGTCTTCGGCGGCGGCCCGCAGCCGCTCGCAGGCGATGTCGGCCGAGACGAGCGCTCCGCTGGCCGAGGGCTGGGACGGGCCTTCGCGGGCGGGAATGAACGGCTCGGTGTCCTCCGACGGCGTGCAGCTGGCCGACAGCCACGGGCCGGCCAGGGCCACGGCGAGGCTGACGCGCCCCCAACCGGCAAGCGAAGCGAAAGGCATTCGGACGAGCATCGGGCGGCATCGTAGCCTCGTCTCCGGCCGCTTTCTAGGGCGACGAGCAGCGGCGTTGACGGCGCCCCCGATCTTTCATACCCCGACCGATACATGTCCATTCGTCGTGCCCTGCTATCTGTTTCTGACAAGACCGGTCTGATTGAGCTCGCGCGCGCGCTCTCGCGCCGCGGCGTCGAGCTACTTTCGACCGGCGGTACCTTCAAAGCCTTGGCTGCGGCCGGCATTCCGGTAGAGACGGTCGAGAGCTACACGGGCTCGCCCGAGGTGATGGACGGCCGCGTGAAGACGCTACACCCCCGCGTGCACGGCGCCCTGCTCGCCCGCAGCGGAACCGACGACGCCGATCTCGAGCGCCTCGGCGGCAAGCCGATCGATATGGTGGTGGTCAACCTCTACCCGTTCGAAGAGACGCTCGAGAAGCCGGGCGCGCATGCCGAAGAGCTGATCGAGAACATCGACATCGGTGGCCCCAGCATGTTGCGCTCGGCGGCCAAGAATCACGATCGCGTCACGGTCGTGAGCGACCCGAGCGACTACCCGCTCGTGATGCAAGAGCTCGCGCGCGACGGCGACGTGAGCCGGGTCACCAAAGAGCGGCTGGCGGCCAAGGCGTTTGCCCATACCGCCGCCTACGACAGCGCGATCAGCGGCTGGCTCTCGGCGCGCGGCGAAGGCGACGGTTACCCGCGCTTCTACTCGATGGTGCTCGAGAAGGCGTACCCCCTGCGCTACGGCGAGAACCCCCATCAGTCGGGCGCCTTCTATCGAGAGCGCAAGGCCCCGCTCGGCTCGCTCGGTCGCGTCGAGAGCGTCGGCAGCGGCTCCAAAGAGCTCTCCTTCAACAACCTCGTCGACGTCGAGGCCGCGCTCGACGCGGTGCGCGAGTTCGAAAACCCCGCCGCCGTCGTGGTCAAGCACACCAACCCGTGCGGCGTGGCCACCGCGCCGATGCTGGCCGACGCCTACCGCGCCGCCCGCGACGCCGACGCGATGAGCGCGTTCGGCGGCATCATCGCCCTCAACCGCGAGGTCGACGACGCCACCGCGGCGATCCTGGCCGAAACCTTCCTCGAAGCGATCATCGCGCCCGGCTACGCCGACGGCGCGCTCGAGCGGCTGCGCGCCAAGCAGGCGCTGCGGCTGCTGTCGACGGGCGGATGGCTGGGCCCCAGCCACCAGGCGCGCCAGTTCAAGCGCGTCGGCGGCGGCTTCGTCATCCAAGATCGCGACGCGACCGGCGCCGGTGAGGTGCTCAAGGGCCGCGTGGTGACGGAGCGTCAGCCCACCGCCGCCGAGCTCTCCTCCCTCGAGTTTGCGTGGATGGTCTGTAAGCACGTCAAGAGCAACGCGATCGTGCTGGCGGCGCCGGGTCGTAGCCCGGGCATCTACGAGACAGTCGGCATCGGTGGCGGCCAGACAGCGCGCGTCACGGCGGTGCAGGTCGCGTGTGACAAGGCCGGCGAGCGTGCCAAGGGCTCGGCGCTCGCTTCCGACGCGTTCTTCCCCTTCCCTGACGGCGTCAAAGCCGCCGCCGCCAGCGGGGTCGCCGCCATCGTCCAGCCGGGTGGCTCCAAGAAAGACGACGACGTGATCCGCGCCGCCAACGAAGCCGGCATCGCCATGATCTTCACCGGCGTGCGCCATTTCCGGCACTGAAGCGAGCTTCTCACGCCCACTCCCACGCCGCCTGACCGACTGGTCGGGGCGGCATGGGAGGGAGAGATTGTGACGATGTCCGCGAGTCGCGAGCAGGCAACCAGCGCGGGGCCGTCCGGCGAGCGCTACCTGCGGGCGCCGACAGGGCACGCCTCGGGCTTGGTCAAAATACCCAGCAGTGTCCAGGAGTTGCCGTCTTCTTTTATTGTAATTTCTAGGCATGGTTTCGCGTCATGCGAGGCGGCGGCGCAACAAAAGCGTTCACACAAATTTGGCCCAGGTCGAGACGCCGTGAGAATCACTTCGATAACAGCGAAGCGTTTCCCATGGTCGTCATCCCTCGCAATTGTGATGTTTGCAAAACCGAGTTCGAGCTGCACTTCCGTTATCAGATGGAGGAGCGGAACGAGCTGAGCGAAGGCGGCGCGTCGGTCACGCGCTACGCTTTCTACTGCTCCCAGCGCTGCCTGGAAGCGAGCCACAAGGAGCGCTCGGACGGGCAGGTGGCGTGCAACGCCTGCGCGGCCCGCTTCACGGTGGAGCTCGCTGCGCACGTGCTGTTCACCGGTGGCCAGCGCCACTACGCCTGTAGCCCCGACTGTCGCAGCCGCATCCTCGAGGGTGTGCGCACCGTGCGGCTCGGCGAGCTGCGTCAAAACGACGTCGAGCTACCCGGCGACGCCGAGCCGCTGCCGGAGGCGTCCGACACGCTGCGCCTCACCGAGCAGACGCCGGGGTTGCCGCCTTCGATCAGGCCCCAGGCTCGTCCTGAGACGCCGCCGCCCGCTCCGCGTGAGCCCCGCGGCAACCTGCGCCGGCTTCGCCCTGGAAAGCCGCAAGTTTTGGCGGTTTTCAACCACAAGGGCGGCACCGGCAAGACGACGACCTCGGTCCAGGTCGCGGCCGGTTTGGCCGACAAAGGCGCGCGGGTGCTGCTGGTCGACACCGATGGTCAGGGTAACGTCGCGACCTCGCTCGCGCTCACCGCCGAGCGCTCGCTCTATCACGTGATCGTGATGGGGCTGTCGCTCGAGCAAGCGGTGATCGAGGCGCGCCCCAACCTGGACGTGCTGCCGTCGAACGAAACCTTGGCCGCGGCCGAGCTCTACCTGGCCGGTCAGAAACGCCGCGACCGGGTGCTGGCCCAGCGCCTCGAGCGCGCCCGCGACCTCTACGACTTCGTCATCGTCGATTGCTCGCCGAGCCTGTCACTCATGAACCAGAACGCGCTCGCGTTCGCCGACGCAGTGCTGTGCCCGGTGGCCTGCGACTACCTGTCGCTGGTCGGCGTGCGTCAGGTGCTGCGCACCATCAAGCAGGTCAATCGCATCTTGGGTCACGCGGTGGCGCTGTGGGGCGTGCTGCCGACGCAATTCGACACGCGGGCGCGCATCTGCCGTGAGGCGCTCGAGACCCTTCGCCAAAACTTCGGAGAAGCCTGCCTCTCACCGATTCACTACGTGAGCCGGGTGAAAGAAGCGCCTTCTGTGGGGAAAACGCTGTTCGAGTACGCGCCGACCTCGACCGCGACCGACGACTACTGGCGTGTGGTGGAGAAGCTTCTTTCGTCAACGGCGGCGGCCTCGTCGCCGCAAGCCGCCGAGCAGGTGGGAGGTGTCAAATGAGCGATCGTAACGACTTGCGACAGGCCACGGCCAAGGTGCTCGATCCGACCGATGTCGACGGCGTCTTGTCCCAAACGTACTATTCGACCGCGGCCGGCGCCGGCTCGCGCGGCGCCGAAGCGAACGGCGAGAAGCCGACTCACTACAAAGTGATCTGCATCTCGATGTACACCGAGGACTTGAAGCGGCTCGACAACATGGTCGACTCGCTCAAGGCTCGCGGCCTCACCAAGGCCAACCGCAGCGCGCTCATCCGCTACGCGCTCGGGGCCGTGAACCTCGAGACGGTTCCGAAAGGCCTCTAGGGTTAGGCCTGGTTACGGCGCGCCAGCGGGCGCGCCCACCGGCGCCTCGTGCTCATCGAACCGGGCCCGCGCTCCGCAACGTCTCTCGAGACTACTGTCGTTCGCCGCCCGGATCGTGCTCTTGGCACGGCTCGCCATCGTACTTCGCACGGCTCGCCGTCGTACTTCGCACGGCTCGCCATCGTCGCTTTCACCGGTTTGGACAAGGCCAGCGCCGCGTCAACGGGCGACGAAAAGCCGGAACGCTACGAGTAGCAGCGTCACGACCGCCGCCCAGAGCAGCACCAAGCGAAGCAAGGGCGGATTGGAGCCGCGCCGTGCCGGCAGCTCGCCGAGCAAGCGAGTTACGTCCTGGAGATCGTCGGCCGAGAAGGCGCGTTTGGGCAGCAGCAACAGCTGCGTCGCGGAGGTAGGTAGGAGCAGTCCCTGTTTGGTCTCGATCGGCTGGACCAGCTGCGCCCACGGATACTTCTGCCGGCCGAGGCTCGAGTCGACGTGCAAACCTTGGTGGTCGAGCCGGAACGTCAGCTGCCGCGAGCCGATCCGCGTGAAGGACGCTTCAGCCCAGCGCCGGCGCCACCACCAGATGGCGAGGATCGTGAGCGGCGCCCCAAGCACCAGCCACGGCACCTGGGGCAACCAATCGCGCGCGGGCACGGGGCTGCCCAGCACCATCAGCCCGAGCCCGAACGGAAAGAACGCCGCATACAGCCAGACGGTCCGAAACGCGGGCACGTAGAGCCAGGCGTCCAAGAAGTCAGCGTGGGTGAGCCGCGCTCGCCCCTCGATTTCCCACTCGTAGTCGGGGCTCGAGGCGCTCGCGTCCACCGGCGCAGCATCGCACGAAAGCGGGCCCGGCCAGCCCGCGACGCGCGGGTCGGACGGGCGATTCGGGGCTCGACGCAATGTTCGAAGCTCGGCGCATCGAGCGCCGCAAACCCCGCGCCGCCACCAGAGTAATCTGGACGACATGCGAGCCTCGGCACGACCGGTCCCCCACGACGAGACGACCGCGCGCGAAGCGGCGCG
>Ga0164241_10000517_pt1 | contig 68831 bp, 54 predicted proteins | sample OricomyardsoilBY_FD_108780 | JGI IMG/M metagenome (GOLD analysis project Ga0164241, IMG submission 108780) | Backyard soil microbial communities from Emeryville, California, USA - Original compost - Back yard soil (BY) | ecosystem: Environmental > Terrestrial > Soil > Unclassified | place: USA...
GCCTTTGCCTTCGTCGCCCCACTGGGCGCCCACGATCACGACACACGACATGCTGACACCGCTTCTTCGGTTTGGGACTGAGACTCAGTCGGAGATTCAGGGCTTGACCAGGACGCGCGCCACCGAGGCAGCGTCGAGCGGAGCGCGCTGCTCCACCAAGTCAGTTGCGGAGGTCACCACCGCCTCGCTAGCCGTGGCGCTCACCCAGTGCGTGTACCGCCACGCCTTGGCGTACGCCAGCGGATCCTGCTCGGGGCCCACGGCGCAGGCCAGGCCCGCCGCGCGCAGGCCCCCGGCTAGCCCTGAGGCGGCCCCGGTCAAGAGCAGACGAGGCGGCGCCGCGGCTTGCAGGCCGCTGCCCAACGCCCACACCAAATCGTCGAGCCCGAACGCGAAACCGAACGCCGGCAGGGGCCGTCCAAAGCCTTCCAGTAGGCCGTCGTAGCGGCCGCCGGAGGCGATGGGCACGCCTGGGCCGTGAGCATGAAGCTGAAATGTAGTGCCAGTGTAATAGGCGAAATTTCTCGTCTCCCCCAAATCGACGACGACGGACGGGGCCAGGCCGCGGCGCTCGACCTCTTGCAACACGCGAGAGAGGTCGTCGAGCCCGGCTTGGGCGCGGGTACCGGCGAGCACGCGCCCCGCGGTTTCGATGATCGCCCGATCGCCGTGCAGCTCGCTGAGCGCGGCCAAGGCGTCTTGCTCGCGTGCGGAGAGCCCCGCGGCGGCCGCGGCGCGCTTCAGCTCGACGCGATCTTTGAGGTGGAGGGCTTCGACCGCGGCGCGCTTCCGGCTCGCCTCGACGCCTTCGAGCAGCGCGAAGGCAATGCGCGCGTGGCCGAGATCGAGGACGAAGTCGTCGAGCCCGACGGCGCGCGCGGCCGAGCACGCGACGTCGAGCGCTTCGAGATCCCCCGAGGGGCCCTCGAGGCCGATGAGCTCGATACCGGCTTGAAAGATTTGGCGGTGACGCCGGGCGCGCTCGCGACGACGCCGCAGGACCGAGCCCTGATACGACAAGCGAATCGGCGGAACGGCCTGCGACAGACGCGTTGCCACCACCCGGGCCAGCTGCGGCGTCATGTCCGGGCGCAGCGCCACGACCTCGCCGGTCTCGGGCTCGACGAAGCGCAGCACTTCTTCGGGATCGAGCGCGCCCAGGCCGCGCTCCAGCACGCTCTCGTACTCGAAGACCGGCAGCGTCACGAGCTCGTAGCCAAACAGCTCGAAGCTTCCGAGCAGGCGACGAGCGAGCTCGCTCAAGCGGCGCGCGTCGGGGGGGAGGAAATCTCGCATGCCGGCGGGCAGCGGGTGCGACAGGTCGCTCGCCGAGCGCGCGGAGCCAGACGCGCCGCGCGGGGACGCAGCCGTAGCGGGGGCAGGAATCGAGGCAGGCAAAGCGGGCGGAGCCTAGCCGATTTCCGTGGTACATGTGCGACCCCATGAGCGACCCGGCCAGCACCACCGCACATTCACCCCGCGAGCCCGCGGCCGTGGACCTCAACGAACGCGGCTCGGACAAGAGCGGCGCCCCCATCAGCATGAACCGGCGCCTCTTCATGCAGCTCTTGGCCTTCGAATGCGACGACCCGAGCAAGCTGCTGCCGGCCCTCGGCGGCGCGCTGCGCGAGCAAGGCGTCCCCAGCGTCGTGTACGAGGACGTCAACCACCCGCGAGGCCTGGCGCTGCTCACCTTTTCGGAGGAGCCGCTGGATTTTTCGACGCGCGTGCGGCCGCTGGTCGGCGCCCCCGCGTTCGCCGGTCTACGGCCCCGTCCAGAGCTTTCCATGCTCGGGCGCACCTATTCGACCGGCTTCGAGCAGGACCTGGAGTTTTGGCTGCTGCGCCGCCCACGCGAGACGGTGCTGAACGACGCTTGGCCGTGGGCCATCTGGTACCCGCTGCGGCGCGTCGGCCCGTTCGAGCGGCTCGACGCCAAAGAGCGCGGGCAGATCATGCGTGAGCACGGCGGCGTGGGCCGGGCCTACGGCTCGCAAGATTTGGCGCACGACGTGCGGCTGGCCTGCCACGGCCTGGACCAAGCCGACAACGACTTCGTCATCGGGCTCGTGGGTAAAGAGCTGCACCCGCTGTCGCACGTAGTGCAGGCCATGCGGCAGACCCGCCAGACCGCGGAGTTCATGGACAAGATGGGTCCCTTTTTCGTCGGCCGAGCCGTGTTCAGGAACGCCGGGTGAGCGGGCTGCCCCCGTTCGTGAGCGGGGTCGTGTTCGACCTCGACGGCACCTTGATCGACTCACGCCGAGACATCGCGGAAGCCGCCAACTACGCGCTCGAGAAGGCCGGTTTTGCCCGCCGGCCCCACGACGAGCTCGAATCTTACGTCGGCGACGGCGCTCCAATGCTCATGGCGCGCGCCGCGCGCCTCGAAGTAACGGATGCAAAGACGGCGCTCATGGTCGCAGATTTTCTCGACTTTTACGCCGAGCACCCCATCGATCATACCGAGCTGATGCCGGGCGCGCTGGCGGCCATGGACGCCCTGGCTGGCGTTCCGCTCGGAGTTTGCACCAACAAGCCGCGGCGCACGACCGTGGCCGTGCTGCGCGGCCTTCGGCTCGAAGGGCGCTTCAAGGGCGTCGTCGCCGGGGACGACTTGCCGCAACGCAAACCAGACCCCGCCATGGTGCACGAGACCGCGCGCTTGCTCGGCGTGCACGTGCAAGCGGTGGTGATGGTCGGCGACGGACCTCAAGACGTGCTGTCGGGACGCGCCGCGGGCGCCTTCACGGTGGGCGTGCGCGGCGGTATCCAAGCCTTCGAGCGGCTCGCCGCGTCGGGGCCCGACGCGATGATCGACACGCTGGCCGAGCTGCCCGGCGCGCTCAGCCAGCTAGTGCATGGTAAGCGGCGCTGAGCTCGGCAAAGCGCGACAGCAAGCGCGCCCGCTCGCCCGGCTCTGCGTGAGGAAAGCGGTCGGGGTGAAGGTCGCGCGCGAGGCGACGAAAGGCCTGCTGAACCGCGACGCGGTCGGCGCCCGGCAGTAGCCCGAGCGTCGCGTAGGCGCGGCTTCGCGCTCCGTAGGCGGCGCGCGCGGGCGAAGCCCAGCCTGGGGGCGAGCCGCTCGCGCTGCTCTCTGGCGCCGCGGCGCGCGCGCGGGGGCGGGCCCGCGGCCGGCCGTGCAAGAACTCGCCCGGCGAAAGGGGTGTGCGGTGGGGCTCGTGCGGGCGCGGCACGCGAAAGGTCAGCTGCGCGTCCTTGAGCTGAAATAACGCTTCGAGCTTCTGGCGCAGCTGGCGGCGTAGCCCGGCGCTGACCAAATCGGGGCTCACGAAGCCTTCTTCGACCAGTATCTCGCCGGCGCGTCGACGCGGCGCCTCCAGCAGCCGCCGCGCCAAGCGCGCCAGCGCTCGCGCGCCCAAGAAGCCCTGCCCGGCCAGCAAATCGCCCAGCCGCTGCCGGAAGAGCTCGGTGTCGACCTGGGTGATCATGCCGTCGGCCCAAAACACGCGGTGCGCGGTGCCCCGCTCATCCGTGAGCTCGAGCACCCCCGAAGCGCCCGCGCGGTGGATCTCACCGAGCACGTCGCCCAGCGTCGTCAGCCGCAGCCGTCCTGGGAGCTTCATGGCAGCCTCATCCCTTTGCGGCTACCAAAGCCGGGGCCGGACAGCCAAGTTCCTGGCTCACCCGCCAACGCGGATCTGGGCGCGCGCGTCGTGGCTCTCGGGCTGGCAACGCTCGTCTGCGCCTTCGCCGCGACACACGACCACGCGCGCCTTCACGACCACCAGTCCAACTCCGGGCTTGGCCGCGACGAAAGCCAGGGTGAGCTTTCGTTCCGCCGCGCCGGCTTCCTTGAAGCGCTCCGGCGTCAGCCGAGCGCGCAGGGGCCGCACGAATTCTGGCGCTTCGGTCACGAGGGCGTCCGCCCACACCAGCCGCGCCCCTGGCCTCGCCGCGTAGCTGAGCTCACACAACACTCGTCCCGGCGCGGCCTCGGCTCGACAGACGAGCTCTGCCTTCACGCTCGGCTCAGCGGCGCCTGCGGCCGCCGCGAGGAAGAACGAGAAGGCGAAGAGCGCGCTGCGCACGCCCCGATTCTCCTCCTGCTAGCCGCGTGGCTCAATGCCTTTGCGAACGCACCGAGGCGACCCACCCTTGCGGCCGGCGGTCACTCGACGTTTGGCGGCGCGTAGAAATCGACGAGCTTGATCGGCGTCGGCGAGAGCAAGGCCGAGATGGTGCGGCGTTTTCCGCGTGGATCACCCGCGATTTGGAAATCGGTGTCGGGGTCGACCTCGACCGTGATCGCCTCGACCAGATAGTCGAACACCTCTTCGGGGTTGTCGTACTCACCGCGCCAGATTTCGCTGAAGTGGCGGATGAAGCTGGCCGGTCCAATCGTGGCGATGCGCAGGTTCATGCGATCGGGGCGCTCTTCGGCGTAGGGGAACATGCGGAAGCCGTAGCCGTAGTACGGAATGGTCGAGAGCCCGCAGATGCGCATGGGGCCTTCGTACAGCGTCTGGCCGGTGGCGATGGGTGGCCCAACGACGGTACCCTTCGCGCCGATCCGGTAGGCCTCGGCGCCGTCGTTGCGCACCCGGCAATGCGGCATCTTCTTCGCGATGAAGCGTGGAATGCTGCGGGTCGTGGTGGCCAAGATGTAACCCAGGGGTCCGGGCGCCACGCGCTTGAGCGGCGTCTTGCCGAGGGCGCCTTTGACCTTGCCGTAGTCGGCCAACACCAGCGCGTCGGCGCCCAGGCCACAGAAGGGCGCAATGAAGCCCTCCACCTCGATGAGCCGCATGGTGCGACTGCCTGCGTCCTCGATCAGCCGGCCAATGTCGGCCTGCAGCTCGTGCTTGTCTGCGCCCTGCGCGCCGACGACCCAGGCCAGGGCGTTGCCGGTGCCGAGCTTGAGCAGGCCGAAGCGCGGCAACGGGCGGCCGGCGCGGCGCGCTTCGTGAACGACTTCGGTAACCATGACCGTGAAGGTGCCATCACCCCCGCCGGTGAGAACGGTGCCGTAGCCCCGCTCGACCAGGGTCTTGGCGATGTGCCGCGCGTCCGAAAGCTTGCGGGAGACGAACAAGTCACCTCCGTTCAAGATTTGATCGAGCGTGGAGATCACGTCGGCGGTGGCGTTCTTGGCGTTGCCGTTGACCACGACCGCAATGCGCTGCTCGGTCGCGGCGCTGGCGGCCGGGTCGCTGGGGCGTTCTGAGTTGTAAGAGGAGGTCATCGAAATTCGGAAAACTGCCGCAGGTATAATACGCTTCGAGGTCGAGGAGCCGATCCGCCGAGGAAGGCGGGTCAGAGGCCGTGGCCCATGCCCAAGAACCAAGCCAAATCGTCGGCAAAAGCCAGTACTTCGAGAAAATCGGTGGCCCCGCCTCCGCCCTCGCGCAAATCCGTCGCCCCCGCCGCAAACCGCAGATCGGTCCCGCCGCCGCCCGCTGCTCGCAAATCGGTGGCGCCCGCTGCTCGTAAATCGGTGGCGCCCGCCGCGCGTAAATCGGTCGCACCCGGCCCGCGCAAATCGGTGATTCCACCAGCCCCCAAGGTACCGCGAAAGCTCGGGCTACGCGGCGCCGCTCCCTGGGCCCTGCGTCACGCCGAGCGCCAAGCCGCCGAAGCCGTTCGCCGCAACCGCGAGCCCCCCAAGCCGGGCAGCGCCCGCGCCACGCTGCGCACACCGCAAGAAGCGGATCGCATCAAGGCCTCGATTGGAGAGCTGCACACGCTGCTCCAAAAACTGCGTTCCCTGCAAAAAAATCTGAACGACGGCTTCTTCGAGCTGGGAGAAATCTTGGCCGGTATCGAGGCTCGCAAGCTCCACGAGGCCAAAGGCTATTCGACCATCGAAGCGTTCGCCGAGCGTGAGCTGGGGCTCGGCAAGGGGCTCGCGCAAAAGCTGCTGCGCATCCCGACGCTGTTCCAACCTGCCGCCGCCAAGGCGCTCAAGCTCGAGGCTTTGGGCCGCGCCATCGACGCCATCGACCAGGCGCCGCAGACGCAGGCGGCAAACCGCGTCGCCAAGCTACCGCTCAAACCGCCGCGCTAGGGCCCGGGTTGCCCGCAGATCTGGGCCTGCCCGCACCGGTACCGGCACGTTTACGGAGGATTCGGGCCGAGTTTGCCGAAACGGCCATTCGCCACTAAGACACGCCCCCCTGTGAAGTTCATCGACGAGTGCACCCTCACCGTTCACGCCGGCACCGGCGGCAACGGCTGCGCCGCGTTTCGGCGCGAAAAATTCGTGCCGTTCGGCGGACCCGCCGGCGGCGATGGCGGCCGCGGGGGTGACGTGGTGCTGATCGCCGACACCGGCGTCAATACCCTGTACGAGCTGATCCACGTCTCGACGGTGCGGGCCGCCCACGGAGGCCCAGGCCAGGGCAAAGACTGCTACGGCCGCGGCGCCGATGACAGCGAGCTGCGCGTGCCGGTGGGCACCGTGGTGTACGACGCCACCACGCGCGAAAAGCTGTGCGAGCTGGTGCGCACCGGCGAGCGCTTCGTGGTCGCGAAGGGCGGGCGCGGCGGGCGGGGCAACAAGCACTTTGCGACGCCCACCGATCGCGCGCCGCGCAAATACGAAAAGGGCGAGCCCGGCGAGGTGCGCGAGCTGCGGCTCGAGCTGCGCGTGATGGCAGACGTGGGCTTGCTCGGCTTCCCCAACGTGGGCAAGAGCACGCTGATCAGCGCCGTCTCTCGCGCGCGGCCCAAGGTCGCCGATTATCCGTTCACCACGCTGGTGCCGCACCTAGGCGTCGTGACCATCGGCGACTCGCGCTCGGGCCTGGGCCGCAGCTTCGTGATCGCGGACATTCCGGGGCTGATTCCGGGCGCCAGCGAAGGTGCCGGCCTCGGCATCCGGTTCTTGCGACATTTGGAGCGCACCCGCGTACTCTTGCACCTGCTCGCGCTCGCCGACGAGCCCGGCCGCAATCCGATCGACGACTATCACGTCATCCGCCGCGAGCTGCTGAGCTTCAACCCCGACTTGGCGGGGCGGCCCGAGGTGGTGGTGCTCACCAAAGCGGACCTGCCCGATACGCTCGAGGCGTATCCGACGCTGGCTCGAGACTTCAAGGCCTTGGGTGTCGACCTTCGGCTGGTCAGCGCCGCGACGCACCAAGGCTTGGACGAGCTCATGCAAGAGCTGTCCGAGAAGCTGTTCATCTAGACTTTTCAGAACCGGAAGGCCTCTTCACGTCGAAAAAGTCAGTTCGCTGCCGAACTGACTTTTCAAGACCGGAAGGCCTCTTCACGTCGAAAAAGTCAGTTCGCTACCGAACTGACTTTTCAAGACCGGAAGGCCTCTTCACGTCGGAGAGATCAGAGGAGGATGCGATGAATCTCGAGCGGTACCGACCGTGCCGAGCTGACTTTTTGCGGCTTGAACGCCCAGCTCGGTATCGAACCGACTTTTGCGACTCGAGCCGGCTAGGCGCCGCCGCCGGGGTTGAAGTCGTCGAGGTCGTCGAAGTTGTATTCGTCGGCCGCCAAATTGTCGAAGCGCGTGTACTCGCTCGTGAATTTGACCATCACCTTGCCGGTGGGGCCGTTACGTTGCTTGGCGACGATCAATTCGGCCACGCCCTTGTCGGGGCTATCGCGGAAATAATATTCGTCGCGGTAAATGAAGATGATGGTGTCGGCGTCCTGCTCGATAGCGCCCGACTCGCGCAGATCGGAGAGCTGGGGGCGCTTGTCCTTCGTGGCGCGCGTTTCGACCGCGCGGTTCAGCTGGCTGAGCGCGATGACCGGCACGCCCATCTCTTTGGCCATCGCCTTCAGGCCGCGGGATAGCTCGCTGATCTCTTGCTCGCGGCTACCGGCGTCACGCCGGCCTTGCATCAGCTGCAAGTAGTCGATCACCACCAGACCGAGCTTCTTTGCCGGCATGCCGTTGTCGGCGCCGCGGCTGATTTCAGCCTGCAAACGCCGGATTTTGGCGCGCAGATCCAGCAGCGTGAGCGCGGGAGTGTCGTCCAACCAGAGCGGCAAGCGACCCATGCGCGCGGCGGCATCGGTGAGCATGTTCCAGTCTTCGCGCTGCATGCGGCCGCTGCGGATCTTTTGCATGTCGACGCGAGCTTCCGACGACAACATACGAGCGGCCAGCTGCTCGCGCGGCATTTCCAAGGAGCAGAACAAGACGCCGTAGCCGGGCTCTTCCACCGGGGCCTCCAGGTACGGCTCGTTTTCGCCCGTGACCTCGACCTGCTTCGGGCGCGAGACGTTCACCGCCAAGTTCAGCACGAAGGACGTCTTGCCCATGCCGGGGCGCGCCGCGATGATGTACAGGTCGCCCGGGTGCAGACCGGACACCTGCTTGTCGAACATGGTGAAGCCCGTCTCGAAGCCGCTGATGCCGCCGCCGCGCTGGGCCGCGTCGGCCAGCACCTTGAAGGCGCCTTTGACGGCGTCTTTCAGCGGCACAATCGTCGAATTTTCCGGGATACGCGCGATGTCGAACACCGCCTGCTCGGCCAAATCGATGAAGCCCTGGACCTCGCCGTAGTCGCCGTAGCCCTCGGCGGCGAAGCGCTGGCACGTGCCGATCAGCTGCCGCACGCGCCACTTTTCGCGGATGACTTTGGCGTGAGCTTCGACGTGGGCGACGGCCGGTGTGGCGTCGGACAGCTGCGCCAGGTAGGGCGAGCCGCCGATCTGCTGCAGGCGACCTTTGTCGCGCAGGTAGCCTGCCACGGAGACGATGTCGACGGGCCGCCCGTTGCTGTTGAGATCGACGACGGCCTCGTAGATCCGGCGGTTGGCGTCGGCGTAGAAGTGCGCGGGCTGCAGGATCTCTTGCACGCGATCGAAAGAGTCGGGCTCGAGCAAGATGGCGCTCAAGACCGCGGCCTCCGCGTCGAGATCGCTGGGCGGCACGCGGCCACCCCCTTGGTCGGGAACGGCGCGGATCTGTTCAGCCGCGCCCATCATGCTCGTAGGCTCCTGCCGGACATATCCCCATACTGACCAGATGAGCAGCCCCGGGCAACGCCCGCTTCCAACAGCCGGAAAGCTCCCAGGATTTTCTGGCCCCGAATCGCATGCAGGTTGTCCACGTAGTCCTCCAGACCTCGTGCGCAGGTTTTGCACAGGCCGCCAAATGCACGAAACCCCGGAGGCCTTTCGGCATCCGGGGTTCGAACCGCGCGGACACTCTCACGAGCGCTCGCGCCTTGTCAACGCGCTCGCTTACTTCTTGACGACGTTGACCTTCAACGTCGCGGTCACGTTGGCGTGCAGCTTGATCGGTACCTCGAACGAGCCGAGCGCCTTGAGCGGCTCGGCGAGGACGATCTTCTTGCGATCCAATTTGACGCCTGCGGTGGCAAAGGCGTCTTCGATGTCCTTGGTCGTCACCGACCCGTACATCTTGCCTTCGTCACCGACGGCACGAGCGATGGTCGCGCTCGCGCCCGCGATCTGCGCGGCCGCCGCGTTGGCCTGCTCGAGCTCCTGCTTCGCCTGCGACGCAACCTGACGCTTCAGGTCCTCGACGCGAGCCAGGTTGCCCGCCGTGGCCGGCACGGCCAGGCCGCGCGGCAACAGAAAGTTGCGCGCGAAGCCCGGGCGTACGCGCACGACCTCACCACCGGTGCCCAAGCTGGGCACGTCGTTCTTCAACAAAACCTTGATCTGAGTCGCCATGGAAACCTCGCCTCAGTCGTTGGAGGTGAAGGGCAAGAGCGCGATGTTGCGCGCGCGCTTGACGGCCAGCTGAACGCTGCGTTGATGCTTGGCGCACAGGCCAGAGATGCGTCGCGGCACGATCTTGCCGCGTTCGGTCACGAAGTAACGCAGACCCTGCGGATCCTTGTAGTCCACCGGAACCGCGTCGTCGGAGCAGTAGGTGCAGCCGCGGCGGCGCGGGCGGCGCCCGCCGTTGGCCAGGCTCTCGTTGTCACCGCGCATGTCGCGGTCACCACGATCGCGAGTTTGCTCTCTCATTGTGCATCCTCCGAGTTATCGGCCAGGGGGTTCTCGAAATCTTCTTCGTCCGCGGGCAGCTCGTCGCGCGAGTGGCTGCGCTCCGGTCCGCCCTCGAAGCCGAGCTTGCGCTCGATGGTCTCTTCGACCTCGTCTTCACCGGGTAGATCGACGGCCTCGAACTTGAGGGCCTCGGCGTCGACGGCGATGGTGCTGGCGTCGACGTCGGCTTGCACCTGAACCGTCTGGTACTTGAGCACGTCGTCCAGCATGCGCAGGTTGCGCTCGACCTCGGCGACGGCGGCGCCGCCGCCTACGTACTTCACGTAGACGTACACGCCACGCTTGGCCTTCTTGACTGCGTAGGCGAGCTGGCGACGACCCCAGTTTTCGATGGTCGTCAGCTTGCCGCCCTCGCGGGTCACGGCGTCACCCATGCGCTGGGCGATCTTTTCCTGGCTCTCCCGAGCGACGTCGGGGCGCAGGACGTAGATGGTCTCGTATTCGCGGGCGTGTAGGCCCGCTGCTTGTGTCGTAGCCATTCGATTGTGGTCTCCTTCTGGACCGAGGGCCCCCTAGCGACATGCCGGGGAGCAAGGAGCCGACCTCGGCATTGCTGCGTCGGTCGGGGTCTCAATCAGCGCGGGGGCGTTGATTGATGCGGTTCATCGCTTTCTCGAGCCCGAGGCTCGTCACCAGCGAGGCCGCCTCTGCAGCGCGCGCCACCATCTGTTCGACGGTCGCTAGCTCCGTAGAGGCGAAGGCTTGTAGCACGAAATCTGCCACGTCACCCCGAAAGTCAGGGGGCGGACGGCCGATTCCTAGCCGAATTCTGAGGTAGTCGGGGCCGAGAGCGGCGGTTACGGAGCGGACGCCGCGCTGGCCGCCGTCGCCCCCGCCCTGCTTCAGGCGGACCTCGGAGAACGGCACGTCCAGATCGTCGTGCGCCACGATGAGCTCGGCCGGCTTGATCTTGTAGAACGCGCAGGCAGCCTGAACGCTCCGCCCCGATTCGTTCATGAAGGTCTGAGGGCGGAGCAGCACCACGTCGGTGCCGGCCAGGCGCGCGCTCGCTACTTCGCCCTGGAACCGATCTTTGAACGCCGAGGCCGGCACGCCACATTGGCGCGCCAGCTCGTCGATCAGTCGGAACCCGACGTTGTGCCGTGTAGCCTGATAGCGAGGCCCGGGATTGCCAAGCCCCGCGATCAGCAACATGCGTTACTTCTTTTCGGCTTTGGCCGCAGGAGCCTTGGCCGCTGCTGCGCCTGCCGCCGGAGCCGCACCCGCGGCCGCCCCGCCCGCAGCCGGAGCTGCGCCCGGAGCGCCGGTCTCTTCCTCGCGCACGGTCTCGTGAACGATGGCCGCCACGGTTTGCTCGGCCGGCAATCGCACCGCGACACCCTCGGGCAAGCTCAAATCCTTCGGGGCCACGTGGCCGTCGAGGTCGAGCGCGGTCACGTCGTGGACGATCTTGACCGGAATCACGCCCGGCAGGCAGCGGATGGGCAAGCGGCGGAACACCTGGCGCAAGATGCCGCCCTTGATCACGCCCGCGGGCTTGCCGATGAGCTCCAGCGGAACCTCGACGTCGACCGGCTGATCCAGGAAGATCTGCACGAAGTCGGCGTGCAGCAGCTGACGCGACACGGGGTGGTACTGGTAGTCGCGCAACAGGACGGTCAGCTTGTCTTTGCCCTCGACGTCGAGCTCGATGACGTTGTTGTTGCCGTGCGCGCTGGCGAAGACCGCCTTGAGCGCATCGGGAGACACCGCCAGCGCCTGCGCCGGGAGTTGCTTGCCATAAGCGACGGCGGGGATTTTGCCGGTACCGCGCAGGCGGCTGGCCGCGCCCTTGCCATTCTCGGTGCGACGACTTGCAGTAACTTTGATCGTATCCATTTACTTTTTCTACCTTGGTGGGTCAGCGGGGAAACCGCCCAACCACCGCAATGAGAGCCCGCTCAAACGAAGAGCGAGCTCACCGAATCACTGTTGTGAATGCGCCGAATGGCCTCGCCGAGCAGGCGCGCGATCGAAATATAGCGAATTTTCTTGCTGGCCCGCGTCTCGGCCGAAGGCGCGATCGAGTTGGTGACGACCACCTGCTCCAGCGGCGACTCTTCGATTCGCTGCACGGCCGGGCCGCTCAGCACGCCGTGGGTGGCGCAAGCGAAGACGCGCCGCGCGCCGCCGTTCATCACGGCCCGGGCGGCGTTGCACAACGTGCCCGCGGTGTCGATCAAGTCGTCCACGATGATGCAGTCTTTGTCGCGCACGTCGCCGATCAGGTGCATGACCTCGCTCACGTTGGCGCGCTCGCGGCGTTTGTCGATGATGGCCAGCGAGGCGCCCAAGCGCTTGGAGTAGGCGCGCGTGCGCTCCACGCCCCCCGCGTCGGGTGACACGAACACGGTGCTTTGGTCGAACGTATGCTCGAGGTAGTCCGACAGGAACACGGGCAGCGCGTACAGGTGGTCGAACGGAATGTTGAAAAAGCCCTGGATTTGCCCGGCGTGCAGGTCGACGCACACCACGCGCGAGACGCCTGCTGCCACCAGCAAATCTGCGACCAGCTTGCTGGTGATGGGCGTGCGCGGCGCCACTTTTCGATCTTGGCGGGCGTAGCCGTAGTACGGAATCACCGCGGTGATGCTGGCGGCGGAGGCGCGACGCAGCGCGTCGCACATGATGAGCAGCTCCATCAAGTTGTCGTTCACGGGCGACGACGTGGGCTGCACGATGTACACGTCGAGACCGCGCACGTTTTCGCGGATCTCGACGAAGGTCTCGGCGTCGCTGAAGCGCGATACGCGCGCCTCACCGAGCGGCGTATCGAGAACCTTTGCGATCTCGGTCGCGAGCTCCGGATTTGCGTTTCCGGTGAAGATGCAGACTCTCTTGACCGCCAAGGGGACCCGTACTCTTTCGCAGCGTGCGTGACGCGCTGGGGAGCGCGGCCGTCTAACCCCGCGAAAATACGGCACCTTTAGTGCCGGGCCGGGTTGAGGCGGCGGACAACTAGCAGTCGGCCCGTGCTCTGTCAACGCCTCGGCCCTGGGCCCGGCGAGCGTCAGCGGTACGGGTTTCTCAAGTCCACGTCATCCGAAGGCTTTTTCTTCCTCGGGCGTGGGGCGGGCGCGGCGCGCGGCACCACCTTGGGCTCGGGCGCGATGCTCAAAGCGCTCGCGGGCGTGGCGGGCGGCAGGGGCGACACCGAAGGGACCACGGGGGCGGGAGCGGCCTCGACCGGAACCGAAGCCGCGGCCGCCACCGGGGCCGGCTTGAGCTCGGGAGTGCCTGCGGCAGCCGAGTCGGCCACGGACGAACGCGCGGAGCGGGTGAGCATGAAGCCCCCTGCCCCGAGTAGCCCGATGAGCAGCAGCGCGCCCAGCACCAACGGCGCGCGCGAGCGCCGCGGCTGCTGCACACCGGAGAGCGAGCCCGAGAGCCCGCTGCGAGACGCTTCGAGCGAGCCGGGCAAGGAGATGGCAGCGGCCGACACGCTGGACGACGGAATGATGCCGGAGGGCAGCTCGGCCGCGGTCGAGCTGGTGGGCTCACTGTGCGCCAGCCACGTGCGCACATTGTCGCGCTGCTGCGCGATCTCTTGCCCCATCACCTCGGCCACGTAGGCGGCCAGCTCGCGCGGGGTGGCCACCTTGTCTTTCAGGGCCGCCGCCGCTTCCAGCGCGTCGGCGAAGGCGGCACAGCTCGCGAAGCGCTTGTTGGGGTCGCGATCGAGCGCGCGCATGACGACCCCACTCACCTCTTTGCTCACTTGAGGCGCGACCTGAAACAACAGCGGCACCGGCTCGGCGATCACGCGCGAAAGAGTGGCCGCCTCGTTCTCGGCCTTGAACAGGCGCTTCTGGGCCAGCGACTCCCAAATCACGATGCCGGACGAGAACACGTCGGCGCGGCGATCGAGATCTTCGGCGCCGGCCGCTTGCTCGGGCGCCATGTAGGCGATTTTCCCCTTGAGCTGCCCGACCCGAGTCGCGCTGAGGCGGCTGGCCGCGCGCGCGACGCCGAAGTCGGTGATGCGGGCGATGCCGTCTTGGCCGACCAGCACGTTCTGCGGAGACACGTCGCGATGAACCAGGTGGACGGGCTGGTTTTGATCGTCGTGCAGCTCGTGCGCGGCGTGTAGCCCGGACAGCATGTCGATGGCGATGCGCAGGGCGATGGAGACGGGCAGCCTCTTGCCGGTGCTGGCAGCGCGCGCCAGAAGGCGCGCCAGCGTGTCGCCCTCGATGTACTCCATCACCAGGTAGTAGCCGACGGTGCTGGCGCCCACTTCCAGGATGGGAACGACGTTGGGGTGATGAATGCGGGCGGCGATGCGAGCTTCGTCGAGGAACATCTCGACGAACTCCTTCTCGCTCGCCAGGTGCGGGTGCAGCCGCTTCATCGCGACGAAGCGCTGAAAGCCGCCCATGCCGGTGAGGCGCGCCAGGTAGACGGTGGCCATGCCGCCGGACGCGATCTCGCCCATCAGCTCGTAGCGATCGACGCGCTGGCGACCTACGCCGGGATCGAACAGCTTGGCGGCCACCTCGACGCCTCAGAACCTTCCGACAGCCTGAAGGCCGCCGCCGTCGAACGACGCCCACGGCGCAACGGCGACGCGGGGGCGCGAGCGCCGGGCCGTGGTTTCCTCAGTCGGCTTTTTGCCGCCACTCCAGTCGGTGGCCAAGATGCCGATCAGCAGCGTGCCCACGCCGACGCCGGCCGTTACGCCAATCAACACGTTGGTTCGGCGCTGGTGGCTGAGCCCTTGTTGATACAGCGGGCAAGACTCGCCCTGCGTCCCGCACTCTTCTTTGACCCGATCGGCGCCGGGGTTGTTGACGGTGTCGATGCCGCTCCAAACGGTGACTCCACCCAATACGGCCGTGAGCCCCGCGCCCACATAGAAGACGGTGGGTGACCAGCCCGAGGACTTTTGGTCCGCCCCGGCGTCGCGCGGCGGAGCGGCCGGCGATGCCGCGACCGGCTCTTGCGGTTCTTCGGCCATGCTCTTGGCGGCGGGCGTGGCGGGGGCAACGAAGCTGACTTCGCCTTTGCCGCCGGCTTCGGCCTGCACTTGCTTCGAATCGCTGCGGTCGTCGCCCCAGCCCGCCCGCACCGTGAGGGCGCCGGGCTGCACGAAGAGCACGCGCTCGGTTTCGGGACCGCCGTGCACGATCTTTCCGCGCACGGTCAGATCGCAGGGGGTGTCGCACAGGGCGGTGAGCTCGAACAGCGTCGCGCTGGCGCGCTTCGACAGGTCAGCGGCGATCTTCGACAGATTCTCGTCGCCGGGGTGACGCTTCAGCGCCAAGGAAGCGAGCGTGGCGGCGCGATCGAGCTCGCCCGCCTTGTCTCGCGCGCGGATGGCCAGCTCGATCGCGGCCTGGCTGCGCGCGTTGCTGTCGGCCTTCTCGAATTGTTCGGCCGCTTCCACGTAGTCTTCGGCCTTGTACGCTTCGCGACCCTTGTCGAAGGCCTCGGCCGCGACCCGGACCTGCGCCGGTGTGGGCTCGGAGGCGGCATCTTGGGCGTGGGCCGTCGACCCAACGCCGAGCATCAGCGTCAGGAGGAAGATTGGAAATGCTGATCTCATTCTTGTGCGGCCTCGCACGAAACCATCTCCGACAAACTACACCTTTAGGGCCGCCTGGGCGAGCTGCGCTCACGTGGCGACGGCCCCGAACCTGACCCGTCGCGGTCGCTTTTTCAATGTAGACCAATGTAGGCCTAAAAGGACACCGTCAGCAGACAACGGAGTGCCCGCCTGGGCTCGCCCCGCCAACCCCGCGAGCCGGCCCTGCCGCGCGGCCCTCCCCCCGCGCGGCCCTGCTCGCGGAGGCGGCTCAGCTCATCTCGACCAGCAAGCGATCGGGCTGCTCGAGGTAACCGATGATTTCTTGAGCGAAGCCGGCGCCCACGTCGCCGTCGATGATGCGATGGTCGAACGAGAACGACAGGTTCATCACGTCGCCGATGACGATTTGATCGCCTTTGACGACGGGCTTCCGCTTCATGGCGTGCACGCCCATGATGCCAACCTCGGGGTAATTGATGATCGGCGGGGCCATCAGGCCCCCCAGCTTGCCGAGCGACGAGATGGTGAAGGACGTGCCCCCGAGGTCTTCTTTCTGGACCTTGCCGGCCTTGGCCGCGCCGCCGAGCCGCTCAATCTCTTTGGCGATCTCGACGATGCTCAGGCGGTCGGCGTTACGCAGGGCCACGACCATCAAGCCCGCGTCCGTCGATACGGCGATGCCGATGTCGTAGTTGTGACGAATCACGTGCTCCATGGCTGCTTCGTCGACCACGGAGTTGAGGCGCGGGTGGCGCTTGAGCGCCGCCACGACCGCCTTCACCAGGAACGGCAAGAACGTGAGCTTCACGCTCGAGCGCTCGGCGTGCGGCTTGAAGCGGTCACGCAGGGTGATGAGCTCGCCGCAGTTGACCTCGTCGATGTAGTGGAAATGGGCGGCGGTGTGCTTGGACCGCGCCATGTTCTCCCAAATGCGCTTGCGCATACCGCGCACCGGCACGCGCTCGTCGGACTCGCGCGACGCCGGGCGCGCCGCCTCTGGCAGGGGGGCGGGAGCGGGCGCGCCGCCGGCGCTGGGCGCGCGGGTCGCAGCCGGCGCGGCGGGAGCCCCGGACGAGGCGCGCTCCACGTCTTCGCGCGTGACGCGGCCGGCCGAGCCGCTCGGCGCCACGGTCTTCAGGTCGACGCCTAGCTCGCGCGCCAGCTTGCGCGTGGCGGGGGCCGCGAGCGGCTTGTCGCTGTAGTAGTCGCTGGCCGCGGGCGCCGGCTTCGACATGCCGGGCAGCGTCTCGCGCAGATCGCCCACGGCGCTGGCAACGGTGGTCTCGGCCTTCGCGGGAGCGGCGGCCTTCGCGGGCGTGGCCGCTGCGGGAGCAGCAGCAGGCGCGGGAGCAGCGGCAGCGGGAGCAGCAGCAGGCGCGGCGGCCGCGCCATCGCCACCGACCTCGAGCACCACCAACACGTCGCCGACCGGGACCGTGTCGCCGACCTTGTAGCGACGCTGCGCGATCGTGCCGGTCTTGGGGGCGCCGATGGTGACGGTGGCCTTGTCCGTCATCACCTCGACCATCTCTTGGTTCTCGGTGACGCTGTCGCCCTCGTTCACGAGCCAGTTGACGATTTCCCCCTCGGCAACGCCCTCACCAATGTCAGGCAGCTTGAACTCGAACTTCGACATCAGCAGACTCTCTTTCTCGTAACGAGCGCCCCGCTCAGGCCCGAGCAACGTCGAGCAAGGCGGGCAAGATTCGGTGGGAAAGCGGCATATACTCCATCTCGAGAGCATACGGGAACGGCGTATCGAAGCCGGTGACCCGCACCGGGGCCGCTTCGAGGTGGAAGAAGGCGCGCTCGACCACCAGCGACAGCAGCTCGGCGCCGAAGCCGAGGGTCCGGGGCGCCTCGTGCACGATGACGAGCCGGCCGGTACGTTTCACGCTGTCCAGGATGGTGGGCATATCCACGGGCCACAGGGTGCGGAGGTCGATGACCTCGGCGTCGACGCCTTTTTCCGCAGCCTTGGCGGCTGCGTCCAGAGCTTCGTACAGCATGGCGCCATAGGCCAGCACAGTGACGCTGGTTCCGGGCCGCACCACGCGAGCGCTCTCCAGCGGCACCGTGTACGGGCCCTCGGGCACGTCGCCCTTGGCCGCGCGGTACAGCCGCTTGGGCTCGAAGAAAATGATGGGGTCGGGATCGGCCAGGCTGGCCAGCAGCAAGCCCTTGGCGTCGTAGGGGTTGGACGGACACACCACCTTCAGCCCCGGCACGTGGATGAACGCCGATTCGGGGTGCTGCGAATGGTAGTGGCCGCCCTTGATGCCGCCGCCCACCGGCGTGCGAATGACCACCTTGCAAGAATGGTCGCCGCCCGAGCGGTAGCGGTACTTGGCCAGCTCGTTGACGATCTGGTCGTAGGCCGGCCAAATGAAGTCCGCGAACTGGATTTCGCAGATCGGCTTCATGCCGTACAGGCCCATGCCCACCGCGCAGCCGACGATGCCGTTCTCACTCAGCGGGGTGTCGATGACGCGCTCGTCCCCGAACTCGTCGAACAGGCCTTGCGTGACTCGAAATACTCCCCCCACCTTCCCGACATCTTCGCCCAGCACCACGACGTTGGCGTCGGCCCGCATGGCCACGCGGAGCGCGTCGTTGATCGACTGGACCATGTTCATTTGCGGCATGCGGTAGACTCTCGGCGGGGACTGGCGGCGATTGGGTGGCGGAAAGCGTCTGGAGCGAGCGTCACAGGAAGCGCGAAAGGCTCGATGGTTCGAGAGCTATTCGGTGCCGAGCCGCACCGGGAGCGGCAACGACGCGTCAACGCGCGTCTGCCGCCGAGCTTTCTTCCGTTCTTCGGAGCTTCCCATAAGAAAATCGCGAGCGGACCATGTGCTGCTGCTCAATGGGAAGAAGGGGCGCGGGGCCCGGCCAAGAGTTGCTGGCGCTGCTCGGCCAGGTGCCATGGAGGGGTGGCGTACACGTCTTCGAACATGGATTCGAGGGGTGGACTGGGCGTGCGCTCGGCGATCGAGACGGCGTCGCGGAAGCGAGCGTCGATCTCTTCGATCAGCGCGCTCTGACGCGCGGCGTCCCACAAGCCCTTGCGCGTGAGGTAATCGCGAACCCGCTCCAGCGGGTCCCGCGCGGCCCACGTCTCGACCTCGTCGGCCCCTCGGTACGCCTTCGGGTCGTCACTCGTGGAGTGACCGCCCATGCGGTAGGTGATGGCCTCGATCAAGGTAGCGCCCTCGCCTCGCTCGCAGCGCTCGCGCGCGCGACGGGTCACGCTGACCATGGCGAACAAGTCGTTGCCGTCGACGCGCACCCCGGGAATGCCGTAGGCGGCCGCTTTCTCGGCGAACGTCTTGCTCGCGGTCTGCCGCTCCACCGGGACGCTGATGGCCCAGCCGTTGTTGCGGCAGAGCAGCACGCACGGCACCTTGAATACGCCCGCGAAATTCATGCCGCTGTGGAAATCGGACGACGACGTCGCGCCGTCACCGAAGTAGACCAGGGCCGCGGCGTTTTCTTTACGAATCTTGGCGGCCCAGGCAAACCCTACGGCTTGCGTGACCTGCGTGCCCACCGGCGAGCTGATGGAACACCAGCCGACGTCGCGACACGTGGTGTGGTTGGGCATCTGCCGCCCCTGCACCGTGTCGTTCGCGTTGCCGAACATGTTGTCGATGAACTTCTGCAGCGGCAGGCCGCGCATCAGCGCCGCGCCGAACTCGCGGTAGCAGGGGAACAAGAAGTCTTGGCGGGCCATGGCGAAGGCCGAGCCCAAGATGGACGCCTCTTCGCCCTGCGAGCCGACGTGGAAGCCGATGCGCCCCTGCCGCTGGAGCTGCACCAGGCGCTCGTCCATTTGGCGCGTGGTCACCATCTGGCGGTACAGGTAATCGACCTCCTGATCGGAGAGGCCCGGATCGTGCTCCGGGGTCAGGGTGCCATCGGGACGGAGCGCGCTGATGATTTCGGCGCTCTGCGAGCTAGGGCTTTGCGTACGAACGTTGGGATTCATGGGCGAGCGAGCTACTCCGCGACCACGCTGCTGGCTTCGTCGACGGCGGCCTCCACGGCGCTGGTGTCCAACTTGAGCGCGCTGGCGAGCTGGCCGAGGACGGTTCGCTCCACGGCGCTGACGCCGCCCGATACGTGCGCCAAGAGCGCGGCGATGCGCAGCACCTCGCGCGCTTGGTCTTCGCGCGCGATGCTCTTCGACACCATTTGCAGCCGCTTCTCCATGCCGTCTTCAATCAGCTGGTCGCCCAGGTCCGCCAGCAGCGCCGACACTTGCCGCTCGACCACCATGCCGCCGCAGGCGCTCACGACGACGTGACGAAACGCGGACTGCTCGGCCACGTCGAACTCACCGTCGGCGTTGGCGACCAGGAACGCCGCCTCCACCACCGCCTCGAAGAGACGAGCGGCCTCGGGGTCGAAGCCGGTGGGCTGGGTCACCTCGTCGCCCGACCTCCAGCCGTAGGAAGCAGCCGCGATGCTGAGGATGGAGGCTTTGGAGCCACCAGCTGCGTACGCCGGCGGCCGGCTGAGCTGGGTGGCAACCTTGCCGAGGAGGCTTTCGTCCGGAACCGACATGGGCTGGGTGACCTAGTGGTAAAACCAGTTGGGATGCTAGTGCCCCCGGCCCCATTTCGCGAGCCCTTTCTGACCAGCACAGACGAGCGCAGCCAAGGGCAACGACCTCGGCTCGACAGTCCGGCCCCTCGCGACCTCCGCCTCCCCCGCCCCGTTTGCTCGCGTCAGCGACGGACGAGGGCAGAGGCGGGAATGAGCGGCTGGCCGTCGAGAAGGTTGGGCAGGGCGCGCTCGGGAGCGGCGGTCGGCGCAAGCTCCGCGGCTACGAAGCCCTCGGCCGCGTGGTAGCTCGAGCGCACCAGCGGGCCCGAAGCAACGAAGGCAAAGCCGAGGGCGTTCGCCTCGCGCTCGTAACGCGCGAACGTCTCGGGCTCGACGTAGCGCTGCACCGGGGCGTGCTTGGGCGTCGGGCGCAGGTATTGGCCGAGCGTGACGATGTCCACGCCGGCGCGCCGCAGGTCGGCCAAGGTCTCGATGACCTCGTCGTCGGTCTCGCCGATGCCGACCATGATCGAGCTCTTCACGTAGCGACCGCTGGCGTGCTCTTTGGCGTAGCGCAGCACGTCCAGCGATAAATCGTAGTCGCAGCGCTGGTCGCGAATCTTGGGAGTCAGCCGGCGCGAAACCTCGATGTTGTGCGCGAACACGTCGGGCGCGGCCTCGAACAGCGTGTCGAGATCGCGCTTACGGCCGCCAAAGTCGCCCACCAAGGCTTCGATGATCAGCTGCGGGCAGCGCTGCCGGAGCTCGGAGATGGTTTGGCCGACGTGCGCAGCGCCGCCGTCGAGCAAGTCGTCGCGGTCGACCATGGTCAGCACGACGTAGCGCAGCTCGAGCTTGGCGATGGCGCGCGCCACGTGCACGGGCTCGCGCGGGTCGACCGCGCCCCCGGGCTGCCCGGTCGTGACCGCGCAAAAGCGACAGCCGCGTGTGCAGGTGTGCCCGAGCACCATGATGGTGGCGGTGCCCGCGCTCCAGCACTCGCCCACGTTGGGGCAGCGCGCTTCTTCGCACACCGTGTTCAGATCCAGGCTGCGCAGGGTCTGCTTGATGCGCGCGTAGTTCTCGCCCCCCGGCGCGCGCACCTTCAGCCACGAGGGCTTGGGCTCACGGAGCGCCGGCGGAGCCGGCAGCGGGGGCGACAGGGGCGCGACCATCAGGACTCCGCGAGGATCTTGTTCAAGAGCTCGTTCACGAGCTTGGGATCACCCGAGCCTGCCATCTCTTTCATGACTTGGCCGACCAAAAATCCGATGACGCCCTTCTTGCCTGCTCTGATGGTTGCCACTTGGTCGGGGAAGCTTGCCACGACCTTGCGCACCGCGCCTTCGATGGCGCCGCTGTCGGAGACGACCTTCAGCCCCTTCTCTTGCACGATCAACGCGGGAGATTTGCCGGGTTCCGCTTCCATGGCCGCGAAGACCTCTTTGGCCTGCTTGCCGCTGATCTGTCCCGATTCGACCAAACTGAGCAGCTCGTGCACGTCTTCGGCCGCCACCGTGAAGGTGGCTTGCAAGCCGTGCGTCTTGGCGCCACGCAGCACCTCGTTGGCTACGAAATTGGCGGCCTTGCTCGCGTCCTTGAAGCCTTTGCGGGCCGTCTCGAAGAAGCGAACGTAGGCGGGGTGTCCCGTCAACGTCGACGCGGTCGCGAGCGTCAGGCCCAGCTCGCTCGTCCAACGCGAGCGCAGCGCGCTCGGCGACTCGGGCAGGGTGGCTTTGGCGTGAGCCAAGAGCGCCTCGTCGATGACGAGCGGCGGCAAATCGGGCTCGGGAAAGTAGCGATAGTCGTGCGCGTCTTCCTTCGAGCGCAAGGTCGCGGTTTGGCCCGTGTCCGGATCGAAGCTGCGCGTCTCTTGCTTGATGGTGCCGCCGCCGTCGAGGATGACGGCTTGACGGGCTACCTCGGCGTCGATGGCGCGCTGCACGTAGCGGAAAGAGTTGATGTTCTTGAGCTCGCAGCGCGTGCCCAGCTTGTCGCTGCCGCGCGGGCGAATCGAGACGTTGGCGTCGCAGCGAAAGCTGCCCTCCTCGAGGTTGCCGTCGTTCACGCCGGAGAAGACCAAGAGGTCGCGCAACGTACGCAGGTACGCTGCGGCTTCCGCGCTGGAGCGCAAATCGGGCTCGCCCACGATTTCGACCAGCGGGGTGCCGGCGCGGTTCAAATCCACGACCGAGTCCCCGCCCATGCCGTGCAGGTTCTTGCCCGCGTCCTCTTCCATGTGGGCGCGCGTGATACCGACGCGCTTGGTCTTGCCGTCTACCTCGATGTCGAGGTGCCCTCGAGTGGAGAACGGCTCCTCGAACTGGCTGATCTGGTAGCCCTTGGGCAAGTCCGGATAAAAGTAGTTCTTGCGCGCAAAGATGCTGCTCTCGTGGATCGTGCAGCCGAGCGCCAGCGCCGCCTTGACCGCGAGCTCCACCGCCTGGCCATTGATGACCGGTAGCGAACCAGGCAAGCCCAGGCACACCGGGCAAATGTTGGTGTTCGGCGGTTGCCCGAAATTCGTGCTGCAACCGCAGAAGAGCTTCGTCTTCGTCAGCAGCTGCGCGTGAACTTCCAGGCCAATAACAACTTCGTAGTCAGTCACCGCGCGCAAGTATAGCAGCCTGGCTTGGCGGGGGCGCTGCGCTGCCGGCGGGGCGCGAGATTTTTTTGCAGGTGATCGGGAGATCGGGAGGCGAGCGTGTTAGCGCCAAACCGCCGAAATCCGAAAAAGACGGATGCGACACGGCGTGACCGCGCTCAACTGAGCAGGGCAACGCAGCACCGCACTGGCGCGAGATTAGCGCCGCGCATAGCGGCGCCCAGCAAGCTCCCGATCTCCCGATCTCCCTGCACATCTCGAGGGAGTCGGAACGCGCGCGCTGGGTCAGCCACGGACCCACGACCGCGCCGTCAGTGGCCGTGGGTGCGGGTGACGCCGGGGTGGCTGGCTTCGCCGGGCTCGTGGCGGGGGTTGGCGGTGGCGTGGGAGCCGTCGCGGCCGGGGAAGTTCATCAACAAGTCTTTCTCGAAGATGAATTGATCACGCGAATCGTAAGGGGCGGCGTGCATGCCGGTGTCCATGCGGATGGCGTCGCAGGGGCACGCCTCCACGCAGAAGCCGCAGAAGACGCAGCGCAGCTCGTCGATCACGAAGCGCTTGGGGAAGCGCTCGTAGCCGCGCTTGGGATCACCTTCGGGGTACTCGCCGGCTTCGATGTGGATGCACTGGGCCGGGCACGCGGTCGAGCAGCACAGGCACGCCACGCAACGGGGCGAGCCGTCGTCGCGGTGCGTCAGGCGGTGCAGACCGCGAAAGCGCGTCGGATAGGGCCGCCGCTGCTCCGGGTAAGAGATGGTGTTGATGCCTTCTTCGACCGCCTCGAGCACTGGGTCGTTGCGCTGGCCCAGCACCATGTCCTTCGTGTTGTTGAAGAAGTGCTTCATGGTGATGGCCAGGCCCTTGGCGATCTCGGGAACGTAGGTCTGGACGCCGGCGCCGCGACCGGGCCGAGGGATCGGCACGCCGCTGACTTTGCGAGGGCCCAGGGTTTTCGTGTCCAACGTCATGCTCCCATCCGAAGAGTCCGAGTCCCGCCGATGTCGGCCGCGTATTGCGCGGACGTCGTGGCCAAGAGTTGTTTACGTTTGCGCGGAGTGCACAGGAACACCGCGAACCAGACGACCAGACCCAAGCCGCCGAGCGCCAAGAGCAGGTTGCACAGGTTGGTCAGCACGCCCATGGCGCGCTCGACCGCGGGGCCAGCCGTACGAATGGCCATCACGATGAAGCCCGTGAACAGGATGTTCGCGAGAGAAGCGGGCAAGAGCTTACGCCAGCCGAGGCGCATCAGCTGGTCGTAGCGGAAGCGCGGCAACGTCCAGCGAATGGTCAGCTGCAGCCAGCACAGCACGATGGTCTTCAAGATGAAGGCCAAGGCGCCGAGCGCCACGATGACGCCGTGCGGCAGGGCGGCGTCGAAGATGGCCGTGTCGCCCACGGACAAGTGAATGCCGTCCCGGAAGACGAACGGCATGCTCCAGCCGCCGAAGAACACCGCCGCCATCAAGCCGCTGGCCGTGACCACCGCGATGTACTCGGCGAAGAAGAACATCGCGAACTTCATGCCCGCGTACTCCGTGAAGTAGCCGGCGACGATCTCGCTTTCGCCTTCGGGGATGTCGAACGGAATGCGCTTCGACTCGGCGACGGCGGCGGCAAAGAACAAGATGAAGGCCAGGGGCTGGGCGAACACGCCCCAGGTGTTCTGCTGCTGCCAGACGATCATCTTGTCTACCTGCAGGGTGCCGTAGACCATGATCATGCCGATCAGCGTGAGGCCCATGGTGACCTCGTAAGAGACCATTTGCCCAGCCGCGCGCAGCCCGCCCAGCAAGCTGTATTTATTGTCGCTGGCCCAACCCGCGAGGGCCGCGCCCACGATGCCGGTGCCGCCGATGGCGAGGAAGTAGAGCAAGCCGATGTTCAGATCGACGGCCTGAATCTTCAACGCGCCCTCGGTGCACACGCCATAGCGCGGCACCGACGCGGCCAGCTGGCTCAGCTGGATTTTGCCTTCGGCGTTGGTGGCGAAGCACAAGGTGTCGGCGAACGGCACGCAGGCCAAGACCACCAGCGCCGGGAAGAACGAGATGAACGGCGCCAGGTTGAACAAGAACTTGTCGGCGTTGGGCGGGACGAAGTCTTCCTTGAACAACGTCTTCAAGCCGTCGGCGGCCGGGTGCAGGAGGCCCGCCAGGCGCAGACCGATGCGCTTCTCGTTGCGGATGGTGTAGGCGGCGTAGACCGCGCCCGACACGGCCGCGAACGCGAACAACGCCGGACCCGCGCCGGAGGTCACGCTCACGAACGTCTCACCGCTCGGACCGCCACGTAGCATCAACGACGCGAAGAACAGGGCCAGGTGCGCGACCAAACCCCCGAAGAAGATGTAGCGGGGCTCGCCCAGCGACTGGATCCAAAGATCGAACTTGGAGCGAGCGCCCCGCGACTTTACCTTGGAGGCGATCACGCAGCCGGTCAGCCAGAGCAGCAAGACCGCTAGCTGGCTGAACAGCGCCCCGCGCTGTTCTTGCGCGGCGCCCGTGACCTCGAACTTGTAGCAGTAGCCCAGCACGCCGGCCGCGAGCAGGAGCGCCGGCCCGAGCGCCAAGCCCTGCGCGATGGGCGTCGGGATCCAGGCCACGGCGCGGTTGGGACCGACGCGGTCCTGAATCATGGAGCCCTGGCGGCGATCGACCCAGGTCAGCACCACGGCCAGGTTCATGGCGAACATGGCCACCACGAAACCCAGGGCCACGAACTTGATGGCGAAAAGTGCGATATCGTTCATCTACTCGGCTCCCGGCGCGATCGACGGAGACGGCGCGGCGACGCTCAAAGCTCGCAGCTCCGACGCCTTCTTCCACGGCAGGCTGACGCTGAGCAGCTTGGCTAGCTCTTGCACCCAGCGGAATGCAGGGCGCGACGCACCCTGCGGGTTGATGGCGCGATCGCTCTCTTGGCGAAGGCCCGTGCGGTTGACGAAGGTACCGTCGGCTTCGGCCCAGCTGCTGGCGGGCAGCACCACCGAGGCGTGATCGGCGATGGCGCCGTCGTGCGTGGAGAGCGCCACGAAGTTCTTGGCTTCCTTCAGCGCCGCCGCTTCGTTCGGGTTGCCGACAGCGGAGCCGAGCGCCAAGAGCGCGCCGACTTTGCCTTCCTTCAGGGCCGCCACCAAATCCGCGAACGGTTTGGCTTTGCCGCCCGAGAGCGCCAGGACACCCGCGGTGTTCGGGTTCTTGTCGGCGCTCATCAAGATGTCGTCGCCCTGCCCTTCGGGACGGCCCGTGTAATAGACCTGCAGCGCGCCCAGGGCCTTGCCCAAATCCAACAAGGCCGTGTTGTCCTCGCTGGAGTGCTCGGCGCTGAGCAAGATGGCCGTCTTCTGCGGCGACGCTTGCTTCAGCAGCTCTGCGGCCTTCTCGAGCGCGGCGGCGTCGGAGACGCCCTCACCCTTGATGCGCGCCTCCAACACGCGACCCTTGTGGATGCGCTGGTAATCGAGCATGCCCTCGTCGCACATCCAGTACTTGTTGACGGCGGCGTTCTCGCGCGGGCGGTAACGGTAGACCTTCTGGTTGCGCGGATCGAAATCCGTGAAGCTGCTGCAGCCGGTGGCGCAGCCGACGCAAGTGCTGCGGGCCGAGCGCAAGAACCAGACGCGCGCCTTGAAGCGGAAGTCGCTGGAGGTGAGCGCGCCGACCGGGCACACGTACTCGGTCATCAGCGTGTAGTTGTGATCGAGCTGGCGGCCGGGCGCGACCGTGATTTCGTTCAGGTTGCCGCGCTCGCGCATGCTCAGCACCGGGTCCCGAGCGAGCTCGGCCGACACGCGCACGCAGCGCGTGCACATGATGCAGCGCTCGGCGTCGTACACGATGGTGGGGCCGAACACGACGCCCTTGGGCTTGTGCACCGGCTCGTCGCGCATGCGCTTCTTCGAAGCCTGGTGCTCGAGCCAGTAGTCTTGCAGGCGGCACTCGCCTGCTTGATCGCAGATCGGGCAGTCGACTGGGTGGTTCAGCAACAGGAGCTCTTGCACGGCCGAGCGCGCCTTGATGGCGTGCTCGCTCGTCTGGCTCTTCACCACCATGCCGTCGGCGGCCGCCTGCTGGCAGGCGGGCTGCAGCTTCGGCTTCTTTTGCGGCACGTAGGTCTGGTGCAGCTCGTCCCAAGCCAGCACGTCCAGCATCATGGCCGGGCGCCCCGGGGGGGGCATCAGCTCCACCAGGCACATGCGGCAGTTGGCGGCCACGCTCAGGCCGGGGTGCCAGCAGTAATGCGGCACGTCGACGCCGGCGCGGTGGGCGGCCCGAATGATCGTGTCACCGGGCTCGAAGGCGATGTCTTTATCGTCTAATTTGAAGGAGGGCATTGGGTTTCAAAGCTGCCGCGTCAGCGGTCGCACTCTCCACCGATCATGTTCAGCGAGCCGAAGCTCGGCACCACGTCGGCCATCATTTGGCCCGTGATCACGCGCTCGAGCCCGGCCGTGACCAAGAAGCAGGGCGGACGGATGCGCACGCGATGCGGCGTGCCGCTGCCGTCACTCACCAGGTAGAAGCCGAGCTCACCGTTGCCGGCTTCGGTGTACGAGTACACCTCGCCGGCCGGCAATTTCAGGCCTTCCATCACGATCTTGAAGTGCTGAATGGTGCCTTCGATCGTGTTGTACACCTCCTCTTTGGGAGGCAAGATGACGCGCGGGTCGTCGACGTTGACGGGCCCCGTGTCGGGCATCCGCGCCACGCACTGGTCGATGATGCGCGCGCTCTGCCGCATCTCGGCGATGCGCACCATGAAGCGATCGAACGAGTCGCTGGTGCTGCCCACCGGCACGTCGAAGTCGACCTCGCCGTACTTCAAGTACGGGTGAGCCTTGCGCACGTCGTAGGGCACACCCGCGGCGCGCAGGCACGGCCCCGTCCAGCCGAGAGAGATCGCGTCCTCGGCGCTGATGATGCCCACGTTCTCGAGCCGATCGAGGAAGATGCGGTTGCCGAGGAGCAGGCGCTCGACCTCGTCGAGCACGCTGAGGATGTGCTTCACGACTGCCTTGACGTGCTCCTTGAAGCCGTCGGTCGGCGGCGCCGCCATGCCGCCGATGCGACCGAAGCTGTGCGTGAGGCGCGCTCCGGTCTCTTCCTCCATGATCTCCCACAGCATTTCGCGGCACTTGATCATCCACAGGAAGGGCGTGAAAGCGCCGAGCTCCATGGCCATGGCGCCGTCGCAAGTGAGGTGGTCGGACATGCGGGCCAGCTCGCCCAAGATCATCCGGTACCACTGGCAGCGCTCGGGCACGGTGATGCCCAGCATCTTCTCGCCCGCGAGCGCGAAGCCCACGTTGTTGAGCATGGGCGAGACGTAGTTGCAGCGGTCCACGTACGGGAACACCTGGGTCCAGGTGCCGCGCTCGCACATCTTTTCGAAGCCGCGGTGCAGGTAGCCGACCTGCACGTCACAGCGCTCGATGATTTCGCCCGAGAGCTCCATCACGATGCGCACGGTGCCGTGCATGGCGGGGTGAGCCGGGCCGACGTTGAGCAGCATCGGCTCCGTCGGCAGCTCGAGCTCGGATTCGTCGAGGTCTTGATCGAGGGGTTCCATGAGGCTCAGTTGTCCGCGGGGCTGATGACCTTGCGACGCGCACCGCTATCGCCGTCTTCGTCGGTGTAAATTCCGACCTTGTGGGTTTGGCGTCCGAACGACATGCCTTCGTCCACGCCGAACGGAGCCACCTTTTCGATGTTCGGCTCGTCGCGGTACTGCAGCAGCGGTTGGATCTTTTCCGCCGGGTAGTCTTTGCGCAGCGGATGCCCCTCGAACTCCGGGTAGAGCAGGATGCGACGCAGGTCGGGGTGACCGATGAACTTGACGCCCATCATGTCGAAGCACTCGCGCTCGAGCCAGTTGGCGCTCCCCCACAGGTCCGTCAGCGTGCCCAGCTCGACCGTCTCGCCATCGCGATCGCCCACGCGCGCCTTGAGGCGCAGGCGGTGACCACGGGTCAGCGAGTAGAAGTGCGCGACCACCTCGAAGCGGGGCTCGCGGCTCGGGAAGTCGACGGCCGTGAGGTCCGTGAGCATGTTCATGTCGCTCTGCGGGTTTTCTTTCAGGAAGCGGCAAACTTCCTGCCAGCTCTCCGGCGCGAGCACGATGGTTTCGTCGCCCAGCTGGGAGTGAGTCTCCAGCACGGCGGCGGGGAAGTTCTTCTTCACCAGCTCGATCAGCGCTTGGCTCATAGCTTGATACCGGGAGGCGCCGACGAGCGGGAGCGACGAAGTTGAACGAGGGCCGTGTTCGGCTCCTGCACGGGATCGATGCGGGGTTTGACGATGCCGGGCGTGCGATCGCCGCGCTGGATCTTGTCCTGCAGCAGCATCAGGCCGTCGAGCACCGCTTCGGGGCGCGGCGGACAGCCGGGCACGTACACGTCGCACGGGATGATCTTGTCCAGACCGGCGACGCACGCGTAGTTGTCGTAAAAACCGCCGCTGGAAGCGCACGTTCCGAAGGCCAAGACCCACTTGGGCTCGGCCATCTGCTCGTAGATGCGCTTCAGAATCGGCGCCTGCCGCTGCACGATGGTGCCGACGACCCAGAGCAAGTCGCTCTGGCGCGGCGAGAAGCGCGGCGCCTCGGAGCCGAAGCGCGAAAAGTCGTAGCGCGGGCTGGAGACGGCCATGAACTCCATGCCGCAGCACGCGGTCACGAACGGGTTCATGAACAGCGAATACTTCTGCGCCCACGCCAGCAAAGACTCGAACTTCGTCGTGGCAAATCCAGATTGCTGACCGGGCTCGAGGATCGAGGTCGTGGTCGGCTTCAGCTCTCCCATTCGAGGGCTCCTTTTTTCCAGCAGTACGCGAGCGCTACGATGAGCGCCGTGATGAAAGACAACATGCTCAAGAAGCCGAACCAACCGAGGCCTTTGAACAACGCCGCCCAGGGGTACATGAAGACCACCTCGACATCGAAGACCACGAACAGGATCGCGGTCAGGTAGAACTTCACGTTCATCTTGACGTCGCGAGCACCGGGCGTGTCGTTGCCGCATTCGAACGGCATGACCTTTTCGGGCGTCGGGTTCTTGGGACCGACGAAATGCCCGCCAGCGAACATCACGGTACAGATGACCGCGACGATGGCGAACATGATGAACATCGGGGCGTACAGCTCGAGCATCGACTTGTTCTTCCACCCCGAGACTTGCGCGCAAATCGCGGAAATCACGGGCTACGGCGGGCGTTGTAGTGCCGGCCGCCGAGGCCTGTCAATGTGAGCAGGGCAAACTGCGAGAGAACGATGAAATCGACAATGAAAACAGGACGCTAGGCGCTTGGCCACGGCGCGCTCGTCGTAGCTCCGAAAAAGAACCAGACCGCCGGCCGGACGGCGCCGTGAGGCGGACGCCGCGCGCCGTCCGCGGGGCGTCAGGCGCGCTGCTCGACCTGCTTCTCGAACTTGCTGAAGGCGGGGCCCAACGCTTCACGCACGCTATGTGCCACTTGCGCGACCGCGTCCGCGGGGGCGCCGGCAGAGCGGGCTTCGAGCGTGGCCGCGTAGGCCGCGATGAGCCGGCCCCGCGCGAGCAGCGCTTGGGCCAGCAGCGGCCAGACCTTGTCTCCCGGTGCGCCCAAATTGGCGGCGCGCCGCAGCGGGCCGATGGCTTCGCCCGCCCGACCGTCACCCAGCATGGCGGAGCCGAGCCGAAAGTAGACGTCGGAGGCCATGGGGCCGTCGCCCGCGTACTGCACGCCGAGGCGCAACACCTCTTCGCCCTTGCCGATTTCACCGAGGACGATGCAGGCGCTGCCCAGCAGGCCGAGAGCGCGCGCGATCAGGCCGCGGGTCTCGACGTTGAGCATCTGCCCTTCGGGCGTGCGCAGAAAAATGGCGAGCGGCGCGGGCCAGGCCCCGAGCAGCTCCAAAATCCGCACGTGATCGCCGCGTTCAGCCGCTTGTTCCGCCTCGGCGACGCGCGAAAGCTCGATGGCGCCGCGGGCCTGCGGCCGAGTGACGCGCTCCAGCTCTTCGCGCACGTGAGCGCGCATGCGAGCCCGGAAAGCGCTGAGCAGGTACGACTCTTCTACGCCGTCGTGCAGCAGGCGCAGGCGCGACCCTTCCGGCTCGACCGTGAGCTCACGCAGAGCGTAGCCGTAAAGAGGGGCCAGCAGCAGGTAGCGCACGCCCACGTGCAGCTGCACGGCTTCCAAGTCGGTGACGCGCTTGGGGGCGTCGGAAATGGGCTCTTCGGTGATCAGCGCCGACACGAGGCGCTTGCGGAAATCGGCCAGCGACAGCCGTTGGGCGTCGGCCTCCGACACCTCGCCGCCTTCGGGCCCGACCACGAAATCGACCAGCGTGTTGTCCGGGTTGCGCCGGTCGACGGTGAGCGACGTGATGCGGGCGCCCGTGATCATCGCGAATGCGAAGAAGCGCGGGCCAACGATGTCGCACAGCGCTTGGAAACTGCCGATGCCCTCGCCAATACGTTCGAACCACCCGTCGGTACGGATCGAGTCTAGTGAGACGACGAGGGGCGCGGGCATCACCGAAGATCGGGTAAGCTTTGAGTCTGTCACGGAAACCGCTTGCAAAACAAGACTTTGCCAAAGGCGAAGCCGGGCCGGCCCCCGCGGGGCTAGCCGGCCGCGATTTGAGCCTGGTTCGCTCACGGCTCATCGACTGGTACGAGAGTCGCAAACGTGACCTTCCTTGGCGGCGGACGAAGGATCCGTACGCGATTTGGGTCAGCGAAGTCATGCTGCAACAAACGCAGGTGAAGACCGTGCTCGGCTACTACGAGCGCTGGATGGAGCGCTTTCCGAGCGTGGAGGCGCTGGCCGCTGCCGATGACGCCGACGTGCTGCACGCCTGGCAGGGGCTTGGCTACTACTCGCGAGCGAGGCGCCTGCTGGCCGGCGCGCGCGCAGTGTCAGAACGACACGCTGGCAATTTGCCGTCCGACATCGGCGCGCTCCTAGCCCTGCCGGGCATTGGTCCCTATTCGGCCGGCGCGATCGCCAGCATCGCGTTCGGATTGCCCGAGCCTATCGTCGACGGCAACGTCGTGCGCGTGTTGTGCCGTTTGTTTGCGCTCGAGGGCGATCCCGCCAAAGCGCCGCTCAAGCAGCGCCTGTGGCAACTAGCGCGCGCGCTGGTGCCACCAGATCGGCCCTCGGCGTTCAACCAGAGCCTCATGGAGCTGGGCGCCACGATTTGCACGCCCACTTCGCCGCGCTGCGCCGAGTGCCCGGTCGCCCAGCAATGCGCGGCGCTCGCGCGCGGTTTGGAGAGAGAGCTGCCTCAGCTGGCCAAGCGAGCGCCTGCGACCGAGGTGGCTACCGCCGCCGCCTACGTGCGCCGTGGCCCGGCGATCCTGCTACGACAAATGCCCGAAACCGCGCCGCGCTGGGCCGGCCTTTGGGTACTACCGTTCGTGGAGCTGTCCGGCGCCGAAAGTCCGTCCGCCGGCGCCCTACGAGCGCTCCGCGAAATCGAGCTGCAAGGCACGGCCGGGAGCACGCTGCGCGAGGCCCGCCACACCATCACGCGCTTCCGCCTGACCCTCACGATCATCGAGTGCGCGCTCGCCGTGCGAAGCCGAGCAGCGCTGTACACGCGCCAGCAGATCGAAGACCTCGCTCTGCCCTCGATTCATTCGAAGATCATCGCCGCCCTTTGGTAGCTCTCACCCGAGGAGCGCGGCAGCCACATCGAGCAGCTTTCCGCGCAGCTGCTCGACGCGCCGTTTCCCCTCCTTCGTGAGCCAAATTCGATAGCAAACGCCCCAGGCGTCCGGGCCGATGTCTACGAAGCCCTGCTCCATCAAGCCTCTCATCAGCACCGACACCGTGCTCTTCGCGAGCTGCGCCCCTCGAGCGACCTCCAGCTCACTCACCGGCTCTTCGCGGTGACGCGTCAAGCGCTCCGCGACCTCGAGCACCTGAAAGCTCGCGAAGGAAACCTCCGCCGCACGGGCGATCGCGTTCGCTCGCCGTTGAAATTGCCGCGCCCGGTGCCAAACCGCCATCGCTTCATCCCAGCGCTTCTCTTCATCGGAGAGCGAAAGTGCCTTCAGCGGCCGTGGCCCTGGGTCATACTCGCGATCGTCGAGGCGCCTCGGTCCACCCGGCATGCACTCCCCCCAGCATGCCGCGTGCCACTTCCCGGCGCCCCCCAGCGCTCCGCGCCGCGCGCCTTCTCGAGCACCGGAACCGACGCACGATTGGCCGAAGCGTGCCCCCTGCTGAACACCTCGCCGCGCACCTTGGTGGACGCCTTCGGCGCGCGCCTTCGTGGACACCTTCGGCGCGCACCTTCGTGGACGCCTTTGGTGCGCGCCTTCGTGGACGCCTTTAGTGCGCGCCTTCGTGGACGCCTTTGGTGCGTGCCTTCGTGGACACCTTCGGCGCGCGCCTTCTGTTGCCCCCCGTCACGCGAAGGCTGGCCGCCGGTGTCCAAATCGGCGGCCAGCGCCGCCCGCTGCTCTCGACCGCTTTCGTGCCCTCCACCTGCTCCGGCACCGAAGTCAGGCAGCCATCTGCGGGACGCAGGCGGCTCCTCGCACCACAAGGCCCTTCCCCGTTTCAAAAGTCAGTTCGATACCGAACTCACGTTTAGACAACGTCTAATGGTCGGTTCGATACCGAACTCATGTTTAGACAACGTCTAATAGTCGGTTCGATACCGAACTCACGTTTCGACGACGTCTAATGGTCGGTTCGACGCCGAACTCATGTTTCGACGACGTCTAATGGTCGGTTCGACGCCGAACTCACGTTTCGACGACGTCTAATGGTCGGTTCGACGCCGAACTCACGTTTCGACGACGTCTAATGGTCGGTTCGATGCCGAACGCACGTTTCGACGACGTCTAATGGTACCTGCTGGTAGGGCGGGAACTGCGCGTCCACCAGCTTCACGCGGTTCGGTATCGGAACTCACTTTTCGACGACGTCTAATGGTCGGAGCGACGCCGAACTCACGTTTCGACGACGTCTAATGGTCGGAGCGACGCCGAACTCACGTTTCGACGACGTCTAATGGTCGGTTCGATGCCGAACGCACGTTTAGACGACGTCTAGAGGTCAGTTAGATACCGAACGCACGTTTAGACGACGTCTAATGGTCGGTTCGGTATCGAACTCACGTTTCGACAAGGTCTAAAGGTCAGTTCGGTATCGAACTCACTTTTCGACCTGGGAGGGGCACTTCGGCGCCGAGCTGCGAGCTCAGACCTTCATGGGTTCGAGCTTGTCGGGGTCGATGCCGAGTTTCTTGATGGCGGCCGCGACTTCGGCGGCGGACATTTTGCCGTCGAGGCGGAGGCCGTGCAGGGCGCCGAGGACGACGTTTTCGGCGTCGACCTCGAAGTGGCGCCGGAGGGCTTCGCGCGTGTCGCTCATACCGAAGCCGTCGGTGCCGAGCGGAATGAAGGTGCCGGGGATGAAGCGCGCCACCGAGTCGGGCGTGTGCTTGATGTAGTCGCTGGCGGCGATGAACGGCCCTTCGGTGCCTTTGAGGGCCTGGGTGAGGTACGGCACGCGCGCTTCGGCTTCGGGGTGGAGGCGGTTCCAACGTTCGCACGACGTGGCGTCGTTGCGCAGCTGCTGGTAGCTGGTGACGCCCCAGATGTCGGAAGAAACGCCGAATTCTTTCAGCATTTCTTGCGCTTTCATCACTTGCTGCATGATGCACGAGGAGCCGAAGAGCTGGACGTGCTTGCCTAGCTTTTGCTCGGCGTTCCTGAACTTGTAGATGCCCTTGAGGATGCCTTCTTTGGCGCCTTCGGGCATGGGCGGCATCGCGTAATCTTCGTTCTGCAGCGTGATGTAGTAGTAGATGGCCTCGTTCTTCTCGTACATGCGGTGCATGCCGTCTTGGATCACGGCGGCCAGCTCGTAGGCGAACGAGATGTCGTAGGCGACGCAGTTCGGCACCGTCATCGCGATGTGATGGCTGTGGCCGTCCTCGTGCTGCAGGCCTTCCCCGTTCAGGGTGGTGCGGCCGGCGGTCGCGCCGAGGATGAAGCCGCGCGCCATCTGATCGCCCGCGGCCCAGAATTGGTCGCCGGTGCGCTGGAACCCGAACATCGAATAGAAGATGTAGAACGGGACCATCGGCTGGCCGTGCGTCGAGTACGAGGTCGCCGCGGCGATGAAGGAGGCCATGGAGCCCGCCTCGGTGATGCCCTCTTCCAGCACCTGCCCATCGGTTGCCTCGCGGTAGTAGAGCAGCTTGCCCTTGTCGATGGGCGTGTAGAGCTGACCCTTGGGCGCGTAGATGCCTACCTGGCTGAACAACGCGTCCATACCGAAGGTGCGCGCTTCGTCCGGCACGATGGGGACGATGTGCTTGCCGACCTTCTTGTCGCGCAGGAGCTTGGCCAAGAGGCGCGAGAAGACCATGGTCGTCGACGCTTCGCCCTTGGCCATGCCCTTGAAGAATTCGCCGAACACTTCGTCGCCCGGCACTTCGAGCTTCACGTCGACTTGGTTGCGCCGCTTGGGGATGAAGCCACCCAGCTCCCGCCGACGCTCGAGCACGTACTCGACCTCGGGGCTCTTCATGCCGGGGTGGTAGAAAGGCGGCAGCTTTTCCAGCTGTTCGTCGGTGACCGGGAGCTCCAAGACGTCGCGGAACGCCTTCAGCTCGGCGCCGTCCATCTTCTTCTTTTGGTGAGTGACGTTGGAGCCTTCGAAGGCGTCGCCCAGCATCCAGCCTTTCACGGTGTGCGCCAGCACGACCGTGGGCTTGCCGTTGTTGGTCGAGGTCGCGCGCTGGTAAGCCGCGAAGACTTTGCGGCTGGAGTGACCGCCGCGCTGGAGCCGGCCGACCTCTTCGTCGGTCAGGTCTTTCACCAACTCGAGCATGCGCGGGTCGAGCGCGAAGAACTCTTTGCGGACGGTCTCGCCTGAAGCGACCGTGAGGCGCTGCCACTGCCCGTCGACCACGGCGTTGAGGTGCTTGCGCAGCACGCCTTCGACGTCGCGCGCGAACAGTTTGTCCCAGTTCTCGGCCCACACGACCTTGACGACGTTCCAGCCCGCGCCCCGGAAAATACCCTCGAGATCTTGCAGGATTTTGCCGTTGCCGCGCACCGGCCCGTCCAGGCGCTGCAGGTTGCAGTTGAGCACGAAGGTCAGGTTGTCCAGCTGGTCGCGCGAGGCGATGCTGAGCGCTCCGAGCGTCTCGGGCTCGTCCGACTCACCGTCGCCGATGAAGCACCAGACGCGCGACTTGGAGGTGTCTGCCAGGCCACGCTGCTGCAAATAGCGGTTGAAGCGCGCTTGATAGATGGAGCCAATCGGGCCCAGGCCCATGCTGACGGTGGGAAACTCCCAGTAGTCGGGCATCAGGCGGGGGTGCGGGTAGGACGAGAGGCCTTTGCCGCGCTGCACTTCCCGCCGGAAGTGATCCATTTGGTCGAGGCTGAGCCGGCCTTCCAGGAACGAGCGCGAGTAGATGCCGGGCGAAGCGTGCCCCTGGAAGTAGATCTGATCGCCCGCGCCGTCGCCGTCTTTGCCGCGGAAGAAATGGTTGAAGCCGACCTCGTACAAGGTGGCGCTCGACGCGTAGCTGGAGATGTGGCCGCCCAAGCCGTCGAAGGTCTTGTTGCTCCTGTGCACCATGACCGCGGCGTTCCAACGCACGATGCGGCGGATGCGCTCCTCCATCACGTCGTCGCCGGGGAACGGGGGCTCTTCCTCGGGGGTGATGGTGTTGACGTAGTCGCTGCTGACCGGCAGCACCGGATCGAGGCCGCGCGCGCGCGCCGTCTCGATTACGCGATTGAGGATGAACTGAGCACGCTCACGGCCCTCCGCCTCGACGACGGAGTCGAGCGAGTCGATCCATTCCTGGGTCTCTTGGGGGTCGCGATCCGATTCAGGCCTGTAGCTATCCACTCGGACTACCTACGCCGGCCTGTGGCCCAGTTCAAGCCTTGCAGCAGGTACAGCTGGGCCGGCACAGACCAGTACAAAGCGTCTGTGTCACGGCGTAGTCACGACGCTGGCGATGGCGCGCGCGACGCGCTGGCCGTCCAGGGCCGCGCTCACGATTCCCCCGGCGTATCCTGCACCCTCACCGCAAGGATACAGGCCGGAAAAACCAGGCGCTTCCAGCGTGTCCGGGTCGCGCGGCACCCGGACCGGAGAGCTGGTCCGAGATTCCACGCCGATCAGCACTGCCTCTTCGGTCCGGTAGCCGCGCAGCTTGCGATCGAAGGCCCCGAGCGCTCCGCGCAGGCGATCGGCCAGGGCCAATCCGGCACAGTCCAGGATCGGGCCGATGTCGCTGGGGGTGAGACCCGGGATGTAGCTGGTCTCGGGCACGGTGCTGGACGAGCGGCGGGCGAGAAAATCGGTCACGCGCGTGGCCGGCGCCGAGAGCGCGCCGCTGCTGGCCGCAAAGGACGCTTGCTCGATGCGCCGCTGCAGCTCGATGCCGCCGAGCACCCCGCTGAAGCCAGCGCCGGCTACGTCGCTCGGCTCGATGCCGATGACCAGGCCGGAGTTGGCGAACGGCGAGTCTCGCCGCGACAAGCTCATGCCGTTGACGACCAGCTCTCCCGGCGCGGTCGAGGCCGGCACCACGAAGCCACCCGGGCACATACAGAACGAGAAGACGCCGCGCCCCTCGACCGTTTCGGCCACCCGATAGGATGCGTTGGGTAGCTTGGGATGATCGGCGAAGCGCCCGTACTGGATCCGATTGATGAGCGGCTGCGGGTGCTCGATGCGCACGCCGAGCGCGAATGCTTTGGCCTCGAGCCGTACGCCCGCCTCGGCCAGCATGACGAATACGTCGCGCGCCGAGTGGCCGGTGGCGAGCACGACCGCGCGTGCTTCGATTTCGCGCCCGTCGGCGATGCGCACCCCGCAGACGCGCCCGCCCTTCTGCAACAGGCCCACGACGCGCGCGCCGAACTCGAACTGCACGCCGACGCCGACCAGCTTTTCGCGCAGCGCCGTCACGACCTTGGGCAAGCGGTTGGAGCCGATGTGCGGCCGCGCGTCGACCAAGATGGCCTCGGGCGCGCCGTGCAGGGCGAGCAGCTCGATCACGTCGCGCACGCTGCCGCGCTTGTGCGCGCGCGTGTACAGCTTGCCGTCGCTGTACGTGCCAGCGCCGCCCTCACCGAAACAGTAGTTGCTGTCGCTGTCGATGGTGCCGCCTTGATTCAAGGCCTTCAAGTCGTGGCGGCGCGGCTGGACGGTCTTGCCGCGATCGACGACGGTGACGGGCAAGCCGTGGCGCGCCAGCTCGTAGGCGCAGAACAATCCAGCGGGTCCGTCGCCGACGACCACGACCGGAGCGTCTTTCGACTTCGCTTCGCGCGGCTCGGCTCCCCCTAGCGGTTCGGAGCGGCTCGGCCCTAGCCCCACGATCAGATGGAAATGCACGGAACCGCGCCGGGCGTCGATCGAGCGGCGCAAGATGCTGGGTTCGGGCAGAGCCGCGGGCTCGACGCCCAGCTTACGGCCGAGCCGCGTCCGGAGCGCAGCCGCGTCCATGGCTTCGTCGAGGCCGAGCTCGATTTCGACTTCTTCGGGAAAATTCGGGGGCACGGGTCGTGGTGGAGCCTTTAGCTCAAAGCCGAGCTTCGAGCAGGCGAGAGTTGAAACGGCCCGGGCCGCGCTGGCGCCGCTCGGGCGGTCTTGGTAGCTTGCCGCGGTCTTGGCCTCCCCGCCGCAAGCCCCGGAAGCCGCCCTGGACGACGTTGGCATCGTCCAAGCGATGGCGCGCGGCGGTAGCGCGGCCCTGGCCCTGCTATACGACCGCTATTCTGGCCAAATGCTGGCGCTGGCCCAGCGCATCGTCGGCCGCGGGGCGGAGGCCGAGGACGTCGTCCACGACGTGTTTCTGGAGGCTTGGCGGCACGCCGCCGATTACGACGCCGGCCGGGGCAGCGTAAAGTCTTGGCTGCTGCTGCGGACCCGCAGTCGTTCGTTGGACGTGCAGAAGTCGGCGCGCGTTTCCAAGCAAACGAGCGGCCTCGACGACGCTTGGTTGGCCGAGCTGGGCGATCCGAGCCGCGACACGACGGCCGGGGCCGACCAGGCGCGAATCCGCCGAGTGCTGATCGCCCTACCGCCCGAGCAGCGAGAAGTGCTGCTCCTCGGCTACTTCGAGGGTCTTTCCTCGAGCGAGATCGCCGAGCGGGTGGGCGTCCCGCTCGGCACCGTCAAGTCACGCGTGGCGGCGGCGCTGTCCGCGCTGCGCGCGGCCCTCTCCGATTCGGTGGTGCCGCTGCGATGAACCGGCGGTACCCGCCCGAGCTGCCGAGCTTGCTGCGCGAGGCCGGCGTGCGCGCTGACGACGCAATCCTGAGCGAAGCTTTGAGCGGCCTGACCCCGCCCGAAAAAGCGCCGCCGCAACTGCTGCGCGAACGCCTACTGGCGACGGTGGCCCGACCGCGGCTGCGCTTCGCCCCGCTGTTCGGCGCGCTCGGCGAGCTGTTCGACTCGAGCGACACGGACTTGGCCGGGCTGTTCGAGCGAGCGGCGGAGCCCGACGCCTGGCAAGCGTCCGCGGTGCCGGGCACGGAGCTGTTTCACTTTCAGGGGGGGCCGCGGGTCGCCATGGCCGACAATGGTCTGGTGCGCATCGCGGCCGGCGCGCGCTTTCCGAGCCATCGGCACCGGGGGCTGGAGCGCGTGCTGGTGCTCGACGGCGGCTACCGCGATGAGCCGAGTGGACAGCTGTATCTGCCGGGCGACTGGCACGAGATGGCGGCCGGAACCACGCACGCGTACAGCGCTTTCTCTGAGCGTCCGTTGCTCTTGGCGGTGTCGCTGCTGGCGGGCGTCGACGTCGACGGCTACGGCACGCTGCCTCCGAGCCGCGCGGGCTAACGCTGGTCAGCCGCGAAAGGGCCGCCCAGCACGACGTACACGTGCCCTGCCCCCGCCGCCGCCGTCGGCACCCCGAACGCGAAATCTCCGAAGCCATCACCGTTCACGTCGCCGATGCTCGCCACCGACTCGAGCGGGCCTTCGCTCGGCGCCTCGAGCGAGAAGCCGTCGCTGCCCAGGCTGGCCAAATCGACGGCGCCGAAGCCTGCCTCGCGACCGAACACCACGTAAGCCGAGCCGGCTTCGGCCAGCAGCAGGTCGGAGAAGCCGTCTCGATTGAGGTCGGCCCCGGACGCGAGCAGCGGGAGCGCGGGCGATTCAGCGAGGTCACCGAGCTGCCAGTCGGCGTCGGCGAGCGAGTCGGTGAGCGCGCGCGGCCCGAAAAACACCTCGCAGCGCGCGTCGCCCGAGAATTGATCGCAATAGGCAAAGTCGGCTTCACCGTCGCCGTTCACGTCGCCCAGGGCCGCCACCGGCGCGCGGCCCGAGGCGGTGTTTTCGCGCACGCGCAAGAGACCTCGGCCTTGGCTTGCCACGACCGAGATGTCGCCCGGTAGGTCGGCGACGTTTTCTCGACCGAACAGCAAGGCCACGTGGCGTGCCGACGAGGCCAGCACGTCGTCTTTGCCGTCACCGGTTACGTCACCCGCGTACGACAACGCTTGCGGCAAGTCGAACACGCCCGAGTCCGGCACGACGCCGTACGCTACTTCGTCGAGGGCGCCGCTGCTCGTCGGGTTCTCGAGTAGCACGCACAAACCGCCTTTCGTCGAGCCGTCCCGGTGCAGGCCCGTGAGGAGATCTACCTTCCCGTCGCCGTTGAAATCTCCCGGCCCGCTCACGTCAAGGCCCAAACGGCTGCCCGAGATGACGCCCGACACGACGACGCCGCGTGCGGCCGGCATCGCCGAAAGGGTGAGGCTCGCCGGGAAGTTGCTGCCGCCGTACACGACGAACACACGGCCGCTGTCCGAGTCCGGTGAGCCGACGGCGAGGTCTCGTTGTTTGTCCGCGTCGAAGCGGCCGGCGCTGCTGACGTAACGCGAGATGGGGGCTTCGGCCGAGCCGGCCAGCGCTGCGAAGCGGGTCTCGGAGGCGGCCGGCGCGTCCAGCGTGAGGGCGCCGAAATCGGGCCCTCCGAACACGACGTAAACCGAGCCGTAACCGTCGGAGGCGCCCGACGCGCCAGCCGCGAAGTCGTCGAAGCCGTCGGCGTTGACGTCGCCGAGCGCCGTTAGCGCGACGCCGAGCGCGTCCTTGCCGCGACCCTCGAGGAGCGCGCCGCCCACGCCGCTCGCCACCGCGTCCAGCCCGGCGGCCGCGGGCTGCACGACGAACGTCACCGTCGACGTGGCCGTTTCGCCGGTGGGCGCGGTGACCGTGTAGTCGGCGACGTAACGGCCGAAGAAGGACGCGGCCGGCGTGAACGTGAGCGAGCCATCCGCGGCGATGTCCAGGTCGGCCCGGTATTTCTTGGGAAGGCCGGGGGCGGCGTCGCTCGCCGCGGTCACTTCGAGACTCGCCGGTGTGTCGTTGCTCAAAACGCCGTCGGCCGCGTTGATGACGAGCGTTTTGCCTTGCTGCAGCACGTAGTTGTCCGGTGCCGGCTCGGGCGCGCGCCCGCCCGGGTTGCCCTCGCCCCCGGAGGGCGCGCCGCTTTGCGGCGGTTCCCCCGCCTGGCCCGCGACCACCACCGCTGGCTCGCCGCCGCTGCCGGCGCCGCCTTCCGCGAGCTCCGGCGCCGGCACGTTCTCGAAGCTGGGCAAGAGGCAACCGCCCATCAGCGACAACGGCAGTGCCCAGAGCCACCAAGCCGACGAGCGCCGCATCAGAAAGCTCCCAGGACGCCGCCGCCCGACGCGCTCATGTAGCCGCGGAGCTGCAGGCCAGCCGACGCCGCCGAGCCTCTTGCGGGGGCCGTGAGGACGAGCACCGCGCCCGCGCCTGCCAAGACCGCGCCGCCGATCAGGCCGACGCTAGCGATGGTCTTCTTGGTGCCGTAGGAGCCGTTCAAGTCGTGAAATTCCGGGGCGCAGCGGCGGCTCGGGCAGCCCCGGTCGAGATCGCTTTCGTCGCTCGCGGCCAGGCCGCTGAACAAGGCCCCCGTCGCCAGCGCGGCGCCGCCCACGCCCAGCCCGATGAAGCCAACCAGGCGTAGATTGGCCCCGCGATCCGCCCTGGGCGGCGCCGAGAGAGCGGCTCCGCTCTTGGGCGCGGCCGCGGGGCTCGCGGGGGCGGCGGCTCGCGGCGCGCCACCCGTGAACACCAGGCGCACTTCGCGGAATTGGCCTTCGAGCAGCTCGATGCTCGCTTGGACGACTTGTTCGCCGCGCACGCCCTTCACGAGCAGCTTGCCCGGATTGACCGGTTGCTTGGCGCCGATCAGCGCAGGCTTTACCAGCTTTCCATCGAGCGAAACGAAGACCGAGCTCGGATCGGCACCCTGGACGACGATTTTGATGCTGGGCAGCCGCGCCAGCACCTCGCGACGCTCGCGCGCGGCATCTTGCACGGCTTGCAGCTGATCGGGCGGAGCTGCGTCGGGCAGCGCCGTACGTTCAAGCTCCCGATAGCGCTCGGAAGCTTCGACCAGGTGCCCCGCCCGGAGCAGGCTGCGAGCGGCCCAGATGCCCACGTTGGGCTTCTGCACCAGCAGGTCAGCGCGATTGAAGCGGTCGTAGGCGCCTTCGAAGTCGCCTTGTTGGTAGAGCGCGCTGCCCTCGGTGGCCAGCTCGCGCGCGGCGCTGCGCGTTTGCGGGTCCAGCTCTTGCGCGTGCGCTGGAGGCGCCGCACCCGCGACCGCGAGGCACCAACCGAAAGCCAAAACCGAGGGTCGAAGCGAAGGAATGCTCATGCCGAACCAAGCCGCAGGTAATCGACGGGCAGCACATCACACCCCGCTGCCCGACACTACCCGAGCGCTCAGGAGCTCAAAAATTCCAGTCCTTCGGCGGCTCGGGCTCGTCGCTGGCAGGTACCTTCTCCGGCGCGCCGGAGGTCGCCTTCTTGCCCGCGCTGGCGCCCGGTGCATGGCGCTTGTCGCTCGCGGGGGCGGGCTCGGCTTCTTTTTTTGGACTATCGAAGGGCGCGGGAGCCGCGGAAGACGCCGCTGGCGCGACCGCGCTGGGTTGCGGTGCGAGCGCCGTGGCGGCGCCCGCCGACGGAGCGGCGCCCGCCGGCGAGGCGGCCCCCGGCGACGAATCGAGGTGGGAAGGCAGCACGGCGGCGGCCGCAGCCGGAGCAACGATGGCGGGGGCGGCGGCCGCGTCTTCGCCGTGCAAGAGCGCGCGCGGACCACCGAGCGCGACGAACGCACCTGCCGCCACCACGACGAACGCTCCCACGCCCACGAGTGATAGGACGAGCGGGCTGCGCTGGTGCGACTCCCCCACACTGTGGCTCGTGACCGAGCGAGAGCCGGTCGTCATCCGTAGATCTTTCGGCGCTGGCGCGACGGCCGCGTTGGCGACAGGTAGCGCGGGCCCGTCGCCGATGGCGGGCGTCTGCTGGGTGCGCGGCACGGCGTTACTCGTGGCCATGCCCAGTGCGCCGCCCACTTTGCCGAGCTCTTCGGACATCTCGCGCGCCGATTGGAAGCGGCGGTCGCGGTCGCGCTGGGTGGCCTTGACGAACCACTCGTCGAAGCCGGCCGGCACGCTACCGTGCTTGGAAGGCAACGGCGTCGGCTTGGTGTTGATGGCGATCACCAGCTCGCCGAAAGAGTCGCCGGTGAACGGCCGCACCCCCGTCAAACACTCGAAGGCAATGACGGCGATGGCCCAGAGATCGGCGCGCTGATCGATGTCCTTGGCCTGCGTTTGCTCCGGACTCATGTAGTACGGAGTGCCGATCATCATGCCGGTCTGGGTTCGGCTGCCGGCCGAGCCCGCGAGGTCGCCGTTTTTCACCTTGGCGACTCCGAAGTCGAGCACCTTGGCGAACTCGGGCTCGTCTTGGCAGATGAAGATGTTGTCGGGCTTCAGATCGCGGTGGACGATGCCGGCCTCGTGGGCCTTGCCCATGGCGCGCAGCACTTGTTGGACGTAGCGGAACGCCTCGTCTGGGCTCAGCTTACCGCGGGCCGCGATGCGATCGTTCAAGGACTGGCCTTGCAGCATCTCCATGGCGATGAAGGCGGTGCCGTCTTCTACGCCGTAGTCGAAGATCTGCACCACGTGGGGGCTGCGCAGCGACGCGGCCGCCTGCGCTTCGCGCAAGAACCGGGCGAGCACCTGCTCACTCTGGGCAATCGACGGATCGAGCAGCTTGACCGCGACGGGTGAGCGAAGCTGCACGTGCTCCGCCCGCCACACGGAGCCCATGCCCCCGCGCCCGAGGAGCGACTCCAGTCGGTAGCGGTTCAGAATGAGGGTGCCGGGTCCCCAGCTCATGGAAAGATCGGAAAAGGGTACACAGGAGGCCTCGCGTCAGCAAGGCCACGCTGTGCGTGGGTGTGGGCCTGAACGAGCCCGTTCGTCTATCGGGCTACGCGGGTCAGCGCGACGGGAGGGGCGGCAGCTCCACTTCCAAAGCCGCGCCCTTTCCGCGCGCGACCATCCGATGAGAGGGGGAGACCTTTGCATCGGCGCGCAGGGTGAGCACGAGCTTCACCGCAGGCGCTTGCCGACCGCCGCGCTTGCCCCGCGCAGGCTTGTCCACCACCAGCCGCGCGGTCATGACGCTGGAGCTGAAGTCGCGCAAGAGCAGCGGATTTTTGTTGTTCTTGAGCGGAACGGTCGCGCCGAGCATCTTGTACTCGATGACCTGGCCCGAACGGCTCACCTCGACCGCCACCGCGTCGGTCAGCTCCACGAACACGACGCCACGCCCATCGGGCAGTGACCGGTAGCCGCTGAAGGTAATCTCGGCCCGGTCCGCGACGCGCCCGGCCTCGACCTTGGCGGCGCAACCCGACGTCTTGGCGTCGGAGCTTTTGACGCCCGGCTCTTTGGGGCAAGCGTCTTGCGCGTCGGGCACGCCATCGCCATCGCCATCGCTGTCCGCGGCGGTGGGCGCTAGCGGCTTGGCTTCAGGCTCCGCCGCGTTGGCTTCGGGCTGCGCGTCGGCCTCGGGCGCGAGCGCGAGCCCGGCCTGCGGCGGGCAGCCGCTCTGGTCGGGCTCGGGCCGCGAAGGGCCGCTCTGATCGGGGCAGGCGTCGTCGCTGTCCCAGACGCCGTCGTTGTCTCGATCGCTGGGCGCGGGCCCCCTGTCGTCTTTCGCGGCTGGCGTCCGCGGGGCGTACCCCAAGCTGAACACGACGCGGGGCGCGACGCCCGGCGCATCGGAGAGGCTCGGACCAATGCCGGCCCCCAGCACGAAATCGCTCAGGCGGGCGCGGGCGCCGAACAGGACCTCGATCGGAGAGGTGCGGCTCGCAAAGGCCTGATTGTCCGATTCGGTCAGCCAAGCAGCGTGGAGCTCGGGACCAACGCTCAGCACCTCGTCGAACAGCACGAGGCCCGCGGCCGCGCCCAACACGAGCGAATCGCCCACCTCGAGCGACCCCGTGTCGACGTGCTTGCGGAACTGGTAGCCGAGCGTAACGCCGTAAGCGAAGGGCAGAATCTCGCCGCTCACGTTCACGCGCGGCAGCACCCGGAACGCACCGTCGCCGACCAAGTCCTTTTGGCTCCCGAAGGGGAGCCAGACATCCACGCCCGGCGCGAGCGCGAACGCCGCGTGCTCGTCACCCACCACGCCGACGCGCACGCCCAGGCGGCCGTCGCCCACGGCCGGGCTCTCGGGAGCGTTGGGCCCTTCGCCACTCTGGCTGAGCGCCAAGGGCACGTCGAAATGCGCCAGCAGCCAGTCGGTAGGCGCGTAGCTGACCCCCGGGTGCAAGAAGAACTGCTTCGACACGAGCTCGCGCTCGAGGCCGGTCACCTTGTCGGTGCGGACGAGGGAGGGGCGCAGCGTGTAGTGGCCGAGCGCCTGCGCCCGCAGGCCCGGCTCGCCGCGAGGCACCGCGCCTTCCGGCACGACGAAGAAGCGATCCCCCGCCGGCGACGGCTCGAAGCGGTTCAGCGAGAAGCCGTCGGCGAACGCCTGATCGAGGCTTTGCTGCGCCTGGGCACGCGCCGGAAAGAGCACGCACGTGGCGGCGGCGAACGCGGCCAGCGTCGGAGCGAATAGTCTGCGGCCTTGAGCGGGCATGGGGAAAGATTTGGTATTTCAGCCTAGAAGCGCGAGCACGGGAAAGATCCGCGCACTCGCGCGGGCGGATGGTGGGGCGGGACCTCGAAAAAAGCGCCCGCGGGCGGCGCTTAACGAAGTCCTTCGCTAGCGCGCGCGCCGGCGCGGCGCCGCCGCAGCGACCAAACCAGCGCGGCGGCCAGGGTGAGCCACGCCGCGCGCGGCTGGCTTCGACCGCCCGGTACCTTGCAGCCGCAGGTGCCCTGATCGACCGCGTTGATCTTGAACGCCTCGACACACTTGCTGTCACGGCACTGCAGATCGCGCGTGCAATCGGCGTCGGTCGTACAGGCGTCGCTGCACTCGCGCCCTACGCAGCTGAAAGAAGCGCAAGCGGTCGCGTCGCCGGCCCGACATTGACCAGCGCCGTCGCAGGCCGACCCCGACACAGAAACGCCGCTGTTGCAGTAGGGCTCGCCGCAGCTGGTGCTGTCGTCCGGGAAAGCGCAGTCGGTCACGTTCTTGCCGTCGCACGCGGCGCCGCACGCTCCCCCGCCCTGGCAACCCGGCCGATTGCCGTGCGTAGGGCCCGAGACGGGCGAGCATTTGCCGAGCGAGCCCGGTACGTCGCACGCCGCGCAGCGATCGTCACAGCGGCTGCCGCAGCAGTAACCGTCGACGCAGAAGCCGCTCGCGCATTCGCGGTCGGCGTGGCAGGCGGCGCCGGTGGGCTCGCTCGGGGCGCACACACCCGCCGAGCAATACTGGCCGTCCGGGCACGCGCTGCCGTCGGCGCACTCGCCGTCACACCGCTCCCCCTGCGCGTCGCAGCCGAAGCTACCGCAGGCCTGGTCACGCGGCGCCGGGCAGCGGCCGCTGCCGTTGCACGAGGCCTCGACCTGCGCCACGGCCTCGCGATCGTCCTCACCGGCGGCGCACGAGCCGGCGCGGCAAACGGTGCCGTCGGGGTAGCGGCAGCCCAGCGGATCTTTGCCGTCGCAGGCGCCGCCGCACGCCGAGCCGTCGCTCGTGCAAGCGGCCCGCGCGCCGTGCGGAGGGCCGCTGATGGGCGCGCAAACACCGGGCTTCTTGGGACCGTCGCAGGCTTCACACTGGCCGTCGCAAGCGGTGTCGCAGCACACGCCGTCGACGCAGAAACCGGACTCGCAGTCGGCCGCGACCGCGCACGTCGCGCCGTCCGCGGCCTCGGGCGCGCAGGTGCCCGCCACGCAGCGCTCGCCCTCTTTGCAGTCGGAGCCGAGCAAGCAGCCGTCGCCGGCGCAGACGCTGCCTTCGCAGCCGTTCGGGCACGTCAGCGATTGAGACGCCGCGCAAGCGCCGGCGCCGGAGCAGTGCGCCACGACGGTGGCGACCCCCGCTTCGCAAGCTGCGTCGCGACAGACGATTTCTCCGCCCGGGTAGACGCACCCGGCGCGCAAGCTTCCGTCACACGCGCCCGCGCAGGCGTCGCCTTCTGCGCCGGCGCACGCGGGCCGCGTACCGACGGGCGCCCCCGTGACAGCCTGACACTTACCGCCGGCGCACGACTCGCATTGGCCGTCGCAGCGGCCGTCGCAGCACACGCCGTCGGCGCAGAAGCCGCTGGCGCACTGCGCGTCCCGCGAGCACCTGACGCCCGGTTTCTGTAGCGCTTCGCATTTGCCGGCCTTGCAAAAGGTGCCGGCCGCGCACTGCTGGTCGCTCACGCAATCGCCGCGGCAAGCGGCGGCGCCGCAGGTGAACGGCGCGCACGAGACGGCGTCGGTGGCGGCGCAGCTGCCGGCTCCGTCGCACGTCGCTCGCTCGACGGCCGCGCCCGTGCCCGGATCGCAGGCCGCTTCGACGCACACCGTCTGCCGGCTGGGGAAGTCACACGCGCTGCGCAGCTTGCCCGCGCAGCTGCCGTTGCAGGCCGAGCCATCGCCGCTGCAGGCCGCTCGCTTGCCGTGCGGGTCACCCGTGACGACCGAGCAGGTCCCCTCCTCACCCTCGACGTCGCACGCCTCACACTGGCCCTTGCAGGTAGTGTTGCAGCAGACGCCGTCGACGCAGTTGGGGTTCGAGGCCGAGCATTGGGAATCGTCGCGGCAGGCCTCGCCGGCGCCGATGCGCTGCTCGCAGGTGTGGTTGACACAGTAGTGGTCCGGCTGGCAGCCCGCGTCGTCTTCGCAGCTGACTCCACATACCGTGCCGTCACAGGCGTAGCCGTTGCAGCTGACGGGCGATGGAGCGGCGCACTTCTTGGCCGTACCGTCACACACGAGCCCGGCCTGAGCCTGGAAATTGCTGCACGAAGCCGCCAGGCAGGGGCTGCCTTGCGGCTTCGGCAGGTCCGCGGGGCAATCGGTCGAGCTGCCGCTGCACGTCTCGGGTTGGTCGCAGTTGTCGGCGATGAGCACGCCTCGGCACTGCACCCCCTTGGCCACGGGGATCATCTTGCAACGGTCGGGGATGCTCGTGGCCGTGATGTCGCAGGTCACCGACGCGCACGTGTGGAGGTCGGGGCGGCAGACGCTGTCGGTCGGCACGCCCGGCACGCACACGCCGCTGCCGCAGTGGTCGCCCACGGTGCACGGAATCCCGTCCTCGCACGTCGTCGTGGACGGTTTGGCCGCGTAAGCGCAGATACCGGTGAGTGGGTTACAAACGCCCGCATCTTGGCACTCGTTGGCGGGCGGGTTGCAGGTAACGGCGGTGCCTTCGCTACAAACGCCCGCTTTGCACCGGGTCGTGCTCGCCAACAGGCATTTGTTGGTGTTGTCGTCGCACTCTTCTCCGTCCGCGGCCTTGCCGTCGCTGGGACAATCAGGGCTTATTCCCGTGCATTGGTCCGCCACGTCACAGTCGCCTACTTGGACCCGACAGACCTCGGTGTCTTTCTTGTACTGGTCGTCCGGGCAAGCATCGAGCTTGCCGTCGCAGCGCTCGGGCTCGTCGCACAGCGAATCGATCTTGATGGGGCGGCACACGGTCGTGTCCGGCAACTTGTCGTCCGGCGGGCACACGGCGCTTCCGTCGCAAAGCTCTGGGGCGTCGCACACGCCGACGGCGGGCCGGCAAACGTGGCTGAGCGCAACGTAAGGCACGCACTGGTCGTCGACGCAGTGCGTGCAGCTGTTGGGTCCCTCGCAGGTCGCGACGTCACAGGTCGGTGGTTGACCCACCGCGCCACCGTCGGCCGCGCCGCCCAGGCTCGGGGCTCCGCCCAGGTCGGACGCACCGCCGACCGCCGCTGCGCCCGCGTCCGCTCCGCCAGCACCGGCCAGCGCCGCGGCCTGGCGCACGGAGCCGACGGCCTCCCTGGCCCTGTCTTCGTCGTGGCTACAGCTGATGGCGATGGCCCCGCTGAGCAGGCCCGCGGCGGCGCGGACCAAGAAATCCCTAAGCATGCCCGAAGTTTCGACCGAATCCGGCCTCGAGGTCAACCAACGGGCACGGCTGCGGGCAGCGCGCGCGGCACCAGCTGGTGGGTGAAGATGCGACTGTCGCCGAGGCCTTCGGCGGCCGCGACGTCGCGGCCGTGGTGCGTGAAGAGCAGGATCTGCACGTGCTGAGAGAACTCGGCCAAAATCCCCAGCGCCACGCGCGAGCGCTCGTCGTCCCACTCCACGAGCACGTCGTCGAGCACCAGGGGTAGAGGTGGCGCGGTCTTCAGGTACTGCTCCAAGCTTGCCAGCTTGAGCGCCAAGAACAGCTGCATGCGCGTGCCCGTCGACAGTTGCTCGAGCTCGAGGCCCCGGCCGTCGATGGCCTCCACGCACTCCAGGCGCGTCTCTTCCAAGCCAACCTGCAAGCGCGCAAAGCGGCCGAGCGTGAGGCGCCGGAACAGCTCACTGGCGCGGCTCAGCACCGGCCCCTGGTGCTTCTCGCGGTATTGCTCGACCACGCGCTCGAGCACGGCCACGGCCAGGCGGCGCCGGGCCCAGGTGGCGGAAAGCTCGGCCAAACGCGCCACCGTGGCCGAGAGCTCTTGAGCGGCGTCAGCGCCGTCGCGCCCTTCGTACGTGCGCAGCCCCAGCTCCAGCTCCTTGACGTCGCCCTCGGCTTCGCGCGTCTCGTCTTCCAGGAGCGCGATGCGGTCGTCTAGCTCGGCCAGCTGCGCCGACACCGCGCCCTTGTCGCTCTGACGCGCCTCCTCCACCAGAGCATCGACGTCTTCGCCTTCGCACACTTCGGAGAGCCGCACGCCCAGCTGCTCCAGCTCGCCCTCCAGCTCGCGGGCGCGCAGCTGCCTCTGCTCCAGCTCCAGCAGCGCCGGGGCGTCGCTCACCCCCGCTTCGCGGCACAAAGCGGCCAAGGCTTGCCCGTGCTCGGCGTGGCGGGCCGTCGCTTCCGCCAGCTCGCGCTGGGCGCGCGCAAGCTCGGCCTCGACGATGCCGCGCTCGCGGGCTTGCTCGGCGGCGCGCCGGTGCTGCTCCAAGAGCCGGGTCGCGGCTTCGGTCGGCGGCAACGCGGAGAGCTCGGGCGCGAAGGCGTCGGTCAACTCGTGCACCTTGCTCGTGAAGTGCGCGATGTCGCGTTGGATACCGACGACCCGGCGCTCCATGTCGACCAAGAGCTCGCGCTGGTTGGACAGCTCGGTCAACGCTCCCAAGAGCGCCAGCGCCTGCTCCGGTCGAGCGTTGGCGGGCAGCCCGAGCGGCTCGACCGCGGCTTGCCATTCCTCGCGCCAAATGCCCAGCGCGCGCCCAGCCTCCGTCGCCCGCAGCTCGGCCGCGCCGAGCGCCGCGCGGGCCCGCAGGAGCTCTTGCTCTTGCCGGCCAATCTCTCGCCAGGCCTCGCGCTCTTCTTGCAACACGCGCGCGGCTTCGCGCGGCAAAAGCTGGGCGTTACCGAGCTCGCTGGCCACGCGCTCCCAACGCAACGCTACGGCGTTCAGCGCCTCTTCGGCGGCTTCGCGCTCGCGCAGCAGCTGCTGGCGGTCGCGCTCCAACTTTGCCAGCTGCTGCTCGAGCGCTTCGGCGTCCGCGACGCGCTGCGCTTCGCTGCGCAGCCGATCAGCGAGCGAATCGGCGTACCCCGCCGCCTGCGCCAACGCCGCGAGCGGCAAGCACAGCTCCAAGGCTTTGCGCTTCGGATCGGCCGCTAGCTCTTGCGCTTCCCGCAGGCGCAAGTCTCGCTGCGTGCGCGCTTCGGCCAAGGCGGCGGCGCTCGGCACGCCTTCGCGCCCCTGCAGTAGCTCCAGCTGATGAAGCAGCGCCGCCTTGACGCGTTCGCCTTCGCTCAGGCGCAGGCGCAGCGCGTCCATCTGCTCTTCGGCCTGGCCCAGCTCGCCGTCGAAGCGCTCGAGCACCTCGATGGGCACCAGCGCGGCTTGCTCGAAGCGGCGGGCCGCCTGGGCCAGGCTCAAGCTGTTCATCAACGCCTCGACCTTGGCGCGCGCGTCGGGCAGCTCCCGCTCGGCGGTCTCCAATTTCAGCGCCAAGCCCTGGAATTCCCGGCCCAGCGCCCCGATGCGCGCTTGCTCGGCCACCGGCAGGCTGCGCGAAAGCGCGGTCTCGATGTCCTGGCCCAAGCCAACGCGCGGCAGCCGCGCCGAAATGGCCTCGCTCATCTTGCGAGCCGCGCCTTGCCGCTTGGGCAAGTCCTCGAGCGAGCTCTGGGCTGCGCCCAGCAACCGGCCCACGCCCTGCACGGCCTCTTCCGGCATGCCGAGCAGCGAGCTGGGCTGCGGCAGCCGTGAGAGCTTGCCTTGCTCCTCCGCGACCTTCTGCGAGAGCCGCGCGACGTCGCGCTGGGCCTCGAGCAGCCGAGCGGTGAGCTGCTCGCGCTCCTCGGCCACTCCGCGGCGCAAGCTCGGGACGTCACCCAACGCGGCCCGCAGCGACAATTTGCGATCGCGCTCGACCACCGTGGACAGCACGCTGCGCAGCTTGCCCGCGTGCTCCTTGCGGGCGCGCAGCCGTGACAGCTCGGCCCGCAGCGCCTCGGCTTCGCGCCGTTTTTCCCGCACGCGCTCGCGCTGCTCTTCGTATTTTTCCGGCGAGTGCTGGCTGTCTTTGGCGCGGCGCTTCTGCTCCGTGTAAACCGCCAGCAGCCGGTTCAGCTCCGGCTTCTGCGCGCGATCTTTGAAGAGCGCCTCGGCTTCTTCGAGCAAGGCCAGCTTGACTCGATGCACCGAGCGGCCCGACGCGCCCGCGTCGAACAGCGCTTCGCCCACGTCTCCTCGCCCCGAGAGCGTCTCTTCACCGCCGCGCTCGAGCCGGTCGTGATCGAGCCCGAACAGCCGATCGAAGCTGACCGCGTCCAAACCGTTGAGGAAACGGGCCAGCTTGGCTTCGTCCATGGGCTGGTCGTCGGCTCCGACCAGTGAGTCTTTGCGCTTCTTGCGGCGCGCGAAGGTCAGCTGCTCGCCGTCACGCTCCACGACCGCCGACAAGCGGAGCGAAGGCCCCGCATGCAGGTGAGCGTCCGGCGTCTTTTCGGGGATCCCGAAGAGCAGGTCGCGAATGGCCCGGAGCGCGCTACTCTTGCCCGCTTCGTTCGGGCCGTAGATCAGGTGCAGGCCGTTGCCGGACGCGCGCGATAAGTCGAGCGTGGTGCCGGTGAAGGGACCGTAGGCTTCGAGCGACAGGCGACGGAACCTCACGCGCTGTCCTGCCCCGCGGCCAGCCGCTCGCGCAAGATGCTGCGCACGTCGAGCGCGAGCTCGGCCACCAGCTGGGCCGACGGCGCCAACAGCTCGGGGACTAGCTCCAGCACCTCCACCGGTAATTTTCGGCTCAAATCTCCGAGGTATTCGCCCAGCGCTTCGGGAGCGTCGACGGCCAAGAGCTCGCTCAGCGCTCGATCGATCTCGGCCAGCGCGTCGTCTCCGAGCGAGGGGCCTTGGGCGGGCCGCTCGGTGCCGAGCACGAGCTTCTCCAGCCAGGCGCCCGCGCCGCCCACGCCGTAAGAGAGGCTGCACAGCTCTTCGGTCAGCTTGCCCTGCGCCGCCCGCAGCGACGCGTCCAGGGGTGTCTTGCCCACGAGCTTGACCCGAAACGCCAGCAGCCGCCCTTGCGCGGCCTCCGCTGCGCGCGCCAACTGCGACTGCGCGGCGCTCAGCACGTCGTCCACGCTCTGCGCCGACGACGTTCGCACCACGAGCTCGGCCCAGCGCACCACATCGAGCGCCCGGTGCTCGACCGAGCTGATACGATCGCCCTCGAAGGTCACGAGCGTCGCGCCTTTTTCGTCCAGCTCGCGCGCGTGGCGCCCCTGCAAATTGCCTGGAAATACCACATAGGGCTCGCGGTGCACGACCTCGCGTTGGTGCACGTGCCCGAGCGCCCAGTACTCGTAGCCGCGATTGACCAGGCTCTCCAGGTGACACGGCGCGTAGCGATCGTGCCCGGCGCGGCCCTCGAGCGCGGTGTGGAGCAGGCCGACGTTGAGCGCCCCCGCTACGCGCTCCGGGTACGTGGCCGATAGGTCTTCGGTCACGTCGCGCTTGGCGAAGCTGCGGCCATGCACGGCCACCCCGAGCTGCTCGAACACGCGCGTCTCCGCGCGCTCCGCGGAAAGCTCGAGCACGGCTTCCGGCAGGCGCACGCTCCGGCGGATCTGGCTCACCGCGTCGTGGTTCCCGCGAATCCACGCCACCTGCACGCCGGCTTCGCACAACTTGCTCAGCTGAGCCGCGAAGAACAGCCCCGTCGAGACGTCGCGCCAGTCGCCGTCGAACAGATCGCCCGAGATGACGAGCACGCTCGCGCGCTCCTCGAGGCACAAACTCACCAGATTGCCGAAGGCCCGCCGCGTCGCCCCACGAATTTCATCGGCGGGCGCCGACTCGTAACGCGTCAGGCCGGTCAGCGCGCTGTCGAGGTGCAGATCGGCGGCGTGAACCAGCTTCATGCCCGCCGAGGTTTAGCACGAGCACGCTATCCCGTCGCGGCTCGGCCCCCGCGAGCTACCACCCCTCGGTCTGTTGTCCGAGGGCCTTGTCCGAAGCCGTCTCGCGGCCACCGAGCTAACTTTCCAGAACCGGAAGGCCTCTTCACGTGGCAAAAGTCAGTTCGCTACCGAACTGACTTTTCAGAGCCGGAGGCCGCTTCACGTGGCAAGAGTCAGTTCGCTACCGAACTGACTTTTCAGAGCCGGAAGGCCGCTTCACGTCGGAGAGCTCAGAGAAAGATGTGACGAATCTCGAGCGACACCGAACTGACTCTTCAGCACCGCGGCCCCTCCGCGTCGCAAAATGTCAGCCCGACGTTGGTCGACGTTCACGCGGGGGGCTGCCAAACCTCAGCCTGATTCGCAGAAGCTTTCGTAGGCGGCTCCAGGCCAACCCGAACGAGCGAGCTTCGCATCACGGCTCTTCTGCTTTCACGCGGGCTCGACGATGCGTTGGCGCGCAGCCCCCAGCTGGTCGGCTTCGTAGTCGACCACATCGCCAGGCTTCAGAAAGAGCGGCGGGGAGCACCCCATACCGACGCCGGCAGGAGTGCCGGTGCTGATCACGTCGCCGGGCAAGAGGGTCATGAACTCGCTGATGTGGCTCACCAGCGTCGGCACGTCGAAGATCAGATCGGAGGTGTTGCCATCTTGCATGAGCTGGCCGTTGACGCGCAGCCGCAGCCCGAGGCGCCCCGGGTCGAGCTCGTCGGGTGTGATGAGCAGCGGGCCGAGCGGAGCGAAGCCGTCCGCGCTCTTGCCCTTGACGAATTGGCCTCCGCGCTCTTTTTGGTGCTCGCGCTCCGAATAGTCGTTCATCAGCGCGAAGCCGGCCACGTGCTCGGCCCAGCGCGCTTTGTCGATGTAACGCGCGCGTTTGCCGATCACCAGGGCAAGCTCCACTTCCCAGTCCGTCTTCTTCGACCCGCGGGGCAGCGGCAAGTCATCGTACGGCCCTGCCAGCGCCGTGGTCGACTTCATGAACAGCATGGGCTCGGGCGGCAGCTTGCCCCCGGTTTCTTGGGCGTGCGCGCGGTAGTTCAAGCCGACGCACACGATCTTGCTCGGCCGCAAGATGGGCGGTCCGACGCGTTCGTCCGCCCCGACGCTCGGGCACTCCCCGGCGTGCTCGGCGTACCAGCGCTGGAGACGGCCCGGGCCATCGCTGCCGAAGAATGCTTCGCCGTAGTCTTCGCCAAACGCCGAGACGTCGACTCGGCCGGCCTGCGCCGACAGAAGTCCCGGTCGTTCACGCCCTGGATCGCCGAACCGAAAGAGCTTCACGGAGCCCCAGCTTAGTCGAAGCTGCCGACCACGGAAACACCGCCCGGCCCCACGCCCCACTTCACCGAGAGCCCAGCTTTCTCCAACGACGAGCGATACAGCGCGGCCGGCGTCTCCGCGAACGAGCCGCCCCCTTCCCTGGCGCGCTCGGCGCGCTCAGTCGTCGTAGCCCTCGGGATGGGCCGACATCCAACGCCAGGCGCTGAGGATGCTCTCGCCGATGTCGGTGCGCTGAGCGCGCCAGCCTAGCTCGCGCTCGATCTTGCTCGGATCCGCGTACAAAGCCGGCGGATCGCCCGGGCGGCGCGGGCCGCTCTCGACCCGAAACGGCCGGTCGACGACGCGCTTCACCGCGTCCACGATCTCTTTCACGCTGTAGCCTTTGCCGATGCCCAGGTTGTAGATGCGCTGATCGCCGGGCGCGAGGGCCTCCATCACGCGCACGTGAGCCTCGACCAAATCTTCGACGTGGATGTAGTCGCGGATGCAGGTGCCGTCAGGCGTGGCGTAGTCTTCACCGAAGATGGTGATCGTTTCGCGCTTACCCAGCGCAGCCTGCAAAATCACCGGAATCAGGTGCGTCTCGGGGTCGTGGTCTTCGCCGATGGCGCCATCGGCGGCCGAGCCGGCGACGTTGAAGTAGCGCAGGGCGGCGTAGCCGAAGTGCGGCGATTTAGCGGCAAAATCGCGCAGCATGAACTCGGACGCGAGCTTCGACCAGCCGTAGGGGTTGATGGGCGATTGCGGCGTGGTCTCGCGGATTGGCACCTCGTTCGGCTCGCCGTACGTGGCGCAAGTGCTGGAAAACACGAGCCGAGGCGTGCCGACCAGCTCCATGGCTTTGAGCACGCTCAAGGTGCCGCCGGTGTTGTTGTCGTAATACTTGAGCGGCTCGGTCACCGACTCGCCCACGAAAGAGAGCGCGGCGAAGTGCATCACGCAGTCGATGCGCTGCTCGCGCAAGAGGGCGGCCAGCTTGTCGGTCTCTCGCACGTCCAGCTCGTGGAACGGCACCTCACGCTGCACCGCGGCGCGGTGGCCGCGGCTCAAGTTGTCGAGCGCAATGGGGCTGTGCCCCGCCCTCGCGACCGCACGCAAGGCATGAGAACCGATGTAGCCAGCGGCGCCCGTTACCAGAACCTGCATGGGGGCTTCTTATCACCGGTTCAACCGGCTGGCAGTGCCGGCCACGGCCCCAGCATTTCCGGGGGCATTGGCCGCGTGCGACCACCCTTCGGCCGGAACCGTCCAGCTCTCGGCCCGCCCGTGCCGAGCCGCGGTCAATTTGGCGCGCCCTTGCTCGGTGGGCGCTGGCTCAGCTTGGCACGTGCTTTGCGTCGCGCGGGCGCCATTGTCCCCCGCAGAACCCGACTCCGAGCACGGCACTCAGGGCAGCCAGCGCCTGCTGAAAGGCGAGCGCGACCAATACCGAGCCGTCTTCGACCAGAGCCCCGTGCCCATGCTGCTGTGCGATGTCGGCAGCCTGACGGTCGTCGCGGCCAACCATTTGGCCGCCAAGCTGCACGGCGCGAGCCCCGAGCAGCTCGTGGGCACCTCACTGTTCGAGCTGCGGCGCGTCTCCGACCTCACGAGCGTGATGCTCAAGCGGGCCGTGGGGCGCGAGATCGCCCTCGGCTTCGGCTACCACTCCCGCAAAGACGGCTCGACCTTCCCGGTGCAGCTCTCGGCCCACCCGAGCGAATACGCGGGTCGGCCAGCGTGGCTCTGCGTGCTGCGCGGGCTCGAGGAGGTGTTGGCGCCGCGCGAGGGAGAGCAAGAGCGCCGGTTGTTCGAGGCCGTTGGCCGCATGGCGGGCGGGGTCGCCCACGACATCAACAACCTGCTCTCGGTGGTGTTGTCTTTCGCCAGCTTGGCCAGCTCCCAGCTGCCAGCTGCCTCGGGCATGCGCGAAGATTTGGGAGAAATTCGCGGGGCGGCCGAGCGCGCGGCCGCTCTCACCAAGCAGCTGCTGAACTTGTCGCGAAAGTCGCCGGGGGCGCCCAAACCGCTGCAGCTGAACGAGGTCGTCCGCCGGCTGGAGAAGCTGCTGCGGCGGCTGCTCGACGAGCAGCTGAGCATCGACTTCGTGCTCGATCCGGAGCTCGACGAGGTGCTGGCAGACGCCACCCAAGTCGAGCGTCTGCTGGTCCAGCTCGTGAGCGAGGCGCGCCACGTCTCCGCGCGCGGCAGCCGCCTCGTCATCGAGACCCGCAACGTGCGGCTGGACGTCGAGCGCGGCTCCAATCGCCACGTGATGCTCTCGGTGAACGACAGCGGCGGCTCGCTCTCGCCCGAGGTCTCGGCCATGTCGTCCTTCGTGGACGCAGCCAGCGCCTGGCTCGAGAGTGAGCCCGGCGCCGGCACGCGCTTCGTGGCTTGCTTCCCGAGCCTCACGACCAACGCGCCGCCGCACGTCGAGCCCCGGCCGCGCCGGCACGAGACGGTGCTGGTCGTGCAAGACAACCCCCACCTGCGCAAGACCATCAAGACGTACTTCGCGCGCGAAGGCTACCGCGTGCTCGAAGCCGAGAGCTGCTTCGAAGCCGCGCACATCGCCGAGCACGACGCCCGCATCGACCTGCTGCTGTGCGACTATTCACTGCCCGACGGCAGCGGCCCGGAGCTCGGGCGCGCGCTCCGGCAGCAGCTGCCCGGCCTCAAGGTGCTGATCGCCACCGGCCACCCCGAGCAGCGGGCGGCCCTCCGTGAGGACGACCGCACCGCCGTGATCAGCAAGCCCTTCGACCTTCAGCAATTCGGAGCGCTGATTCAGCGCCTGCTGGATACCAAGCCCGCGTCGCAGCGCTGAGCGCTCAACGTGGAGCGCGGCGCCGCTTCAAGCCGAGCGGCGCCGCTTCAAGCCGAGCAGGGCGCCGAGCAGCGAGAGCAAGCTGATGACTCCGCTCGACGCAGGGGCGTGGCCCATCTGGCAAGCGGCGCTCTCGTTGGAAGAGGGGCTGTCGTCGTTCGCGGCCTCGGGAGAGGGCGTACCGGCGGGCGTGCCCGGGTTGGGATCCTTCGGCGCGCCGCTGCCCTGCCCGTTCGAGGTAGTAGGAGCCTCGGCGTCTCCGCCATCGACCGCGTGGCCTCCGTAGTAGGGCGGCCGGCACGTGGCCGACTGGGGTGGCGGGGCGACCTTCTCTTCGCAGTTTTGACCGGGCGCGCAAGCCGGCGAGGTGGTGACGACGTCCGTTTCGCACGTCCAACCGGCGGGACATTGAGCCGCGCTCGAACACGTGAGGAGCTTGACGACGCACTGGAATGCGCCGGTTGGCTCCGGATAGCAGGTCGGCGCAGGCTCGGCCGGAACGCCCGCGCTGCCGCCCGAAGGTGCGGGGGCGGCGTCGGCCCCGCCCGAGCCCGGATCGCTGGCGCCGCTCGAGCAGCCGCTCACCAGCTCTTCGCAGCTGAAGCCCTCACCACAGTCGGCCGCCTCCTCGCACGGCAAAAGGTAGCGGGGCGTGCACATGCTCACGGTCTTCGGATCGCAGGCGGTCGCGCCGCAACCACAGTTCGGCACGTCCGGCGCGCAAGCGCAGTCGGTCGTCGGACAAGCTTGCGTGTAGGCGTGGCAGACCATGCCAGACGCGCAGTCGCTGTCCGCCGAGCAATGTGCGGGCGTACAGCCGTACTCTTCGGTGGTCACGCACGGCTCGGGCTCCGGACACGATTCGCCCGGCGCGCACGGCGCGGCAGAAGGGCAGCCGCCCGATGCGCCCACCACCGTGCACTCGAACCCCATGCCGCACGCAGGCCCTGTGCCGCAGCCAGGCTGGGGAGCCACGATGGCGCTCGACAGCGAGCTGAACAGGAACACGGCAGACGCGGCGGAGGCAGCGAACGAGGCGGGCAAGAAGCGAAGCTGAGTCATGGGTGGTCTCCTCGAGGTGTGGGCGGGGCGCGACGGCGCGAAAGCGGGACTCTGCAGCCAGTGTGCCAGCCTCTCGCCACGCACACAAAACACAATTTATCTTTAATTTCCAATACCTACAATGTGCCACTCCGGACCTGATTGGCACAAACGCCGGCAGGCAAGTCGTGGATTTGCTAGGTGGCACTCGCTTTGACCGCGCAGCGCCTCGATTGCAGAAAGCAAAGTCGCTGTCCGGGCTGCCCGCTCGGCGGCGAGCCTTACCAGCTCGGGCTGCTACGCAAAGGCCAAGGCCTACACGCAGCGCTGAGCGCCTACCCCAGCCTCACACCGGCGCTGAGCGAGCCCCGCGCGGCCTCGCCCACGCTCCATTACCGGCTGCGCGCCAAGCTCGTCAGTCGCGGGCGCGCGCTCGGGCTGTTCGAGCGCGGCTCGCACCAGGTGCTCGACGTGCAAGGTTGCCGCGTGCTCTCGCCCGCGCTGACGCGCGCGAGCGAAGCGCTGCGTCGCCTCTTGCCGCTCCCGCTCTACGGCGCCGATTTTCGCGAGACGTCCGAAGGCGTGCTGCTCACCTTGCTCAGCGAGCGAGCGGCCGCGCGCGCCGAGCTGGAAGGAGCGGCGCGCCGGTTACTCGAGCAAGGCGACGTGCTGAGCGTCGCCTTCGCGCTACGACGCGAAGGCGACGTGCGCTTGCTGTCCGGGGAGCCCGAGGTGGTGGCCGGGGCCGCCGCCGCGCGGCACGCGCTTTCGGTGGACGCGCCCTACGCCTATGCGGCGCACGGCGGCTTCGTGCAAGCGCACGCCCCGCAGGCCAGCTACGTCTACCGGGAGCTGGCGCGCGGGCTTCACGAGCAGCTGCGAGGCGTGACCGAGCCCTGCGTGCTCGAGCTATTCGCCGGCAACGGCAGCTTGGCCCTCGGGCTCGCGCAACGCGGCCTCCAGGTCACCGCGGTCGAGGCTTACGCGCCCGCCATCGCGCTGGCGGAGCGCGCCGCGCGCGAGCAAGGCTTGGCGTTACGGGCCGTCGCCAGCGACGCCACGCGCTTCATGCAAAGCGCCGCCCAGCAGCGCTTCGACGCCGTGATCGTGAACCCGCCGCGGCGCGGGCTCGACGCCGAGCTGCGGCGCGCCATTGCCAGCACCCAGCCGCGGGCCTTGGCCTACGTTTCCTGCAACCCGCACACGCTGGCGCGCGACGCGTGGCACTTGCAGCGCTTGGGCCTCAACCTGGTCAGGGCCGAGCCTCTGGACATGATCCCGTGGAGCGACGCCATCGAAGCCTTGGCTTGGTTCGCGCCGCAGCCACCACCTCTACCGAGCGTGCTGTACGAAGACGAATCCTTCATGGCCGTCGAAAAAGCACCGCACGAGCTGCTAACGGCGCCCGCCGGCCAGCCCAGCCTCGGCGCGCGGCTACGCCTGCGGCCGGGGCTCGAAGCAGCGCAGCCGCTCGACGCGTGGGGCCCCGGCGTGAGCGGCGTGTGCTGGTTCGCCAAGCACGCGCCGGCTGGCGGTGTTCAACGAGGAGCGCGGGCGAGCGACCGCTCGGAGCGCACGCTCGTCTTGCTCGCGCGCGGCACGCTGCGCAAGCAAGGGACCATCACGCGCCGCGACGGGCCGGCCGCCTCGACGCGCAGCGGCACCCCCTACAAGAAACAAAGCGACGTGGGCCGCCACGCGCTCGTGCAGGTCACGACCGCGGACGCCGACGAAGCCGGCACGCTGCGCGACTTCGTCCACATCGGCCACCCCGTGCTGGGTGATCCACACAGCGGCGACGCGGCCAGCAATCAATTCCTGGCCCACCGCCACGGGCTGGATCGGCCGTTTTTGCACTGCGTTCGGAGCCGGCTCCACCTGCCCAACGGACGCGAGCTCGCCGCCGAAAGCGCGCTGGCCGCCGATCTGGCGCGGGTGCTGGCCAGCCTGGGCCGCGAAGGCGGGAGGGGCTCAGACCAGGCCGCGGGCCAGGGCCACTAAAATGGCGCCCACGTGCACCCCATGCACGATGCTGCCGTCGGTGGCCAGCCGCGACAGCTCGCCGAGCGGCACGCGCACCAGCTCCAAAATCTCCGTCTCTTCGGGCGTGGGGCCTTGGGTGGCGCGAGCCCCGCGCGCTACGAAGAAATGAGCGCGGGTGGTGTGGCGCGCAGGCTCGGTGGAAACAGTCTGGATACTTACCCAGTCATCCGACTCGTAGCCGGTCTCTTCGGCGAGCTCACGCCGCGCGGCTTCTTCTGGGGTTTCGTGGGGCTCGATCACGCCCGCCGGCAACTCGAGGCTCGCGCCCTTCATGCCGTGGCGGTATTGGCGCACCAGCACCACCTCGGAATCATTCGTGACACAAAGCACGCTGGCCCAATCGGGTCCATGGATGACATGAAAGCGCTCAATCTCGTGGCCGTTGCCGAGGCGGACGCGATCTTCGCGCAGCTGCAGCCAGCGCTCGTCGATGAGCAGCTTGCTGTCCAGTACTTGCCAAGGTTTCACACGCCACTCGTAACACGACTCGCGATATCATGGTGACGGTGAGCGACGACCTGCGCCAAGCCTTACAAGACCCTGGCTACACTCCACCGCGCCGGGCATTCGCGGAGATGTTCGCCCTGCTCGCCCACCCCGAGCTGGCCGAGCGCGCCGAGCGCGCGCTGCTGTCGGCGGGGCTCCCCGCCGCGAGCTACGCCGCCGAAAACCTGGTGCGCGAGCCCGCGCTCGGCGACTCCGCCGACGCCGCTCCCGCCCTGGTGCGCCTGATCGGCCGCGCCGCCCGCGCGCACGACGCGCCCGAGCTGCTGGACGCGCTGGCCAAGGCGTTACAAAGCCCTCACGCCGAGACTCGTCGTCAAGCCGCCATGGCGCTCGGCAAGACCGGGCGTCGCGCCGCCGAGCCCGCCTTGCTCGCCTGCCTCGACACGACCGACACGAAGCTGCTTCGCTCGGTCGTCGAGGCGCTGGGTAAAGTCGGAGGCGAGGCCGCGCTCGAGCGGCTGCGCAGCTTCCAACCTCCCGACACCCTCAAGCAAGTCGTCGAGCGCGCCCGCTTGATCTTGGAACGCAGCGCGCTGCGCGCTGCGGGGGTCGAAGAGCCCATCGTCACCACCCGCGCCTTGCCTGAGCCACTCACCATCGCGCTCGAGTGCCGCGCGGGCCTCTCCCGGTTTCTGGCCGAAGAAGCCGCCGCCTTCCAGCCCACCATCGGCAGCCCGTCCGAGGTGACATGTCGGCACGCCGGTGCGCTCGAGCCGCTGTTGCGGCTGCGCCTAGCCGTCGGCGTGGCCCTCGCCTGGCCGCTCGAGCAGGGCACGAGCCCCGGCGGCGTCCTAGCCGCCTTGCTCTCTCCGCGCCTGGTGGCTGCGCTCCGCGCGTGGTCGAACGGCGCGCTGCGCTTCCGCCTCGAGTGGCAAGGCGCCGGCCACCGCCGCGCCGATACCTGGCGCATCGCCCAAGGCCTGCACGAAGCCTCGTCGCCGCTGCTCAATGATCCCGTGCAGGCGCCGTGGACCATCGAAGTGCAGCACACCCCGCCCCGCCTGCTGCTGAAACCCAGCGCGGCGCCCGAGCTGCGCTTCGACTACCGCGTGCGCGACGTACCGGCCGCGTCCCACCCCACCCTTGCGGCCGCGCTCGCCCGCGTGGCAGGCGTTCGCCCCGATGACGTGGTGTGGGATCCGTTCGTGGGCAGCGGGGTCGAGCTCGTGGAGCGGGCGCGCTTGGGTCCGCTGCGCGAGCTGCACGGCACCGATCTGGACGCGCGCGCCTTGCTGGCCGCGCGCGAGAACGTGACGCGCGCCGGTGTCGCTGGCGTCCAGCTGGAGCAGGCTGACGCCCGCAATCACCGCGTCGCCGGCCTCACGCTGGTGCTCACCAATCCGCCGATGGGGCGCCGCGTCTTACGCGCCCGCGGCCTCTCGGGCGTGCTCTGCCAGGTGGTGCGCAACGTGGCCAGCCAGCTCGTCCCGGGCGGTCGCATGGTCTGGCTCTCACCCTTCCCCGAAGCCACCGCGCGCGCCGCCCACGACGCGGGCCTGAACGTCGAGCAACTCGGCCCGGTCGACCTCGGCGGCTTCACCGCCGAGCTCCAGCGCTTCACCCGTTGACCCGCCCTGGCTCGAACCCCTCAGGGAATGGGGCTCGCGCGGGCATCTAGGACGCGGTGTCGGTTTTCAAGGGGCAGCGATTCCGAGCGTCCTGGCAGCCCTTCAACAGAACGCGCCGCAGCGTTTTGGGCGTCAGCAGACATGTCAGGTGGTGTAGTAGTGCGCCCTCGACCGTTGCTGACCGGAATCGACCAAGTCGCTTCTGGGCGCGCAAATTCACCCAATTCGACCGCCCTCCGGCTTGACGCTTTACGGCGCTCCATAATATTGACTCGCGAGTCATTGACCCGCTGGTCAGTGACCGAACCCCGAGCCCATGCCCCGACCTAGCGATCCCCACGCTCGCGCCCGCTTGCTCGACGCCGCCCGCGCCGTCTTCTCCGAGCGCGGCCTCGATCGCGCCAAGGTCGAGGACATCACGACCCGCGCCCAGCTGTCGAAGGGCGCCTTCTACCTGCACTTCGAGAGCAAAGAAGAGGCGTTTCGGGAACTTCTGGCCGAGGTGGTTTCCCAACTCGAGCGAATGCTCGACGAAACGAGCGAGCAGCAGCTCGCCACCGGCCCCGGAGACGGGCCTTTCAACGCTTATCTCAGGTGCTGTCACCTCAAGAATGTCGAGTTGTTCGAGTACGTTTGGGACAACCGAATCTTGATGGCCATGGTCTTCGACGGCGGCGGCTCAGCCAGCTACCAGCACTTGATCGAAGATTTTGCGCTGCGGGCGCAGCGCCAAACCGCGCGCCTGATTCAGCACGGCGTGGACCTCGGGCTGTACCGCCCCGACCTGGACCTGGAGTCCGCGGCGGCCTTCATCGCCGGCGGGTTCGACCGGATTGCCCGGCAAATGGTGCGCGAGCAACGCAAACCCGATTTGGACCGCGTCCTCAACGAGGTCATGTGGCTGTTTCTGGGCGGCATTGCGCGCCCCGAGGCGTTGGCTGTGTTGAATCGTGAAGCGCAGAAACTCTCCGGAAAGCCTGGCGTAGAGCGTGGCGAAGGCCACGTCGGTCGGGTCGTTGAGCCGGTTTAACGTCGAGCAAGAGCGAGTAGAAATGTCTGATTCCAATGTAGTGGGTAGGGGTCCGGAGTCCGTGGCGACGCCCGAGCGCGTCAAGGCTCCGCTGGCGGGGGTGATCACGGGGCTCGTATTGGTGGCGGGGCTAGTGGCGTGGACGGGGACCCGCATCGCCACGGCCACCCAGGCTCAGGCCAACGTCGCGGAAAAGCGGGCCGAAGACGCGCAGCGCACCGCCGCGCTGGCCAAGCAACCCGAGAAGGTGACGGTCGTCAGCGGGCAGGCCGCGACCTGGCTCCCCACCGTCGAGCTGGACGGCACCTTGGCGGCGGAGCAATCGGCCAGCGTGGGCTTCAAAGTGGGCGGCAAGATCGGCTCGCTCAAGGTCAAAGTAGGCGATCAGGTCAAGGCCGGCGCCCTCTTGGCCACGCTCGACGCCACCGAAGCCGGCGCCCAAGCGGCGGCCAGCGCGGCCCAAGTGCGTGCGGCCGAAGCCCAACTGGCCCTGGCCCAAGACAGCCAACGGCGCACGCAAGCCATGGTTCAGAGCGGGTCGTTCGCGGAGGCGAGCGGCGTGCAATCCACTCAGCAACACGCCCTAGCGCTGGCGCAGCTGGACGCGGCCCGGGCTCAGGCGTCGTTGACCAGGGTCTCGCTCGGTAACCACACGCTAACCGCGCCGTTCGCGGGCACCGTCACCAAGGTGCCCGATGGCATCGGCGAGGTGGTGGCTCCCGGAGCGCCGCTGTTCGAGATCGTGAACACCAAGCAACTGAAGCTGTCCACGACGGTCAGTGAGCACGACGCCAACCTGCTGTTGGTGGGCGCGCCGGTGACGCTCGAGCTCGAAAGCGGCAAGGCCACGGGGCGCATCAGCGCCGTGCTGGGAACGGTCGATCAGCAGTCGCGACGCGTGCCGGTGGAAGCATCCTTCGCCAATCCGGGCTTTTTGCGCGCGGGCGCCTTCGTGCAAGCGCGCGTCCAGGCAAAGAACGAGATCCCCGTGCTGCGCTTGCCGCACGAAGTGCTGCGCCCCGGCTCGCAAGACGAGGTCATGTTGGTGCTCGACGGCGGGCGCCTGGAAGCTCGCCATGTGGTGCTGGCCGTCGACAAAGACGGAACCTTGCTGGTGCGGCATGGTTTGTCCGCCACCGACCAAGTCGTCGCCAAGCCGAAGCCCGAGGCCAAGACGGGCGACATCGTGAGCATCGACGCCGCCACGCCGGCCACGGCGCCGGCAGCCGCGCCGGCGCCCTCGGCAGCAGCCCCGGGCGCGGGGTCCAAGCCGTGAACATCTCCGAGATCGCGATCAAGCGCCCCGTCTTCACCGTGATGGTGACGGTGGCCCTCCTGGTGCTGGGCTTCATGGGCTTCGCCCGCCTGGGCAGCGACCTCTTCCCGGACGTCTCGTTCCCGGCCGTCGTCGTCACGGTGCCCTACCCGGGCGCGGGCCCCGCCGAGGTCGAGCAGCTCGTCAGCAAACCGCTCGAAGACTCGGTCGTCAGCATCAACGGCATCGATCGCGTGCGCTCGTACTCGCGCGAGGGCTCGGCGATGCTGTTCGTGCTGTTCAACCTGGGCGTCGACGTGAAAGACGCCGCGACCGAGGTGCGCGAGCGCATCTCGCAGGTGCGCTACAAGCTCCCCGCCGAAACGAAAGAGCCGGTGGTCCAGCGCATGGATGTCTCGGCCGCCCCGGTCTTGACCTACACGCTGCGCGGCAGCGGCTCGCTCTCCGAGCTGCGCGACTACGCCGACGACGTGCTCCGCCTGTCGCTCGAGCAGGTCGAAGGCGTGGCCGCTGTCGACGTGAAGGGCGGCGCCCGCCGCGAAATTCGCGTCGAATTGGATCGTGGCCGCGTGGACGCTCTCAAGCTCAGCCCGGGCCAGATCGTCCAGCGCCTGCGCATGGAGAACCTGAACGTTCCGGCCGGCCACTACGACGAAGGCACGCGCGAGATCAGCGTGCGCACGTTGGCCGAATTCACGAGCGTCGATCAGATTCGACAAACCATCGTGGCCAACGCGGCCGATGGTTCGGTGGTCCGGCTGAAGGACATCGGCACCGTGACCGACGGCTTCGAAGACCAGCGCGTGCGGGTGCGCGTGAACGGCCAAGAGGCCGTGACCTTCGAGGTGCGCAAGCGCTCGGGCGAGAACACGGTCGACGTGGCCAACCGCGTCAAAGACAAGATGGCCGTGCTCGAAAAGTCCTTCCCCAAGGGCGTATCGAGCGCCCTCATCATCGATCAGGCGCGCATCATCAAGAGCCAGGTCGACCAGGTCGAGCACGACATCGTCTTCGGCGCCATCATGGCCGTGCTCGTCATCCTCATTTTCATGCTCGATCTGCGCTCGACGCTGATCAGCGCGGTCGCCCTGCCCACGAGCGTGATCGCCACGTTCTTCTTCATGTACGTGCTCGGCTACACGCTGAACATGATGACGCTGTTGGCGCTGTCGCTGGCCATTGGCCTGTTGATCGACGACGCCGTGGTGGTGCGCGAGAACATCTTCAAGCACATGGAGATGGGCAAGCCGCCCATGAAGGCGGCCCTGGACGGCACCAAAGAGGTCGCGCTGGCCGTCTTTGCCACCACCATGACCATCGTCGCCGTGTTCATGCCCATCGCGTTCGTGAAGGGCTTGGTCGGCCAGTTCTTCCGGCAGTTCGGCATCACCATCTCGGTGGCGGTCGTGATCTCGCTGTTCGTGGCTTTCACGCTCGACCCCATGTTGTCGTCGCGCTTCTCGAAGGACCTGCACGACAAGCGCGATACCTTCGCCTGGCTGAAGTTCCCGTTCGAGTGGACCTTGCGGCAGATCGACCAGACGTACCGGGCGATTTTGCACTGGTCTCTGCGTAACAAGCTGATCGTCGGCGCCCTGGCCATCGGCAGCTTGTTCTTCATGGGCTACATCGCCAAGCTGACCGGCCAAGAGTTCGTGAACTCGGAAGACCGCGGCCAGTACGTGCTGGAGGCCGAGCTGCCGGCTGGCACCTCGCTGGCCGAGACGGCGCGCCTGACGGAGAGCGTCGAGACCGAAATCCTCAAGCACCCCGACTTCACGACGGTGTTTGCGATCTTGGGCGATGGCGATCAGGTCAACAAGGTGAAGTGGCGCATCGTGGCCGTGCCCAAGACCGAGCGCACCGCCACGCTGGCAGATCTGAAAGAAATCGGACGCGCCGCCGTAGCGCGCTTACCCAGCGCCAAGATCGCCGTGACGGATCCGCCCTTCGTGGAAGGCGCGGCGACCGAAGCGGTGATCATGATCAACGTGCGCGGCGTCGAGTTTCCGGACATCGAGCGGGTCGCCAACCAGATCGAGAAGATCCTGAAGAGCACGCAGGGCGTGGGCGACATCCAGGTGAAGTATTCGCCCGGGCGCCCGGAGCTATCCGTCTCCGTCGATCGCCAGCGCGCCGCCGATCGCGGGCTCACGGCCGCGGAGGTGGCGATGGCGCTGCGCACGGCCGTAGAAGGCGAAGAGGCGGGCAAGCTGCGCCAAGCGGGCCAAAAGGACGACATTCCCATCGTGGTGCAGCTGAACAAGAGCTACCGCGGCGACGCGGCCGCGCTGGCCAACATCACGATCGCGACCCCACGTGGCCCGGTCAAGCTCACGGACGTCGTCACCATCAACCGCACCGACGGGCCGCAGGTCATCGAGCGCGAAAACCGCAATCGGCAAGTCACCATCTGGGCGACGCCCATCGGCCGCCCCCTCGGCGACGTGGCCGCGGAATTTCAGCCGCAGATCGCCAAGCTGAAGCTCGCGCCCGGCATGTCCATCTTCTACGACGGCCAGCTGCGCCTGATGAACGAGAACAACTCGAACATGGCCATCGCGCTCTTGCTGGGCGTGGTGTTCATCTACATCGTGCTGGCCTCGCAGTTCGAGAGCTTCATTCACCCGCTCACCATCATGGTGACGCTGCCGCTCGCCCTGGTGGGCGGTATCATGGGCTTGTTCTTGACCGGCAACACGCTGGCCATGGGCGCCATCATCGGCATCGTGCTGTTGATGGGCCTGGTCACCAAGAACGCCATCTTGCTGGTCGATCGCGCCATCGTGCGCGTGCGCGACCACGGCGAGCCGCCGCTGCAAGCCATCTTGGAGGCGGGGCCGGAGCGCCTACGGCCCATCTTGATGACGTCGGCGGCCATGGTGCTCGGCATGTGGCCGACGGCCGTCGGCAACAGCGAAGGCAGCGAATTTCGCGCGCCCATGGCCATCGCGGTCATCGGCGGCGTGATCAGCTCGACGCTCCTTTCGCTGATCGTCGTGCCGGTGGTCTACCTGAGCATCGAGAACCTGAAGGGGCACGTCGCGCGTGCAGGGCGTTGGTTGTCCGGCTTGTTCGGCAACGCCACTCCGGCTAGACACGCAGCGGCCATGGGCGGCGCCCCGGCCGCCTCGCCTGCCGCGCGTCCCGAAGCCTGACCTCAGCGCTGACATCCCTGTCCGTAGGAGAACCGTAGCTATGACTCGCAATGCCTTCGTTGCCCCGACCGCGCTCGCGCTCATGTTCGGCGCGGGCACCAGCTGGGCGCAAGCTCCGGCCGCTGGCGCGCCGCCCGCGCCGGCGCCGGCAACCTTTGCCCCCACGCCCACCCTCGCCCCGCCGCCGGCCGCCCCCGGAGCCACCGGCCCCGACGCGCCCGTCGGCAAGGTCACCCAAGCCCTGCAAGACAAGCTCGAGGCCATGATGCGCGGCAACGGCCTGACCGCGGCGCAGGTGGCCGAGCGCGCCGTCAAGAGCAGCGCGCAAATCGCGGCCAAGCGCCGCTCGATCGAGTCGGCCCAAGCCTCCGTCGACCAAGTGACGGCCGGCTTCTATCCAAGCCTGAGCCTGAGCGCGCGCTACACGCGCCTGTCCGACATCGCCGCGCCCAACTTGGGCACCATCGCGGCCCCGGCCCCCGGAACCCCGGCAGGGCCGCTCGGCCCGAACCCGACGTTGATCGCCTTCCCGCTGGCCTTCCCGATCATCCTGAACAACTACGTAGCGCAGGCGCAGCTCACCATTCCGCTGTCCGACTACGTGCTGCGCACGTCGCGCGC
>Ga0164241_10000518_pt1 | contig 68730 bp, 46 predicted proteins | sample OricomyardsoilBY_FD_108780 | JGI IMG/M metagenome (GOLD analysis project Ga0164241, IMG submission 108780) | Backyard soil microbial communities from Emeryville, California, USA - Original compost - Back yard soil (BY) | ecosystem: Environmental > Terrestrial > Soil > Unclassified | place: USA...
CCTGGTGCGTTGTTTGTGAGCACTCTCAATGGATCAGAGTCGCTCATGCATGTCCACTTCTGACCGAAGTCCTTTGTTTTCAGGAACTTGCGGCTACAATTCGTGGGGATACCTCAGAACGGCGAGTTAGCCAGATACGTACTTTCGATTCGTTAGTGATTACTCCGTGGAGGCATGTGTTGAAGGTTCCAGCAAGGTGTCTCTATTGAGGATCTCCATGTACTTTGCGTACACAAACACTTTGCCACGAGTTTTGCCCGTGATCTCTTTTGCAATGCCGAGCTTCTGCAGCTCGTCGAGAGCTCTGGTGACGGTCGGTTTACTTGATCCTAGCTCCTCAGCGGCCTCGGGGATCCTAATCGCGATTCGTTTCTTGAGAAGCTCATACACGAGTACGTTCGATTGGAGCGCGGCTTGTTGGTAGATGGAGCCTCCGCGTGAGGATCCTACGAGATCTCGATCATCTTCAAAGAGCTGCAGAACTTCGCGTATCTTTTCAACTGCTTCATCTGAGACGGCTGCGATTCCTTCAAGATAGAAGTGGAGCCAGCTCTCCCAATCGCCGTGAGTTCGTACCCGCTGAAGTAGATCGTAGTATTCTGAACGTCGTCTTTTGAAGTGAAGACTCACATATAGCCATGGACGTTCGAGCATGCCCTCCGCAACCAGGAGAAGGGGGATCAGCATTCTGCCCACGCGACCGTTGCCATCCAAAAACGGATGAATCGTCTCAAACTGGACGTGCACGAATGCTACTTTGATTAGCGCGGGAGTATCCCGAGAGTGAATAAATTTTTCCAGCTCAGATAGGGCCGGCATCACCTCATGAGGTGGTGGTGGGACAAACTTTGCATTCCCTGGGCGTGAGCCACCAATCCAGTTCTGAGATCTGCGAAACTCGCCGGGCGTCTGATTTTCTCCTCTCGTACCCTCAACCAGCTTTGTGTGCAGTGCACGAATCAGGCGTAAACTGACGGGCAGTGTCTTCAGAAGATCTAGGCCGTGGTTCAGCGCACCGATATAATTCGAGACTTCCGTCAAGTCGTTCAGCGGAACGCCGGGAGCGGCGTGATGTTCATGAAGAACGAGATCTGCAAACGAAGATTGCGTTCCTTCGATTTGACTCGAAAGCACGGCTTCCTTCCTGACATAGCTGTATAGAAGTTCCTCCGGCCCACGGAGCAATCGTCCGATGCCATCGAGCCTTCCAAGCGCTAAGCTTGCAGCCTGAAGCTTCTCCGCCAAAGAAAAGTCGAGTTGAACAGGTGGAGCCGGAGGCAACGATCTTGGAATGAAGGCCTTGTAAGCACTCTCACCGCTTCCTTGTTGGATCCACTGACCAGCAGAGCGGGAATTGGGGTTGGTAAAGGATGCGTTACCTGTCACAGGGCTTAGTAAAGCACAGGCCTCTTTCCTTTACTAAGATGTTTGCGAGACCCCGATTCTGGCTAACGACTTGCCGTGGTGCCGCGGCCCTCACCCAATAGCTTGAGGACTACCCCAACCGGCGCTCTTCCTCAAAGAGGATACGCTCAGAGAGCGCCGCAGGACGACCGTTCGGCGAAGCGAAAACGTAGAAGTTGGCCGTCGGTCACCAACGGCTTGTTAGGCCGTTGCGCTGTCGGCCTCGCCTTGCCGCACGGTTTCGATACGACTTCGGGGATTACCAATATGTGGGGTGCTCAAAAATAACCCACCGCTTCGTTAGGTAGTTGAGGACGGAGTTCGGCCACCATCGCTCAGAAATCGCAACGAATGCCTCAATTGCAGGCAGGTATGGCGAATCGCGACCTTCGAGGATTTCGGACCAGCGATGGGGTTTGTACCGAGCAACGATTGATAGCGCGTACATGAGCGAGAAAGAGGCGAGAATGTTTTCGAACTGGACACCTCGCAAGTGAGCCGGAAGCACAACGGCTCCAGACACGAACTCCTCTCTGCGCGCCACGGCGTATGCGGTCTTGGGTGCCGGGAACCGAATCGTTTGAACCGAGTCGGTGGTGGCTACCGTTGCGTTTAGGGAGAGTATGGAACGCGGTCCCGGAGCTCCGGCTCTGGCATCAGCGGCGAATCCCTCGAGTTCAGCACGAGATCCGTGTGCCCTTTGGTATCGGAGTGAAAGCCGACGGCAAGTCCGAGAAAATGGTTCTCCGAACCAAGGGTTTCTCTCATGACGGTGTCGAGCTGAGGGATAGATCGGAAAAGCCTGTGGACCCGAACGTGTTCCCCGAGCCATTTGTGACTTTCAGAACCCGCGATGCACGACGCCAAGTGCGGAAAGACTCCGCGTGGCTTCAGTGAGCCAGGCTTACCGTCGCATGTAATCTCGACGGTGCAGTCTCCGAGTCGGAATTGACCCGCTGGGTCAAGATTGTCGTGTTGCTTGAGCCCGTGTCCCTTGCGCTCGATGTCCTCGATATCGCTCAGAGTTCTGGGCTGTGCGCGGTCGAAAAGAAGGACCAGCTTCGCGAGGCTGATCATTCCGTAGTAGGCGAGAACAGGGCGAGTAAGCATCGGGCTCGTTCTTGCTGAGAAGAAGTACGAGCGCGCCTGACGCAGGGTATCTCTGGCTGCCGCAAGGGTTTCTGCCGAGTGTTCGGACCCAAGGAGCCGTTGAGCCGACTCGGACGTTTCAAGAACCCTGAAGTAGGTCCACATAGCGTCCAGTGGCGTATCCGTCTTCAGCCTCACCAAGCTTGGGGTCTCGGAGCCATCCATGTGCGTGCTTCCAGATACCACGAAAAGATGCCGTTGCGGTCACGGCTCACGACTTGGTTTAGCGGCCCAACTACATCTAGGTCGCGAGGACCCAAAGATCGTAGAGAGCATGCGTCCAGACCGCCGGAGCTAGGCCACGGAATTGGTAGATAACTGTGAACACCAGGCCACAGATGGTCCGAAACGAGAAGGTTCGAAACTCAAACACTTCGCCCATCGACCCAAAATGATGCCAGGCACTGAAGGCAACCGCCGCCGCCAGGGCCCAGAACAAACGAAACGCAAACTTCTGCGCCGCGCGGGTGATGTTGAAGAGAAACAAGAGCAAGGTCACCCCACCGCCATAGAGTACGGCGCGAAACAGAACCTCCTCGTAGAAGCCCGCCCCAAGCGACATGACCGCGCCCGCGAAGCGCGTACCGAGGTCCAGCGCGTTGCTCGCCTCTTGAACCGAAGCCGAGAGCGCTGGCGCTACTTTGAGCAAGCCCTCGCCGCCCGCCGCTGGGGCGACCCAGTTCAAAAGTCGAGCCGCCAAAAGGCCCGCCACGAGCCGCATGCCGACCGCATAGAAGACCCCCTCGCTTCCCATCCACGCGAAGCGCTGCCAGCCCATGTGTTTGCCGCGCCCAGCTAGCATGAGCGGCGTCACGTAGACCGCGCCGAGCGCCAGGGTGAGGGCCGCGTAGGCCCAAAGCGAATGGTCGACCAACTTCTGCAGCTCGGCGGTGACCCAATCCGCGGCATTTCTATAAGGCAGAAAGACAACGCCCAAATGGTAGCCCACGAAGAGCGGCAAGGTGAGCGCGAGGTCCGTAAACGGACCCGAACGGTCGAGCGTCTCCTCGACGGGCGCGGTTTCAGCCATCGAGCGCAACTTAACCGGGCCCCAGCAGATGGGCCGACTTTTTGACCGGTGGCGCTCCCCAGCACTCACAAGGGACTACGCCCTCGAGCCAGCCGAGCCACGTCGGAGCCAGCTAAACCGCGGGGCTAAGATGGTAGACGACCCAGATCAGCATCGCCGCCCAAATGAGCACGATCGCGACGCCCGGTCCGTCACTCAACATGACTTGGGTCGGGCTCTCTTCCTTGGGCCGATTTTGAACCAAAAAAAGGAACCGGCCGAGCCCTGCCGCAACCAAGATCGCGCTGGGCCACAGCGTGTCGAACTGAAAAAACTCGCGCGTATTCGGGTCGAGCGTGTAAATCAAATAGAGCAGCACGGTGAGCGCACCCGAAACGAGCATGGCGCGATCGATGCCCTGGCGCGTGTAGCCCTCGAGCGCCGCGCGTTGCTTGCCCGCGCGCACCGCCGTCGTCAGTTCATGACGACGCTTGCCAAAGCCAAAATAGAGCGCGAGCGCAGCCGTGCAGCCGTAGAGGTAAGCCGAGATATGGGTTTGAGTCGCGAAACCGCCACCCATGACGCGCATCACAAAACCGGCCGAAATGCAGGCCACGTCTAGGTAGGCGACGTGTTTGAGACGAAAGGTGTAGGCGAGGTTCAGCGATAAGTAGGCGAGCGCGACAGCGCCGAACCAGGGGCTAAGCCAGGTCGCGGCGCTGAGCGACGTGCCAACGAGGAGCACCGCATAAACTTTGGCTACCGGTACCGGGACGCGGCCGGAAGCGATAGGCCGCGTGCGCTTAATAGGATGCTCACGGTCGGCCTGAACATCCGCCAGGTCGTTAATGGTGTAAATGGAACCGGCCAGGAGACAGAAGACCAAGAAGGCGAGCCCTGCTCGGATCAAGAGCTCTGCGTCAAATAGATTTCGGGCAAAGACGACGGGCGCGAGAACAAAGACGTTCTTCACCCACTGATGGGGGCGCACCGTCCGAATCAAGCCGCGGATCCGCATCCAGAGCGTGAAGCTCTGCGGCTCCACGGGCGGGATAGGCCAACTCGGGGCGACCGCGCTATCGGGAGCGTCGTCCAGGCTCGCGTCTCTGGTTGCCCCTTGGTCCACGCCGAGGTTCAGAGGACCTTTCTCTCTCTGGATCGTCATGAATTTGCTGGCGGCGAGCCTATGGGCTCTCGACAAGGGTGTCGAGCCATTTGTGACGCTGACGCATGGGCGAAGCTCAGCTACGAACAGACGCGCCGTGAGCGGACAAGAGAGGCTTTTTCCCGAGGAGCACCGCGCGGAGCGGAGCCAATATGACAAGATTGTCATGACGCTGCGCGCTCATGACTATCGCTACTATGTGCTCGACGACCCCGAGATCGGCGACCCTGAATACGACGCGCTCTATCGAAGCCTTCGTGACCTCGAACAGCGCCACCCCGATTGGGTCTCACCCGACTCGCCCACTCAACGCATCGGCGGCGCGCCCCGCGCAGGGCTAGTCACGGCGCGACATGTCGAGCGCATGATGTCGCTCGATAATACCTACGATCAAGCTGAGCTCGGTGAGTTTGTACGCCGCGTCCAAGGCGGCTTGCCGACCGGCTTTGAGTTTTCGTTCAGCGTCGAACCCAAGGTCGATGGTGTCAGCCTCGAGCTCCTCTATCGAAACGGCAAGTTGACCCAAGCCATTACGCGGGGCGACGGCGAAAACGGCGAGGATGTGACCGAAAGCGCACGCACTATCCGCGGCCTTCCACTCACTATCGCCTATCAAAATGCCCTGACCCTGCGCGCGGAGGTCGTCATCTACCGTCGCGATCTCGAAGCCATCAATGAACTCCGCGAGCAAGACGGCGAAGCCCCCTTCGCCAATTCTCGAAATGCCGCGGCAGGTTCGCTTCGCCTCTTGGATCCCAAACTAGTCTCGGGTCGGAGGCTCCGCGTGCTCGCCTGGCAGGTCTTGGAGCGCGATTTTGCCCCCGACCCCAAGCTGGCACTCGACAAGCTGCACGAGTTGGCGTTGCCGAGCCACGGCGACATCACTTTAGCCAAAAACCTCGACGAAATTTGGGCCGCAGTGCAGGCCATTGGCGAGCGCCGCGCTAGCTTGCCCTACGAACTCGACGGCGCTGTGATCAAGGTCAATAGCTTCGCCGCCCACGATTTGCTGGGCCAGACGGCGAAGTTTCCCCGCTGGGCCATCGCCTATAAGTATCAGGCCGAACGCGCCATCACGCGCATCAAGAATATCATCGTGCAAGTGGGGCGTACCGGAGCGCTTACCCCTGTAGCCGAGCTCGAACCGGTGCAGCTCGCCGGCACGACCGTTTCGCGCGCGTCGCTCCACAATCAAGACCAGATAGCTCGCCTCGACGTGCGCCTCGGCGATTGGGTTGGAGTTGAAAAAGCTGGCGAAATCATCCCCCAAATCGTCAGTGTCCAAACCGAAACGCGAGACCCAGCCGCGCTCAGCTTTCGCATGCCCGAGCTCTGCCCGAGCTGTGGGACGCCCGTCGTAAAGAGCGACGAAGCCGTGGCGCTATTTTGCCCGAATGCGAATTGTCCTGCCCAAGTCGCAGCTTCGATTCTCTACTATTCGCGGCGTTTTGCCATGGATATTGATCATCTCGGCGAACAGCTCGTCGAGAAGCTCGTAAGCCGAGGTATTCACTCCGTGGCCGACCTCTACTCCATTACCTTCGAAAAGCTGATGAGCGTCGAGCGTATGGGCAAGAAGAGCGCCGAAAATGTGCTGAGCTCGATTCAAGGTAGCAAGGCGCGCACGTTCGATCGACTTTTGACGGGCCTCGGTATTGAAATGGTAGGGCAAGTCGCCTCCAAGCAGCTCGCCAGTCAGCTCGGTTCACTCGACCATTTGCTCAGCCTCTCCCGGGAAGAACTCGAAGCAAGCCTCGCCCACCTCCCCGGGTTCGGCCCCAAGATGACCGCGTCCTTCCTCAACTACGTGTTCGATGCTGTGCATCGTCCCCTGCTTTCAGAGCTTCAAGCCCTAGCCGTCTCGGTACCCCTACCGAAGCGCGTCGAAGTGCAGGTATCGGGACCCCTTTCTGGGTTCACCTTTTGCGTCACCGGAGTCCTCAGTCGGCCTCGGGAAGAGATGCACGCGCTCATCGAGGCGGCTGGTGGCGCCATTCACTCTCAGGTCAAGAAGGGCACGACTTACTTAGTCGCCGGTGAGAAGGTCGGAAAAGCCAAGCTCGCGCAAGCCGAGAAGTTCCTAACCCAGGTCCTGACCGAACCGGAGCTCGAGGCCCTACTGCAAACGGGCCCCAGCCCCGGCTAGTTTCAGAGGCCCATGGTGCGAAGCCAAAAGACCTGGATAGCCTACGGGCTCATTTCGAGCGCGATCGTGCTGTGGGTCGGGCTCGGCGCGCTCCACTTTCGCCGCGAGGTCGAACGTTGCCCGCCCGACTGGGTGCAAGGGCCCGCGCGTTGTTGCTTGCCCGGCCAAAGCGAAACGGCCGCTCGCTGCCAAGGCGCGCCTAGCTCGTGTGTGCCTCCACTCAGCTCGGCCCCAGCGGGTTGCGTGGCGCGAGCCGAGCCCGTGGTCATCCAGGCCGGCACGCTAGTGCTCGAACCCACGGACTGGGACGCCCCAGCCAGTTCGAAGCGGCTCACCATCGCCATGGCTGCCTTTCAGCTCGACCCCTTCGAGGTGACCCACGAGCGCTACGCGAGCTGCGTTCGGGCCAAAGTTTGCTCTTCCCTAGCCAAAGACAAAGAAATCTCACGCCCCGTCACGCAGATTTCTCCTGCCGCGGCCTTAGCGTTTTGTGAGTTCGCAGGCGGACGCTTGCCGACCCACAGCGAGTGGCTGTTCGCGGCGAGCGACGGCGGACGGCTGCGCTACCCTTGGGGGCCCCATGGGCTCACCTGTCGGCGTGCCGCGTTTGGCCTAACGAACGGCCCCTGCGCTTCAAGCGCCACCGGTCCTGAGTTGGTGGGCTCGCGTCCCCTGGGGGCACGAAACGGCCTCTTCGACTTGGCGGGCAACGTGGCGGAATGGGTGAGCCTGGGGCCAAACGAGTTCACCGCGCTGGGCGGGTCGTTTCGTTCAACCCTACCCGCCGAGCTCAAGAGTTGGGGCAGGAGCGCAAACCAGGGCCCGCCGCGGAGCGAACCGGGTCAACCGGCCGACGACGTTGGCTTCCGCTGCGCCTACGACGCGAGCCACGTAAGGTCAGTTCCCAAAGCCCCAACCCGAACGTTGGGCAATAGAATCCTCGAACCCCGCTCCGTATCGCCCTCGCCGTCGCGCAAGACGTCCCACTAAGCTAGCCTGACTTTGCCATGGCTGTGACCTTGAGCGACCTCCGCGCCAACATCTTTCGGCTCGTCGATCAAGTGATCGAAACGGGCGTCCCGCTCGAGATCCTGAGAAACGATACCCGCCTCGTCATCTCCCTCGTGGAACCCTCGCGTAAGCTCGACAACCTGCCACTGCGCAACTTGTTCGCTTGTGATCCAGATGAACTGATTCAAACCGACGCGGGCCAAGGCCAAAGGTGAAAGGCGCGCTCCACCTCGATACTCATGTCGTGGCCTGGCTCTACGCCGGCCTCGTGCATCAATTGAGCGAATCGGCCCAGTCGCGCCTCGAAACGGCCAGCCTCATCGTCTCCCCCGCCGTCGGACTCGAGCTCACGCGTTGGTTCGAGCGCGGGCTCATTTTCTCGCCAGCAAGCGAAATCCTTGCTGATCTCGAGCGGCGGCTGGGGCTCGAGGTCAGTCGAGATCGCTTTGACCAAGTCGCGCGGTTAGCCGAGTCGTACGCGTGGTCCGAAGACATTTTCGATCGGCTGATTTGCGCCCAAGCCGCCCTCGCAGAATGCTCGCTGCTCACAAAAGATGCCCATCTGCATCGCCACTTCCCTCGCGCCGTTTGGTAGCCATGAACGTTAGCATTCTCACCATTGGCACCGAGCTGACTCGCGGTGACCTTCTCGACCAAAATTCGAAATGGCTCGCGACCGAGCTCGGCGATCTCGGCTATGAAGTCACCGAAATCCGCACGGTCGATGACGACGACGCGCGCATTCAAACAGCGCTCCAGGAGCTCGCAGAGCGTTCCGAGATTCTGCTCGTCACCGGTGGGCTCGGGCCCACCTCTGATGACCGAACGGCCTTTTGTGCCGCCCGAGTGGCGGGGGTCTCGCTGGTGCGCGACGAAGCAACGCTCGAGCACGTTCGCAGCATTTTTGAGCGGAATCACCGCGTCATGCATCCCATGAACGCGAAACAGGCTGATTTCCCTGCCGGCGCCGTCATCTTACCGAATGAGCTCGGTACGGCGGCCGGCTTCTGTTTGCGATTCCGAAAGGCCCTGGCCTTCTTCACCCCCGGCGTGCCGAGCGAGATGCGTCACATCTTTTCGACTGGCATTCGGTCGCTGTTGCCGCCACCTCCCGCGCCGCTCAGCTTACGACGCCTCACCGTCTACGGCGTGCCCGAGAGCGAAGTAGCTGGACACCTCGAGGACATCGAAGCTCACTTCGGCGTGGTGCTCGGCTATCGCGCCTCACCGAGTGAAATCGAGGTCAAGGTCATTTCCCATCAGGTTGTGGATGAGACCAACGGCAACGAAGCCCGCTTCACCCAGGCCTTTCAAGAAGTCGAGCGCAGGCTCAGTCACTACCTGCTCGCCCTAGGGCGAAAACCGCTAGCCGCTGCCGTTCTCGACGAGCTTGTCCTTCAAAAAAAGACGCTCTGCCTCGCAGAATCCTGCACCGGCGGCGGGATCGCGCGGCTCCTCACGAGCTTCGCCGGCTCGAGCGCAGCCTTTGTGGGGGGGATCATTGCTTACGACAATCGCGTGAAGGAAGAGCTGCTCGGTGTCTCACCCGAAAGCCTCTTCGCTCACGGCGCGGTCAGCCGCGTCGTGGCGCTCGAGATGGCCGTCGGCGCACGCACCCGTCTGCACGCCGACCTCGCCATCAGCGTGACCGGCATCGCCGGACCGGGCGGTGGCACAGAAGAGAAACCTGTGGGCCTCGTGCACATTGCCGTCAGCGCTGCCTCGGGCGCACTCGAGCGCACCTTCACCTTTCGGGGCGACCGCGAACAGGTTCGCCAAAGGACCACGGCTGCGGCCCTTTGCTTCCTGCTTGAGGTGCTGCGAGACAAAATCCAGCTCGATTAGGCCTGCGCCGCTCGACCCAGCGGCGGCGTTGACCTGGCCGAGGCGATCTTGCTGAAGCCAATCTTGTCGTTCACCGCGTCGATGCGGACCGTGCTCCCGCTCGGGTATTCACCACGAAGAACGGCCTCGGCGAGCGGATTTTCGATGGCGCGTTGAATAGCGCGCTTCAAGGGACGCGCTCCGAACTGCGGATCGAAGCCGACTGCCGCAATCGCGTCCTTCGCAGCGACGCTCGCCTCGAGCTTGAGCCCCCGCGCTTCGAGCCGCTTCTCGAGCCGTCGCAACTGCACATCCACGATGCCGCGAACTTGTTCGCGTCCGAGGCGCCGAAAGACGATGGTTTCGTCGAGGCGATTGATGAACTCAGGCCGCAAATGCTCGCGCAGAGCGTTCATCGCAACCTCGTCGAGGCGACGTTGCTTCTCCGCTTCAGGGATATCCCGCCGTTCTTCGACTTGAGCTAAATCTTGCGAACCCAGGTTGCTCGTCAAGATCACGACCGCGTTCTTGAAGTCGACCGTGCGTCCTTGTCCGTCGGTTAGGCGGCCGTCGTCGAGCAACTGCAAGAGCACGTTGAACACGTCGGGGTGGGCCTTCTCGATTTCATCGAACAAGACGACCGAGAACGGACGGCGGCGGACCGGCTCCGTCAATTGGCCACCTTCCTCGTAGCCGACGTAACCAGGAGGTGCGCCGATCAAGCGAGAAACAGCGTGTTTCTCCATGTATTCGCTCATATCGATGCGAATCATGGCGCGCTCATCGTCAAACAGGAATTGCGCCAAGGCGCGCGCCGTTTCCGTCTTGCCGACGCCGGTGGGGCCCAAGAACAAGAAAGACCCAATCGGGCGATTTTCGTCGCCAAGGCCGGCCCGACTGCGCCGCACTGCATCCGACACGGCCCGAAGTGCATCATCTTGACCGAGCACCCGCGTGCGCAGGCTCGCCTCCATGTCGAGGAGCTTCTCCATCTCGCTGCGCAGCATCTTAGACACAGGAATACCCGTCCATTTGCTGACGATAGCGGCGACGTCTTCGTCCGTTACTTCCTCCTTGAGGTAGGCGCCCTTCTCTTGACGGCGACTCAGCTCTTCGCGCGCCGCGACGAGCTCTCGCTCCTTCTCTGGAATGGCCCCGTACTGGAGTTCGGCCGCTCTACCGAGGTCTCCCCGACGCTGAGCCAGCTCTTGCTCCGTGCGAAGCTCCTCAATGTTCCGCTTCTTCTCTTGGATGACAGCGATGATCTCTTTCTCTTTCACCCAATGCGCCTTTTTCGCGTCGCGTTCTTCGCTGAGCTCCGCGATCTCGTGCTTGAGCGCTTCCAGCCGAGTTTGGCTGGCGGGTGTCGTTTCGCGCTTGAGCGCTTGCTCCTCGACCTGAAGCCGAACCAGCTCTCGTTCGACCTGGTCGATTTCGAAGGGCATCGAACCGAGCTCAATTTTGATTTTACTCGCCGCCTCATCAATCAGATCGATGGCCTTGTCGGGCAAGAAGCGCTCGGTGATGTAACGCGTCGAAAGTTCGACCGCAGCCACGAGCGCGGCATCTTGAATGCGAATGCCGTGATGGACTTCGTATCGTTCTTTCAGGCCGCGCAAGATGGCGATGGCGTCTTCGGGCGTGGGTTGATCAACCAAAACCGGTTGGAAACGCCGCTCCAAAGCCGCATCTTTCTCGATATATTTGCGATATTCGTCGAGCGTGGTGGCGCCAATGGCGCGCACCTCACCGCGCGCGAGCGCCGGCTTCAGCATGTTGGCTGCGTCCATCGCGCCTTCTGCGGCGCCAGCCCCCACCAAGGTATGAAGCTCGTCGATGAAGAGGATGATTTGCCCGCTGGCGGACTCAACCTCCTTCAGCACTGCCTTCAGGCGGTCCTCGAACTCACCACGAAATTTAGAACCCGCGACCATGCTAGCTAAGTCGAGCGCGAGCAGCCGCTTGTCCTTGAGCGACTCGGGCACATCCCCTTGGGCAATGCGGTGCGCAAGACCTTCGGCGATAGCCGTCTTGCCCACCCCAGGTTCGCCGATCAAAACGGGGTTATTCTTGGTGCGCCGCGACAGCACCTGCATCACGCGGCGAATCTCTTCGTCGCGACCGATGACAGGGTCGATCTTGCCCTGTCGAGCGAGCTGGGTCAGGTCGCGAGTGTACTTGTCGAGAGCCTGAAATTTGCCCTCTGGATCTTTGTCGACCACTCGCTGACTACCGCGAGCCTTGGCTAGGGCATCGAGCAGCTTTTGATGGGATAACTTGTGATCGGCGAAGAGGCGCGCGAGCTTCTCTTTGTCTTTGCTCGCCGCCAGCAGAAAATGCTCGGTAGAGAGATAGTCGTCTTTCAGCGTCTTGGCTTCGTCCTCTGCGGCCGCGAAGAAGGGCGCCATACGGCGGCCGAGACGTGGTTCGTCGCCACCTTTCACCTCGGGCAGCTTGCTGAGCTCGGCCTGCAAGGAGGTCCGAAGGCGATCGCCACTCGCGCCGGCTAACTCCACCAGCGGGCCACCAATGCCGTTCTCTTGCTCCAAGATCGCTAGCAATAAGTGCTCGGGCACAACCTCGGGGTGGCCGGCCCGCGCCGCTTCCGACAAAGCACTCTGAAGTGCTTCTTGGCTCTTAGTAGTGAGACGATCAAACTTCATTGGTTAAAAAACCCTTCCGGAGCCTCAACCTAAGGCTCCCTCTATCTCCCGCAAGGTCCCGGCCTCCGGCGCCAACCCCGAGCACTGGCGCACCCCGCTCTTTTCCAAAGCGAGTTTTCGCTGCTCGAAGGAATCCTATAAGTTAGGGCCATGTTCGCGTGCCCGCCTCGCTCATGCAACACCGGCCGGCGGACCATTTGCTGGCTCGTCATCTCGGTCCTTAGCTTCTCGACCCTCAGCGGTTGCTCACGTTCCGGTGCCCAGAAGTCTGCACCGCGGGCCGAAACGAGCCCCGGTTCGAAGGCGGACGGTGCAGAGCAGAAGATTCAAGTTGCGCCTTCAACGGCCAGAACTGGACCCAGCCTGGGTAGCAGCGCTCCTCTGTTCAGTGGAATGGCTCACAACGGCGATCGGGTCTCGTTGGAAGCGCTGCGAGGAAAAGTCGTGGTGCTCTACTTCTATCCTAAGGATGGGACGCCAGGCTGCACGACTGAAGCGCAAGAATTTCGCGATTCATTTCCGGCGTTTCAGGCTAAAAATGCCGTAATTGTAGGCGTTTCCCGGGACGATGCGTCGTCTCACCAAGAGTTCGCCACGGACGAGAACCTGCCGTTCATTCTCTTGCCCGATATCGACGGTGCACTCGCCCAAGCTTACGGCGTGGGTTCGACTTTCGGCTTCAGCCAGCGAATGACCTTCGTCATCGATCGCGAGGGAAAGATCGCCGAGATTTATCGCCAGGTCGACCCGAAAACGCACGCCAAAGAAGTTCTGCGCCTGATCGATACGCTTTGAGGCTCGAAAGGGCAGAAGCCACTGGAGTCTCTGCGCCGCGCACCGCTATCACTCAGCAGAGAAAAGAAGAGACCCCGACGAGGCCGTAAAGCTCGCCGGGGCCTGATATTGGCTACTATCTAGCCTTGCCGCTTACTCGCTCGGCGTAGGCACGACGCGCGGCCGATCGCGGAGTCGAATCCCAAAGTCATAATAGTAGGCTTGACCGCGGTATTCGACGGTGATGAACGAATAGCCGCTGGTGTTCACCGGTACCTCGAGGATTTGTCCGGCGCCAATGCCCGCAACCTTGCTGAGCTGCGTACCGCGCTCGCATGATGTGTACGATCCGAACACTACGAGTTCGTACTCGCCAGAATAGGGCTCTTCAAACACGAGCGGCAGCGCCACGTCGACGTCTTGACACGCCCCTACCGCAAAAGAGAAACCAGCTAGGACTGTGCCGCTCTCTTCGGACTCGCACCAGGCATTCGATGGGTTGCCGCTACCGCCAACGCCCCAATCGCTACCGCCAATGGCCCAATCGCCACCGATTCCGACAGGCTCCCCACCGTAGCCGAGTGCGCCACCCGTTGCGGGGAAAGGCAGATCCTCTGTTTCCGAGTACTCCGGGTACTCCGGATACCAGCCGCCTCCTCCGATACCGGACGCACCGCCCATATCAGCACCGCCGATACCCCACGAACCCCCGACGCTAGTTCCACCTCCAGTTGCCCAGGGCGGTTCGCCACAACTCTCCGGCGATAGCCTTAGCTGAGCGGCTCCCGCCAAGGTCGACTCATAGGCGTAGCCAGCACAGACATAGGTTTGCTGCGGCTGAACGAACTCGCAGCCATTTTGCCCTCCACCTATGGCGGGGAAGGCGCCTCCCGTTGAGCTGGCTCCGCCTGCCGCTGGATAGTCATCGGTGTAGCCGTCTGCATAATAGTCGTCTGCTTGGCCATCCACGTAACCGTGCGGACCACAGCCTATCGCCAACCCAGCCGCAGTGGCCATCCAGCCTAAGCCACGCATTCTTCGTCCTTTCGACGCGACCTCACCCGTGCGTTGTTCTAACAAAATCATTGCTCTTGCTCCTTCTCACTCCCGGTTGTGACGAAACGCCCCCCAAATCTCAGGGCTCGAGCGCAAGGCCGCTCCCCAAGATTTGAAGCTCGCCCGCTGCCCCAAAAGCACGATCTGTGCCTATTGATCACGCTTCCACCTCGCCCCCTGCCGCGCAGCGGCAATTCGAATTGAATCCATGGCAAGCTGGAGGTTCCTCTTCCTATTGAGCCACTTTCTCGGCCTTAGCGTGCGGCTAGCGGGCCACGACCAGGCCGCTACCCTTCGCGCTGCTCGCACAATTGGCACACAGGACTGACGTGCCGATCGTGGTTTGCGCCAGATTGTGCCAGTAGCATTCAGCCTGGTGCGCTGTTCGAAACTCGCGACTCACTCACTTGCTGGATGAGAGGTCAGCTTTTTCTGTGACGGAAAAGCAAACTTTTTGAAGGAAAGGCAACTCAGCTAGACAAAGCTAACGGACACCTAGCTAGCGGATCACCTAACAAAGTCGTGTGCGGCTCGCAGCATCCCTCTCGCAGCATCCTTGGAGTGCATCAACCGGGCCACCCTCCCCTCGGTGCCGATGCTGCACGGTGTTCTGGCTCAGCTCGTGAAGCTGGGCCCGAACCGAGTGGGGCGGTACCCGGCAAACTGCCCGACTGAGGGATGAGGAGAGAAACGCCTCAAATGTCGAGGTTTTGTACGTTGAGCGCGTTGTCTTCGATGAACTTACGGCGCGGCTCGACTTGGTCGCCCATGAGCACGCTGAAGATTTCTTCAGCGCGCACCGGATCTCTAACCTCGACTCGAAGCAAGGTGCGCCCGTCGGGGTTCATGGTCGTTTCCCAAAGTTGTTCGGCGTTCATTTCGCCTAGACCTTTGTAGCGACTGATCGACAGACCCTTGCGACCTCTCTCGTAGATATAACGATCGAGCGCCTCGGCATCAGCCACAGTTTGTGGTTGCGAGCGTTCACTTGCAACTTGATAGGGGCCCGGGCCGATCGAGGCGATATCTTCTTCGATCGAGAGCAGCTCGTTGTATTCGCCGGTAACAGTGATCTCGTGCGTAATGCGGCCCGGTTTAGAGGACGCGCCGGGCCGAAATTTGACGGCCAAATGCGGCCCATCCACTTCGTCTGTTTGAGTCGTAACCGATAGCGGCTGGAGGTCTGGATAACGCTCGATCAAGCTCGCTTCGAGCTTTTTTCGTGCTGTCTCGAGTGCACCCGGTTCGGCGAAGGTCTCGCTGCGAACGTGGGCATGGCGAATGGCACTCAACACCACGCGACTGTCGCAGCGCCGATCGATGCGACGCAGATGTTCTTCGACTGTGCGAAGGCGCGTCGCCAAGTGATAGAGCGGAATGCCGCTGATGCTGACGCCCGATTGACTCGTCAGCGTTAGGCCCTCGATGGCGCTCTCGATCAAGTAGCGATTCAGAGCGGCTTGATCTTTGATGTAGAGGGTCTTCTTGCCTTTGCGCACGCCGAACAGCGGTGGTTGGGCGATGAACAGATAGCCGCGCTCGATGAGCTCGGGCATCTGCCGATAGAAGAACGTCAAGAGCAGGGTGCGAATGTGGCTCCCGTCGACGTCGGCATCGGTCATGAGAATGACCTTGTGGTAGCGGAGCTTCGAGAGATCGAAATTGCCGTCGTCGGTGATGCCGCACCCGAGCGCCGAGATGAGCGTGACGACCGCTTCCGACGAGAGCATACGATCTAGACGGGCTCGCTCCACGTTCAGGATCTTGCCGCGCAGCGGCAAAATGGCCTGAAAGCGCCGATGGCGGCCCTGTTTGGCCGAACCACCAGCCGAATCACCCTCGACGATATAGAGCTCGCTTTGAGACGGATCTTTGCTTTGACAGTCGGCGAGCTTGCCCGACAGGCTGGTCATATCCATCACGCCCTTGCGCACCACCTCGCGCGCTTTGCGGGCTGCTTCGCGTGCTTTGGCCGCGATCGTCGCCTTCTCTAGAATTTTCTTCGCGGTTTGCGGGTGCTCTTCAAAGTAACGTGAAACGTGTTCGGTGACGGCCGTTTCTACGATGCCCTTCACCTCGCTCGAGACCAACTTGCTCTTGGTTTGCGAATCGAACGACGGATCGGGGTGTTTGACGTGAATCACGCAAATCACCCCTTCGCGGCAATCATCCCCAGCGAGACCTGATTTGAGGTCTTTGAAGAGGTTCGCCTCTTGCCCGTAGTTGTTCAGGGTGCGGGTGAGCGCTGCGCGTAAGCCCGTGAGATGGGTGCCACCATCTCTGTTGTGCACGTTATTCGTGTAACAAAAAATCTGTTCGACGTAGGCGCTGCACCACTGAATGGCGAGGTCAACCACGACGTCAGCTCGGTCGTCTCCACTCGGCACCGAAGTCGAGAATGCGATCACGTCGTCGTGAACGGCTTCTTTTTGCGTGGCCAGATGCGTGACGAATTCGCGGATACCGCCCTCGTAGAGGAAATCTTCGTGGCGCCCCTCTTCGCGTTCATCGGCGAGGTGAATGCGGAGCCCCGAGTTGAGAAAGGCGAGTTCGCGAAGCCGCGTCGCTAGGGTCTCGTAGTTGTACTCAGTTGAGCTGAAAATCTGGTGATCCGGCTTAAACGTGACGCCCGTACCGGTCTTGTCGGTAGGCGCACCGCGCCGTAGTGGCCCCTGGGGCACTCCGCGCTCGTAGCGTTGATGGTGCACAAAGCCTTCGCGTTTGATCTCGAGCTCGAGCCACTCGCTAACGGCGTTGACGGCGCTCACACCCACGCCATGGAGGCCGGCCGAGACCTTGTAACTCGAATGGTCGAACTTGCCGCCGGCATGAAGGACCGTCATCACGACCTCGGCCGCGCTCACGCCCTTTTCGTGCATGCCAACCGGAATGCCGCGCCCATCATCGGTGACGGTAACGGAGCCATCGCGATTGATGACGATGCGGACCTGTTTGCAATGGCCAGCCAAATGCTCGTCGACCGAGTTATCGATCACCTCCCACACGAGATGATGTAGAGCCGAGCCATCGTGCACATCGCCGATGTACATACCGGGCCGTTTGCGGACAGCTTCGAGGCCCTCGAGGACGGTGATGTTCTTGGAGCCGTATTCTTCTTCGGGAGGCTTAGTCACGCTCGGAGAAGCAGTTGGAGTGGGTTGATTCACAAATTCAGACTTTCCCGAGAGAAGAGGGAATTCTATAGCTAATTTAGCCCTGTGCGTAAAGCCGAGCCTCCTGCCGTCGGCGCTACGAAGCGCGCGAATTTGCGTGTGATTTTTGAGCGCTGCCTCAGCTCATGCTCGAGAATCTCGCTTAGCTTTTGCGTACGATCTTGCCCTGAACGACCAGGTATTCGGCGCGCTCTTTCGTGCTGTGTTCGGAGCGCTCCTCGAAGTTTCGCACTAGCTCCGGCCGCGTCGTCGTCACGAACACTTGGCTCTTCGTTGTAGCGAGAAACTGGAACACCGCTTCGGTGCGTTCTCGATCGAGCTCACTCGACACGTCGTCTAAAAGTAGGAGAGGTTCGGCCTGACTCACCTCTCGAATCAAACCCAGCTCTGCGAGCTTCAGACAAAGCGCGAGTAGGCGTTGTTGACCCTGGGAAGCGAAAGCTCTCGCGCTTCGGCCCGCCAACGAGAGCTCCAGATCATCGCGGCCCGGACCATACGTGGCCGCTTTGCGACGCGCATCGATAGCCCGCCTACGCTCGAGCTCCCGCACAAATTCGTCCACATCTTCGGAGCCGCCTGGGGAAAATTGAACGCCGACTTCCAGCGACGGTGCGCCCACCGCCCGAAAAGCCACCGAGAAATGGCGCGCCACAGCTTCGGCCGCGCGCTTCCTGGCTCGCGTTAAGATCGCGCCCTCTTGAGCCGCGATTTGCTCATACACGCTCAGTTCGGCGGCGCGCGCCCCCCGCGCCAAAAGCTCTTGCCGCGACTTGAGCGCCTCTTGGTAACGCAGACGCGCTTCGGCTCCCGAGGGATCGAGATAAACCAAACTGCGGTCGAGCAAACGACGACGCAGAGCGCTCGAACCCGAGCAGAGGCTCAAATCACCAGGGTGAAAAGCTATCACCGGCTTCTCCCGCGCATAGGCGATGCGATTCGAGATCGCTTTGCCATCTTTGCGGAACGAACGCCCCCGTGCGCTCAGCGCTGCCTCTTGCAGCGAGGGCACGCCCCCTTTCAGAAACTGGCCCTTGAGGCGTAGACCGACGTGACCCGCTTGAACGACCTCCGCCAGTTTTTCGGTGCGAAAGGAGCGCGTGGTGCAGAGCAGGTAGATGGCCTCGACCAAGCTCGTCTTGCCGTGCCCATTCTCGCCGCTGATGAGATTCAGATACGGAGCGAACTCAACGGGTCCGGTCTCGAGGTTCCGGAAACTTTCGACAGCGAGCCTTGCGAGGACAAGCTCTTCGATGGCGAACCTCAAATTCGCATCGGCATGACGACAGCCAAGTAATCTTGGCTATCTCGATTGCCTGCCGGCCGAACCACCGCCGGATCGAGCTCACCGGTGATCCCGAGAATCACTTCGTCGTCAACGATGGCGTTCAACACATCGAGCAAGTAACGCGCGTTCAGGCCGATGGTGAGCGGGGTGCCCGTGTATTCGACGGCCACTTCGTCGAACCCGGCGCCCGCTTCCGGGCTCTCGCTCTCGACGCGCAAGGTGCCGTCGGTGAGCGTCAGCTTGACCCCACCCGTGCGGTCGCTAGCCGCAAGCGACACAGCTTTGAGTGCATCGGCAAGCGGAGCCCGCGGAGCCCGCAGCGCCAAACTCGATTGAGCCGGGATGACCTGTTGATAGGGCGGGAACTGCGCCTCCACCAACTTGACGCTGAAACGATAACTACCCAATTCGAAGAACACGTTGGGTCCGCTTTGCAAGACCTTGACCTTCACGCCGTCCGCGTCGGCTTCGTTCATCGCTTCATCACAAAGACGACGAAGCTCTAAGATACCCTTGAGCGGGATCAGCATCGAAGCCTTACCCGAGAGTTCAGCAGCTCGGACTTCCATCTTCGACAGGCGATGACCGTCCGTCGTCACCATGCGCACGCGGTTGTCTTCGAGTTCGAAGAGGGCGCTCGAAAGATGCACTCGCGTCTCGTCTGACGAGATTGAAAAGTACGTGGTCTGAATGAGGCGGGACATCGCCTGCACCTCGATATCGACCGTGTTCGTGCCTTCAGGAACGGGCAACCGGGGAAACTCGTCACCCGGTAATCCAAAGAGCGTGTAACGACGAGCACCAGCCAACGACTTGAGGCTGAGACTCGAACCCTCTGTCACCTCGAGGCTCACTTGGCCTTCGGGCATCATGCGCACGCGATCGAAGAGGTCTTTCGCGCCGGCTGCAATCGACCCTGGCTTCTTGACCTCGACCGGGAGCGTGGCAGTGATTCCGACAACGAGGTCGGTGGCTAAGAGTTCGAGGATGCCGTCCCGAGCTCGCACGAGTACGTTCCCGAGAACGGGCATCGTGCTTTTCTTGTCGGCTACTCCTTGGCAACGGCCGAGGACCCGGAGCAAGTCTTTCTTGCTAACGATGACGTGCATTGGCGCTAGGAGTTTTCTAGCTAGGACGCAGCCAAATCACCAGACCTCGATACCGAAAGAGACGGTTTTCCCAAGCCTTTCTCCTGCTCTTGTTGCTCAGGTTGAGCTGAGTGCAGACTGGGCGATTCTTCTAATAAATGATCTTTAATATATTTTAATAGTAGTAGTCGTAGGGCCTGTGGAGGACGGGGATAACCTAGATATCTATTTGAAATAGCTTACTTTAATGGGTGCTCGCGCCGGGGATAAGTCGCGGACCAGATCGGGGATAGTCGCTGTGGAGAGTTTAACTCCCCAAGCGTCCCCAAACTCATCCCCAGATCTATCCTAGGGGTTTTCCCCAGGTTGTTAGGTGCCTCCCCAGGGCTCGATGCAGGGTCCGGCTGGGCTCCCGAGGGCTCTAAACGAGCTCACAAAAAGCTCTCATTGGGGCGCGCTGAGCCAGGCCCAGTCGCGTGGCTCGAGTGTGCCGCTACGAGCTACCGTCTTCAACTCCAGGTTGGAGCCGTGCAGGGTGCGAAATTTGGAGAGAACGATTTCGCTCAGCTCGACGCCATTCAGGCCCGTCGATGCGTCGGGTAAGGCCGGGACTGAGAGAACGACCCCATCTACTGGAACTCGAAGAGGTCCATCGAGCGTGCCTCGAGCCTCGCCTTGCAGTTGATGGAGCGCGCGCAGCGTGGCCTGGACCTCGTGCAACACACCGAGGCGATCGGGAGCGACCAGGAGCACAGCGTCGGGTTTGAAGGTGGCGAGAGAGTGCGCGTTCGAGTGCTCGTGGCTGAGCGGCGAGAAGACCCCGCCGGCCGTCTCGAGAACGATCAGGTTGGGCTGGTGTTCGCGTTCGAGCTGCTCGAGCCAGAGGCCGATTTCGGAGAGGCTCACGTGTTGCCCTAAGCGGGCTGCGCACAGGTGCGGTGAGAGCGGCTCGGCAAAGCCATAGCGAGGGGGAATGGCCAGGAGCCCAGGACGGCCGAGCGTCTCCCAATCGGTCTCGCCGGGGGGCGTCTCGCCCAGGCCACTTTCGACGGGCTTGAGCCCCAGGACCCGCGCCCCAGCCGCGCTCAGAAGCTCCACGAGCCGCGCGGCCAGATAGGTCTTTCCGATGCCCGTTCCCGTACCGAGCACCAAGATACGGCGCGGCCGGGGTCCTGGAGGCGTGGGCGCAGCGGTTGCCGTCATGAGCGAGGAAACGGGCTCGCGGAGGGCGAAACGAGGCGCGAGTTCCCGTAACGCCGACCTCAGGCGCGCTAACTCCTCGGGGGCGTGACGGGCGCTGATAATGAGGCGGATCCGGCTCGTGCCGGGGGGAACGGTGGGCGGACGAATGGCCTGGGCGCGGACACCGCGGAGCTCGAGTTCGACCGTTAACGCTTGGGCAACCGCGCCGTCTCCGAGCAAGAGCCCGACGATGGGTCCGTGCGAGCCGGGCACCATCGACCAACCCTCGGCGATAAGCTCAAGGCGTAGGTCGTGGGAGGCTTTTTGGACTCGCGCTCGTTCGGTTTCGGAGCGCCGAGCGAGCTCGAGTTGGCTCTGGAGAAGAGCCGTGCCGTGGGGACTTGGGGCCGTCGAGAATACGAACGCGCGCGCCTTGTTCCACAGCCATTGGCGGAGGGTCGTGCTGCCGACAAGCGCGGCCCCGGCCGTCCCAATGGCCTTGCCAAACCCGACCATGAGCACGTCAGGGGTTACTCCTGAGGCCGCTGCGAGCCCGCGTCCTTCTGGGCCAAACAGGCCGAAAGCGTGGGCCTCATCCAAGTACAGGTTCCAGCCGTGGGCGTCGCAAAGCTGCCGGGCGCGGACCAAGTCGGGACTATCCCCGTCCATGCTGTAGTAGGATTCGAGGACCAGCCAAACCGCGCCGCGAGGCGGGTTGGACCGGGCCCAGTTCGCGGCCTCTTCGAGCTCGAGGTGCGGGAAGACGTGAACCTGGGCCCGGCTGAGACGGATGCCGTCGATGAGCGAGGCGTGGTTCAGGGCGTCCGAGAGCACCAAATCGTCCGGGCTTAGGAGAGCGCTCAGGGCGCCTACGTTGGCCGAGTAGCCGCTCGAGAAGAGCAGAGCGCCCTCCCGTTGCAGCCATTCGCTTAGATAGCGCTCGGTCGTCAGGTGAGCGGGGTGGGAGCCGAAAACGGCCCGCGCCGCCCCGGAACCCAGCGATGTTTCACGTGAAACACCGCCCCGCGCCAGACCCAGCGTGTCGTTGGCGCTGAAGTCGACGAGCCCGGTGACCGCGCCGGAAGCGTCGGGATCCCGGTACAAGTTGCGCTCCCGAAGCTCGTTCAGTAGCTGGGGAAGGTCGTGCAGATGCGGCATGGGACGGGAGCCTAGCAAAGCGGAGCCCTGGCCGGGATTGGAGATCTGTTCGAGGCCTCAGCTCGACCCGGCGGAGCCGAACTGGAAGGGCGGAGGGCGATGAGGAGCCCGGGCCCTAGAAGGCCGCGGCGTGAGCCTAGCCAGGGGGAACTCGGGCTGGAACCGGGGCCATCGAGCTCGAATGCGACGGCGCGCTGGGCCGAAGTACATTGCACGAGGCTCGGCAGCTTGTTGCGAGCGACGCGCCGGAGGACAGCGGGCTACGGGGTGCAGAAGCACATAGCGACGAGGCCCAGTCCCAGGAGCGGAAGGACTGCCTCGGGGTGGAGGCGCCAGCGGGCGCCGAGTGGAGCTCTGAGGACAGAGGGAGCCGATTTGGCTGCAATTGCTGCGAAATGAAGGGGATGGGCGCCGCACAGAGAAGGGATTGAGCGAGGCGGCGTGGCTCTGCCGCGCGCCTCGATTGGCATTCTCACGCTTGGGTGCTGTGGCGATTCGTGGCGCTTGGCTCGCCGGGGAAGGTTTGCGCGCCTCGGTTGGCTCATTGAGAGGCGTCGGGAGGTCTGTGAAGCGTGGTCTCTCGGGGTGGGTCTGCGATTTGGAAGGCGATAGCGTCGAGGGCAACGCGTGCGAGGCTCGTGCTTTGCGAGTAGCTCACGGAGTAACGAGGCGGCGCGGCTGGGTGGGCTCGGGGACGGTTCGCGCCTCGATTGGCTCATTAAGAGGCGTGGGGGGCTTATGGGCCGGGTCTCTCGGGGGTAGGTCTGGGATTTTAAGGGCGAAACCGTCGAGGGCAGCGCGTGCGAGGCTCGTGCTTCGCGATCGGCTTGGGGGAGTGACGAGCCGGCGCGGTTGGGCGGGGACCAACGGGGTAGAGGCGTGGCGGGCCCTGTGGGCGCGGTCTCCCGGGGGAAGGTTTGCGCGGTGCGAGTTGCCCTGGGTGTGACGGCGCGGCTCGCTGGGTGTGGGACCGACGGGCCCAACGAGTGGTCTCGCTGAGCGTGGCCGAACCGGGCAAACGGGTCTCAGTTGGCGGAGTCGGTCGATAGGGCCGGGCTCGAGTCGAGTCGGTTTGGATAGCGGAAAGTCGGGCACCATGGTGCCTGAACGACCGGTCACTGTTTCACGTGAAACATCGGAAGAGACTGGGAAATTTGGAGAGGGTGCGGAGCTGGACCCCCAAGTCCTCCTGGGTCCAGGTGGTCCCCCCTCCCCTGCAGATCGTGGCCTCGGGTCGGCTTCGTCGAACGTGCGCCCCGCCCCCTCCCGAATCGTCCACACTCGCGGCTCAACCGCGCCGCGTGTGCGCTTCCCGTCAGCGGCAAAGGTAGCGAGCTGCTCTCGTCCGCACGACCCGCTGAGTTCGTTGGGGAGTCGGGGCCAGCGCGGGCTTGTTCTCGGCTTCCCTCGCCTCCTCAGCGGGCCGCTGCGAGAGAGTTCAGGAGTTGGAGAGTCTCGTCTTCATAGCGAGCCTCTTGGGGGCGGCCGGCCAGGCGATAGACAGCGGCAGCCAGGCTGTGCATCGAAGGCTGATTGAGGCCCACCCAGATCGCGTTCTCGGCCGCCTGAATCTTGGCCAGCGCAGATAATTTCTTGGGAAAATCGAGGATGAGCGTGAGGTAGCGTTCGTGCACGACCGGGTTGGTCTCGCCGAGGGCTAACAGGTGGGTGAGCGCGTCGAGCTCGCGCTCGGGGTGCTTCTCTTCATTCTCGGTTTGGGCCAAGCCGACCCAAGCCTCGGAGGACTCCGGATCGAGCTGAAGGGCGCGTTCCAGCGCGGCGCGGACCACGGCGGGCTGCTTCTGCGCGCGCCCGAGGCGGACCTGGGCGAGCTGGAGTTCGATGCCGTCGGGACCGAGTCTCGAGGTCAGGGCCAGCACATCGAGGGCTTGGCCGAGTTCTCCCTTCGCCTCGAGGAAACGAGCCCAGAGCAAAGCGGATTCCGGCTCGGGGTGGCTGAGAAATAGCCTTTCGAGGGCTTTTTCGGCCAACTGGAAGCATTTTGGATCGTCCCGCTCGAGGAGCGAACGCACCTCGGGCAGGGTGAGAACAGGCGAATCGGCCGTGTCTTTGCAGGGAGCGTTCGAGCCCGGCGCGGGTTTGTTAGTGGTTAGTGAGCTAAGAAATTGCCCATCGAAACGGCGCAAACGTTGGCCGAGCCAGGCCGAAAAGCGAGTGTCGACGGCGCTCAAATCGGGGCCGAGCTTCTGTTCGAGTACTTCACGCAGAGGCCGTTTTTCGCCGAGTTCGCTGAGTATGGCGAGGGTGCGTGGGCTATCTTCTTGGTTCAGGAAGGTCGCGAGCTGGCCCGCCGTTTCGTAAGCCAAACCGACCTGACGCACACTCTCGACGCGCGTGAAGGCGCGGTTCATGGTGCCGAGCTTGGGGATGCGATCGCCACGCAGAGCTTGGTACAGGTCGCGATCCATGCCGCGCACCCAGCCTCGGCCGAGGCGGTCCGTTTCCCATTCGGCGAGCCCTTCGGTCAACCAGCGCGGCACACGATTTTTGGAGAGGCCGAGGTGGAAGACGTGGGCCATCTCGTGCCAGAGCGTCATGCCCACGTTAGCGGCGCCGGCCTTCGGGCTGACGGAAGCTATCTTGCGGCCAAAGCACACGCCCTCGAGGCCCACTTCGGGCAGGCCGCTGGTGCGTACGGAGAAGTCTTGCCGGTCTTGGTAGAGCTCGAGCGAAATGCGGCCGACGGGCTCAAAACCATAATATTTGCGATAGGTTGCGAAGGCGGCCTCGACCCAGCGCGGCACGTAGCGCTCGAGCAGGGCCCGCTCGGACTTAGGGAAGCGGAAGCGAAAGTGTCCAGCCTCGAATTCGTCGTAATCGCGCGGCAGCACCTTCTCATAAAGTTCTAACGAATTGAAAACTCGCCGATTGTAAGGGTCGAGTTCGAAGGCCCTTTGGAGCTCGAGCAGGCCGGCCGCGTCGCTCCCGCTCCGGCTCAAATTCAAGCCGAGTTCGGCACGCAAATGCGGGTCGTCGCGGTCTCGCTGGACGCCGCGTCGCAAGAGCTCGGTGACGTCAGAGAAGCGATGTTCGAAGTCGCCGAGCTCAGCCACGAGCCCATAGGCCAGGGCGTATCCCGGTGATAGTTGCTCGATTTGAGCGAAGCTGCGTTCGAGTTCGTCGGGCTGTTCGGCCAAAAACTGGCGCCCCGCGCGCAAGCTGAGCAGCACCAAGTCGCGCGGATTTTGACTGAGCCCGAGCGAGAGCACGCGGTCGGCTTCCGCAAAATCGAGGTCACGGAGGGCGACGCCGGCTAAAATAGCGAGCGCGCCGGGGTGGGTTGGGTCGAGGCTGAGCGCCCGATTACCGAGCTCGAGCGCACCCATGAAATCGAACAGCTCGTGGAGTTTGAGCTCGCCGAGCGCGACGAGTACGTCGGGATCGTGGGGCGCGAGTTCGAGCGCATCCTCGAGAGTGCCGAGAGCCTCGGGCCCATCGTGGCGTTCGGCGAAGAGTCTGGCGCGGCTAACGAGAAGCTCCGGGCGGGGCTCCGGCTCACTCAGCTCTTCGGCTTGTTCGAAGGCGTCGTTGGCCGTCTCGGGATCTCGTAAAAAGAACGCAGCTAAACCGGCCAGGTAAGCGCGTTTGGCGGGGTCTTCGGCGGGCGCGGTGGGTGGAGCGGTGGCCTCGGAAGGGGGCCGCGAAGTGCGCGGTAACTCTGCGTGCTGCAAAATGAGCTCGAAAAGAGTTGTGCCTTCGTCGCGCTGGCCGAGCTCACTCAAGATTTTGGCTCGAACGAGCAGGGCTTCGAGCGTGCTCTCGTCGAGGGCGGAGGAGTTTTCGGGAGGCGAGCTAGGGAGGGCATTTTGGGTAGCTCGGTCGAGCGTTTTTAGGGCTCGGTCGAGTTGGCCTTGGCGCAGGTGGATGCGCGCCTGGAGCGTACCCAGCCGTTTGCGCTCCGATGCGTTCGCTGGCGAAGCTATCGAGCCGGGGCTGCCCGAGGCGAGCGCTTCTTGAATGAGCGTGAGCCCTAGCGCGAGTTGGCCTTTCTTGAGGGCAATTTCAGCCAGTCCGCGTCCGGCCTGGAGCGGTTCGGCGGCCCGCTGTTGCTCGAAAAGGAGCGCGGCTGAAGCGTATTGCGAGCGAAGGACGAGCGCCCAAGCTTCGACGAGCGCGGAGTGGGCGCGCGCGGCTGAAGCCGCTGGGTTTGCACTCGATGGCGCCTCGTGAGGCGAGGTTTTTGTTGGCGAAGCGCAGCTCAGCAAAGCCGAGCCCATGAGCACGAAGCTCCCGAAAACGCGCCTTCGGAGCATCAGTCGAGCTCGCTGGTTTTCGGATCGAAATACTCCACCTGCACGCCGCGCGGAGTGCGCAAAAGCGCGCGCCCTTCGCTCCTTTCGAGCACGTACTCGGGCCCGACGGGTACCTTGCCGAAACCCCCGGGCGCATCGACGATGAACTTGGGCAGCGCGATACCCGAGAGTCGGCCCTGCAAAGCGTCCATGATGTCGATGCCCTTCTTCAGCGGAGTGCGCAAATGACCGGTGCCGCGCACCGGATCGGTCTGCAAAAGGTAGTAAGGGCGCGCTCGTTCACGAACCAAACCGCGGAAGAGCTCGCTCAAGATTTCAGGCGAGTCGTTGACCCCGCGCAGCAAGACGGTTTGGTTCATGACAGGAAAACCAGCGTCTGCGAGCCTCTGGAGGCCAGCGCGAGCTTCGGGTGAAAGCTCTCGGGGGTGGTTGAAGTGCGTCATTACCCAGAGCGGATGGTAGGGCCGAAGCGCCTCAAGCAGCTCACTAGTGAGGCGCATGGGTAAGACCACCGGCACTCGCGTCGCGAGCCGAATGGTCTCTACGCTCGGAATTTCGCGGAGCGCGCGCAAAATGCTCGCAAAACGCGAGGTTTTCATGGTGAAAGGGTCGCCCCCACTCACAATTACATCACGCACCTGAGGGTTAGCCCGCAAATAAGCGAAGGCTGCGGCGAGCTTTTCGAGCGAGCGCGGGCCGCCCCCTGCCCCCACCATGCGACTCCGCGTGCAAAAGCGACAATAAACGGCGCAGCGATCGGAGACGAGTAAGAGAGCTCGGTCGGGGTAGCGCTGGACCAAGTTCTCGGCCACTTCGTGGGCCTCTTCGCCGAGCGGGTCGCGCAAATCGCCGAGCGTAGGCGCGCCTTCTTCGGCAGCCGGTACGACCTGTCGCCGTAGGGGACAGGCCGGATCTTGGCCGGAAAAAAGCGAGAGGTAATAAGGCGTAATCGCGATGGGAAAGCCGTGGGCTTCGGCTCGAGCGGCCGCAGCATATTCGCCAGGGCTAAGGCTCAGCGCCCGATGCAGGTCGTCAGCCGTACGCAGGCTATTTTGAAGCTGCCAAACCCAAGATTCGGGCCCACGCGCTGGCTTCGTTTCGAGCTCGGAGTGGAGCTCGCCATCTTCGTCGTGCTCCAACGAAGATACGGAAGTCAGGGGAAGCGAGACACGCTCGTTCATAGCTGGGTGCCAGGAGCGGGGGCTTTTTGGGGCGCCCGTGAGAGTTCCTCGAGCGCGGCCGTGTTGATGGTGGCCGGGTATTTTTTCTCGAGTTCGGCCAAGAGCTCCTTCTCGCGCTCATGAAAAAGCTGACGACGAAGCTCGATGCGGATCGAGCGATCGGCCTCTTCTCGGCTGCGGTGGCGGGCGGGGCTCGTCCCGCCGTGCCGCACAAGGAAGAACTTACCGTCAGCTTCGGCGACCGCGCTAGCGACGTCGCCCAACTTGGCCAAGCCAAAAACAGCCTTGCGAACGCTCTCGGGTACGGCAGGATTTTCGCCGCGCGCTTCACCCGGAGCGGAGACGAAGCCCAAATCACCGCTCAATTCGAGCGCGTCGGTCTCCGCGAGGCCGCGCCTGTCGAGGCTGACTTCACGCGCCAACTTACCCCACACTTCCCCGCTCGCGCCTGCCGCGCGCTTCAGGGCTTTTTCGGCATTCTCGCGGCCGGCGAGCACGATCACGAGGGGCCGACGGCGCTCCGGTTCGTCGTATTGGCTCGCGTGAGCGTCGTAAAAAGCTCGCACTTCGGCGTCGCTGAAGGACTCGAGTGGAGGCAAGGAACGCCGCAATTCCTCGAGGCGTTCGTCGCGCAAGGCCAGGAAGAGGCGCGCCTCGAACTCGGGGGACTTGTCGAGTCCGCGCCGCTCGGCTTCTTGCGCCAAGAGCTCGGCGTTGATGAGCTCGTCGAGCAATTCGGCTTTGCGCTCCTTGGTTTGGTAGCGGAGCCGCTCGAACTCATCCATGCGCGCTAAGGTTCGCGCGTAGTCGCCCAGGGTGATGGCTTTTTTGCCCACTTTGGCCAAGATTTCCCGATCTTCGGCGGCAGTGAGGCCGGTGATCGGATCTTGAGGTTCGACCGGTGCTGGCTTGAAAGCATCGCAGCCGCCCAGTACGGCGAGTGCGACGAGGCCGCCGAGGGCCGTAGAAAAACGGCTAAATCCAACGGAACCACGGCCCACGACGGAGCGGCCTAGCGACGCAGCGCGACCCGGCGACGCTGCTCCACGCAGCGAAGAAGCACGGCGCGGCTCAGCAAGATTCTGCGGCCGAGACTCGGGGCTAGGCGCTTGCCGGACCCGGAGGGAAAATCGGGCCAAATGTTCGAGGCTGAGGGCGCCAGGCATGCGTTCCATTTCCATACACGAGCGATTCAAGGAGCGCGAGGAGTCTGCGCCGAGCCAGGGCAGCCCAAGCTCTCGAAGGAGTCTACAAAATGCGAAAAGGGAGCCCCGAAGAGCCCCCTTTCTAACAGAGTGCGGCACCCAACGAGTGCAGCATCCGACCCAACAGGGCGCAGCCTAAAAAAGGCCTATTCGAGGCAAACCGTACCGCTGCCTGCACCACCCTCGCCCGACGGTTCTTCAGTTGAACAGGGGGGTGAGGTGGCTGGGAACGGAGGAGTGAACGAGGTTGCAGCCGCGTCTGACGTGCCGCGATATTCTGTTGCGGCGAGCGCCTTGCTTTGGAAGAGCTCGTCCATCAGGCGAGGGGTAGAAATGCCGGCGACGGGCGCTGGAACGTCAGAGACCTCATCAGGCAACGCATACACCACGAACGAATAGGTATCGTTGCGCGGTTCGGGAGCTGGCATTCCCTCGGCTGCGGGTAGATTGGGACAAGGCCCGAAGAAGCTGTAGTCATTGAAGGGACCCCATTGACGGGCTTCGGGGAGCTCTTCAGGACGATGGCCAGAACCTAGCATCGCGGGCAGCTCCAAGGTGTCAGCCGGAATGTCCCAAATCACGTAATGGAAGCCACGGTTATAGGCCATGGCGTTACTCGCATCCGTCGTATTGAGAACCCACAGATCTTTGAAGGCGATGGCGTAGCTCTTGGTGCCTTCGGGGCCTGCCGTCCAATGCACGGTGGGTGAGTTCGCGTCTGGCCCGGGAAAGGCTGCGCCGTTGCACGTGTGCGCGTACGGGATGGGCTCGCAATATCCGTATTCGTCGACAGTTACGGCGAAATCACCAGGCGTGATCTCGACAGAGGGAAAATCGGCGCATGCGGTCGGACCGTCGCCCCCGGCGCCCCCGCGGCCACCCAATCCGCCTTCCGGCGCGCCGCCACCGGCTGCTCGGCCACCCGTTGCGGCTCCACCCGTGGCTCCTCCGGCCGCCGCTCCGCCAATGGAGCTCTTGCCGCCTGCGGCTGCCCCACCCGTCGCGACTCCGCCCGTTCCGCCACCATCATCGCTGGAATCACAGGCTCCAGACATTACGCCAGCGGTTGCTAACAGTGCGCACGCGGCCAAGGAAATTCTCTTCATAATACCTTAATCCCTCCAAAATCATTCACGAGTGAATGCGGCTCAAGTGAGCCCGGCCGCGCGGCAAAGTCAATCAGAAGATTTATAGCGATCATCACGATCAGCTAAGTCTTCGAAATGAATCGCGGGTTAACGATTCGAGTCTCACATGGCGCTGGGCGGACCCAACGAGACTTCGAGCGGAAACGTTGGGCAGAGCGCGCTTTCTATTTGTGCCAGGACGGCCGAGGAGCCGGCCGTCGAGAGGGTCGCTTCAAACCTCTAAGGCCTGGCGTTGAGCAGCGGCCGGGCTGCATCGAAGAGGGCCTTGAACTCGGCGCGGTCTTCATCGTGCTGCGCTTGAGCTTCGAAGATGAGCGCCATCGAGTCCAGCTTGTCGGGATCGGCGTAAGGGCTTTGTTTCAAGACTTCTGCATAAGAAGCCACGGCTACGGCCCATGCGAAATCACCGCTGGTTTCAGCCAAGCCGTTGTGCACGCTGCTCGGGGTCAGAGAGGCGCTCACCTCGCGGGCTGGATCCGCCTCGGTCGCGCCGGGCGCCTTGTAGCGCACCTTTACCAGCACGAGATCTTCAGCCTGCACCTCGGGGCCAGCGGTGAAATCGGGGCCGTCTTCGAGCATCGGAGCGCCGTCTTCGCTCGGCAAGTCGCTCTTCTGGAACGCGAGCTCATAGAGGGCGGTTACGCGATGCCCAGAACCAATTTCTCCCGCGTCGACGACATCGTTGCGAAAATCTTCATCTGCGATGGAGCGGTCTTCGTAACCGAGGAGCCGATAGGCATAAACGTACGCCGGGTTGAACTCGACCTGAAGCTTCACGTCTTTGGCGATGTGCTGGAGCGATTGCAACATCCGCTCGGCGACGTAGTTCTCTGCGTCGGCTTTGTTGCCGATGTAGCCGTAAATGCCGTTACCGGAGCGCGAAATATGCTCCATCATGTCGTCGTTGGTGTTGCCGAAACCGAAGCCGAGCACGGTCAATGTGATGCCGCTCTTGCGCTTTTCAATCACCAATTCTTCGAGCTCCTGGGTGCCGCTCAGACCGATGTTGAAATCTCCATCCGTCAAAATCACGATGTGATTGATGCCCCCTTCGATGAAGGCGGATTCGGCCTCGGCATACGCGGCCGCGATGCCCCCTGCACCGTTGGTTCCGCCCCCGGACTGAAGCGTATCGATGGCGGCCATGATCTTGGCTGTCTCGCTTACGGGTGTGGCCGGAAGCGGGGTGGCGAAGTTGCCCGCGTAGGTGACGAGCGCGACCGAGTCGGTGGCATCGAGCACCCCCAGGGTGCCACGGATGACGTCTTGCGCGAGCGGCAAGGAGGCGCTCATGCTGCCCGATACATCGGCCAAAAATACGATGTTGGCAGGCTTTTTCTCGCTCGGGGGCACGACCTTGCCTTGGATCCCGACGCGCAAGATGGTGGTGTCGCGGCTCACCAGATTGGGAGCGGCCTCGAGGTGAATAGCGAAGGGCTCTGCAGCGTCTGCGGCTGGCGCTGGATAGTCGTACTCGAAGAAGTTCACGAACTCTTCGAGCCGCACTTGGCTCGTGGGCGGCAATTGGCCAGCCTTGGTATAGGTGCGGTAGAGATCGTAGCTCGCGGTGTCGACATCAGCTGCGAAAGTAGAGAGCGGATCGTGAGCGACGCTGACGAACGGGTTGGTGGGATAGAGGATGGGTCCAGTTGAAGCGCCCGCTTCGGGGCTCGGTTCGGCTTCGGGAGTGCTAGCCGAGCCACCGCTGCCGGAGGCCGACGGCAAAGGCACGCTCGAGTAGCCGTCGTCTCCGTCATCTCCCTGTCCCTGATTCGAGCCATCCGGATCTTCCCCACCCGGTTCGAGCACGGCCCCATCGCGCTCGTCGGTCGTCGCCTTGCCGCCCATTGCACTGCAGCCGAGCAGCCAGCAGCCCACCGTTACACATCCCCAAGCTCTACGTTGTGCCATCATGATGAACCTCTGGCTGCGCTAAAGCAGGGAGTGTGCCAACGTCGAAGGCAGCACAATTGATGGTAATCTGGCGCAGATGAGTGAGTGTGCCACGATCAGCGCAGTTCCAGCCCCCGGGAATGGCACACGCGTGGCACACCGGTTGCGGTGGTCGTAGCCCCTATGGGCTCGCGGGCCGCTCTGCTCGCGCTTGACGCGAGTAAAGGACAATGCAAATGCGAAGCATTAACGAGAGCGGGCAAGTTGTCCGAGTTTTGCTTATGAAACATGCGCGTTGGTTTTCGTTGGGGTCTCTTTGGCTTGTCGGTGCTGTGTTTGGCGTAGGCTGCCGGTCCGGCCTTGAGGGCGGCGAGGGTGGCGACGCGAGCGGTGGCCACATGAACGGTTCGGGCGGGCAAGCTGGCGGCAGCGCCGGCACAGGTCCCGGGGGTGAAGGGGGCGACGCGAGCGGTGGCCCAGGCAAATCAATCTACTACCTGACGTCGACCGTTTTCGGGGCTGACGGAGATCGTCAGGTTTATGTGGGCCTCGACGATAGTTTGGACGACTTCAAGTTCTCGACGGGATCAGCTCGCGAGTTCGCGGGCGTGGCGAGCCTCGAGGCTATCGATCGGACGCTCTACGTGGCTAGTGGTGAAGAGCCCACCATCACTCGCTATCAAATCACGGACGAGTTCGAGTGGATTGAAGAAAGTTCGGTCAGCTTTTCTAACTATCCGTTGAGCGATAACGCGAACTTCTTCTACCAATATCGCGCGGATGACCACACCTGGTACCTGCCCTTCGACGGCAATCGGCGCATCTTGTGGGATCCTCTAGAGCTCAAGCTCTTAGGCACCCGTGACGATTCTAGCGTACCGCTCGAGCAAGAGGGCCTTATGCTCGAAGCTGGCGGCAACCGTACGGGCGTGCGCTACGAAGGTTCAGTTCTTCAGCCCTATTTTTACCACGACGACGACTGGCTGAACTTCGCGCCCGCTTCCCCGATCGCTGTCTACGATCCGAACACGCACGCTGAAACGGCTGTGCTCGAGGCGCCGTGCCCGGGGCTGGCCGTGCCGTCTGTCGACGAAGAGGGGAACGTTTACTTCAGCTCTTGGGACCACACTCCCTATTTCGCGCTGTTCGACGCTGGACCTCCGCCGTGCGTGGTGAAGGTCAGTCGCGAGCGCGAGATCGACGTCGACTTCACGACCGATCTGACGGAGCTGACGGGCGGCCGCTATGCGATGAACTTCCGCTACGTGCGGGACGGTTGGGGCTTTGCAGACGTCTTGCATCACGAAGAGCTCGAAGGCGACTTCACGGGTGAACCCGACATCGATGTGCTGGACCAGATCTTCGAGTTCACCCACTTCCACCTGTGGCGAATCGACCTAAAGAACGGCCGAGCCGAACGCTATGAGGATGCCGAGACAGGAAGTTTTGGCTGGAGCACGGCTCGCATCGACGGTCGTTCCTTGTTGTTCGTTCCCCAAGACGGCGGCGCGAAAACCAAGATCTACGAACTCGATGTCGACGGTGGGGCCAAGCAGCTCTTCGAAGTGGAAGGCGACGCTAGTCTGGGCAAGGTCCGTTAACGCGGGTGCCTCGGGCTCTTAGCGCGCGAGCTCCGACGAAACGGGCTCAGAGCGGCCCTTTTCGCGCCAAGCGAGCGGTTTCTTTCGCATAATAAATGCAAGTCATTCGCGTTGACAGAGGGGCCCGCCTCAAGCAGCCTGCGAAACCCGGCGTGGGGCCGGTTCGTCTTGAACCCTGCCGCTCCCCGCGTCGGGGCGCCTTTAGCTTCTGACGTAAAATGCTCACCCACATCGATCGAGCTATCGCCGCGCGAGGCGCCTCGAGTCCTCCGCGCGGAGGGCGGCCGGTTCGAGTTCGTCGCACGCTCGGAGTCGTGGTGAGCCTTGTGGGCAGTTTGTTAGCGTTGCCGCCGCGCGCCGCGGCTCAAGCTGAGCCCAATGAGCCGCGCTCTCTTGACGATGCGGGTGGCACTGATGCGAGCGGGGCCGAAGCGGGCGACACGAGCGAAGAGAAGAAAGGGGGCGAGGAGAAGCAAGCCGGCGAGGCAACCACGTCGCCGTCGAGCACCCTGACCGCGCCAGTCCTTGTTGAGGAGCTTCAGGTCCCCTACCCCAGCGACGCTTTAGCCCAAGGCATCGAGGGTGAGGTTGTGTTGGAACTCACGCTCTCGGCCGAAGGCCGGGTCATCAGTAGCGAAACGCTCACGACGCCGCACCCGAGCCTTTCCGCGGCGCTGGCTGAGGCGTTGGCTGAGGTGAAGTTCGAGCCGGCGCGACGCCGTGGAGAGGCCGTAGGCGCCAAGATTCGCTTTGCCTACGAGTTTCATGCGCCGTCGCGCTCCAGTGTGGAAGAAGCCGGCGCAGCAGCGCCGGCGGCACTAACGGCTCCATCGGAAGGGCTGGCTCCCTTGCAAGAGGTGGTTTCGCCTGCACCTCCGACGGCGTCGGCTCCCACAGTGGACGTTCAAGTTCAAGTTCAAGGGCAGAGCATGGGCAAGGCTCTCGAAAAGTCGGCGCAGGCCGTGCAAGTGATTGAGCTCGAAGAGGCACGGGCCCGCTCGGCGGATCTGGGCGACATCCTTGCACGTTCGGGGGGAGTGACGGTGCGTCGCCTCGGCGGGCTCGGTTCGAACGCGAGTTTGAACATGGCGGGTCTCGGTGGGGAGCAGCTCCGCGTGTTTGTAGATGGCTTGCCCATCGACGTTTCAGGCTTCAGCTTCGGAATCGCGAACGTGCCTGTGAATTGGGTCGATCGCGTTGAGATCTATCAAGGCGTGGTGCCGATTCGTTTTGGGGCCGACGCACTCGGTGGTGCGATTCAGCTCGTGACCGACCAAGATCTACGGAAAAATCGCGTTGGCGTCTCGTATCAGGTGGGTTCATTCGAGACGCAACGTGCCACTTTGGGCGCACAAGTTTATCGACCGAAGAGCGGGCTCGTGGGACGCGTCGCCGGTTACGTCGACACCACCGAGAACAACTACCCAGTTCATGTAGAGCTCACAGACTCGGCGGGGCAACTCACGCCGGGCGTCGTGAATCGCTTTCACGATGGCTACACCGCCGGCGGCGCTCAATTGAGCGTTGGCGTCGTAGACAAGCCCTACGCTAAGCGCCTCATTGGCACGGCCTTTATTGGCTCGTTCGATCGCGACATCCAGAGCAACCCATCCATGAGCGTGCCCTACGGTGAGGTCACCTTCGGCAAAATGACGGCGGGCGGGAACGTGCGTTACGTCCACTCGCTGTCGAAAGATCTCAAGCTCAACGCGAGCCTGGCCTACGCCTACACCGGCACGCGCTTCGTGGACGTAGCCAGTTGTCGCTATGATTGGCGGGGCGCCTGCTTCGTCGATCTTGCGCCCATTCGCGGAGAAATTCGCCAAGTACCGATGAACGTGACGGTGAACGACCACACCGTACTCGGCCGGGCCGAGCTCGCTTATAGCGTTGCCGAACATCACGAGTTGCGCTTCGCGCTCGCTCCGAACTTGGCCTTGCGAAATGGAGACGACGCCGAGCGCAGCGGGCAGCAATACGACGCGCTCAATCGGACTCAGGTCCTCGACAGTCTCGTGCTGGGCAGCGAGTGGCAGGCTGAACTCTTTCAGGACCGTCTCGAAAATATCGCGTTCGTGAAGGGCTATGGGCAGCACATGCAGAGCGAACAACTCTTGGCGACGGGCGAGCTGGATGAGCCGTCGCGTGAGACGCTGCGTTTTGGCGCGGGCGACAGCTTACGCTTCAACTTTACCCAGGAGCTGTGGGGCAAGGTCTCGTTTGAGCGGGCCACGCGTCTGCCGAGTGCGACGGAGGTGTTCGGAGACGGCGGGCTCACCACCAGGAATCTCGAGCTCATTCCGGAAGAGAGCGACAACGTGAACTTGAGCGTCGAGCTCGACGCGCCGCGTACACCGCTCGGAGCGTTCTCGGCCAAATTGTTTGGCTTTGGTCGCTTCACGTCCAACCAGATCATCCTCTTGAACCTCGGTACGTACTTGCAATACGAGAACGTGCTGAGCGCGAGGACCCTCGGTGCTGAAGCCAAATTAGGCTGGGAGAGCCCCGGACGCTTCATTTCGCTCGGGGGGAACTCCGTTTACCAAGACGTGCGCAACACTTCGGCAGAAGGGCCCATGGCCCAGTTCGAGGGCGATCGCTTGCCCAATAGGCCGTACATGCAGGCAAGCTTCACGGCTGCGGCGCGCCTGTTTGATCTGTTCGTCAAAAAAGATGAGCTGAGTCTGCGCTTCGAGTCGTTCTACGTTCACGAGTTCTTTCGCGCTTGGGAGAGCGCGGGCAACGAGAGCCAAAAGTTAGTCGTACCCAGCCAACTTACGCACAGCCTTGCGCTCACGCATCGCCTGAACGGCGACAAGTACGATTTCACAACCAGCGCTGAAGTCTTGAACCTCACCGACGAGCGAGTGTTCGACTTCTATGGAGCCGAGAGGCCGGGCCGCACCTTCTTTCTGAAGGTGCAGCTACAGCGCTCAAACTAGAGGCTTTTACGCCTGAAGGCGTAGGCCTTGATGTATCAGCAGCACGAACAGGAGTTCATTATGAAAAGCAAACACAGCCACTACCTCACCTTGGCCAGCTTGGTCAGCCTTAGCGCCGGCTTGTCTCTTTCGGCCTGTAAGGGCGAAGACGCCGTAGAAGATGGGATGGGCGGCGATGCGAGCGGCGGCATGGGGGGCAAGAGTTCGGGAGGCGGAGGTCGTTCGAGCGGAGGAAGCAGTACCAATGCTGGCGGAGCCTCTTTGGCAGGCGGGGGTCAAGGTGGAGACCCAACCAGCTCGGGCGGTTTAGGTGGGGAGCCAACCAGCTCGGGCGGTGCACCGACTGAGCCGGCCGTTTATGGCGTCGTAACGCAGGTCTTTGGTACCGACGCGGGAGATACCTTTAGTTATCTCGTCCCGACGGATGGGTCGGGCGGCGAGCTAGATCTCGACGAAGGAACGGAGATCTTAGGGCGTGCCCTGGGCGTTGGCATCCCGGGCTCGGGCAGCATCTATGTGGGCGTAGATTCAGGACCCACGGTGACTCGCTACGATCTGAACTCGGAAGGTCAGTTTGAAGCGGGTCCGTCGGTGAGCTTCTTTCCTGCAGGTGTGACCGGGATCGGCGAGTACGCTGGGCAGTTCCACTTTGTGAGCGAAGAGAAGGCCTACTTCTTCGACGGCTCCACGGCGCAGCTCATCGTTTGGAACCCGAAAGAGATGACCTACGAGAAGAAGGTCTCGCTCGCGAGCTTGGTGCACCCAGATGAGCTCTTAACCTTTGGCGCGGTGCCCATCGTCAGCGGCGATAAGGTGATGATGTTTCCGGGCTGGCGCTCGAGCGACAATCTAGTGGTGCCGAGCCGCGCAGCGGTGGTCACTGTGGATACGACGGACGATTCGGTTGAGATCGACGTTCTGGAAGATCGTTGCGGCTACACTCGCGACGGCGTTTTGGCTGACGATGGCTTTGTTTACTTGGCCACCGAGGCGTACGGCGCTGCCGTTTACGAGCTCAACGACGCTAACGCTGACGCGCCTTGTCTGCTCCGCTTCGACGTCGAGAGCGGTGAGTTCGACGAATCGTTCCAGGTCGATATTCCGAGCCTGTTCGACGGAGACAGCGGCGGTTCGCTGCTCGTCGACGGCCAGGGCCGGCCCTATTTGTTGCGGCTAGATGCATCGCTTTACGCCGGGCCTCCGGCGGGGAGGCCCATGGCCAGCAGTAAATCGTGGCTCCTCGCGCGTTTGAACCCGGGTGACGACCCCACGGTCGAGATGGTCGAGGGAACTCCCGCGCTGCCCGGCAGCATCCTCGTTCAATACTTTGATGGCGGCGCCATCGCGCCCATCTTCGCGGGGCAAACGTCAACCGAGCTCTTTCAGTTCAGCGACGGTCTCGGTGATTCACTCGCTAGCGTCGACGGCTTGGCGTTCTCGGTGGTGAAAGTGCGCTGAAAAGGGGTCTCGCTCTAGAGGCGAATCCTAGCCGCAGAAGGCTGCACCCATTGTCTTAGAATGTGAGTAAAATATGAATGACCAAGAGCAGCCCCAGGCCCCAGATTCTGAGGGTAAAAGTGCCCCTTCCTCGCCTGAAACACCTGTGGAAGTGCTGAGCGGATCGCTGCCACCCTCAAAAGTGGGCGAACAGCTACCGAGCCGCTTCGGGCCACGCCTAGCCAAATGGACGCGGCGCATTCACCTCTACCTGGGCATGTTCATGATGCCCTGGGTGCTGCTCTTTGGGATCACGGCGCTCTCCTTCAATCATCCCTCGATTTGGCGGAACTTGAGCGGCCGTTTGGTGCCGCCGCCCGAATTTCGAAAATTGAGCGGCTTCGAGCCGTGGAACCCGAACGTAATCGCGACTGAGCTCGTGACGCGCCTCAAAGAGAAAGGCACTGCACTTGAAGTCGAGCCAGAGAGCGCGACCTTTCGTGGCTGGGCGTTCTTTGCGCGACCTGGAGAGGCCGGGACTCACGTTGTTATTGTGGGTCTCGATCGAGGCGTTGGGTTTTTGTCGACCAGGCCAACGCTCGAAGAGAGCCAAAAGCCGAGCTTTTTTGGCGAAAGTATCACCCTGCCTCGCTACAATACGGCTGAATTGGCGCAAGAGCTCGAGCCTCTTCATCAGAAGCTAGGCATCGTAGAGAAAGCAGCCCTTCGCCCTCATCCCGAAGTTCACCCGGAGTTGCGCTTCGTCGCGCGGGACGACAAGGGGCGACGCTGGAACGTTGTTTATGACTTGAGCAGCGGCACGCTCGACGGAAGACCGAGTGAAGAGGGCCGTCACGCGCCCACCATCGAGTTGCTCGAATCGCTCCATACCCAACACCATTTCCCACCCACTTTCGGTCCAACGACGCTGTGGGCCATCTTCTCCGATCTGACTGCGCTCACCATCGTCCTCTGGGCGGCGACGGGCCTCGCCATGGCGCTTCAACTTCGCAAGCTGAGGCGCATCATCATCGCGACGCTCGTGGTGGGTCTCATTGCGGCCGGCAGCATCATGAAATGGACAGCGTCCGATCTTAGCTTTGGCCCTGAGCGAGCGGGGGCCAAGAAATGACCATCTTGCATATGAGTCGCATTCTTGATAACAAAGTCGCCTTAGGTTCGAGGGTTCGGACCAGAAGGACTTAGTTTTTCATGGAGAATTCACCTGACTCGACGCTCGCGCGGGGCTTCGTGTTCTCCCGCGCGGACCGAACCTTCGTCGCGGCACCGGAACCCGAAGACTACATCGAGGGCACGCAGTCCGAGTCTCGGCGGCTCTTGGAAGAGGTGGCGCGGCGCTTTGCGGTGGGTTCGGAGCGGATGCGACTTTTTGGTGCGATCCCCTTTCATGCTGACGAGCCTGTGCGGCTCTTTTGCACCGAGCGTTGGTGCGAGATGGCGTCGTGGCCCTTCGCGGAAACGGAGGAAGAACTAACGAGTAGTCCCGCATCGTCTGAGAACTCCGAGCGCGACGCGTTCGAGGCCACGGTGCGGCGCGCTCTGGATGAGCTTCAAGGGCGAGGGTTGCGCAAGGTAGTCTTGGCACGTTCGCGCGATGTAACTCGGAACGGTGCGTCTTTGCCGTTGCTCCTGGCGCGACTGCGCAAGCTCAACCCGAGTGGGACGGTTGTCTCCTTGGGTTTGCCGAGCTCGGAGCCGTTACAGAATAGTGAAAGCCGAGAACGCGCTTCAGTCGTGGCTGAGGAGCTGCGCACTCTGATTGGTGTGACGCCAGAGCTCTTGGTTTCGCGTTTTGGAGCAGAGGTGCGTTCGGCGCCGCTGGCGGGCACGACGCCGCGAGCCAAAAATAGAGCTGAAGACGTCGAACGTGCCGCGGCCTTGCGTACTTCGGCCAAAGATCGCGCCGAGCACGGGGTTGTCGTAGAGAGCATCGCGCAGTGCCTCGAGCCCTATGTGGTCGATTTGCGAGCTAGTTCCGAGCCCGAGCTGCTCGCAACCGAGAAACTCTGGCACCTTCGTTCCGAGATCACGGGTCGGCTTGCGGACGCCCGCACCAACGCCCTCGCACTGGCCTTGGCACTTCATCCAACGCCCGCGGTAGCGGGCGAACCCCGCTCGCTGGCCCTCGAATTCTTACGACAACATGAGGGCCTCGAGCGCGGCTTCTACGCGGGCGCCATCGGCTATATGGATCGAAACGGCGACGGGGAGTGGATGGTCTCCATTCGTTGCGCCGAGCTCGGGCCGGAGAGTGCGCGAGTCTTTGCGGGGGCGGGTATCGTGGACGCTTCGATCGCCGAACTCGAGTTCGCCGAGACCGAGGCGAAAATGACCACGATGCTGCGTGCGCTCGGGGGCCGGGGGTGAGTTTCGCGGAGGGCGTCGCTGTGGTGACGGGGGCAGCTTCGGGAATTGGCCGCGCCGTAGTGCTTGAACTCTTGCGCAAGGGCGCCGACGTGGCCGCTCTCGATCGAGACCCTGCCGGCCTAAAACGGCTGGAAGTGCAGGCGCGCGAGCTCACTCCAGGCGCGAAACTCTACCTGGGCGAGCTCGATGTGACCGAAGCGGCCTCCGTGACCCAGACCGTTCAGCGGCTCGAGGCCGAACGAGGCCCCGTCCAGTGGGTCGTGAGCGCGGCGGGGGTGCTTCGGCCGGGTCCACTGCTTGACGCAGCCGCGTCGGAGGCGCTCACGCTACAATATGATGTACATGTGAGAGGTTTGTGGAACCTCATGCAGGCCGTCGGCCCGCGACTGGTTATGCGGAAGCAAGGCAGTGTGGTTGCCATCTCGTCGAACGCGGGGTCGACGCCGCGCCTGGGCATGGGCGCCTACGCCGCGAGCAAGGCGGCCACGACCATGCTCATGAAGTGCTTCGCGCTCGAGCTTGCGCCTCACGTGCGCTGCAATGTTGTTGCGCCCGGCTCGACCAACACCAGCATGCTACGGAGCTTCACTGGCGAGGAGGGCTATCAGCGGCTCATTGAAGGCGACGCCGCTCGTTTTAAGCTCGGCATTCCGCTGGGCCGCGTCGCCGAGCCGGAAGATGTGGCCCAAGCCGTGCTGTTTCTGCTCTCGAGCGAGGCGCGCCACATTACGGGTCACGAGCTCACCGTCGACGGCGGCGCGACGCCTTAAAGGCCTCCTCGATGCTGGATCCCTCGATGCTGTGTCCTGCGGCATCGCCAGCCATTTGGCGCGTTTCAACTAGCCATTTGGCGGAGTGACCAAAAGCGCGCGGGCGTTGGCTCTTCGGCTAGATCGACGAAGCTGACCTCGAGGCCGAGGGCGCGATAGCGCTCGACCAAAGTCATGATGCGGAGCGAATCGAGGCCCCAGTCGAGCAGATTGGAGTTGGGCTCGAGGTCATTCGGATCGAGTTCGAGTAGGGCGGCGAGCTCTTGGGCAAAATCGGAGTAGTTCGTCGACAGACCGGGAGCCGAGCGTGGCTCGGTTAGATTGGCCTTGGGTTCGCGGAGCGTGGCCTCGAGTTCACCCGAGCCGACGACGCGGCCGGTGCAGCTCGCGACCTGGAAAATGGCTTGTTCGTGGTGGGCACGCGAGAAATCAGCGAGGGCATCGGCCACGAAGAAGGTCTCGATGTCGCGCATGAAAGCGTCTGCGGTCGAGAGCAAACAACCGATGTGCGCGTACACGCCCGTTACCACGAGTTGATCGCGACCGAGACGCGACAGGAGCCCGGCCAGATCGGTACGCTGGAACGCGCTATAGCGAAACTTCGTGAGCACATGGTCCTTCGGGCCGGGCGCGAGCTCGGCGGCGATGCCCGAACGGGAGGGGCTTTGAGTAATGCCCGGGCCCCAAACGGCGTTCAAGAGGCCGCGTTCTTCGGTTGGCTGCTCGGGCGGCTGCGCTGTGTAAATCACGGGCAAGCCTCGCACTCGGGCGAGCTCGACTAGACGCTTCAAGTTCGAGAGCATGGGCGCGATTGGACTCGCTGTGCGATCGTAGAAGTCGAGGAAATACTCCTGTACGTCGTGCACGAGCAGCGCCGCGCGCGTTGGGTCAAAGTCCCAAGCAGCGCGGCTTTTCGGTAGCGAATCGAGCAGCGGGAGCTCGTAAGACAAAATGCGAGGGATGGTCATAGAGGACTCACTGAGGGCGCAGGGTAAGAGCCGTTTTGTCGATTTTACCGACGCTGGTCTTGGGCAGTTCGGCCAAAAAAACGATGCGATCGGGGATCTTGAAGGTGGCTAGGCCCTGCTCGCGTAAGAACGCGACGACCTCGGGCTGGCGCAGCTTGGCCTCGCTATCGATGCGCAGAAAGGCGACGACTCGTTCGCCCACTAACTTGTCGGGCACGCCCACGACGGCCGCTTCGCGAATCAAGTCGTGTCGTAAGAGTTGCTCTTCGACCTCGGCGGGTGCGACTTTCTCTCCCGCCCGATTGATCTGTTCTTTGGCGCGCCCGGTCACGACTAAATGGCCGCTTGGGACTTGCCGCACGATATCGCCGGTGCGGTAAAAACCATCCGCCGTAAAAGCCCGGGCATTATGGGCTTCAGCGCGATAGTAGCCGCGCACCGTATAGGGACCGCGAGTTTGCAGGTGCCCTGCGGTGCCAGGCGAGACCTCCACGTCTTGCTCATCGACGATGCGCAGCTCGTCATAAGGCGACATGGGGCGGCCCTGAGTCGTTGTGAGGAGTTCGAGAGAGTCGCCGAGGCGCGTATAGTTGACGAGGCCCTCCGCCATGCCAAACACTTGCTGCAGCGTGCAGCCGAGGACTTCGATGAGCCTTCGGGCGAGGTCGTCCTCGAGGCGCGCGCCGCCGACCTGCAACACGCGGAGGTGGGGGAAACGCTCAGCGCGGGCCTGGGTCGCCTCGAGCCAAGCTCTGGCCAAGGAAGGCACGGCAGCGGTTATGGTGACGTGCTCATCTCTCAGTAGGGGAAAAACAGCATCGGGGTTCGGCGAAGGCGCGAGCACCACGGTGCCCAGAACAGCCAAAATACCCAAGAGACCCGGCGAACTGAGGGGGAAATTATGGGCTACGGGTAGGGCCGCCAGGTAGATGCTCTCGGGCCCCAGCTCGCAGACTTCGGCGCTCCGCCGCACGCTGTAGAGGTAGTCGTCGTGAGTGCGAGGGATGAGCTTGGGTGTGCCGGTGCTCCCTCCCGAGAGTTGGAGCAAAGCAATTTGCCCGGCTGGGACCTCGGGCAGATCTTCGGCGGCGAGTGGTTCGGCCGTTACCTCAGCCTCGCACACGAAGGCGTCTGCCGTTTTTTCGCCAGCGAGCACCACTAAGCGCGGCCCTTTGAGCCAGGGCGCGAGCTCGCGGGCCAAGGGGGCGACGTCGAAGCCACCTAGGCGTCGCGCGGCAATGTAAGCCGAGGCCTCAGTGTGCTCGCAAAAATAGCGAAGGTCGGCCGCTCGATGCCCCGGTAGCGCCAAAATGGGAACGCAGCCGAGTCGCTGCAGTGCGAAGAAGTTCTCCACCCACGCAAGGCCATTCGGGAGCTGCAGAACGGCCCGATCGAGAGGCCGGAGCCCGAGGGCCCGGTAACCCGCAGCCTTTCGCTCGACGCGTTCGAGGAGCTCGCGATAGCTCACGCGCCGCCCGTCCGAGACGATGGCGATATGCTCGGGGCGGAGCCGCCGCCCCTCTTCGAGCAGCCAAAATATAGACTTCCCGACGTAGACGCCGAGCTCTCGATAGCGCTCGATTTCTGCTTGCGGACGGGCGACGACGCCGTCCAGAAGCTCAGCCGCGGGAGAAGTCACGACGCTGGCCCTGCCCTACGACTGAGAGAACGCGCCCGCGAGGCGCATCTCGATGAGGCTCGAGCGCACGGCGTTCACGGTAAAGTCGATCTGGGTTTGGGTGTGCACACCCGAGATGAAGTTCACGTCGCGCCGCAGCAAGACGCCACGCCGAGCCATATGGCCCTGCAAAGTGCGCATGAGAGGAATGTGAAGTTCTAGCTTGGGAGAGAAAGCGAAAAGCGGGATCGGATCGTAACCCAAGACGCGCAGCGGCGCGCCGACCTCTTCTGCGACGCGCCCCACGCCTTCGCGCAAGTTTCGCCCCAGCGTGGCGATGTGCTCGTAGTACGAGGTGGTACGATAGACCTCGAGAGCCGCCACGCAGGCTGCGAGGGACAGCGTTTCGCCGCCGAAGGTAGTCGAGACTTGGAGGCGCTCCATCTGCTCGAGCAGAGCCTTCGAACCTAAAATAGCTGAGAGCGGCAGACCCGCGGCTAGGGCCTTTGAAACGCACACCAGATCGGCTTGCACGCCATAGAGCTCTTGAGCTCCACCGGCCCCGAGACGGTAGCCGGTGACAATTTCGTCGAAAACGAGCAGAGCGCCGTGCTTCCGGGTGAGCGCGCAGAGTTCGTTCAAAAACTGGGCTGTGACGCGGCGATTGTAGGGCAAAGAGAGCACGATGGCCGCGAGCTCGGAACCTTGGGCCTCGAGGGTTGCGAGCGCCTGGGCCTCTTCCGGTTCGGTAAAAAGAGGCAGCCGCTGGCTGAGTTCGGCAACGGCCTTGGGTACACCCGGCGTGTCGTACATGAAGTGGTCGTGCCATCCGTTGTAACCAACGGTTAGGATCTTCTCGCGACCGGTGATGGCGCGGGCGAGTCGCACCGCCGCTGAGGTGGCATCAGCCCCGGTCTTGAAGAACCGCACCATCTCCGCGCCGGGAACGCTCGCTATCACAGCCTCAGCAGCCTCTTGCTCGAGCGGCGTGGGCAAACTGTGGAGCCAACCCGCTTCGACGGCTCGAAGCACGGCGCTCTCCACCGCGGGGTGCCGATGACCGAGCGAGCTTGCGCCAAGGCCACAGATGAAGTCGATGTACTGGTTACCGTCCACGTCTTCGACGAGCGCGCCTTTTCCTTGGGCGAGAAAGCCGGGGAAGCTGCCGGGACAAAACTGTTCCGGTCGCTTCATCATCGAGGAGGTCGTGCCCGGCATGCGCTTCTCGGCGGCTTCGAGCCAATGAGCGGACGCGACGAGCGGCCAAGGTTCGGGATGCGGCCGCGGCAGGTCGGACTCGGTGTTCGAGGACATGAGCTGTAAAAAACACAATTGAAAAGCAATATCAACTATTGAATTTGGGCACGGAGCGGGCCATGCAGGACCCCGAGAGATGCCTTCCGCCCTGACTCAAGCCGAATGGGGCATTTGGCTCGGCCAGCAGCGGGCGGCTGAGGCCTCCGTCTATAATGCCTGTGAATGCCTAGTGTTACGGGGGGCGTTCGAGGAGGGGGCGTTTCAACTTGCGCTCGAAAGGGTACTCCGCGCGGCCCCTTGGCTCTCGGCCCGGTTCTTGGAGCGCGCTGGCGGGCCCGAGCGGGTCCTGCCGGCTTCGGATGAGTTCAGCGTCGCTCTCGCCCGCCGGGACGCAAGTCAGCAGCCTGATCCGAAGGCGGCCCTGGTCGAGTACGCCCAAGCCGAGGTGCGCCGGAGCTTTTTGCCCGACGAGCCGCTCTTTCGGCACAGCCTCGTGCGCCTAGGCCCGGGTGAGGTGGCGTGGGTTCACGTCGCTCACCATTTGCTCCTGGATGGTTTTGGCTTCTACCTGGTGCAAAAGCGCGTCGCTGAAGCGTACCGAGCGCTGGAGCAAGGGGAGAGTCCGACGGTCACGTTTGCGCCGCTCGAGCCGGTGCTGGTCGCCGATCAACTCTATCAAACGTCTCCTGAGCGCGAGCGAGACGCAGAGTATTGGAAGGGTGCACTCGGACGCGCCGCCGGGATAACCTGGGGGCCCCTCGAGCGGACTCCCCTCGCTCACGCTTCGCGCAGGCTCGTGAAGGTCAGCTTGCCGGAGGACCTCGGGCCGCTCACGCCCCTCGACTGGCTCGGCGCGCGCCTGAGCGAGTGGCTGCTGAGAGAGACGGGCGAAACGCGTTTTCAACTGGGCTTGCCCGTGATGCTGAGGCTGGGCGCTAAGGCCCTGAATGTGCCTTGCATGGCCATGAACATCGTGCCGGTGCTGTTCGAGACGCGAGGTTTGCCGAGGAGTCCGACGACCTCCACTTGGAGGGTTTGGGCTGAGCGCATGGCCGAGGCTCGTCGCGCGAGCAAGCCGTATGAGCGCTTTCGCTATGAGCACATGCGCTCTCTCGCGGGAGCGCCGGATGCGAAGTTGTTTGGGCCGGTACTCAACTTCATGCCCTTCGAGCCGGGCCTTCGTTTTGGTTCGCTCGAGGTCAGCCGGTTGCCCATCTCGGCTGGGCCCGTGGAAGACCTCGCCTTCGCCTTGAGCCCATCGTCGAACGGATTCGAACTCTGCATCGACGCTCATCCGGGAATCTTTTCAGACGCTCAGGTGGAGGCGTTGGCTGCGATGTGGGCTGAGCCTTGGCCGGCTGACTCGGCAGCTCGGCCCTCAAGCGGCGCGCCTCTGTCTGAGCCCCTTTCTCCGCTCGAAGTTCTGCTCGATTGGGCCAAAAAGACGCCGCACGCGTGCGCTATCGAGGAAGACGGCCGTCGCCTGAGTTATGCCGAGCTCAGCCGGGCCATCGTGGGCGCAGCGCGCTGGCTCGAGTGCGTGGGAGTCGAAGCGGACGAGCTCGTCGCGTTGGACTTGCCGCGGGGAGCTTTGGCTCTCGTTATCGTGCTCGGTATCTTGGCGCGAGGCGCGGCGTACGTTGCGCTGGATCGATCGCATCCGGAGCGCCGCTATCAACAAATCTTAGAGCAGGCGGCTCCGAAGCTGGTTATCACAGAGCTGGGAGCGGACGAGGGGCGCTTCGGGCGCTTTGCAAGTCGCGTCCTGCCCCCAGAAAGTATTGGACATTGGCTCGAGCTCGAAGCCAAAGCAGGCTCGGAGGCGGCCGTCGAGTTCGCTGCGCCCGAAGCGCTGGCCTACGTGGTCTTCACGTCGGGCTCGACCGGTGAGCCGAAGGGCGTAGCCGTGGCGCAGCGCGCGTTGGCTCATTTTACGAGAGCAGCCCAAAAGGCCTATGAAATTCGCGCAAGCGATCGCCTGCTGGCTTTTGCGCCGCTCAGTTTCGATGCGAGCGTCGAGGAGCTATTTGTGAGTCTCGCGAGCGGCGCAACGCTTGTGGTGCGCCCGCTGGCGATGTTGGACTCGCTCTCGAACTTTTCGCGCTTAGCCGAGGAGCTCTCGCTGACCATCCTCGACTTGCCGACGGCATTCTTCCATGAATGGACTATGGCGCTCGAGCAGGGGCAGGCCAAGGTTCCGAGCCTGCTGCGCAAGGTGCTAATTGGGGGCGAGGCCGCCCTTCTGAGCCGCGTTAGAAGTTTCAAGAAGCTGGCGCCCGGGGTAGCTCTCCTCAACACCTATGGGCCGAGCGAGGCTACGGTGGTGGCTACGTTCGCCGAACTAGGCGGAGACGAGCCCAAGGTCCCGATTGGGCGACCTCTAGATGGAGTATTGGCGCACATTTTGGCTGCAGATGGCTCGATTTGTACGGGGGCGGCGGAGGGTCAGCTCGCGCTCAGCGGCCCCACCCTCGCCTCTGGCTATCTCGGTGCGCCCAACCTTACCGCGAAGAAGTTCGTTCAGTTTGCGGGAGTGGGGCGTCTCTACCTAACGGGCGATCGCGTATCGCGCGACGCGAACGGCGAACTCTTCTTCGAGGGACGCGTCGATGATGAGTTCAAGCTGAGTGGGTATCGCGTGGTGCCAGCCGAGATCGAGGCCGCACTCTCGGCCCATCCGGGAATCGTCGATGCCGCGGTTCTTGGTGTGACTTCGCCGGGCGGTCTAAGAGTCATCGTGGCCCACGTTCAGGGCGTGGCCTCGCTCTTGGAATTGCGAGCCTTCCTTCGCGAGCGACTCCCCGAAGCGCTCGTACCGAGTCGCATCGAGTTTCATGAGGCGCTACCCAAATCGAGCCAAGGAAAGCTAGATCGAGGGCGTCTTCGGGCTTTGAGTGAACGAGAGCACGAGGCTCGACCAGCCCCCCAAGGGGGCGCTCTCGCTCGGGTGCTCGAGGTTTGGCAAGAGGTGCTCGGTCGAAGCGATTTCGACTTCGATGACGACTTCTTCGTCGTCGGTGGCACGAGTCTTCAAACGTTACAGGTCGCAAGTCGCCTCAGCAGCGAACGCGAACTTCGGGTGGCGGATATCTTTCGGCACCCTACCCCACGGGCCCTCGCGGCCTATCTCGACGGCGAAGAGGCAGTGCCACTCGGGGACAGTCGCACGCCCACCGATGGGAGTCTCGATCTAGACCCGAGCGAGATTCGACCGTCGCTATCGGTTACCCGCCCCGTCCGACGAGTGGTCTTGACCGGCGCCCTGGGACTCGTGGGCGGGGAGCTCCTGCGGGCGCTCTTGAGCTCGAAGGACGTGGAAGTGATTTGCGCTTTACGCGGAAATCGCGCGCAATCGGCGCAAGCGAGGCTCGAAGCGCGGCTCGCGTCGCTCGGCCTCTCGGCTCGGCTGATTGGAACGCGCCTAATCGTTTGCGAAGTCGAACTCGATAAGCCGGAGAGCGTGAAGGCGGCCTTCGGCCGCCTGCCCGAGTTCGAGATACTCCTTCACGCGGCGGCGAGTGTCAGCTTGACTCGGGATTACTCGAGCCTGCGCGGGGACAACGTACTGGCTGTGCGAAACTTGCTGATAGCTGCGAGCGAGAGGGGCGCAGAATTTCATCACATATCGTCTCTGGCGGTCGCACCGAAGCTCGACAGCATCCCCGAGCAATTCTTTGCTTGGCATGCGGGCCTAACGGATGGTTACCAAAAGTCGAAGTGGCAAGCCGAGCTGCTGTGTGAACAGGCCCGCCTTTTGGGGCTCCGCACCGCGGTCTATCGGCTGGGGCGAATCACGGGGGCCCGCAGGGCAGCCTTTATTCAACGAAGCGACATTTTGTGGCGCATAGCGCGCGCTTCCGTGCGGGCGCGCGTCTTTCCGGCGCTCGACGTCGAAGAGATTTGGACACCCGCAGACGACGCCGCGAGCACGGTGGTTCGCCTCATGCAAGCTGGCGCGGCTGGCTTCGACTCGGCTAGCCCCGACTCGGCTAGCCCCGACTCGGCTAACTTCGACTCGGGCGTCTATCAAATAACGCACTGCGTCCCGGTACGCTGGAGCGCCGTACATGAAACACTCCGCGGGCTCGGCGCTGAGCTTGAACTGGCTCCGCTGGGCGAGTGGCTCGAGCGGGTAGCCGAGCAGGCTGACGAAGAAGATCAGGCTACGCTGCTCTTCTTCGAATTGCGCCGGGGTCAAAGCGCCAAGTTCGAGCCGTTGCACTACGAGTGCGCGCAGGTGACGAAATTATTGGGGGGTGAACGGCTACGGATCGAGCCGGAGCTGCTGCGCGCATACTGCGAGGATCTCCTTGCGGAGGGCACAGGAAGCTAATGCCCGTCCGCGGCGCGGGCGGCACCGCGTGAAGAATTTCTCCATGGATGAAAGTGCAAATGGATTGCGTTATTTAATCAGTCTTGCTAGGTGGGCGTCCGTGGCTCCCTGTCCGGGAGTGTGTGCAGCGGTCGCGCGTCGGCCCCAAAAAGGAATGATTATATGATGTTATGGAAATCGCGTTGGGCGCTTTCAGGCGCCCTCTTAGTGGTGGTCGGCGTAGTCGGCTGTAATGGCACCTCGGCCGATTCGGATGGCGGTGGCGGCGAACCCTCCGATTCTGACTCGGATGGGACGGGCGGAAAGAAGGCCACCGGCGGCAAGTCGAGCGGCGGTGGTAGCTCGAGCGGCGGCAAGGCTGCGACCGGCGGCGCTTCGACCGGAAACGGTGGAGCATCTACTGGCGGCCTCGGCGGCGACGCAACGGGCGGCCTCGGTGGCGACGATACGGGCGGCACGGGTGGCACGGCTGCTGGTGGCACTGGCTCCGGCGGCGAAGGCACGGGCGGTGACGGTACCGGCGGTGCAGCGCCCACGTTCCCGAGCTTACCCACGGTGTTGTCCGTGAGCGGCTGCGAAGCCATCAACCTCGGTCCACTCTGCTCGGTTGAGCAAGAGGACGGCATCTTCACTGCGAACTGCGGCGGTATCATGCTCGGCGGTGAGATTGACTCAGTCGGCGAGATCGACCTGTCCTCCGAGCCGATGGCCATCGAGGGCGGTAGCCAGACCATCGATTGCATCGGCGAGTTCCGTTACGGCCGTTTACGCGCCACGTCCTGCGTACGCACGACGACGCCGACCGAGGGTGCTCCGACCGAAGAAACCTGTAGCTGGGTTTCCGATCCGCAGGTTCAGCCGGGCCTATCCTGTGCCGATTTGCCTGCCAGTTTCGAAGACCTCACGATCTGCGTCGAAGGCGCGGCAAGCGAAGGACAGACCATCACCGCCGGTGATTGCAGCGTGATTCAAGACGGCTGCAACTACCAGGCTGAATGTGAGAACGGCCTACTGCTCAAGGGTACCGTCAGCGCCACCGGCATCAGCTTCAATCAGGAGCTCATCGCTCTAGCCGACGCACAAACGCCTTCGAGCGGCGGTAGTCCCGCGTTCCTCAAGGGCGCAGTGGTTCGTCACTCATGCTCGCTCGCGGTAAATGGCACGACTGTTAGCGGCAGTTGCGGTGCAGGCAGTTCTGGCCGCGGCGGGACGAACACTAGCCTTTGCTCGATTGGCGGCAGCGCAGACGGCGTTTCGCCGACCTGCGAGCTCGTGGCTCCTGCGGCAGAACACGTTCTGGTACTTGATTCGTGCGAGGCCTTGAAGGAAGGCGAAGGCGCGAACCCCGGTATTGGCGAACCCGTCTGCGCTGTTCGTCAGAACAACTGCGTATGGGAAGTTCAGTGCGGTCGTGCTCTCAAGTTCGAGGGTGTGCTCGAACCGGGCGGTACCAAGCTGAACTGGACGCTCCCCACGGGCACTCCGTGTGAGATTTCCTTCGATGAGAGTGGCGAGATGACGGGCAAGTGTCAGGTTCCGGAGCAGCCCGCCTGCAACCTGTCGAGCAAGGAAGCGAGCCCCGGTGGCGACGAATGCGCAGCGCTCCCGGATGAAACTGTCCAAACCCGCGGTTGCGGTGACGGGCAAGGCACGGGCCTCTCGTGTTCGGCTCTGGTTCAGCATGGCTGCAACTTCGTTGGAACGTGTAACTTCCGCGGCATCAACGCAGTAATAGCGGGGGAGATCGCGGACGACGGAGCGGAAGGCCGCAGTCGCGTCGAGTTTAGCGGTGTGAACGGTTACCAGTGCTACGCCGAAGAGGCCAACGCCTCGGACATCGCTAACGACGCGCGAGTCGCCGGCGAGTGGTTTGGGGATTGTGAGAGCGCCTCGGGCGGCGTGTGTCGCAACAACTACAACGTCGACACGAACCCGACGGGTCTGCGCGGTCTGCAGTTGTTCTTCGCTCAGCCCGAACCACCCGTTCCGTAGCGGGAGTTCGCGCTAGGCGTGAACTGAGAGAGGTCGATCGCGAAGGCGGTCGGCCTCTTTCTCTTTTGTCGCAGCACCTGTGGCTGCGGCATGAATGCGACAAACGATGCCGGACGCAGCTACGCTCGGCGCGGAGAGTCCGGGCGCAAAGAAGGGCCGGCGGAAAGAGCCCGGGGCGCAGCAAGAGCTGGGGCGCAGCAAGAGCCGGGTCGTTACAGCGGGGTAGCTATTCGAGAGGGGCTAGGCCCGCGGCAAAGTGCGCCTCGACTAAGCGATAGCGGGCGACAAATCCGATACGGCGACCGATACGGAAAGAGGGAAGATTTTCCTGCTCACAGCCAGTCACGGGTTCATAACCTTCGGCTAAGCAGAACTCGACGACATCGCGCAGCATGTAGGGCGCGTAGCCCTTGTTGCGGAAGGGAGTGTCAACGGCGATACCGACGTCAACGTGGGGCTTACCCGGTACGATGACGCGCACGAGGCAAAAGCCAACTAGGCGCGAGCCGTGCTCGAATAGATGAATATTGCCGGCGGCGATGGCAGCTTTGAGCCGTAGTGGGTTGGTAAAAACTGGCTGATCGACGGCAATAACCGCCTCGAGATCTTCGGGCTTGGCCTTGCGCCTGGTGTACGTGATGCGCTCGATCTGAGGCAGAGCTCGCGGCAGGTACTCGCGCACGAGGAGACCTTTCGTGGCGAGCGAGGTCTGACAATCCAAAGCACAAGACAGAAACATCGCGTCGAAAGATTTGATCCAAGCTCGCTCGATGTGGAGTTTGTCGAGGATGAGAGGGAACAGATCTTGAGCGAAGGAGATCGCGTTCGGCAAAAGGAAGAATTCGAGCGCGGTCTTCTTTTCGTGCAAGCTGATGTAGCCAGCGTGTTCGCCCTTCCACACAATAAGATGATGCTGTGCGCCCAGCATGAGCATCTCGAGGAAGGCCTCCTGAGCTTCGGGAAGACTTTCGAGGTACTGCGCCCGATAAGGCGCGATGGTGTGGGCCTCGGCCAAGGGGAGCTCAGGCGCGATCATTTCGGCTTTACTAGTGCATATGATTCGCAAAGACTATTGCCGCGGGCGAAAGAGATTTTGGCGAAATTGAGCAGTAATTTAGTGCGGTTAGGCAGCGCGTTTGCGTAGAAAATAGGAATCATTTGCATTAAAAGAATGCATGCTTCCTTTTCGAATGCGACTGACTTGGAAAATGGGCGGCGCTGGGTTCTTTGCGCTAGCCGTGGCCTGCACGGGGTCACTCAGCCCGAGCGACGACGCTGATGGCGATGCCGATGGTGCGGGCGCCGAAGGAGGCGAAGGTCCCGCGGCGGGGGGCCGCAAGGGCTCGGGAGGCGCCAAATCGGGCAGCGGAGGGGACGCTGCTAGCGGCGCGGCCTCCAGCGGTGGGCGAGCTGGCTTGGGCGGTTTTGGTGGCGAAGAGCCGCTTGGCAATGGCGGCATGGGCGTTACCGAACCTGGGAGCGGCGGTGACGCGAACGGAGCGGGAGGCGAGAGAGGGTCCATTGGCGGTGGCTCAAGCGGCGGAGAGCCGAACGGGGGCTCTGCGAGCGGCGGAGAGCCGAGCGGTGACGGCGGTTCGAGCGCGGGCGGTTCGCCAGCTCAACTCCGCAACTACTTGCCTTGTGAGGTCGAACAGATCGTCTCGACCGTGTGCAGAGCCTGTCACAACCCGGACGGTTTGGCGCAAGAACCACCGCTCATGACCTGGCAAGAGGTGTCCTTTGAAGCCGAGATTATCTTGGATGTCCTGTCGGACGACTACATGCCTTACGGCGGTCCCCCGCTCTCCTCAGAGCAAAAGCAGACGATTGCGGATTGGGTCGACGCAGGGACACCGGCCGTATCGGCGGAAGCCCCGCCCGCTTGTTCACCGTGAGGAATGCTGACGCGGGGCGGGGGGCGCGAGTAGTTCGCCGACGCTCAGGCGAAAGGCTATTTAACCTTGCACTGGACCACCTTGCCGCGCGTCTTCGTCTTGTAGAAGGCGTACTCTGCGCTGTAAGGCACTTGGGAGATGGCGCCGAGATGTTCGGCATCACAACCTGTGCTCGGGGCATTTCCGCCTACGGTGCTCAGGCGTTGAATCGAGGTTACGTCGCTGAAGTAGCCATCGCCCGCGTGCGTTGTGGCCTTCAAGAGGAGCCAAGGGATGGCGGTTCCGTCAACCGTTGCGCCAGCCAGTTTGCTGCCTTGAACGGAGCTGCCGTCGTTGTCTTGCCAAGTCGGACCAATGAAATGAGTGCCGAGCAGACGCCCGTTGTCGGCTAGTAAGTTGGCCTGCGGTGCCATGAAAGTCCAAGCGGGCGTGGGTGAGCTTGGTGTGCTCGTGCACACGTAGACTTGGGCACCTACCGCGTTAACGATGCCCTTCAAGGTTTGATCGGGATCGGGTGTGAGCGCCGCGGGCACGTCGGCCGGGCACAGCGAACGGTGAGCTGCCTCGGATTCGGAGACGGTCTCGTCGACGTCTGGAGCTTGGTCAAGTGTCTCGAGGGCACAGCCGGCGCTACTGAGTCCGATTAGACTAACTACTACGAGACTCACAATGTTTCGATTTTGCATTTGGATGGTTCCCTTCCCAAGCATGTGGGCTGATTCAAAGGCAGCACCAAGCAAAGGATGTGCCAGCGCCGTCGCCGTCTTGCGCAGCCTATTTAGGCTAAAAGACGTCAAGTTGGCTGCGCACGCTGAGGGTTCGCTTGCGCAAGTTGCGCAAGACGACGCGCAATTCGCGAAATGATTCGGACACGAATTGAGCAACTACTCACGGCTGAGCAGCCACGACTCACTAACAAGTAAAACTCAAAGGCTCCCGAACTTTGCACGAAATCGTGGACGGCGAGCGTCGGCAAAGATATGTGTTTCGTAGGATGGAGTTGGGTACGTGGCACGCAAGCAATCGGAGGGTGGGGACGGCCCTCGCGGTCGCGCTTGTGCTCGGTTGCACAGCGGGAACAGAGGATCGACCAACTCAACAGCTCGATTCGCTCCAGGCGCTCGACATGAGTGAGCCGCTCTGCGCGCTGCCCGAAGCTCCACGCGTCAACGAAGCCTGGGCGGCGCTCGGGGAAATGCTCTTCAAAGAACGCGCCGTTTCAGGCGACCAGAAGGTGGCCTGCGCCGACTGTCATCACGACGGTCACGGCTTGGCCGACGAAACGCCGCTCTCCAATGTGGAAGGTCGGAGGGCTACCCTGCTGAATGCGCCGACCATGTACAACGTGGTGTACTCGTTCCGCGTGACGTGGGGTGGAAGGTACGAGTCGCTCGAGGCCCACCTCGACGATTTGGTTAAAAATCCAGACGTAATGGCTTCGACTTGGGCGATCGCCAGTGAGCATCTGCAAAGCAAGGCTGGGTACATCGAGCGATTTCAGGCAGCCTTTCCAGACGGACTCACGCCCCAGAACGTGCGGGCTGCACTGGTCGAGTACGAGCGCTCACTCGTCACGCCAAACGCGCCTTTCGATCGCTACTTGCTCGGCGAAGATGACGCGATCAGCGCCGAGGCTAAGTCCGGTTACTCACTCTTCAAGATGTATGGTTGCACGAGCTGTCATCAAGGTTGTGGCGTGGGTGGCAACATGCTGGAGCGCCTGGGGATCTTGAGGGAGTACTTTGACGATCGAAACGGGGGTCGGCCAGCCGACGAGGGGCTGTATCAGAAGACGAAAAACGAACGCGACAGGCACGTGTTTCGCGTGCCGAGCCTGCGCAATGTTGCTCGAACGGCGCCCTATTTCCACGATGGCTCGGTGCGGACGCTCGAGGGCGCCATTCAAGCGATGGCGCGCTTTCAACTCGGACGAGAGCTGACGCTCGAAGATACCCGCTCGATCGCGGCGTTTTTGAATACGCTGACAGGGCGGTATCGGGGCAAGCCGATATGAGTGGGCGCCGCGTGCTCCACTTCGTCTTACTGGCCGCGGTGCTGGCGCTGCTCGGGCTTTCGGCCTTCTCCGTGTTTTTTGGGGTCCGTCCCGACGAGCAAGTGCAATACTCAGACAAGGTGCGGCGGGTGCAGGCACTAGACACCTGGCTGAACGAAGCGGTGCTGCGCTCGCGCTCGGGTCTGCTCTTGAACTATGATCCGCTGGTATTTGCGGTTCGTGAGACTAGCAACATTCACCGGGCCCTGTCGAAGGTCCCTTCTTTCGTTGCAGCGGAGGGAAAGCAGGCGCTTCTAGAGCAGATCGAGGCCAGCGCGGCCTCGGCGCAAGAGAAAGCAGCCTTCGTCGAAGAGTTCAAAACGGAGAACTCGGTGCTCCGTACGTCGCTTCACTACTTTCCGATGTTGATCGCGCGTTTTGGAGAAGGAAGTTCTGAGCCTGCGCTGCGCCCACTAGCTGGACTCGCGCACGCACTCGGCAGCGCGGTGATGCTCTTCGAAGCTACCGGCGATAGCGAGGCGAGACGGCGTGTGGAGGTGGCGAGTCGAACTCTAGAGGCCGCATCGCGAGGGACGGAGGCGCGCGCGGTGCGCTCTGACATCGAGTTAGCCACGCGACACGCTTCCATTTTGCTCGAGCGGAAACCCAAAGTCGACGGGCTGGTGCGTCGCATCCTGAGCGCGCCCACCTCCGTTCGCGCCAGGAAGCTCGACTTGCTCTACCGGGAGCTTGAGGCAGGAGCGCTCAGCGAAGCGGTGCTCAGACGGGAATGGCTTCTCGGTCTGTTGCTCGGGATCGTCATCTTTGGCCTGATGGAAATCATCCTAGCAATGCGGCGTACGGCTCGGGTTCGCGAACGCCTGGCGGGAGAACTCGAGCGTGCCCATACGAGTTTGGCCAAGGAGCACGAGCGCGAGCGGCAAACGAGCGCGGCGCGCAGCAGATTTCTAGCCATGACCTCGCATGAGATTCGTACCCCGCTCACCGCGATAGGCTCATCAGCGGAGCTCCTCGAATCATTTGGACAGAAGTGGGACTCGGAGCGTCGACTCGACCATGTGCGCCGTATTCGTGAGGCATCACGGAGCATGGAGCGGATGTTGGAAGATGTTCTCATCATTGGTCGCGCGGACGCAGGTGGCCTCAGCCTCGCCCCGACCCCGATTTCGCTCAACACTTTCTGCCAAGAACTGGTCGAGGCGCTCATGCAGCGCACGCAAAACACGCACGCTATTCAGTTTAGCTTTCAGGGAGACACCAGCGTGAGTCTCGACGAGCGTCTGCTCCTGCATGTGCTCGGCAACCTTCTAAATAACGCCATTAAGTACTCGGCGTCTGGCTCAACGGTTTGGTTTTCTGTGCATGCACTCACAGAGCAATGCGAGTTTGTGGTCGCCGACCAGGGTATCGGCATTCCGAACGAGCATCTGCCCAGCCTTTATGTGAGCTATTGTCGCGCCAAGAACGCTGAGCATCTGCCGGGAACGGGCTTGGGTCTGGCGGTGGTGAAGAGCGCGGTAGACGCCCAAGGCGGCACCATAGCGCTGGCGACGGAGCTGGGGAGAGGCACAACCTTTCGCGTCTTGATACCCAGGCAACGGGCCGAAAGAGAGATTTGGAACGCATCATGAAAGCTCCCATTTTGGTCATCGAAGACGACGCGAAAATCCGCGGTAATCTTTGCGAACTTCTAGGTGAATATGGCTTTGAAGTGACCTCAGCCGACAACGGCTTAGACGGCATTGCGTTAGCTAAGGCGCGCGTTCCTGCGCTCGTATTGTGCGATATCATGTTGCCTCGTGCTGACGGCTACGCGGTGCTCGAGGCGCTTCGGGAGCAGCCGCAGACGAGCTCGGTGCCATTCATTTTCCTCACCGCTAAGAGCGACCGTAGCGACGTTCGCGTCGGCATGAATCTCGGCGCCGATGACTATCTAACGAAGCCCTTCACGATCGGAGAGGTCATAGATGCCGTGAAGAGTCGCTTGCAGCGGCACGACGCGCTACTCGCGCGAGTTCGAGGCGCGAGCGAGCTCGAGGCACGAGAGAGTAGTGAGGCTAGCTTCGGGTTTGAGCCAGCCGACGGAGTCGTGGTCGTCGACCCGGTGATGAAGGCCTTGTACGAACAAGTGGCACGGGTAGCGGCGTCGTCGATCAATGTGCTGGTGCTGGGCGAAAATGGCGTCGGAAAGGAGCTATTGGCGCGCGCGATTCACAATCTCTCGGCGCGCAAGGCCGGGCCTTTCGTCGCTCTCAACTGCGCGGCGCTCAGCGAATCGCTCGTGCTCGGCGAGCTCTTTGGCCACGAGAAGGGGGCGTTCACCGGAGCATTTCAAGCGCGAGCGGGGCTGCTCGAGAGCGCGAGTGGAGGCACGGTGTTCTTGGATGAGATCGGCGAGTTGCCGCTTAGCATGCAGAGCAAACTTCTGCGCGCGCTTGAAGAGCGCAAGGTCATGCGGGTGGGCGCGAGGGTCGAAAGGGAGATCGATGTGCGCTTCGTTGCGGCTACGAATCGCGATCTTGAAGAAGAGGCAGAGCGAGGAGCCTTTCGACAAGACCTCTACTTTCGACTCAATGGTATGAGCCTCACCGTGCCGCCGCTGCGTGCTCGCCGAAATGAAGTTCGGCAGCTCGCGCGCATGTTTCTGGCTCGTGCGCGGGCCTCGCAAGCAGCGCCGCCGCTTGAGATCGCAGAGTCGACCTTCGGGCTGCTCGAGCAATATCACTTCCCCGGCAACGTGCGCGAGCTCAAAAATATTATGGATCGAGGCGCGGTGTTGTGCCCGGGTGGCGTGCTTTTGCCCGAGCATTTGCCGGAAAAGCTGAATCAGGCTTCACGTCCGGGCAGTTACGCTCCGCTTAAGCCCTCGAGCTCGCCCCCCTCGCAGAATTCACCTCTCTCGCCGAGGCGAGACCCGGAGGGGCGAGCCGATCGAGCGCAGGTCTTAGAGGCCCTGGAGCGCTGCGCTGGGAACCAAACCAGGGCCGCCGAGCTGCTCGGAATTTCGCGGCGAACGCTTGTGAGTCGTTTGAGTGATTTCGAGATCCCGCGGCCCCGCAAGCGTTGAAGGGCGGCGTGGGTGGCTCATCAGTTTTTCGCCAATAGGCCGTGGCTCGGGAGACTCGGGCGGGGGGCGAGGCCCTGAGCGCGCTCGCGTTCACTCGGACTAAAGGCGACGTTGCCCTCGATGCGCGCGTAGTTTGTGTGAGTGAGCTCGGGGAAGAACTCGCGTGGGCTGCCGTTCAACCAGCGATTTTTGTAGACCTCGAGGCGCGCGACGCGGCGAACGTTCCCCAAAGGGGCGAGCGAAATCAGGTAGGGATTGTCGCCAATTTCGATGCGTTCAATTCGTGCGACGTGAGCCAGGCCCGCGACTCGAGCTAGGCCGGTCTCGTTGAGCGTGAGCGACTTGAGCTTGGTTAGACCTTCGAGACCCCGCGAGCTGCGGAGCAAAGGGGCTCGGACGACCTCGAGATGCTCTAGGTGCACCAGAGAACCGAGCGCCCTCAGGCTCGCTAGGCGGGGATTGTCGAGCAGACGAAGGCTTGAGGCATGGCGGAGACGCTCAAGGCCCGAAAGACTGCGGAGTTGGCAGTTGTTGGACACCTCGAGACTACCGGAGACGCTCGTCAGCTCCGCTAGTTGCCGGAGGTGGGTGAAGTCGCTGGAAGCCACCTTCAAGTCACCGAGGACCTTCGTGCAGCCTTCGAAGGCGGTGAGCTCCGCACGAGTGGTGACGGTGCCGCCGGGGCAGGTGCGTTCGAGCGGGAGTGCACTAGGCGCGTCGAGGGGACCTTCAGCCCGAGGGCCACCGCTAGCGCAGCTGAGAGTGACTAACGCCGCGACGAATCCGAGCGTGAGGAGGGAGGCACGGGGAGAGCTCAGAGAGACTGCGTTCGGCGTCGTGAACATGCTCGAGCCAAGAGCAACACCTATGCCAAGGACAGAAATCTCCAACAAACCTGAAATATCAGGAGCTTAGCGGATTTGTCTTACTGAAAGGTTTTCAGCTAGTTGCGCGAGTTGCGCGAACCGTTGCGCAAGTTCTGAAGAGCGCTCACTCAATTCGCGTCACGGGGACGAGCGCCGGGCGGGGTTGGGGCGTCGATTGAGTTGGCGGTGCCATCGAGCAGGGCGCGAACGCGAGGCAAGAAGGTGTCGGGGGTGAGTGGCTTGGCCAGGAAGTTGGAGGTTGGGTCCAGTGCCCCGTGCCGCACAATGGCATCTTCGGTGTAGCCCGACATGAAGAGCACTTGCATGTCGGGGCGAGCCGCGCTGACTTTTTGGGCAAGTTCGACTCCGCCCATCTTGGGCATGACGACGTCGGTGATGAGAAGATGAATGGGCGAGGAAAAGTGTTTCGCCATCAAGAGCGCCTCCTCCCCGTCGTTCGCTTCCAGCACCTGGTACCCGCTTCGGCGCAAGAGGAAGGCAGTTAGAGTTCGGAGCTGCTTCTCGTCTTCGACGAGCAAGACCGTCTCGGTTCCACGAGTGAGCCGTTCCGGAGACTTCGAAGCTCGTTTGACTTCAGGTACCTGCTCGACGCGCGGGAAATAGACCTTGAACGTCGTGCCGTGCCCGACTTCGCTATAGACGTCGATGTGGCCGCCGCTCTGGCTCACGATGCCCCAGACGGTGGACAGGCCGAGGCCCGTGCCTTTGCCCTCCTCTTTCGTGGTAAAGAACGGCTCGAAGATGCGGGTTTGGGTGTCGCGATCCATGCCGGTGCCGGTGTCGCTGACAGCGAGCCGCACGTATTGGCCCGGCGTAACGCCCTCGTGTTCGAGGGCGTACTCCGGCGAAATCTCCGCGTTGGCGGCCTCGAGCGTGAGGTAGCCGCCGCGCGGCATGGCGTCGCGGGCGTTGACGGCCAAGTTCATCAAGACCTGCTCCATTTGCCCCGCGTCGGCCAAGATGGGTCCGACGCTGTCTCCGCGCACTACCCCCACAGTGACGTCCTCGCCGACGAGACGAGTCAGCATGGGTTCTAGATCTTTGAGCACTCGGGCGAGGTCGATGATGCGAGGCGCGAGCACTTGATGGCGACTGAAGGCCAGGAGCTGACGCGTCAAGGCCGCGGCGCGATTCGAGGCGCTTTGGATTTGCTCGAGGTCTTCTCGAAGCGGGCCGGGGCCGTGGCTTTCGAGGGCTAGGTGGACGTAGCCTAAGATGACCGAGAGCAGATTGTTAAAGTCGTGAGCAACGCCGCCCGCGAGGCGGCCGACGGCTTCCATTTTCTGCGCTTGCCGGAACTGGTCCTCGAGGCGCCGGCTCTCGGTTATGTCCTGGAGTGCTCCCTGAATTCGCGATGTTTTGCCGGTTGGGTCCAGCACGGGCTGGACGACCAAACGCAGGTGACGTGGGCGCGCGCTGCCGCGCGTCAGGACCAGCTCTTGATCCAAGGGGGTGCCGAGGCTGAGGGCCTCGCGCAGGCTGGAGCTGAGGCGTTCGCGTGCCGCTGAAGGCTCTGGATAGAGCGCGTCGAGCAGTGAACCGACCGAGCCTTCGTGCAGGCCCAAAAGAGAGAGGAGCTCCTCGGAGCAAATCATCTCGCCAGTCACCGAGTCAAGCTGGAATCCGCCGACTTTGGCCAGGTGGCTGGCGATGCTGACGAGGCGGCGACCTTCGTTGAGCTTGGTCTCGGCTCGGTCCCGATGAAGCCGGCTTCGCAGCATGTCGACGAGTGACCGCAGGAGGTCTTCTTCCTCGGGCAGGAAAGCGGGGCCGGGACGGCCATCGTGCTCGGAGCTAACAGTGAGCGAGCCCTGCTCACCGTCGACCTCGAAGCGCTCCGTGAGCAGGGTCTGGCCGGGGGAAAAGGCGGGAGTCTGGGCGCGCCACACGCCGTAAATGAGGCTGGCGCCTGTCGCCTCTGGATATTGAAATGCGCTCGGAATGGTGGCGACTAGCCGATTCAATACGACTTCGTCGATGCGCTCAGACGATTGCAGTAAGCGAGCTACTTTATGCAGCGTGGTGAGCTCCTTGACCCGCTCCCCCAGCGCAGCGAGTACGGTTGTGCGCTCTTGATCTTGCTGGGCGGAGCGCACCGCGAAGGCCAAATCGTCAGCCAAGGCCGAAAGGACCCGGACCTCCTCTTCTAGAAAGAAGTCGGGTCGATCACCATAAATGCATAACACCCCGCGCTCGTCCCCCATCGTCAGCGGAAAGACTGCCGCGGAGGCGATACCGCGAGCCGCCGCTTCGAGACGAAACATGAAGTGCTTCGAGTTGGCGACGTCGTTCTCGATCGCGGGTAAGCCCGTGGCGAGAGCGCGCGCGGCTGGCCCGTGTCTAGCTTCGCCCTCGAGCAGCCGCGCTGCGACAGCATCGACGTAGCCTTCGTCTTCGCCGAAGCGCGCCACGACCTCGAGCCGTCCGCTCTCGGTGTTCAGCTTTCCGGCCCAGGCCAGTCGCGAAAGGCCCTTATCGACGGCGATTTGGCAGGCCGTTCGATACAGCTCGCCCGGGTCGCTGATGCGCGCGATGGCCTCGTTGACGGCGCTCGACACGGCGTAGAGCCGCGCAGACTGCCGGGCGCGACGTTCACTCTCGCGCAGCGCACTGTCGGCGCGGTGTCGCACCAGGGCGATGCTCGCGGCGTGCGTGGCAAAGGCGATGCACGCCTCATCGTCGGCTGTCGGGTCGTGCGGTTCGCGATAGTAGAGCGCAAAGGTCCCGAGGACCTCGCCGTCGGGTGCCCGGATGGGAGTGGACCAGCAAGAACGTAGTCCGAGCGGCAGGGCCAGCGCGCGATAGTTTCGCCAATTGGGATGGGTCGCTATGTCGACGGCAATGACCGGAGTGCCGAGGAACGCTGCGGCTCCGCACGAACCCTCCTCGGGCCCGACCGAGGCCCCGTCGATGGCCTCGACGAAGGTCGCTGGAAGGCGGGAGCTCGCGCCGTGGCGCACGACTTGCGCGTTGCGATCGTAGAGCAGGATGGAGCCAAGCGCCTCAGGTTGCCACTCCTCGATGAGCGTCACGATCGAGCTCAGCGTCTCATGGAGCGGGAGCGCCTGCGCAATCTTTGCGAAGATGATCCATTGCTTCTGTTCGAGCCCCTCCACCGTCCTAGGATCGAGCGCCTTGGCATGCGGAGCAAGAGTTGGCTGCGGTCCCCGTTTCGCTTGACCCACTTTCGAGGTGCCGATGTAGGGGAGGTGGAGCCTTGCTGACGCGAACTGGACGCCGAGCCTACGGCGCCTTCTTAGGCCCGTCGGCCGCCGAGGGAGCGGCTGCTTTCTTCAAGAGTCCTGTTGGATCTGCCTCGGCTATCATCTCGAGCGTGAGCTGTCCTGAAATGACGAGGGAGAGGCCCCAATGACTTTGACTCGCGACGACTTGCTCGACAGGGAGGCTTCGAGGCGAGCTCGTGACCATATCGCCTTCACCGTAAAATCCGCGGACCCCAAGCAAGACGCTACCGGCGCGAGGTTTCCAAGCGACACCCACCGAACCATGTACGGCATCCATCTGGCTGCGAAAGATGGCGCTCGAGCCCACGCTGGCGCGTGGCCTGAGACCCGAGAAATCGGTCAGGAGGCCGGTCAAAAGCGACCATTTTTTTGATAATTTGTATTCCAGCCCGACGCCCGCGTTGACGATAGGCTGTACGGCTTCTTGGTAGTGGATGGGCTCTGTGCCGGCCGAGGTGATGATGCCACTGTTGACTCCTACAGCCGCTCGCGACGCGTCGAAGCTGGCAAAATCGTTGCGCCCGGTGTGAAAGAAGCCGTTGATTTCGAAGCCGACGCGTCCAAACGTGGCTGCTAGGCCGAGCGCTAAGCGGAGCGGATAGCCGAAATGCGCGGAGCCGCGCTCTTGCGAATATTCTTCGCTGTCGCTCCGCGTAGCCTCGAACGAGCGAGTGCCCCTGTAACTTCCCCCCAAAGACAGGCTGGGTGTGAGCAGCGAGACGCCGAGCGCGAGGTTGGGGCTTGGCCGGTAGCGGGCGCCGACCAGCGCCGAGAGCGCGTAGCCGCTAGCTTTTCTATACGCGATATTAGCCGTATTTTTGCCGGGAGATCCTACGGCTTCGGCCAGGCTAGCGTCGGCGGTTATGGTAGCGATGGCCTCTGTATCATTAAAGGACACCTCTTCTAACATAGGACTCACTCCGAGGCTTAGGTCTTTGGAGAGGGCGAGCGCCCAGCTCAGCGCATAGACCTTCTTGCTGAACTCTTGCGCGAGAACGCGTTGCTGAAAGCCGCTACGGTTGGAGTCGAGTTCGGCTACGGCGCTGGTGTTTAGGGAGAAGGACTCAGTCTCGGGTTCAGCCAGGCAAATCGAGGCCTTTTGATGCCCCCGGACTTGCCCGGGCACTTTGTGCACATCGAAGAAGAGGCACGTCGAATTCGGTAGGACGCGAAGCTCTGTTTGCGAGAGGTGAGTGCTGCCTCGCTCTAGCTGGGCCGCGTTCGACGCGCTGCCATTGGCGTCAGGATCGAAGCTGCGCTGGTTGATTTGGAGAAAAAATGTCGAAAAGACGAAGCTGGTACCTTCAATGCCGATAATCGTGGATGGGTTTTGCAAGGGGGCGGCCGAATCGATGCCTGCGGCTACGCCCGTCCCCCCCATTAGGCTGGAGCGACCCCCGATCAGGGCCCCTTCGTAGTTGGCTTGAGCCGAGGCCCGAGCGGTGAACCCCAAAATGAGCAGCGCTGGCCACAGCTTTTTCCGACCATCGACGCCCCACCCCGCTCTCATGCTGATTGGCTACGCGCTTAGGGTGCTTGTTTGCAAGCTCTGTCGCGTCCCTTTCTCAACTCGATAATGCTGTCGGCACAGAAATCTCCTAACCTCGCCGGCGCCGGGTGAGGACTAGCGAGCCGCTGCTCGCTAGGGCCAGATTCCGCTTAGTTCGTGGAGCTGCTCATGGTCAGAAGAATTGCAATCAATACTGGTGGGGGCGACGCTCCTGGTCTCAATGCTGTCATTCGCGCCGTGGCGCTGAGCGCTCTCAACCGTGGGTGGGAGGTTTTTGGGATTAGGCACGGCTATGAAGGCATCATCGAAGGCGGTGAGGACGGTGTCATCCCGCTCACGCGGGAAGCGGTGCGAGGTATTGGTCATTTAGGTGGGACGATCCTCGGCACGACGAATCGCGGTGATCCGTTCAACTATCCCGTGTTGAAAGACGGCAAGCGCGTGCCGATGGATGTGTCGGATGCACTCGTGGCTCGCTTCCAGGAACGTGGAATAGACGCCTTGGTCGCGCTGGGCGGGGACGGCTCGATGAACCTGGCCCATCGCTTGATGGAGCGCGGATTGCCGCGCGTGATTGGTGTACCGAAGACCATCGACAACGATCTCAAAGGCACCAACGTGACCTTTGGTTTTGCCACTGCTGTAGAAACAACGACCGAAGCGCTCGATAGGTTGCACTCGACGGCGCAGGCTCATCGGCGTGTGATGGTGGTGGAAGTGATGGGCCGGCACGCGGGCTGGATCGCCCTTTACTCGGGCGTGGCAGGCGGCGCCGACGTGATCTTGATGCCCGAAATCCCCTATCAGCTCGAACGCGTCTGCGAAAAAGTGGAGGAGCGCTATGAGCGCCGCCGCGATTTCGCCATCGTGGTGGTGTCTGAGGGAGCCAAGGAGCAGGGCGCGGAAGCGCTCTACAAAATGGGCAAGGACGTGTTCAAAGAACACGCCGTACTGGGCGGCATCGGGGAGCGCCTGGCTCGCCAAATCGAGGAGCGGACTGGTCGCGAGGCTCGCTCCGTCGTGCTCGGCCATTTGCAGCGCGGCGGCTCGCCGGTGAGCTTCGATCGAATGCTAGCCCAACGTTTGGGGTCGGCTGCTGTGCGCTATTTGGCGGACACGAACCTGAGCGGAATGGTCTCGCAACAGGGGGGCGAGCTGACGCTGATCCCTCTGAACGAAGTGGCGGGTGGCACACGCAGCGTGGAGCTGAGCTCTGATGCAGTAGCCACGGCTCGCGACGTCGGCATTTGTTTGGGTGATGAACCAGCGGGCACGTTTTGTAAGAGCTCGGGCCTCCAGCCGAGCCGAGATAGTGCGCCCTAAGGTCGCTTCCAGGGGCTTGAGCTACTCTACGCAGAACCAGTGATTGTCGCGCGCAATATCCATGTGCAAATGGTTCTTGTGCGCGCGATCGTGATTGGGCGTTAGAATATGGTGAAAGAGGCCCGAACGTCCCAAATCGCAGGCGAGATTTCTGAGAGCGAGGCCCTTTGGATCTTTCGAACTTAGCTTGGCCTCGGGCCCACACACGGGGTCGCCAATTTTGCCATGAAAATCCTGCTCGACGTCGAGCACGGTGCCGTCCTCAAGCGTGAGAGACACCACGTCTGCCGCGAGCGCGTAGGCATGCTGGCTCTTTTTGGCTCGATGGCGAGGCAGGTGAGCCCCTTTGCGATAAAAGTTGTCGATGCGCACGCTCACCACGTCGTGCGAGCGGAGCAGCGGTGCCGTCTGGAGTAATGTGAGCACCAAGCGACAGTCGATGATGCCATAAGGCACGGACGGGGGCGCCGTCTTGTAGGTGATGCCCCCGAGTGGACCCGTAATGCGAGTGGGCGTGGCGACACCCGCTGCGTGGCGAAGGAAGGTGACGGGCGCCTTCGCGGCCACAAGCTGAGCTTTGCAGGCCGCAGGCGAGAGATTCGCGTTCTTCATCGCCGGGCCGGCCAAAAGGCGCTTAGCCTCGGGCAAGGGCGCGCGAAACGGCGCGTTACCCGCGCTGCCGAGGAGCACAGAGAAGCCAATCAGCGTGGCGCCGAGCGTCAAGGGGAGACTCATCCTTCGCTCCTTTCTCTCGACGCTACCTGCTCCTCTTCGGTTAGGTTGGGGCGTCGCTCGAGGGCTACCTTGCGTTCGGCAAGCACGAAATGCTCGAGGTTGCCCTTGGGGCCCCGGATGCGGCAGGGGGCATCCCTGAGTGCGACGAAGCCGCGCGCATTCACTTCGGCTAGGGTTTTGTCGATCGCGTCTTGCCGAACCTGCTCGTCCTTAATCACCCCTCGAGTGCGAGAGGCGACCTCCGCGCCCACCTCGAACTGAGGCTTGATGAGCGCCAAGAGATGCCCGCCGGGCAGCAGGAACTCAGCTATGGCAGGCAGGAGCTTGCCGAGCCCGATGAACGAGGCGTCGACGACGCAGAGCTCTACTCCGTCACCCACCATTTCGCGTGTGACGTGGCGCGCATTCACGCGTTCGAGCACGGTCACGCGCACATCGTCGCGCAGCTTCTGCGCGAGTTGGCCCTGGCCCACGTCGATAGCGAAGACATGTGCTGCGCCATACTGCAGCAGGCAATCGGTGAAGCCCCCCGTGGAGGCGCCCACGTCGGCGGCGCGTTTGCCCTTTGCATCGAAGGCTAAATCGGTGAGTGCGCCTTCGAGCTTGAGTCCGCCGCGGGACACGAACTTGTCGCGCGTCCGAACCATGAGCGGAGCGTCAGCACGAAGCAGCGAGCCTGGCTTGTCGACGCGCATCTCGCCCACGTAAACCTCGCCGGCCAAGATGAGGGCCTGGGCTTTGGCCCGGCTGGGCGCGAGATCGAGGCTCAAAAGGAGCGCATCGGCTCGCACTTTTCTAGACTCCGGGGGACTCGGCATGACGGCGTGCAGCAGGACCTCTTCAGGCGATTTTCTTGCAATCTAACTAAGAACCGCTCAGTTTGTGCGAAGGGCTCACCCTCGGCTGAACCAGCCCAAACTGAGGCTCTAGCATGCTGCGCGAGGCTGGCCCAAAAAGCGGGCGGCCGCCGGCGGCCCCGGGGTGACGGCGCCGGAGACTCGTTCAGGATGGGCCCTGAAGAGTCCCGCTGCGTGTTGGCCGCCTCTTTGCTTGGTTCTTGGCCAAAGTGGGTTCGAAATGATGAGCCATTCGTTACAGAGGTGGCGTCGTGGGGGCTGAGCCCGCCTCGCGAGTGGCTGAGCTTACGGGTTCGGGTGGCTTTTACCTCGGCGGTGTGGGGCTATGCGGCTGCCTCTCGGCAGGCGCGCCCCGGGCGTGTCTCGTCGTGGCAGTCCTTTGGACGATGGTGCTGTTCGTGCGGGGTCGCTCTTGGCATTGGGGGCTTCTTGGGGCGCTGCTCTTCGTCATCTCGGGTGTGCGAGCGCAAGACAAAGTCGAACATTTTACGCAAGTGCGGGACAAAGCGCGAGGAGAGCTGCGCGGCATCGAACGCTGCTCAGGCAGGGTCACGGTGGTTTCCTCCCCAACCTATGAAAGCGGGATGAGTCCGGGCAGCGAGGCTCGAATCGTGTGGCTCGGCCGCGCGTCTGAGCTCGAATGTGGGGGGCGTAAGTTGGTGGGCCCCTGGCTGCTGCGACTCGGATCCAGTCCATCGAGTCTCGGCCGCGGTGACGAGTTAGAGCTCATTTTACAGGTGGGCGTGTTGCAGCTCTTTCAGAATCGAGGGCTCGCCGATCCGCGGCCCGGTGCAGCTCGCCGGACGGCGGTGCTCAGCGGCAGTGTAGTAGCGATGCTTGAGGCCCAAGCGAGCTCGAGCCTTTTGGCCCGCATCGATCGGCTGCGAGCCCGGGTTCGAGCCCGCATTTTCGCCACCTATCGCAGGGAAGTCGTGCCCTTGGCTCGCGCGCTCGTCTTGGGCGAGAGCGACTTGAGCGAAGAAGAGAATCTCGCCTTCTCAAAGAGTGGCCTCATGCACATCTTGGCCGTGAGTGGCACGCACCTGGTGCTGGCTGTGGTAACGCTCGAACGGGCGCTCTTTGCGCTGTTGGTGCGTGTTTCAAGCTTGGCGCGGCGGTACGACGTTGCGCGCATCTCGGGGCTCCTAGGCGCTCTCTTGGCCTTCCTCTACGCCGACTTCGCGGGCGGCAGCGGCTCGGCATTTCGCGCGGCATTCATGCTCGCCCTGGTGCTGGGCGGGCGCTCTTTGGGCCATCGCGTGCGAGGGGCGGCCGCGCTCGGTGGGTCGCTTTTGGTGGGCTTGGCGCTCGATCCGCTGGTGGGTCACGACATTTCGTTTCTCCTTTCGGCGCTCGCTACGCTCGGCCTGCTCGTGCTCGCGGGGCCGGTCGTGGCCTGGCTCGAGAGCTCGTTTCGTGGGCCTCGTTGGCTCCGTTGGGGTCTCGAAGCGCTAACAATGACACTCGGCTCGAGCCTCGCTTGCGCACCTCTGCTCGCGCTCCTGGGTGGGCCAATGACCCTGGCGGGCCTGGCCGCAAACCTCGTGGCTGGGCCCGCAGGCGAGGTGATCGCCCTACCCGCTTGTCTTCTGCACGTCCTCGCGAGCAGCTTTCCTGCGCTGGAGCGAGGCCTGGCCTTCCTGGGCGGAGGGGCGCTCTTCATCGTGCGCGGCGCCGCGCTCTGGAGCGCGAGTGTGGAGGCGCTGGCCTTCCGGCTGCCCACGCCGGGCGCCCGTGAGTTCGTGGCCCTAGCTGGTGCGGCGCTAGCCTTGGGCGGCGCTTTGGCGTGCTCGAAGCAAGAGAAGCGGACGCGCCGTGCGCTCGGGGCCTTCGCGCTCGCTTGGCTTTTCTTGGGCTTCTCGACGGTGGGCGAAAGCACGCTCAGGCCTAGGCGAGGAAGTCGTATTGGCGACCCAAGCGGCAATATATTAGCTAAAAGTGATGCGCGGCCCCTGCGGATTACCGCACTCGACGTGGGCCAAGGCGACGCCCTGTTCCTGGAATTTCCGAACGGGCAAGTGGGCCTATTGGATGGCGGGGGCTACCCTCAAGATAGGCCCAACATCGGCGGGCGGGTGCTTTTGCCTTTTCTTCAGGCACGCG
>Ga0164241_10000519_pt1 | contig 68484 bp, 65 predicted proteins | sample OricomyardsoilBY_FD_108780 | JGI IMG/M metagenome (GOLD analysis project Ga0164241, IMG submission 108780) | Backyard soil microbial communities from Emeryville, California, USA - Original compost - Back yard soil (BY) | ecosystem: Environmental > Terrestrial > Soil > Unclassified | place: USA...
GGCGTGCTGCCCAAGGACTACGCCCGCCCCGGCCTCGACAAGCAGCGCCTCGGCGAACTCATCGACGTCATCGCCACCATCGAACTCACCGCCGCCAGCGAGGGCGAGAAGACCCACCGCTCCGTCGATCTGCTCGGCCGCGTATACGAGTATTTCCTCACCCGCTTCGCCAGCGCCGAGGGCAAGAACGGCGGGCAGTTCTACACGCCGAGTTGCGTGGTGCGCTGCCTGGTCGAGATGCTCGCCCCCTACAAGGGCCGCATCTACGACCCCGCCTGCGGCTCCGGCGGCATGTTCGTGCAGTCAGAGAAATTCGTTGAATCCCACGGCGGCAAGCTGGGCGACATCAGCATCTACGGCCAGGAGAGCAACGCCACCACCCGCCGCCTCGCGGTGATGAACCTCGCGCTGCGCGGTATCGAGGCGGACATGTCAACAACGTGTTCGATCTCACCAGGATCGCAAACCTCAAAGATCTTTGCCGGATCTTGTCGAAGTTCAATCTCTCTGATCGCGTAAAGAAGCTGGCGAAACGGGCGAAGCGAGCGCCTGCTTCGATAGTCAAGACGCCCGCAGAATTGTTGAGCACCTTCTTGCGCCCCGACTGGAAGGCCTGGCCTGTGCACTTCGACGTGTTGGCCAATTCACAGGTATTTGCACAGATGCTTGTGGAATCGGGCTTCGAGGGAGTGCTTTATCGATCAGCTAAGGGTGCGGACCGTTGCCTCGCGGTGTTCACGCGACAGCTCGGAAATTCGGATTCTCATATTGTTGTGCACGGAGAATGCCCCATGGGCGCAAGAATGCTGGAACTGAGTGCGGCTAATTGCCTGGAGGTATGAGCCTGACCGGCCTGACGCATTCACCCACTCAAGTAGCCTTCGCCGCAATCGCCGCCAGCTCCTCCGGCACCACATCAAAATGCGCACGCAGCACCGGCCGCAACTCCTGCTCGCTGACACTGTAGTAACGGCCTCCTGCGCGAGAAAACCGGTTGGCGACTGTCACCGGCTTTCGATGTGAATCCGAATACGGACAAGGACGTCCATATGCTGGCACTGGACGAAAGTGAGTCCACGCCTGATACGAAGCTTCTGCTGCAGAACCAGGAATTCTTCATGACCGAATGGACCTCAATGCCGCAGATATGAGCCTGGATAAACGCTTTGGTCGGGTATGACCATGGTGATACCATGGAGGACATGAAATTCGCGATCTCGGTTCCGGACAAGGTCTTCCAGGCAGGCGAACGTCTGGCCCGGGAAAAGGGCATTTCACGTAGCGAGCTGTACGCTACGGCGCTGACCGATTACCTCGGTGTGCACGGAGCTGCGGCCATCACGGCACGCCTCGATGCGCTCTATGCCAGGGAAGATTCGCGCCTGGATCCGGCACTTGGGCAGGCGCAGCAAAAGATCCTGACCGATGAAGCGTGGTGAACTCTGGTGGGCCTCGCTGCCGGCGCCTGCCGGATCAGGCCCTGGCTATCGTAGGCCAGTGGTTGTCGTGCAGGCGAATCCCTTGAACCAGAGCCGCATCGCCACGATCGTCGCGGCGGCCGTCACCTCCAACCTGGCGCTGGCGGATGCCCCCGGCAATGTGCGCATGGGTAAGGCGGAGTCCGGACTGGCCAAGCCCTCCGTGGTCAACGTATCGCAGCTGGTGACGATGGATCGCGCCGTGCTGACAGAACGTGTGCGCAGCCTGCCAGCCGACGTGATGCGCGCGGTCGACGAAGGTCTGCGGTTGGTGCTCGCGCTTTGAGAAGCGCGCCTACCGCCACCGCAACACCCACGCCCCCATCACCGCCCCCACCATCGCTGGCAGGCACATCCCCAGCGTGTACCACGTCGCCACAAACGCCAGCCCCGTCTCCGGGCAATGCAGTGAATACACGAACATCGCAATCGCCCCGGCCAGCAGCCCGGCGCAGAATCCCGCCCAACGCAGCCTGGTCGGCGCGGCGCGGCGCATCACGAAACACAGCGCCAGCCAGCAGGGAATCGACAGCATGGCGATCAGCCAGGGGCACCGCGACGCGGTCTCCCCGAGCCACGCATCGGTCCGCGTCCCGGCGGGAAGGCTTGTGATCTGTAGCAGTGCCGCCATCGCAACCAGTGCGATCGGCAGAATCACCACCAGTACGCGCCAGCGCGGCTGGGCATCCGGCCGGGCAGCTTGTGCACACAGCACATACCCACCAATCCCCAGCGCCGCGGCATAGCCAAGCTTCACCCACAGCACCCACTGCCGGGCCGCCTCGCCCAGATCCTTCCGCAGTCCCAGCGCCACCACCAGCAACGCCAGCGCCAGCACCGCACCCAGCAGCAGAGCCGTCGCCATCCGTCGATCCAGCGCCCGCCGCGGCACCGGCTTCAGATCCGAACTTAGTCGAGCAATCAGTTCCGATGCGCGGTCGCTCACGATCCGCTCTCCTTCGAGAACAGCGCTGTCAGCTTCTTGAGCCCGCGATGCACCTCGACCTTGATCGATGACTCCGACTTGCCGGTCCGTGCCGCCGCCTCCTCTACGGAATAGCCCTCGATGCGCGTGAGCTGGATCGCCGCGCGCTGTGCCGGCGACAGCGTCGACAGCAGCGCCTCGACATCGCGTCCGGCATCGCGCGCGCCCAGGTCATCGTCGGCCGCGAACAGATCCTCGAAATCATCCAGCGGCAGTGCCGCGCGCACGCGGTTGCGCCGTAGCTGGTCGATGAGCTTGTAGCGTGCGACCGCATACACCCACGGGGTGAAGGGCTGGGTCACGTCGTAGCTGTGGCGTCGTTCATGCACGGCGATCAATGTCTCCTGCAGCAGGTCTTCGGCATCGGCGGAGTGGCTGCCCAGCCGATTCCGAAGGTAGCCTCGCAGCATCCGCGACAGCGCCTCCAGCAGGGTGCTGTGCGCGGCGGCATCGCCAGCGAGTCCTCGCAGCATCAGCGCGCGCAGCGCGCCTTCGACCGCGGTCCGGGAGCTCTCCATGCAGTAGTTCGCGGCACCAGGCCGCTTGGTTACATCAATCGGACAAACACTGTAACCGACCGGCCTGCCGGCGCGTACTCCCTTGCAGGACCGAGCCGCTGGCCCGGTCCCGAACCTCGAAATCATCGATTCATCAGGAGACAGCAATGAAGCATCAGTCAATCGCACTCGCCGCCCTCGCGCTCTCGGCCCTGGGCACCGGTCTCGCCGCGGCGGCGGATACGCCGAAGGAGATGGCGGACAAGCCGGCCATGGAAAAGTGCTACGGCGTGTCGCTGGCCGGCAAGAACGACTGCAAGGCGGGGGCGGGCACCAGCTGCGCGGGCACCTCAAAGATGGACTACCAGGGCAATGCCTGGAAGAACGTGCCGACCGGCACCTGCACCACCATCAAGACACCCAAGGGCATGGGCTCGCTGATGGCGAAGGGCTGATCGCATGACTCCCACCGCCGGACTGGGCTTCAAGGCCGAACATCAGGACGAGGCCCTGGCCTGTCCGGCGGAGGGTCTGTGGTTCGAGGTGCATCCCGAGAACTACATGGTGGCGGGCGGTCCGCGACTCGACATGCTCGAGAGACTGCGCACCGCCCATCCGCTTTCGATTCATGGTGTGGGCCTCTCGCTGGCGGCCGACACCGATCCGGACCCGTGCGCGCTGGCGGCGCTGCGCCGGCTGACGCGGCAGTTCACTCCTTTCCTCGTATCTGAACATCTGGCCTGGTCGGACTGGGGCGGGGCGCATCTGCCGGACCTGCTGCCCTTTCCGCGCAATGAGGAATCGCTGCGTCGCGTAGTGCGCAATGTGGAGATCACCCAGCAGTACCTGGGTCGGCAGATCCTGATCGAGAACCCCTCCAGCTATCTGCCGCTGACGCACGAAATTCCCGAAGCCGAGTTCCTCGGCGAGCTGGTGTGCCGCACGCAATGCGGCCTGCTGGTGGATGTGAACAATGTGTATGTGAGCACCTGCAATGTGGGTGGCGATGCCGGTGAATGGCTGGCCCAGTTGCCGGCCGATGCCATCGGCGAGATTCATCTCGCGGGACACTCGGTGGATCCGGGTTCGCCGCAGGGCGGGTTGCTGATCGACACGCATGGTGCGCCGGTCTGCGAAGCGGTGTGGCAGCTCTATGCGCAGTTGCTGCAGCGGATCGGACCGCGTCCCACGCTGATCGAGCGTGACGAGGACATTCCCGCCTTCGAAGTGCTGATGCAGGAGCGCAACCGGGCCGCCGATATGTTATCGGTCGCGCATGGTCTCAGGGAGGCCTATGCCATCGCTTGCTGAATTCCAGCGTGACCTGGCGGCGGCGTTGCGGGCACCTCCATCCGCACACGCGCCAGCCGCAGAACCCGCCGGACTACGCATTCATCGCAACACGGTGATGAAGGCGCTGGTGGACGCATTGCTGGCGAACTATCCCACCGTGGAAGTGCTGATGGGGCGCGAGTGGATGACCGGTGCCGCGCAGGCCTTCGCGCGCCAGCATCCACCCGGGCATGCAGTGCTCGCCGACTATGGTGAGGGATTCGCGGCATTCCTGGCCGCGACCGATACCGAAGCGCGGTGGCCCTGGCTGCAAGGTGTTGCACAGCTCGACCGCGCATGGACCTGTGCGCTACTCGCCGCGGATGCCTCTGCGCTGACACCGCACAGGCTGCAACTTTCCAAAGCCGATCTCGGCGTCCACCGGCTTTCACTGCATCCGAGCGTCACGCTGGGCTGCTATGCCGGTTCCGCCGTGAGCGTGTGGCAGGCCAACCGGCCACCGGCCACACCTCCGGAATCGCTGGTGGTGGACGGTACGGACGAGGCCGCAGTCATGGTGCGCAACCACGGTGGCATTGCGCTACTGCGCCTCGATGCGGCGGGCTACGCATTCCTGCAAACCCTCATGCCGGGCGACACCCTGCAGGACGCCGCCATGGCCGCGGTGCAGGCGCAACCCGACGCCGATCTCGCCAACCTCTGGTCCACGCTTTTGATGCAGGGCCTGTTCGTGAACCCCCCGGAGAATGATGATGTCGACCATTGAACCCGTCACCGGCTGGCGCGCCCCGTTTCACTCGCTGGCGCGACTGGCAGAGCGCGCACTGCCGCAATCCCTGCTGTTGCTGGTCGCGCGGCTGGGCATCGCCGCGATCTTCTTCCTCTCGGGCCGCACCAAGGTAGAGGGCGTGCTGCACATCACCGACTCCGCGCGCTCGCTGTTCGAAACCGAATACCGCCTGCCGCTGCTCTCGCCAGACGTGGCCGTGCATCTGGCCACCGGCGCCGAACATCTGATGCCGATCCTGCTGGTGCTGGGACTTTTCACCCGCCTGGCCGCACTCGGCCTCCTGGGCATGACACTGGTGATCCAGTGCTTCGTCTATCCGGATGCCTGGCCCACGCATTTGAGCTGGGCGGCCATCCTGTTGCCGTTGATTGCGCATGGCGCGGGGCGCGCTTCACTGGATCGCGTGTTGCGCATTCCCTAGCTGCGCTCGGAATTGAAAGCATACAGGCTAAGGCTAAGCTGCATGAAGAGACGTTCTCGTTAACCCTTGTTGTCGGGAATGAAGAGTTCCAGTTTGTTCTTGCCGATCAGTAGTCGTAGATGATGGCGCGTTGAGTTGGTCCTTCAGGGCACTCACGGCGCGATACAAGGTTACGCGTGAGCACTCGAGAGGACCATGAGCCTCACGACGGTCCAGCACACACCGCTCACCCTCGACGCGGCCGCGCTGAAGGGTGAGAGCAACCAGACGTCGCGGAATGCCCCGCTGGGACATGCGGTGGAGGGAATGACGGGTGAGGCGCATGAGAATTCTCCTTGGCAACCCGGAAATCGGGCGGCTTCTGCTGCAGTCCGCCAAATGGCACTTAATACACGCGATTAGCGGCTGGCTACAGGACCGCATGGGCCGCAATCTGCGCCCATGGAAACCACGCTTGCCATCTACGAAGCCCTGATTCAGGCTAACGTTCCAGCGCCCGCAGCACGCCGGGTAGCCGAATCCCTGGAGAAGGACATGACTTCGAGTCTCGCTACCAAGCAGGATCTGGAGCTGATGGCAACGCGCTTCGAGGCGCTGGAAGGTCGTGTTTCGCTTCAGCTGCAGAACCTGGAGACACGGCTCGTTGCGAAACTCGGTGGATTGATCACCGTCCTGTTTGGGCTGGCGGCCACGGTGCTCGCGTTGCTGCGCTAAACGGCGATCCGCAATCACCGTCGTTCAAGTCGCCTTCGCCGCAATCGCCGCCAACTCCTCCAGATCCAGATCCCGCTCCAGCTCACGCAGCACGCGATCATCAATCTGCCCATCCCGATGCAGCCGCAGCAGCTCCTTCCTCCCCGCTGCCACCGCCTCCAGCACCACATCAAAATGCGCATTCAGCACCGGCTGCAGCTCCAGCCCGTTGGCCGTGTAGTTCGCCGAGATCCTCGCGCGGCGCTGGTACTGCTCCAGCAGCTGCGGATGGATCAGTTTGCCATCAGGCGCATAAGCCCGCGCTTCCACCGCCTTCGCTTTCGCGTCCGCCATCTGTGATTCGGCCTGTGACATGTTCAGCGGCGCCTTGCGGGTGCCGGTCTCGGGTGGTCGCAGCCAGCGGATCAACAACCCCAGCGTGGTTCCCTGCACCAGCACGGTGATCAGGATCACTGCGAAGGCCGCCACCAGCAGGAAGTCGCGGCCGGGCAGGTTGGCGGGCACGGACAGTGCCACGGCCAGCGTGACCACGCCGCGCATGCCGGCCCAGCCCAGCACCGTCGAGGCGCGCCAGCCCATGGCCTCCTTGCATCGCAAGCCAAGCTTGCAGAGCAGCACATTCACGCCGTCGGAGGCGAAAATCCACGCGAACCGCGCCAGGGTCATCGCCAGCACGATCCACAGGATGGGCACGGTCATCTGCTGAAACACCACTTCGAAGCCGCCCACGCGGACGATGATCTCCTGCAGCGACGAGCCGATCAGCAGGAACACGCTGGCCTCGAGCAGGAAGATCATCACGTTCCAGAACGATGCGCCGCGCAGACGGATGGCGGCGGAGAACACGGTGTGCTGGTACCAGCCGCAGATCAGGCCGCACACCACGGTGGCGATGACGCCAGACACGTGCAGGTGTTCCGCCAGAATGTACGCAGCCCAGCACTGCAGCACCGACGCGGCGATGACCAGGTATTCATCCCGCAACCGGGGCGCGACGAGCACCCATAGCGCCGCGCAGCCAGCCCCCACCGCCACGCCGCCAAGCGCCAGCAGCGCGAAGCTGTCGAGCGCGTCCACGGTGCTGAAGGTGCCGGTGACGGCAGCAGCAATCGCGAAGCGGAACAACACCAGGCCGGTGGCATCGTTGAGCAGGCTTTCGCCTTCCAGCAGGATGGAGAGTCGTTGCGGCAGGTGCACGCGTTGCAGCACTGCACGGGCGGAGATGGCGTCGGGTGGGGAGACGATGGCGCCGAGTGCGGCGCAGGCGGCCCAGGGGAGGGAAGGCAGCAACCAATGCGTCACTACTGCGACGACTACCGTGGTGAAGACCACAGCGCCGATGGCCAGGGAGAGGATGCCGACAAGGTGGCGGCGCAGGTGGCGCAGCGCGATGAACCAGGCGCCGTCCATCAGCAGGGGAGGGAGGAAAATCACCAATACCAAGGCGGGGTCCAGCGAGAGCGTGGGCAGGCCGGGGATGAAGGCGAGGGCTGCGCCGCCGGCGATCAGTGAGACAGCAGGAGGAAGACGCAGGCGACTGCCCAGGAAGTGCAGCGCGATGATGGTGAACAGCATCGCGATGATCAGTTCGAAGTTGTGGACGGGATCCATTCAGCTCTCCGGCGGCCGGATTGCCGCTGCAACTATCCTAACCGGCACGGACGGTGCGCCGTCAGGGTCGTGATACCGTACCGCGATGGGGAGTGCGTGGTGGAAACAGATCCGGCTGACGCCGGCCATGGGCGTGGCAGTGGCGGTACTGGTAGCCGGGTTCGCGGGCAAGTGGCTGCTGCAGGATGCCACGGCTCCGGCGGCGAGCACCTCACCGGCCGAGGGTTCGCTGCGCGTCAACCTCAACACGGCAACGCTGACTGAACTGGAAAGCATCCCCGGCATCGGCCAGTCCCTGGCGAAGCTGATCGTTTCGCATCGGCCCTACATATCCGTTGATCAACTGGTCGCAATTCGAGGTCTCGGTGAGAGCTCGGTTGAGGCCCTCCGGCCATTCGTGAAAACCGAAGGCGAAACAGAGAAACTCCGTTAAATGACAATCCTTACGCATCTATTTCTCGACTTCGAGAACGTCAAGCCTTCTCCCCAGGACATCAAGCAGGTGCGCGGAGAGCATGTCCGCTTGTGGGTACTTCGGGGTCCTCATCAGAACAAATTCGATGCTGCGCTGAACGAGGCATGGCAGCCTCTGGGCGATCAGGTTCGATTTGTCCAAAGCTCAAAAGCAGGCAAGAACGCTCTGGATTTTCATGTGGCCTTCTGCCTGGGAGTGGCCCGACAGGGCGACTTTCTGCAGAAGCAGGACGCCTGCTACATCATCGTGTCACGCGACAAGGGATTCGAGGCCCTGTTCGGTTACGTGAACAGTCTTGGCAGTCCGATGGGTCGCACCAACACGATTCCTGAGGCGCTGAGGCTGGCGGCCTCGATGGGAGCTCAGCCGCCGGCAAAGCTCCCGGCGGCGGTCAGGGAGAAGAAGCCCGCGGCAGCGAAGCTGAAGCCCGCGCCAAAGGTGACACCTGTGTCAAAGGTGACACCCATGCGCAAGGCCGCACCCTTGCCCAAGCCGATACCTTTGAGCAAGGACATGGACCGGGTCCTTGCCCACCTGCGCGATGACAAGCGCAGACCCACCACGCGCAAGAAGCTGGAACATCATGTCACCTCTGTTCTGGGCAACAAGGTGGATCACGCCCGGGTCATCAAGGTGATCGAGGATCTGACCCGTCAGGGCGTACTGGCTTTCGAAGGCACGAAAGTTCGTTACGACTTGTCCAAGGCAAAAAAATAGCGCGGAAAGTGTCTGACGGACTTGACCGATTGACACATCCTGCTCCTGCAAACACCATCCCTGTTTACGCGTGAACACGGAGGTTTCCGATGAGCACCCGCAACAAAGTGACCGTCTGTCTCTGGTATGACCACGATGCAGAGTCGGCCGCGAAGTTCTACGCCAGCATCTTTCCCTCAAGCGCCGTGCAAGGCATCCACCGCGCGCCCACCGACTATCCCGACGGCAAGGCCGGCGATGTGCTGACAGTGGAGTTCACCGTGCTGGGCATTCCCTGCATCGGCCTGAACGGTGGCCCGACGTTCAAGCACAACGAATCCTTCTCCTTCCAGGTGGGCACCGCCGACCAGGCGGAGACGGACCGCTACTGGAGCGCGATCGTTGGCAACGGAGGAAAGGAAAGCCAGTGCGGCTGGTGCAAGGATCGTTGGGGCATCTCCTGGCAGATCACGCCCTTCGCACTCACCGAAGGCATGGCGGATCCTGATCCCAAAGCACGCCAGCGCGTGTTCGCGGCGATGATGGAGATGGGAAAGATCAACGTCGCCGCCATCGAGGCGGCGCGGCGGGGTTAAGCCTCGGCGGAGGACGAACCCGGACGCCGCTGCGTCAATTCCTTGTGAGCCGAGTGGGCTGCGATCAGCGTCAGCACGGCAAGACCTGCGACCAGGAAGAAAAGATGGGCTTCTGCAAATTCGATCATGGCTGGGCTCCTTCCCGCGTTTGTTACGCCATCTATAGTGCGTGAGACGCGGTGGTCTCCGCTGTGCGAAACAGCGCCAGGATCGTGACCTGCGTCACGTGCCCGCAAACTCCGGAAGGGTTAAGTCAACTTCTCAGGCGCTGAGCTGTGGCAGGCGCCCGATCAGCTTGTCCAGCGTGATGGGGTAGTCCCGCACGCGGATGCCGGTGGCGTTGTACACGGCGTTGGCCACGGCGGCTGCAACGCCGCAGATGCCGAGCTCCGCCACGCCCTTGGCCTTCATCGGCGATGCCATGGCATCCACCTCGTCGAGGAAGATCACATCCTGGTGCGGGATGTCGGCGTGCACGGGGATTTCGTAGCCGGCGAGATCGTGGTTCACGAAGAATCCGCGACGCCGGTCGACGAACAGTTCTTCCATCAGCGCCGCGCCCACGCCCATGGTCATGGCGCCGATCACCTGGCTGCGCGCAGTTTTGGGGTTGAGGATGCGTCCCGACGCGCATACGGCCAGCATGCGCCGCACGCGGATCTCGCCGGTGGCGGCATCGACACCCACCTCTACAAAGTGCGCGCCAAAGGTGGATTGCTGTGCCTTCTTGCTGGTGTCGCCGAAGTCGATCGCGTCCTCGGCAACGAGGGGCTTCGATTCAGAAGCCTTGGCGATCTCGACGGCGCGCTCCGGAGTGCGGATCTTGCCGTCCATGAACTCGGCAGTCCTGGCATCGAAGCCCAGGTTCTGCGCGATGGTCTCGCGCAGCTTCATGCAGGCAGCGAACACGCCGGCGGTGGAGCAGTTGCCGCCCCACTGGCCCCCGGAACCGGCAGAGACCGGAAAGCTGGAGTCTCCCAGTACCACCTTCACGCGCTCAAGCGGTACGCCAAGCATTTCCGCAGCGGTCTGCGCAATGATGGTGTAGCTGCCGGTGCCGATGTCCGTCATGTCGGTTTCGACAGTGATGCCGCCATCGCGCTCCAGGCGCACGCGCGCTGCGGAAGTGGTCAGCTGGTTGCCGCGATAGGCTGCAGCGACGCCTGTACCGATCAGCCATCGCCCATCGCGCAGCTGGCCGTTGCGCCCCTTGCGTTGCGCCCACCCGAAGCGCGTGGCGCCAAGGCGCAGGCAATCTGCCAGCGAACGCTGTGAAAATCGCAGGCCCGGAGGGTCCGGCACAACCGGTGTGTCGTTGCGGATGCGGAACTCGACAGGATCAAGCCCGAGCTTCTCGGCCATCTCGTCCATCGCGATTTCCAGCGCCATGGTGCCGGTGGCCTCGCCGGGCGCGCGCATGGCGTTGCCTTCAGGCAGATCCAGTACGGCGAGACGCGTTGCGGTCATGCGATGTGGCGCCGCGTACAGCATGCGCGTCTGATGCACCGCGCCGTCGGCCTTGCCATGCGGCAGGTCGCCGGACCAGCTCTGGTGGGCGATGGCCATGAGCTTGCCGTCGCGCGTTGCACCGAGGCGCAGGCGCTGGATGGTGGCGGGCCGGTGCGTGGTGTTGTTGGCGATCAAAGCCCGCTGCAGCGTCACCTTTACCGGCCGGCCGGCGGCCCGTGCACCCAGCGCCGCCAGCAGCGCATCGGCGCGGACGAACAGCTTGCCGCCGAAGCCTCCGCCCACATAGGGCGAGAGGGCATGCACATGCTCCCTGGCAACACCCAGCGTCCCGGCGATATCCGTGGCGCACCAGTCCATCATCTGGTGCGAGGTCCACAGCGTCAGCTCCTCGCCCTGCCATGAAGCGATGGAGGCATGCGGCTCCATCATGGCGTGCGACTGATCCGGCGTGGTGTAGGTGGCATCCAGCTTCACCGGCGCCGCGGCGAAGGCAGTATCGAAATCCCCGACCTTGCTGTCGCCAAGTCCGCCGGTGATTTCCTTGGGCTTCGCAGAGTCCTTCGCCGCCAGCAGGTCGAAGCTGCCGTTCTCCGGCGCATAGTTGACCCGGATCAGCCTTGCTGCGGCTCGAGCCTGTTCGAAGGTCTCGGCCACCACCAGAGCAATGGCCTGGTGATAGTGAGCGATCTGCGGGCCACCCAGCAGCGGCGCGGTGTTGCGTTCCACCCGATGCAACGGCCCGGCATTCTCGGCAGTCACGATGGCCAGCACACCGGAAGCGGCCTTTGCATCACCCAGTGTCATCGAGCGGATCCGGCCTTTGGCAATCGCGGCGCCGACTACATAGCCGTAGACCGCGTCGCCGTGGACCGCGTCGGACCCGACCTCCTGCCGCTCGCAGGCATAGGGCGCGGTGCCTGTGGTCTTCAGCGGCCCGTCGATCCTGTCGACAGCCTTTCCGACAATGTGCATCCGGTCGATGGGATTCCTGCCCGCGGGGGCTTCGAACTTCATCGCTGCCTCTCGCCAGCCTGCTGCAGCACTGCGGCGATGGTTCGCTGCAGCAGCGGCACCTTGAATGCGTTCTGGCTGGTCGTGCGGGCACCATCCAGCAACTTCGTGGTGAATGCCGAGGCGCCGTTCGGCAGCTGGGCCTCGGCTGACTCCACGCGCCAGGGCTTGTGCGCGATGCCGCCCACGGCAATCCGGCCACTGCCATCACGCTGGATGATGGCGGCCACGGACACCAGCGCGAAGGCATAGGACGCGCGATCGCGGACCTTGTGGTAGACCTGCAGGCCACCCACCGGCCTTGGCAGCGTCACCGCGGTGATCAGCTCGCCGGTATGCAGGGTGGTCTCGACCTGGGGGGTGTCGCCGGGCAGGTTGTGCAGTTCGGCGATCGGAATGGTCCGCGCGGAGCCGCTGGCGTGTGCTGTCTCCACCACGGCATCCAGCGCCCGCATGGCTACGGCCATGTCGCTGGGATGGGTGGCGATGCAGGACTTGCTGGTGCCGACAATGGCATGGGCACGGCTGAATCCCTCCAGCGCGCCGCAGCCGCTGCCAGGCAGTCGCTTGTTGCAGGGTTGGTTGGTGTCGTAGAAATACGGGCAGCGGGTCCGCTGCAACAGATTGCCTGCGGTAGTAGCGCGGTTACGCAGCTGGCCCGATGCGCCGGCCAGCAAGGCCCGCGACAGCAGCGGGTATTCGCGGCGCACGCGCGCATCGGCAGCCAGGTCGGTGTTGCGCACCAGTGCGCCGATGCGCAGGCCACCCTCGGGCGTCGACTCTATCCGGTCAAGGCCGATGCCATTGACGTCTACCAGATGCACAGGCTTCTCGATCTCCAGTTTCATCAGGTCGAGAAGATTGGTGCCACCCGCAATGGCCCTGGCGCCCGATTTCCGTACCAGCGCGATGGCCGCTTCTGCAGGCGAGCGTGGCCGCTCATAGGTGAACGGCATCATGCGTGCTGCTCCGCGACCTCGGTGATGGCATCGATGATGTTGGAATACGCCGCGCAGCGGCACAGATTCCCGCTCATGCGCTCGCGCAGCTCTTCCACCGTAGCTTGCGGTGGCGTGGTCAGGTTCGCCGAGACATGACTTGGAATGCCATCCTTGATCTCCTGCAGCACGGCCACGGCCGAACAGATCTGCCCCGGCGTGCAGTAGCCACATTGATAACCATCGTGCCGCACGAACGCCGCTTGCATCGGGTGGAGCCTGGTGGGTGTTCCCAGCCCCTCGATGGTGGTGATCGTCGCGCCTTCATACATCACCGCCAGTGACAGACAGGACAAAATCCTGCGGCCATCTACCAGCACCGTACACGCGCCGCACTGCCCTTGGTCGCAACCCTTCTTGGTGCCAGTGAGATGCAGATGCTCGCGCAGCGCGTCCAGCAGGGAAGTGCGTGTATCCAGGACCAGGGAGTGAACGCGACCATTTACTTCCAGCGTCACGCTGGCATGTGGCGGCTGGATGGCGGTGGGCTCCGCAGAGGGGGTAGTGCTGGGGATAGCCGTGGATGCCAATGCGAAACCCTCGTCCTGTGGGGCAGCGTACGGATGACGCTACAGGACGATTTTCAACGGGGCACGGGTTCGAGTATGTCGGCGCGGGGAATGGAGGAATGTAGGCCGATCGCCGTCAGGAAAAATCGGCCGGTCCAAACTGTCATCCGGCCAATCGCAGCTGCTCCACTGTCCCCGTCAGTGTCTCGGAACCCAGCGACAGATACAGCGTCTGCTCTGACACGGACAGGTCCAGATCCATCCGCCGCTCCAGCCTGGCTGCGAGAGTCACGATCAGCTTCGGATCGATGGCGAATATATCGATGTGTTCGCTGCGGTGGATGTGTTCATAGGCCAGCCTTGCCAGCCACGGCGTCGCATCCCGCGTGGGATACACCGCGACGCGATCCGCCGCCTTCGCAGCCTTGTGCAGGCGCGGCGCCTCCGGCAAACCCACCTCGATCCAGCCACGCAATACGCCGGTGAGATCCCGCACCACGATCGCCGGTTCATCCGGATCCGATAGCCCTTTGGAATACGCGATGCCTTCTGTGTGCTCCAGGCAATAGGCGAGCAGCCTTGTGACTAGATACTCCGCTGACTCGGAGGGATGCCGCGCCAGCCGCAGTTCCAGCGTTTCGTAGATGCCCCTGTCCACATGCGACAGCCGCACCGTGAATACATGGATGGTCGCGCCTGATGCCATGTGCGTAGCGTGGCATACTTGCGCCATGACTTCGCCGGAAACAGACCGCCTCGAACAGATCGAGATCCGCATCGCTTATCTCGAGCAGGCGAACGCCCAGCTCAGCGACATGGTGATCCAGCAACGGCAGGAACTGGAGACGGTTCGCGCGCGGCTGGCAACGCAGCTGGCGCGCATCGAAGCCGCGCAGTCCCAGGCCACCGTGTACACGCCAGAGGAAGAGAAGCCCCCGCACTACTGAGTGCGTCAGCGGCTGGCCGGCTCCCACAGCAGATAGCCGGACATCCTCTCCGCCTGCTCCCTGCGTTCACGGCTCATCAGCATCAGTACTAAAGGCACCCACCAGGGGAAAGGCGGCCGTCGCCGGAATCGTCGCCCGATCTCGCTGTAGTAGTGCGCTTCCTTGCGTGCCCAGCCGTGCTTCAGGAAGAAGCCATCCCAGTCGGGCGGGAAGAACTGGAAGGGCGCGTTCCGCAGCGCTGTCGATTTCGATACCGCTTTGAGATAACGATACGATCCTGCTGAAAAATATTCCCCGATCCAGAATGCGAAACGCGGTTGCGCGCGCAGCTCCTCTGCCAGGCCAGCCACCTGTTCTTCGGTGAGATAGGGAATCACGCCCTCGGTGAGCACGAGGATTTTCTTCGCGCCGGGAACTACGCTTTCCAGCAGCGCGCGCCGCGCGGCGGGATCCGACAGATCCACACCCACTCGCTGCAGCTGGCAACGCGGCTGGTGGTCGCGAAGGATCTTCTCCTTGTATTCGATCATGTGCGGGAAGTCCGCCTCTACCCACTGGAAGGAGGGCGGCAGTTCCATGCGGTAGGGCCGCGTGTCGAGCCCTGCACCTAGATTGACGACGGCGTCCACGCCCTCGGCAATGGCCTTGAGGATGAACTCATCGATGATCACGGTGCGCGTCAGCACCGTCCACTCGGTATAGGCGCTGGTTTTCCGGAACGTCGCGGCGATCTGCTCGCCACGTTCGCCCACCAGCAGCTTCGCCAGCGGGTCGCGGAACATGGGATTTGCGCGCTCGGACTCCCGGCCGCGGTAGTAGGCTACCCAGATGGCGGTGTCCGACACGTTTTTGATTTCGGCGCTGCTCATATCCCCATGATAGTCCATGCTCTAAGATGCGCCTCCCGCCCTTCGGGAAGTACAGGTGATGCCGATGAACCAGCTCAACCGCCCCTTCATTTCCGTCACCGGCGCCGCGGTGCTGCTCTCACTGGCCGCCTGCGGCAGCAAGGAACCATCCGCAGCGGCAGCGCCACCTGCCGCGTCCACCTGCCCGGGCGACAACGGCGGCTTGTCGCTGGCCCCCGGCTTCTGCGCCACGATTTTCGCGGACAACATCGGCCACGCGCGCCACATGACCGTCTCGCCAGAGGGCGTGGTGTACGTGAATACCTGGAGCGGCCAGTACTTCGGCTTCGACACGCCGCCGGCCGGTGGCTTCCTGCTGGCACTGCAGGACAAGGACGGTGACGGCAAGGCCGAAGTCATCGAACGTTTCGGCGCCGGCGTGCCGGAGAAGGCCACGGGTGGCACTGGCATCGCGCTATTCGACGGCGCGCTGTACGCGGAACAGAACGACTACCTGCTGCGCTTCGCGCTGACCGCGGGAAATCCCGTCCCGCAGGGCCAGCCCGAGAAAGTGCTCACCGGCCTGCCGCAGAGCGGCGATCACCCCATGCATCCCTTCGTGATCGACAGTGCGGGCAAGATCTTCATCAACTCGGGTTCCGAGAGCAACACCTGCGAATCCCCGGCGCGCCAGCCGGGTGCCAGGGGCCGCAAGCCCTGCCCGGAGCTGGCCACGCGCGCCGGCATCTGGCGCTATGACGCCAATGCCCTGGGCCAGAAGTGGTCGCCGAAGGAGCGCTACATCACCGGCTTGCGTAATTCCGGCGGCCAGAGCTTCGACGCCGCGGGCAATCTCTATGCAGTGCAGCATGGCCGCGACCAGCTGCCGGAAGGCTGGCCCAAGCTGTACACCATGGAAGCCGGCCATGAGCTGCCGGCCGAAGTCATGGTGCAGGTGAAGGAAGGCGCCGATTACGGCTGGCCCACCTGCTACTACGATGGCCAGCAGAAGATGCTGGTGCAGGCGCCGGAATACGGCGGCGATGGCAAGACCGCGGGCGAGTGCGCCAGCAAGACGCCGCCGGCCGCCGCCTTCCCCGCGCACTGGGCGCCGAACGATGTGCTCATCTACACCGGCAAGCAGTTTCCGGAGAGCTGGCGCGGCGGTGCTTTCGTGGCCTTCCACGGATCCTGGAATCGTGCGCCCGCCCCGCAGGGCGGCTACAACGTGGTGTTCCAGCCCATGGCCGATGGCAAGGCCTCTGGCGACTACGTGATCTTCGCCGATGGCTTCGCCGGCAACGAAAAGGCGCCGGGCCGTGCGGACCATCGCCCCGCGGGCCTGGCCATCGGGCCGGACGGCGCACTCTATATAAGTGACGACCAGAAGGGCCGCATCTGGCGCGTAACGCATCTGGGGCAGGGCGCCAGCACCGCCGTTGCTGCTGCATCGGCACCCGCAGCGAGCGGTGCAGCCGGCGCAGTGGCCGTTGGCGATCTCACGCCGCCGCCTGGCTCCAGCGCCGGGCAGGTTGCACACGGCGAGCATGTGTTCTTGGGCAAGATGTCCGGCGGAAATTGCCTGGGCTGCCATGGCTCGGATGGCAAGGGCACGATGGTCGGGCCGAACCTAACCGATACCACCTGGCTGTGGAGCAAGGGCGATGTGGCTGGCATCAAGGGCACCATCGTCAAAGGCGTGACCACGCCGAAGGCTTCCATTGGTGGCATGCCGCCGATGGGTGGTGCGCCGTTGACGCCTGATGATGTGGACGCAGTGGCGGCCTACGTCTGGGCCATCGCTCACCGCAAGTAACGGAAGTCTCATGTCCCACGGCATCGCCGCCAGCCAGCGCTGGCTGGCGCTCTACATTCTTTGCCTCGGCGTGCTCATGATCGTGCTCGACACGACCATCGTGAACGTGGCATTGCCATCGATACGCGAGGATCTGTATTTCACCGAGACCTCGCTGGTGTGGGTGGTGAATGCCTACCTGCTCACCTTCGGCGGCTTCCTGTTGCTGGGCGGAAGGCTGGGCGATCTGTTCGGGCATCGCCGCATCTTCCTGCTAGGCCTTGCTGCATTCACGCTGGCTTCGGCAGCCTGCGGCCTGGCCACCACGCAGGGCATGTTGATTGCCGCGCGCGCCGTGCAGGGGCTGGGCGGTGCGGTGGTCTCGGCAGTGGCGTTGTCGCTGATCATGAATGTGTTCACCGAGCCGGGTGAACGCGCACGAGCCATGGGCATCTATGGCTTCGTCTGTTCCGGCGGCGGCAGCATCGGCGTACTGCTGGGCGGGCTGCTGACCAGTTCGTTGAGCTGGCACTGGATCTTCCTGGTGAATGTGCCCATCGGTGTTGCCGTCTACGCGCTGTGCCGCACGCTGATTCCCGCCGGCCGCGGCATGGCGGATGCGCCGCGCCTGGATGTGGCCGGTGCGGTCACCGTAACGGCATCGCTGATGCTGGCTGTGTACGCCATCATCAATGGCAATGAAGCGGGCTGGATGTCGTCCGCCACGCTGTGGAAACTGGGCGCGGCAGTGGCGCTGCTCATCGCCTTCCTGGTAATCGAATCGCGGGTGAGCGCACCGCTGATGCCGCTGTCGCTGTTCCGCCTGCGCAGTGTTTCCACGGCCAATTTCATCGCGGTGCTGTGGGCGGCGGGCATGTTCGCCTGGTTCTTCATCTCCGCGCTGTACCTGCAGCTGGTGCTGGGTCGCGGTCCGATGGAAGTGGGGCTGGCCTTCCTGCCGGCCAATGTGATCATGGCCATCTGCTCGCTGGGCATTTCGGCGAAGCTGGTGATGCGCTTCGGTATCCGCGGACCGCTGACGGTGGGACTGCTGCTGGCCGCCTGTGGCCTCGTTCTCTTCTCGCGCGCGCCCGTTGGCGGCAGCGTGTGGATGGACGTGGTGCCGGCCATGACGTTGCTGGGCATTGGCGCCGGCATCGCCTTCAATCCCCTGCTGCTCGCCGCGATGAACGATGTGCCTGCCTCGGACTCCGGCCTCGCTTCGGGCATGGTGAATACCTCGTTCATGATGGGCGGCGCGCTGGGCCTCGCCGTGCTGGCCAGCCTCGCAGCGGCGCAGACGCAGACGGCAGCCACTGCCGGAGCCGGCGCGGTGGACGCGCTGAATGCCGGCTACCACCTGGCATTCGGCGCAGGCGCGGGCTTCGTCATCCTGGCTGCAGTACTGGGCGCATCAAGATTTGGAAAGACCAACCCTGCCAATGCCGCGCAGCCCGGCGCAGGTGGCCACGCCATGTAGTAGGACCGGGACCACAGCGATACCCGATGCGCGCCGTCTTCCAGCGCAACGGATCGAGGTTCCCAATACCCCGCAGACCAGCAGTCTTTGAATGGCGGTTGGACTGACCGGAAACATCCAGCAAGGGGTATTGTGATGAACAAGCAGCAGGTAAATGGTTCGGCAAAGGAAGTCGCGGGCAAGATCCAGAAGAGCGTTGGCAAGGCCACTGCCAATGGCACGCAGACGATGAAGGGCACGGCCCGCGAACTGGCCGGCAAGGCAGAGAAGACTTACGGCAATGCCAAGAGTGACGTGAAGCGCGACATGCGCGATCGTGAAGAGATGCGCGACCGCGACATCGAGCGGCACAGCCACTAGCCCGCTAGAATGAGACCTCTGCCTTGCGGAGGTCTCATTTCATGAATACGGAAAGCGGCAACGCAGAGCGGGCTGTCCTGGCCGGCGGCTGCTTCTGGGGCATGCAGGACCTGATCCGCAAGCGGCCGGGCGTTCTCTCCACCCGTGTCGGCTATTCAGGTGGCGATGTAAAAAATGCCACCTACCGCAACCACGGTACCCATGCCGAAGCCATAGAGATTATCTTCGATCCCGCCAAGCTCAGCTTCCGCACGCTGCTGGAATTCTTCTTCCAGATACACGACCCCACCACTCGCAACCGCCAGGGCAATGACATGGGCACGAGCTACCGCTCGGGCATCTACTACACCAGCGAGGAACAGCGCCACGTGGCGGAGGAAACCATCGACGAGGTCAACGCCTCGGGCCTGTGGCCGGGCAAGGTGGCGACGGAGCTGAAGCCTGTGGGAGATTTCTGGGAAGCCGAGCCGGAGCACCAGGATTACCTGGAGCGCTATCCGGACGGTTACACCTGTCACTACGTGCGGCCGGACTGGAAACTGCCGCGCAAGTAGGACGCCCGCCGGGCAGGACAACTCCCGGCAAAGCGGAAGCCGCCTCACATCTGCGCGTCTGACGCCGGTTTTCCTACATTCGCCGTCGAAGCAGGCTTACAGCGCACAGCCGCCGCAGACCGCATCGTTCGTCAACCTTCTTCCGGTTGGCAGGCAAACATGAGCGCAAACCCGAGAATCCTGAGCCCCCACCTGACGGACCAGCGCTGGGGAACGCGCATCGACCTGCATGTGCCCGCCGACATCAGGACCGCGGAAGGGCTCGCCATCCCGGCATGGGTAAGGAACGCCAGCCTTAGCGGCGCCTTCGTCGAAACCAGTGTGGGATTCCCGCTGCTTTCGCGGCTGGCCCTGCGCCCCCTGTCAGGAGGGGGCGAATGGCTGGACGCCAAGGTGGTTCGCCTCGAGAGCACCGGCATGGGCATCAAGTGGCTGGAGCCGGAACTGCACGCCGTGGCGGCACTGCTGGCGCTGCGCCGCGATGCCTCCGAGGTGGGCACAGCCCTGCGCCACGGCAACGTCCACCCGCTATTTCCACAGGATCGAGGTTCACGATGAAAGCTCATGCACTGGCATTGCTGATCCCCTGCGCGTTGATCGCCTGCAGCAAGAAGGAACCCGCGCCGCCGCTCACCGATACCACGGCTGCCGCCACCGCGCCGGAACCTCTCGCCACGGCGCAGGCAACCCTGGCAGGTGCCTCCGGCAGTGCCGTGATGGGCGAACTGAAATTCGCAGCGGGTGCGGCCGGCGTCACCGTCACCGGAGATCTCACCGGTCTTTCCGCCAGCACCGTGCATGGCTTTCACGTGCACGAAACCGGCGACTGCTCGGCGCCCGATGCCAAGAGCGCGGGCGGACATCTGAATCCCTCCAACGCCGAGCATGGCGGGCCCAGTTCGGACATGCATCATCTCGGCGACATGCCCAATGTGGAAGCAGATGGCTCCGGTCATGCCAGCGTGAGCGCCACCATCGGCGGCGCGACGCTGCGCGATGGAGGCCCGAACGACCTCGTGGGCAAGGCGGTGATTGTCCACGCCAAGCGCGATGACTACACCACGCAGCCCTCGGGTGATTCGGGGGATCGCATCGCCTGCGGTGTAGTGAAGTAGATTCCCTTCCGCTGAGCTACTTCAGCTCGCGGCAGACGCGCGTGCGCCCGTTCTGGCTCCAGGTCAGGTCTCCCTTGCCGCGCAGCGAACTGCTCGGGCTCTCGTACCAGAGGCCCGACGCAGCGGGTTTCTGGTCCAGCACGTCATGACCATCGTTCCAGGTCAGGTCAGCACGTCCGGAGTCGAAGTGCACCATCAGCCCCGTTCCTTCGCAGTCGAACTGCACGTGGCGCGAATAGGCATAGCTGGAGTCGGCCACTGTTCCGGAGGCGAACACCAGAGTTCCCGTATTGCCGCGCAGATTCAGCTGGCCATGATCGAGTCGCGCCGTGCTGGAGCCCTGGAGGATGGCCAGCATGCGGCCTTCCTGCCGCTGGCGGTCAGCGTCCACACAGGCACGCCGCGTGCTGAGCAGCTCGCCGATCTGCACGGTGGCGCCGGTCTGGATGAAAGGGCCGGAGAAGCTGTTGCAGCCGCTGTGGCCGTTGATGCGGCCGTCCGCGCTGAAGTCGGCATTGAGCGGTTCGCCGGAAAGCGGCGCATTGCCATCGATGCGTGTGAGTACCCAGTGCGTGCCGGCCAGCTCTGGTGTGGTACCGGCTGCGCCGGAAGAACCGGAACTGGCGCAGGCCGAGAGCGCCATGGCCACGGCAACCATCGCGCAACTGGCATACCACTGCAAGAATCGTCCGGAATAGTTCATGGCGTTCACCCCCGGGGTCGCCCTCATGACTGATTCCGACTATAGGCGCGACGGCAGTGCCGATGCTCCGCGGGCGCGTATCGGAATTCTCCGACGATAAACCCTGCGTTTCGCTGCGCCGGCAGCAGCCAGAAGCCCCAGCACCAGCAACTCCAGGGCCTCCAGCTTTCCACCGCCGCCCGAAGAGCTGCCCGATCTGCCACCACTTCCACCAGCAGCTGCCTGCACGGTCAGAACGTATTCCGCCGTCTGCTGCACACCCTGGGCCTGGCACCGGATGGCAAAGGAGATGGTGCCGACGTAAGTCGCGCTCATGGTCAACGATCCGCTGGTGGGCCGGGGAGTTGTCCATGCCGGGGTCGTGGATACGCCGCCCTGTGCTTCGCAGCTGTCCGCCAGCGGTGCGTTCCAGGTAAGGGTGAATGGCGCGCCAGATGTGACCGGCACCTCCGGCCCTTTCAGCGACGGGCGGGCGATGCTCACCTTTGCGTTGGCCGTCGCACCTGGCAGGGATGTGAGCACGCTGGGGCAACCAATGTAGAAGGTTGCGGCTTCGAGAGTGGTGTTACCCGCGGAGATTCCCAGCGTGCTCACCTTCGAGCCGCTGGTCGGAAGGGTGCCTTCCCACCCGCCCGAGATCTGGTCGACGTCCACTGCGTTGCAGGTGACGGCGTAGTTCGATGTCCAGGTGAACGTGATCGGCGTACCAGGCCAGGCAAAGGTTGGCGTCGCACTGAAGGTCATGGTGGGTGGTGGCGGAGTCTCAACCAGCACGGAAGCAGTAGCCGTTGCACTGGCCTGGGATGAGCCCACACCGTTGGTGCAGGTCATGCGCACATTCAGCATTCCGGTACCGGCGGGGGCGATCAACCACTCGCCATCCGTGTAGCTGATGCCTTGCAGCGGCGCCGGCAGAGTCGGCGAGGGCGCGGCGTAACGCTGCGGAAAACCCATGGTCTCGTTGGTGCAGACCGACAGATTCGTGGCGTAGCGAATCCGGATGAAATCCGAGGGTGTGCCGGAATAGACCACTGAAGGCTTTTCCGGTATCAGCGTAACGAAGGGCTCGGCATCATCAACGGTGACCCGGATGCTTCGCTGCTGGGATATGGGGCCGGAGATGCAGTTGAGTCCGTAGTCGAAGACCCCCGAGGCCCACATGTTGGGGATCTGGAAAGTGCCCTGGGCCGCCCGCGTGGTCGAGGTCCAGTCATCGGCCTGCGACCCGCCGCTGGGCACGCAGGTGTCCGCCAGCGAATACCAGGCAATGGTCAGCGGTTGTCCGAGCTTGCGATGCGTTCCGCTTACCGCGAACGACAGCGTGGGTGTCACCCAGGACACGGTGTGCTGGGTAGAGGAAGTGAACACCTGTCCGCAGGTCAGCCTGTACGTGATATCGCCCGGAGTGCTGCTGGTAGTGGTGACCGAGCCTGTAGCGCCCAGGTTTGTCAGCGCCAGGTCTCCACCCGTCAGAGAGCAGGGTCCGACGATAGCCTCCCAGCGCAGCGTCACCGGGCGTGTCACCCAGGCCGAAAATTCCGGCAGCAGGAAGCGTGGCTGGGCATCGGGTTGCAGCCAGTTCACGAGCAGCGTGCGTGAAACCTGGACACCACCCGGCAGGTCGCAGCGCAGCCTGTAGGTAATGTCGCCCTGCGTGTTGTTGCTCACCGCCCGCGAGCCCGTGGCGGGCAACAGGCCGGTCCATCCATCGCTGGAATTGCCGCCGCTGGCCGTGCACTGCGTGGCAGACCCACCGTCCCAGCTGAGCGTCACGGGAGCATTCCACCGCGAAACCGGGGCACTGGCCTGAAATCTGATCCTCGCGGCAATCAGGCTGCCCACGCTGGTGGCGCCCGTGTTGCCGGGATCCAGCACCGATCGAAGCGTGCGCGTGCCAGTGCTGCTGGTGGTATCGGCGGTCGAATCCCAGACGCCCGACAGCGCATTGAAGCTCACCGCGTAGCTGGTGGAAGAGGGAGTTGGCGGCGAAGGCGCGGGACAATTGGCATAGCCGGACACGCTGTTGCCGTGCTTGCCCAGGGACAGCACACCCAGCACCCGATCTGCGCTGGAGAACAAGGCAGCGCCGGAAGCACCGGGGCCCGTGGCACCGAACTCGTTGACGGCGGCGAGCAGGTTGGACACGAAGCTCGTTCCCAGCACGCCAGTGGATTGGCTCGCGAACGCCTGGCCATGCCAGCGCGTGTACTGCTTGTTGTACGCCAGCGCATGGTGAACCGTGTACCCGCCGATCACCGGTCCGGCCGAGGCATCGAAGCCCGCGAACTGCGCATTGTCGATTACCGGGCTGGCATCCAGCTGCAACAGCCAGTGGTCCTGTTGTTCCACCACGGTGGTGGCGCCAGTCTGGCGATCGCTGGTGGGTGTGTAGTAGACAGTGTCCAGCGGCGTCCCACAGGCGGTCTGTGCATTCCAGTAAACAGAGACCGTGGCTGCCGCGCCCGGATTTCCGCCGCCGTATTGACCGTTCTGGCAGTGTCGCGCCGTGATGATGTACGGCGTGTTGTCGTTCGCGGTGTTGTTGATCAGCGTGCCGGTGCACAGATAGGCATTACCGATCAGCAGCGTCACGGTGGCCTGTCCGGCCGCTGCATTCTGTGGCGTGGCCTGGCAGGAATAGTTCTGCACGCAGGGTGTGTCCGGATCGCCTGCATCCTGGGGCCTTGCCCGCTGCAGTGAAGGATGACTGGGGACATCGGGAGTCAGGCCGCGGAAGCCCACCTGGAAGCTGGCGATTTCCAGCACCACCTGCAGCCGCTCGGTGGCGGGAACCTCCAGCGTGAGCTCCAGTGCGTCGCCCACATGCACGCGGCTCCACAGGTCCCCGCGACTGGCGTCCGTGTTGCGATAGGAACTGGTGGCCGCGGCGCCGCGCACCGACAGCACCGCGCCGGGCGGCAGCACCATGCGCGGGGCGTGAAAGGACAGCGACACGGCGCCCGGAATCCTCACCGCATAGGTCCAGCGGTAACTGGATCCCGTGCGGGTCCATTCCCCCTTGCCCGCCGCCGAAACGGCATGGGGAACATTCACCGCAAACTGGTTGGGTCTGGCCGCCGCTTCGCGGATCAGCGGCAGCAGGTCGATGGCGACAGTGTCCACGCCGGCCGCCATGGCGGGCAAAGCCAGCATGAACAGTGCCGCAGCGACGAGCGCGCCACACATGGCCCTGGGACAGCTGCGCAAGTGGTCAGCGCCTCAGGCGCAGAGCTTCATCAGCCGCGTCTGTACCTGCGCCACGGGCATCTGCATCAGCCGGCGCAGCAGCGGTGCGGTGATCTGGATGCCCGAATGCATGCCGAGAATGTCCCGGCCCAATCGCAGCATCAGCTCGGCCGTGGTCTCGGCATCGGCGCCAGCGCGGTGGGCCCGGCCACAGGCACGCAACTGCAGGGCGTGCGCCAGCACACCCAGTGAATGACTTTCCATCTCCGGATAGACACGGCGTGAAAGCCGCATCGAACAGATGAAGGGCTGGGCCGTGGCGGCGATGTCCGCGCCCCGGCATTCGCGCAGGAAGAAGCGCTGGTCGAAACCAGCGTTGTGCGCCACCACCGGCATGCCATCAATGAAAGCCGCGACCTCACGCATGACATTCTCGACGGGCGGCGCCTCGTCCACCATCCGTTGCGTGATGCCGGTATAGGCCGTGATGAAGTCAGGGATCCGCACGCCGCAGTTGACCAGCGACTGATACCGGGCCGTGATGCAGCTGTTTTCGATGCGCACCAGGCCGACTTCCGTGATGCGATCGCCACGCTCGGGGCTGAGGCCGGTGGTCTCGAAATCGAGGACGACTAGGGAATCCTGCAGCACTGGGAAAATCTTCGGCCCGAGGGTTTTGTTGCAGCGCCAAATGTACCCCGTATCGGGGCCCGGGCGCTTGATAAGACGCTCAGATGGCGCTGCCAGGGGTGTAGGAATTCACTGCCGTGACAGTCCGTTGGCCGCCGACACCGGCCGGGTACCTTGCCCAGACCAAGGGGCCTAAGATCCGACGTCTAACCTACCCCCAGCACGGAGCAGCTCATGGAAAAAGAGCAGACCACGGTCGACAAGGACAACCCGTACGCGCAGTACCACGTAGTGCAGAAAGGCGACACGCTGTCGAAAATCGCCGAGCAGTATTACGGCGACAAGATGCTGTATCCGCAGATCTTCGACGCCAACAAGGACGTTCTCACCGATCCGGACAAGATCAAGCCGGGACAGCGGCTGCTGATCCCCTGAAGCAAGGAGCAAGACATGAACCTGAAGAATGTAGCGAAGAGCCTCACCCTTGGATTGCTGGCCTCGGCCCTGCTGGCTGCCGGCGGATGTTCCCATGCCAAGAATGACGCCGCCCAGGCCGTAAGTGCCGCGGAGTCCGCGCTGGCCAGCGTGCGCGACGAAGCCGCGAAATTCATGCCGGCGGAACTGCAGAGCGTGGAGTCCTCAGTCACCGCCATGAAGGAAAGCCTGGCCAAGGGCGACTACAAAGTCGTCGTAGCCAACGCGTCCAGCGTGAACAGCAGCATCGAATCGCTGAAGAGCGGCCTCGCGGCGAAGATGGACGAGAACAAGGCCGCTGCCGCGGAATGGGGCGTCTACGCCACCGCCGTGCCGCAGATGGTCACCGCGCTGCAGAGCCGCGTGGATACGCTCAAGAAATCCAGGCGCATGCCCAAAGGGCTGGATACCACCGCCTTCGGCACGGTACAGACCGACCTGGAAACCATGAAGACGGACTGGGCCGCAGCCTCTGCCGCCAATGACGCCGGCAATTCCGTGGATGCCGTCGCGAAGGCGAAATCTGCCCAGGCCACAGGCCAGCGGCTGCTCACGCAGCTGGGCATGCCTTCGGGCTGATCCGGCCGGCTACCTTTGCCATGGCGGAGAAAGGGGCTGTGGCCCCTTTTTTCGTTGGCGTAGCCCCATCGCATGAAGCTGAACTGGCCCTGGGTTATCCTTCGGCAACGCAAACATGGGGGCATGATGAATCCGAAACACCTGGTTTTCTGCGCTGCACTGGCGCTTGCCGGCATGGCAACAACCGGATCGGCATTGGCGCAGGTTCCGCCCGTTGCCGCGCCAGATCAGCTCGCGCTGCTGAAGAGCGACAGCCCGAAGGAGGCTGTGAACAAGAAGCTGGTGTTCGACATGTACCGCGCCATCGTGCAGGGCGGCCACACGGAAATGGCCGAGCAGTACTTCACGCCCGGCTACATCCAGCACAACCCGAACGTGGCCAGCGGTCGCGATGAGCTGGTGAAATACATCAAGAAGACGCGCCCAGTGCGCGAGCTGAAGCCGCTGCTGGATTTCCCGGTGATCTCCATCATGGCCGATGGCGATATGGTGCTGATCGCGGTGGTGAGCTGGGACGATGATCCGGAGAAGCCCGGCCAGCGCTATGCCTCCACCCACTTCGACCTGTACCGCATCGAGAATGGCAAGATTGCCGAGCACTGGGACCATGTGCCCAAGAGCAAGGCGGCGCAGAGCTTCGATCCCAATGTGGGCAGCAAGGAAAAAGTGCCGGCGAAGTAATTGCGTCGCGCAACAACATGGAGTGCAGCCGATGAGAGTCAGTCTCGCGTGGTCGGGATTGCTGGCCGCAGTGCTGGTGCTTTCAGCCTGCGGCTCGGGTGTGAAGGACGTGGTTCGTGACAAGGCTACCGACGAAGCGGCGGTGCGCAATGTGCTGGCGGAAGTCGCCCGTACCTTCGATGCCGGCGACTACGAGGGCATGCTGGCGCTGTACCGTGAGGATGTCATCGTCTCCGCCACCGGTACCCCCGATACCGTAGGGCGCGATGCCTGGCGTGAGGGGCTGAAAAAACTTCCGCCCGGCGTCAAGCTGAAACTGCGCTTCGATACGCAGGAGGTCGAGATCGCCGGCGACCTTGCCTACGAGCGCGGCAAGTTCGTGGTCAGCATGCCGGATCCGGCCAGCGGCGAATTGCAGTCGCTGTTCGACGGCCGCCATATCCACATCTTCAAGCGGGAGCCGGATGGAAGCTGGAAGGGCTGGCGCCTGTTCGAGATCCAGGACAAGGCGCTGGTGATTCCTTCAGCGAAGCCACCGGCGGAAGTGCACCGCTAGAGCGACTGCAGCGCGCTGGCTGCCGCGGCGATCAGTGCATCCGGGCCCACGGGCTGGCCGCTGGCCTGCATCATCCACAGGTCCGGCGCCACGGCGCCGATGCGCGCCACGCGCTCGAATTCGGCGCCGAAGTTGCCGGTCTTCTCCATCTGCGCCTCGACCTGGAAGGCGATCATGTGGCCGATGGGGTAGTCCGGCAGGTACAGGAAGCTGTTGATCATGTGCGAGTAGATGGCCAGCAGCGTCACATCGCGCCTGCCGAACACGGGTGCGAACCACTGGTTCCACACCTCGCGCGAGATGCCAAGCGTGGCTTCGCGCAATTCGGCGGGTGTGGCCTGCGGGTGCGCGTACATCCAGCGCCACACTTTCATGTCCACCAGCGCCACGCCGCCGATCTCATACGCACCCCAGAAGGTGTTCAGCGCATCCATGGCGCGCTGCTTCGCATCGGGCTTGCCCAGGCCCAGCAGCTCCAGGTCGCGGTTCTGGCAGGTGAAGGCCAGCGCCTCGGTGAAGGCGGTGTTGGGCACGCCATGCAGCGTGTAGTAGTCGATGTCGTTCAGAGAGAAGGTCTGCTCGACGTTGTGGCACATCTCGTGAACGGCAATGTTGTAACCCTTGTAGTTCATGCCGCCGCGCTCCACGCGCGTGCGCAGATGCGCTGGTTCCCCGCGCATGGCAGCGCCCATGGCATGGCCTGAGCCGCGTGCAGGATCCACGACGATGAGCCGTGCCACGTGGTCGGCACGATCGGGCGCGAAGCCCAGCCGCCGCAGGATGTCGGGAATGTCGCGCTGATAGGCCGCAGCATCCGGATAGCGCTTCGCCACCATGGCATCGAGCTGGCCTTCATCCTGGCCGCTGCCCGCGCGAAACCCGGCGTACCAGATATCGAAGGGCTCGAGCTTGCGGCCCAGGCGCTTCTGGATCAATACGCCCACCTGCTTCACCTGCGGTGAGCCCAGCAGCTTCTCCAGCATGTCCTGCACGCGCTGTTCGGACAGCTGTCGCCCGCTCTCGAATACGCGCTGGATGTAGGTGGGCTGACTCGGTGAGTAGCGGTCCACCACCTGTTCGGCGTGGAAGTCGGCCAGCAATGTGGCATAGCGCGTATCAGGCTCGCGCGCGGCGCTGATGGGCCCGATCGGCAGTGGCGTACGCGGCGGCGTGCCCGCAGGCATATCGTTCACGCTGGAGCGTTCGACTGTATTGCTGAACGGGTTCCAGTCCACCTGCGGGTTGTCGATGACCACCGCCGGGATGTCCTGCGCGACGATGCGCTCCATCACGCGCTGGATGGTGCGCTGCTTGGCCAGGCCCGCCTTGCCTTCGGAGTAATTGGCCTTCAGTTCATCGCGCAGGTTCCAGTGCGACAGCAGGCGTTTGCCGGCAGGGAACAGCCGCTGGCCCTTCGCATCCACCAGGTGATGCATCCAGATGTTGTAGCCGGAGATGTAGCGCTCCGAGGCCGCATAGGCTTCGGCCATGGCCTGGTTGGCTTCGGCCGGCAGCCGCTGGCGGAACAGCTCCGCCAGCGTGGTTTCGGCCCATTGCCTGCGTGACCAGCTGGCGCCATCACGCGTGCGCTCTTCCAGCGAGGTCAGCGGGAAATTCAGCAGGACGATGAAGGCCAGTTTGTTGCCGAACAGGTCGTCATACAGATGCGCGGCCGGATCCCAGGCCGCGAAGATCTGGTCATAGGGCGCGATGGGGCCGAGGTCCAGGTCCGAGGGTGTGTTCAGCTCGCGGTGGACCTCCTGGTTGTGGCCGAAGATCTTCTCCAGGTTGTACTGGTAGCGCGCGAACAGCGCATCCAGCGCTGCCGGCTGGCCGGCGAAGTTGTCGCGCACGAAGGCGGCAAAGGCGGTGGCGTCGCCGTCTTCCGTGCGCCACAGTGCCGCCACTTGCGTAATGCCGCGATGCGCCCGTGCGCGCTGGCCTTCGCCATACTGCGTGACCAGACCGGCTTCGAGCTGCGCATACGCCGGTGCTTCCGCTGCCGGCATCCTGCCGGCGAAGGACAGCGCCAAGGCAAGCACCACTGCCGCACAACGATTCATCGTTGCCATTCGACGCTCCACGGATTTTCCGCCTGCAGTATGCCGGAAAGGCATGGGAGAGCGGAGCGCCAGCAGGCTCCCGGACTGTGCCATCATCCGCGCATCGTGACGGCATTGATCATACTGGCTGTTCTGAGCGCGCTGCTGCTGGGGCTCAGCGTCTACCTGCTGCTGCGCAGGAATCCGCTGCAGCAGGAGCTGGAACAACTGCGTTCCCGCGCCGAGAGCCTGGCGGCGGAGCGCGCCGGGCTGGCCTCGGAACTGCAGCACGCGCAGAAGCATGCGCAGAGCCGGCTGGAAGATGCGCAGCTGCGCCTGGAGGAACAAAAGGCGTGGATCGGTGAGACCACCCAGCACTTCGAAACCCGTGTGCTGGCCGCCGCGACCAGGCTGATGGAAGAGCGCGGGCGCGCCTTCACCGAGCAGAACCAGAAGGATGTGGGCGCGGTGGTAGGCCCTTTCAAGGAGCAGCTGGCCGAGTTCCGGCTGCGCGTGGATGCCATCTACGCAGCCGATACGCGCGAGCGCAGCGCCCTCAAGGCGGAAATCGTGCAGCTCACCTCGATGAACCAGGCGATGTCGCTGCAGGCAACCAGGCTGGCGAATGCACTGACCGTGACGTCCAAGTCCACCGGCGACTGGGGCGAGACCATCCTGGAGAAAATCCTCGAGGATTCCGGCCTGCGGAAGGGGCACGAATACCATCTGCAGATGAGCATCAGCGGCGGCGATGGCCAGCGGCTGATTCCGGATGCCGTCATACACCTGCCGGAGGCCCGGCAGCTGGTGGTGGACTCCAAGGTTTCCAACAAGGCCTGGGCCGAATACTGCGCGGCAGAGGACGATGTCGAGCGCGAGGTGAAGCTGCGCGAGCACCTGGCTTCGCTGCGGGCGCATATCAAGGGATTGTCGGGCAAGAGCTACGCGGATTCACCGGACCTGAAGACGGTGGATTTCGTGCTGATGTTCGTGCCGGTGGAAGCCGCGCTGCTGACGGCCTTCGTCAAGGATGCCACGCTGTATGGCGACGCCTACCGCGCCCGCATCGTACTGGTCACGCCGAGCACGCTGATGGCGGTGATCAAGCTGGTCGAGGGCATCTGGACCTTCCAGAAGCGCAAGGAATCAGCGGATGAGATTGCCGAAGCCGGCCGCAAGCTGTACGAGAAGCTGACCAATTTCGCGGAGTCCTTCCTGGATGTGGGCAAGGCCATAGAGCAATCCAGCCGCGCCTTCGAGACGGCTCGTGGCCAGCTGGCCACCGGCAAGGGCAACGCCATCCGGCTGGCGGAGCAGATGCGCGAACTCGGCGTGACGCCGGCACGGGGCAAGCAGCTTCCCGCGCAGCTGGTGCAGGGAAGCAGCGAGGAGCCGTAACGACGCCGTCACCGCGTCACGCGAGAATGCGCACGATGTCCACCCTGCCCACCCCACGACGCGTCGTGCTGAAGACCGGACTGGCCTTGGGTGCGGCGCTCTGGTTGCGAAGCGGAACCACTGCCAGTGCGCGTTTCACCGCTTATCCGTTTGCCCTGGGCGTGGCCTCCGGATTCCCCACTGATCGCAGCATTGTGCTGTGGACCCGGCTTGCACCAGAGCCCCTGGCTGCCGATGGCCTGGGCGGCATGACACCCGGGAACGTCTCCTTGCGCTGGGAGCTGGCGGCCGACCAGCGTTTCCAGCGCATCCTGCAGCGCGGCGAGATCATCGCCTCTGCCGCGCAGGCGCACAGCGCGCGCGTGCAGGTGAATTCCCTGCAGCCGGCACATGACTACTGGTATCGCTTCATCGCCGGTGATGAAGTGAGCGCGGTTGGGCGCACGCGCACGCTGCCCGCGGCAGATCGCGAGCCGCGCGAGTTCCGCATCGCAGTGGCCAACTGCCAGCATTACGAGCATGGCCAGTTCGCGGCCTATGGGCATATCGCGCGCAGCGCGCCCGACCTGCTGCTGCACCTGGGTGATTACATCTACGAAGGTGCGCCTGCGCCGAATCGCGTGCGCGCACATGCCGGCGGGCTATGCCAGACGCTGGCGGATTACCGTCGCCGCTATGCGCAGTACCAGCTCGATCCTGCGTTGCAGGCCGCGCATGCGGCGGCGCCGTGGATCTGCACCTGGGACGATCACGAGGTCGCGAACGATTATTCCGGCATCTACGGTGGGCGCGCCGAGGATCCGGCAGCTTTCATGCAGCGGCGCAGCGCGGCCTACCAGGCGTACTTCGAGCATCTGCCGCTGCCACTAGGGGCTGCACCGGTTAATGGTGCCGTGTCGCTATTTGCGCGGCGAAGTATCGGCACGCTTGCCGAACTGCATATGCTGGATCAGCGCCAGTATCGCTCCGCCCAGGCCTGCCCGCAGCCAGGCCGTGCCGGCGGCAATCGTGTGAGCGATGACTGCGCTGATCTGCTCGATGCCTCGCGCACCATGCTGGGAGTGGAGCAGGAGGCTTGGCTCGATGCCGGACTTGCCGGCACGCGCGCACGATGGAACCTGCTGGCCCAGGGCACGGTGTTCTCAAGGGTGGATGAAGAGCCCGGCGAACACCGCAATTACGCCACGGACAACTGGAATGGCTATCCCGTCGCCAGGCAGCGCGTCCTGGAATCGCTGCAGCGCCACCACGTGAAGAATCCCGTGGTGCTGTCCGGGGACATCCATGCCTTTGTCGCCGGCAATGTCCGGGCAAGGCCGGAGCAGGCGGACAGTGCGTTGCTGGCCACTGAAATTGCAGCCACATCGATTTCATCGGATCCGCGGCCGCCAAAGCAGTTCGAGGATTGGCTGGCAGAGAATCCGGATCTGCTGGTCGCCGAAGGACGCTGGCGCGGCTACGTCGCGCTGCGGCTATCGCCGCAACGACTGCAGGCGGACCTGATGGCCGTCGAGAACCGCGATGACCCGGCTTCCCCGCAGAGCGTGTGGAAGTCGCTGGTCGTGGAAACAGGCGCACCGCAGCTGCAGCGCGCCTGAGATCAGATTGCCGGTGCCAGCATGGCCGGCAACAGCGCCAGAACCAGGGCCAGTGCCGTGGCGAGCAGGGACATCAGGCTGGTCATCAGGGATCGTTTGCTGCGAATGGACATGGTCATCTCCTCTGTCAGATCCCCCCGTAATGACTCTTTGCATTGGTCGTGCCAGCACGGTCGCAGGCGGCGAGGGCTGCCAGACGGGGCTGCGGAACGATTCCCGGGCATCAGCCGACTCATGCATGCACCGTTATCACACTGTCGTCGCCATCAGTTGGTGCAGCGCCGCAAAACTGTGAACTCGTGCACATCGGGAAATCACCATAGACGTCATCTATCGTTTCCATAAGAACAATTGACTTCAAATGGCGCCCGGGCACCCGTACTCTCTGCTGCACCGCCCAACCCACTCATCAAAAGAGGACTACACATGTCGCTGATCAATACCAAGATCAAATCCTTCAAGGCCACCGCCTACCACAACGGCAAGTTCGTGCCGGTTTCGGACGCGGACCTGAAGGGCAAATGGTCTGTATTCGTTTTCTACCCGGCTGATTTCACCTTCGTCTGCCCGACGGAGCTGGGCGACCTGGCCGACGTCTATGCCGAATTCAAGAAGCTGGGTGTCGAGGTGTACGGCGTATCCACGGACACGCACTTCACGCACAAGGCCTGGCACGACACTTCGGACACCATCAAGAAGGTGCAGTACCCGCTGGTCGGCGACCCCACCGGCACGCTGGCGCGCAACTTCGGCGTGATGATCGAGGAAGAAGGCCTGGCGCTGCGCGGCACCTTCGTCGTGAATCCGGAAGGCGAGATCAAGATCATGGAAGTGCATGACCTGGGCATTGGCCGCGATGCAAAGGAACTGCTGCGCAAGGTGCAGGCTGCCCAGTATGTGGCCTCGCATCCGGGCGAAGTCTGCCCGGCCAAGTGGACGCCGGGTGCCAACACGCTGAAGCCCTCGCTGGATCTGGTCGGCAAGATCTGATCTGAGAGGAATCGAGACCGCAGGGAGTCCGTCATGCTGGAACAGGATCTGAAAGAACAACTCGGCAACTACCTCACGCGCCTGCTGGGCGAGGTGGAGATCACGGCATTCGTCGATGATTCGGCCGCGTCGGTCCAGATGCTGGAGCTGCTGGCGGACATCTCCTCGGTGTCTTCACGGGTCACCGTGAAGCAAAGTCGCGACGCCAATGAACGGACGCCCAGCTTCGCGCTGGCGCGTCCGGGCGAGGCGCCGCGCATCCGCTTTGCCGGCCTGCCGCTGGGCCACGAGTTCACCTCGCTGGTGCTGGCGCTGCTGCAGGTTGGTGGCTATCCGCCCAAGGTGGAAGCCGAGGTCATCGAGCAGATCAAGGCGCTCGATGGCGACTACGATTTCCGTACCTATATTTCACTCACCTGCCAGAACTGCCCGGACGTCGTGCAGGCGCTGAACCTGATGGCGGTGCTGAACCCGCGCATCCGCCACACCATGGTGGATGGCTCGGAGTTCGAACAGGAAGTGGCTTCGCTGAACATCCGTTCGGTGCCCGCCGTATACATGAACGATGAATCTTTCGGCCAAGGCCGCATGGGCGTCGAAGAAATCCTGGCCAAGCTGGATCGCGGCGCCGCTGCGCGCAAGGCGGCCGAGCTTTCAACACGTGCCACCTACGACATGCTCATCGTTGGTGGTGGTCCCGCCGGTGCGTCCGCCGCCATCTACGCTGCACGGAAGGGAATCCGCGTCGGTGTTGCCGCCGAGCGCTTTGGCGGACAAGTGCTGGATACACTCGGCATCGAGAACCTGATTACCGTGAAGCACACCGAAGGCCCGCAGCTGGCGACTGCGCTGGAGCAGAACGTGAAGTCGCTGGAAGTGGACATCATGAACCTGCAGCGCGCCGAGAAGCTGATTCCCGGCGAAACCTTCGAACTGAAATTTGCAGGCGGCGCCTCGCTGCGCGCCAAATCCCTGGTGATTGCCACGGGCGCACGCTGGCGCGAACTGGGCGTGCCGGGCGAGAAGGAATACCGCAACCGCGGCGTGGCCTACTGCCCGCACTGCGATGGCCCGCTGTTCAAGGGCAAGGATGTGGCGGTGGTGGGCGGCGGAAATTCCGGCGTCGAGGCTGCCATCGATCTGGCTGGAATCGTGAAGCATGTGACGCTGCTGGAGTTTGGGCCGCAGCTGCGTGCCGATGCCGTGCTGGTGAACAAGCTGAAGAGCCTGCCGAATGTGCGCATCCTCACCAGCGCCGAAACGCTGGCCGTGGCCGGCAACGGCACCGAAGTGACGGGCCTGCACTACAGGGACCGCAACAGCGGCGAGGATCAGGAAATCGCGCTGGCCGGCGTGTTCGTGCAGATCGGCCTGGTGCCCAACACCGACTGGCTCAAGGGCACGGTCGCGTTGTCAGCGCATGGCGAGGTGGAAGTGGATGCCCGCGGCCAGACTTCATTGCCTGGCGTATTCGCTGCGGGCGATTGCACCACCGTGCCCTACAAGCAGATCGTGATCGCCCTGGGCGAGGGGTCGAAGGCCGCGCTGTCCGCGTTCGATCATCTGATCCGAACGCCCATCGCTGCGGCCGCCTGATCGTTCGTATCAGCGATCCGACAGGCCCCGCGACGCGCGTTCGGCCTTGATCTGCGCCTCGTTGCGCTTGATGTGGTCACGCTCCTTGGAGACTTCGTCGCGGGCCTGCTGCCACTGCGTGGCGAAGGTCTCCTTGGACGTGAAATTGTTGGGATGGGTCTTGTCCCAGGACAGGGCCTTGTCGATGGTCTGCGTCCATTCGTGCATGACGCCGCCGGCATAATCGGTTGCCGCCTTGCCGAATCCCTTCTTCATGTTCTCCAGCTGTGCGGATTCGTCCGCCGGCAGGTCAGGGTTCGATAGCAGGTAGTGCTGGTAGCGGATCAGGCCGATGTAGTACCACTGCACGGACGGGTCGTATTTGCCGGCCTTGAACAGCTTGATGCCGTAGGCGAAGTAGGCCATCGGATGGGAATCGGGGAGATTGGCCTCGATTTCCTTCGGCTTCATGGTTTCGAGTTGATCCGCGGTCAGGCTTGCGGCATGGACTGCAACTGCGGATACCGAAAGTACCAAGGCGAGTATGAACTTGCGCATGAATCCCCCCAAAAACAGTATCGATTACTGCCGCCTATTCTATTCCCGACAGGAGTAATTCGCAGCCAGATTGGCGTCGCCGCTGCCGTTGTATTGCGCGTGCGCAGGCCATGGGCACAGCGGCCGGCTCACGCCCGGCAGGCCTGCGCCAGTGGACAGAATCTGTTCCGGCGCGTGCTTCTGTTCCACCCAGTCCACGATGGCGCTGAGCATGTCGAAACGATCCAGCGACCGCTCGCCGCCGCTGCAATGCCCCATGCCCGGGACGAGGAACAGCCGGCTCCAGCCGGTGACCGGTGCGGCACCGGTGTCGTGCTCCAGCTTCTCGTAGTACTGCACGGTGTCCTGGGCCGAGAACCACGGATCGCTGACACCGTGGAAGAAGATGAGCTTGCTGCCGCGCGCCTGGAAGCTGCTGAGGTTGGTCCAGGCATTGGTGTCGCCCAGCATGGAGCGACCGTCATGGGCCGCCGCGTCGGAGGCATCGACGTCCATCGTCACGCTGGCCGGGCCACCTTCCGGAATCATCGGCCCCGCCAGCATACCGGGCAGGCCCCGTGTGGTCGCGATGCCGGTGTCGTAGTAGAAACCCGGATATACCTGCCGCCCTTCGGCGGTCCTCGGCCCCGTCATGGCCTTGTCCACCGCTGCCACCTGCGCCGCGCTCAGGCAACCTTCCTCTTTCGCGCCCTTGCAGGCCAGCACGGCCGGATCGAAGTGGCAGGCACGGGTGGCGAAGATCAGGCCGTCCTTCTGGCCGTCGAGCGCATCGCAGGCTGTCACGATGCCATCGACCACCAGCTTGCGATCGGCGTCGCTCAGCGCCAGCCGCGTCTGCGGCCTTCCCTTGTCATCCTTCGGCGCCACGGCATTCAACGCCGTCGAACCCCAGCGCAGCGCCAGGTTGGAGTAGCTGGTGCGCATGGCCGGCGAGCCCGCAACGACTCCGTCGAAATAATCCGGAAAGCGCTGCGACATCATCATCGCCTCACGCCCGCCCGTGGAACAGCCGACAAAATAGGCGTGCTGCGTGCTGCGTCCGTAGCGGCGCGCCACGATTTCCTTGGCCACGACCGTGACCTTGGCATTGGCCTGGTACAGGAAGTTCAGTGCGGCTTCCTGGTCGTCGATGAAGCTGGCATCGAAGCCGCTGCCCAGGTGACCGGAGTCCGTGCTTGCCACGGCGAAGCCTCGCGCCAGTGCACTGCTGTCGCCGGCAAACTGTGCGCCCACGGGCTGCGCCAGTGAACCGTTGAGACCGCCGCCGCCCTGGAACAGGAAGCGACCGTTCCATTCACCCGGCAGCGCCACGGCGAAGCCGATGGCGTAGGGTTTGCCGTTGCGGCCGGTGCGCTTGTCGATGGTGCCCTCCACATGGCAGTGCGCCGGCAGCGTCAGCCGTGGACCGGGAGGCCCGCCCGGCGCCGCGGCCGCAGGACCGGCGGGAACCTCTTCGGCCTTCACGATCTCGACCGCGTACCCGGGCAGCTTGAAGTTCTTCAGTGCCGCGCAGGAAGTGCCAGTTGGTGTGGCCGCCAGGACGGACGTGCCGCCCAGCATGGATGTGAGCAACAGCGCAGTGCGCAGCGAAACGATTTTCATGAGATCCCCCGGGAGTCTTGAATGGCTGCGTTCAGGCCAGCTGATCGTGAACGCGTTGCAACAGCCGCTGGGTGGCACGGATGCCATCCATCTCTTCCATGTTGCGGCCCTCGAACTCGATGCCTACGTAACCGCCGTAACCCGCGTCCTTGACGATGCGCATCATCCGCAGATAGTCGATGGTGGTCTCGTTACCCTTCGCATCGAAAGCGTAGGACTTGGCGCTCACGCCTTTGGCGAAGGGCATCATCTCGCGCACGCCAGTGTAGCGATCGTAGGGTTTGTCCTTGGCGACATTGAAATTGCCGAAGTCCGGCAGCGTACCGCAATTGGCCAGGGCCACCTGGTCGATCACCGCAGTGAGCCATTTGCCATTGCTGGACAGACCGCCGTGGTTCTCGACTATTACATTGAGGCCATGCTGCGCGCCGAATTCCGCCAGCCGCCGCAGGCCGTCGATGGCGAAGTCCGCCTGCGCGCCGAAGCTGCCGGAGGACTGCGCGTTCACGCGGATGGAGTGGCAGCCCAGGTAGGCCGCCGCGGTGACCCACTTGTAGTGGTTCTCCACCGCCTTGGTGCGCGCGGCAGCATCGGCATCGCCCAGCGCGCCCTCGCGGTCGCACATGATCAGCCCGCTCTTCACGCCGTTGTCGTCGCAGCGCTTCTTGAGTTCGGCGAGATATGTCTTGTCTTCGGCCTTGTCCATGAAGAACTGGTTGACGTATTCGACCACGTCGATGCCGTAGTCGCGGCGCGCCGCAACGGGGAAATCGAGGTTGGTCATCTTGTTGCCGAACAGCGAGCGGTTGAATGACCACTCCGCCAGCGAGATGCGGAACCATGGCGCCTTCTGCGCGGCGACTGCGCGCGTGGATGTGCCAAGGTTGATTGCCGGCGCACTGAGTGCCGCAGCCAATGCGCCCGTGGCGCCCAGGAAACCGCGTCGACTGGTCATTCTTTTATCCCCCCGCATGCCTTAAGCTCCGAAGCATAACGATAACGATGGCGTGCAGCCATCCGGGGGATACAGTGAATTCCAGCGTGCGCGCCCGGCTGTCCGCGATGATGTTCCTGCAGTTCGCCGTCTGGGGCGCGTGGTTTGTCACCATGAGCACCTACCTGCTGCAGATCGGCTTCGACGGGCTGCAGGTGGGCGCGGCGTACAGCACCATGAACTGGGGCGCCATCTTCGCGCCCATCATTGCCGGCGTATTCGCGGACCGGTTCTTCCAGGCGCAGAAAGTGATGGGCGTGCTGCACCTGCTGGGCGCGGCGCTGCTGTGGTGGATCTCCACGATTTCCGACCCCACCAGTTTCTTCTGGGCGCTGCTGGCCTATGCCATCTGCTACATGCCCACGCTCGGGCTGGCCAATGCAGTCTCCTTCCACCAGATGACAGACCCGGCGCGGCAGTTCCCCGGAGTGCGCGTCATGGGCTCGCTGGGCTGGATCGTGGCGGGCCTCGCGGTGGGCGTGCTGGCGCCACGCCTGTTTGGTCACTCCATCGAGCCCACCAATGTGCCGCTGAAACTCGGCGCCCTGTTGTCCCTGCTGCTCGGCTTCTATTCTTTTGCATTGCCGGCCACGCCGCCCGGCAACGCCGGCCGCCGTCCCAGCCTGGCGCAGGCGCTGGGACTTGAAACCCTGGCGCTGATGAAGGACCGCTCCTTCGGCATCTTCATCATCGGCTCCATGCTGATCTGCATTCCGCTGTCGTTCTACTACAGCTTCGCCAATGCCTTCCTGAACGAGGCGGGCATGGAGAATGCCGCCGGCAAGATGACGCTGGGCCAGGCCTCCGAAGTGATCTTCCTGGTGCTGGTGCCGTTCTTCTTCGCGCGCCTGGGCGTGAAGAAGATGCTGCTGGTGGGCATGGCGGCGTGGACGCTGCGCTATGTGCTGTTCGCCTTCGGCAACAATGGCGCGCTGGTGTCGCTGCTGTACGCCGGCATCATCCTGCATGGCGTGTGCTTCGATTTCTTCTTCGTCACCGGGCAGATCTACGTCGACAGGTTCGTGCCGCGCGTGCAGCGCGCCGCGGCCCAGGGGTTCATCCACGTAGCCACCTATGGCGTGGGCCAGCTCATCGGATCCTGGGCGGCTGGCGCGGTGGTCGATCGCTATGCCGTGGCCACCGATGCCGCCACCCGCCACCTGTGGCAGACCATCTGGCTGGTGCCGGCGGCAATGGCCTTCGTGGTGCTGCTGCTGTTCGCGTTGTTCTTCCGGGAGCCAGTGCAGAAGGCCGCCTGAAGTAATTTCAGCCGGCCGGGACCTGGCCTGCGTGATCATCGCGCTCGAATACCAGATCGGCTGTCTCATGCGGGGCATACGTGTCGTGGTAGCGCATGATCTCGCCGGATAGCAGCGGCAGCGAGTCTTCCATTACCTGGCCCAGTTGGTCGGGTGTCTCGTCGAAGAGGTCGGAGAGCACGGCCGAGTTCCTTGCCAGATTCTCGATCGCTGCGTCGACACCATCCGGGAATACGCACTCGTCCTCATCCATCCACTGGCCGTTGCGCATTCTCTTGATGTAGATGTTTCCATCCAGCGTAGCCGAGAGGTTGGCAAGAACTTCCTGCAGGCAAGCGCCGCAAAGAATGAAGGCAGGCATGGAAGACAGGGCGCCGGACAAGGCCGGGTAGTCGATGAAGTCCACGTAGCCGCCCTGGTTCCTGTACAGGTAGTCGTCCAGGTCGAGAACGGGATACCCAAGCGCCAGCGACAGTTGCTCCGCCAGATACGACTTGCCGGCGCCGTGGATGCCGTCAATTCCGATGCGACGCCATCCGGCCGTCTGAACGGCGCGTCGCAGGCTCTCGAAGTCGGCACAGGTATCAGTCATTCAGCGTCTGCCTGAAGGGCAATCCCAGTATCCGCCGGTTCGCTGCAGCATCAGCGCCCGTTGCGGCAAAGTCATCGAACCGCCTGTCCGTTGTGCGGATCATGTGGCGGCGTATGAAGGGCGCGCCCTCGCGTGCACCATCCTCCGGATGTTTCAGGCAGCACTCCCATTCGATCACGGCCCATCCGGCATAGCCGTACTGCGCGAACTTGCTGAAGATCTGCGTGAAATCCACCTGGCCGTCGCCGGGTGAGCGGAACCTTCCCGGCCGGTCCACCCAGTTCAGGTAGCCGCCATACACGCCGGCACGGCCGCTGGGCCGGAACTCGGCATCCTTTACATGGAAGGCGCCGATGCGCTCGTGGTACAGGTCGATGAAGGCGAGATAGTCGAGCTGCTGCAGCACGAAATGGCTGGGGTCGTAGAGGATGCCCGCTGCGGGATGATTGTCCACGGCGTCCAGGAAGCGCTCGAAGCTGGCGCCATCGTGGAGATCCTCACCGGGGTGGATCTCGAAGCAGGCGCGCACACCGGAATAGGTAAATGCATCCAGCACCGGCCCCCAGCGCCGCGCCAGTTCGCGAAAGCCTTCCTCGAGCAGTCCATCGGGCCGTTGCGGCCAGGGATACATGAAGGGCCACAGCAGCGCGCCGGAGAAGGTGGCATGCGAGGTGAGACCCAGGCGCGCGCTGGCGCGCGCGGCCCATTGCAGTTGTTCCGTAGCCCAGGCTGGCCAGGCCGCGGGGTTGTCGCGAACTTCCGGCGCAGCAAAGGCCTTGAACTGCTCGGTGTACGCCGGATGCACGGCCAGCAGCTGTCCCTGCAGATGCGTGGAGAGCTCGGTGATGGCGATGCCGTGCTGCGCGAGCCGGCCCTTGATCTCATCGCAGTAATCCTGGCTCTGTGCGGCCAGCTTCAGATCGAACAGCGCGGCATCGGAGGTGGGTACCTGCACGCCCACATAGCCCAGCGATGCAGCCCACTTCGCCATGCCTTCGAGCGAGTCGAAGGGTGGCTCGCTGCCTGCGAACTGTGCGAGGAAGATGCCCGGGCCTTTCATCTCATCTCCATGTCGATTCGAAACGGGGCAGGGCGCGCCATTGCCCGCCAGCTGCTGAACTGGCCACTGCGGCTTCCACGAAGGCCATGCCACGCAGCGCTGCCGTGATGCCGGGCACGGCCGAAGCCTTGCCGCTGTGGATCTGCGCAGCGAACTCACGATACAGGTTTGCGAACGCCTCTATGTATCCCTCGGGATGACCGGCGGGAATGCGCTGCGACGCGGCGGATTCTGCTCCCGTGCCCGCCACGCCCGTGCGCAGCAGTTGCGCGGGTGCGTCGAGAGGGCGCAGCCACAGCGAGTTGGGTTCCATCTGCTGCCAGTCGAGGCTGGCCTTCTCGCCGTAGATACGCAGGCGCAGGTTGTTCTCATCGCCGGCGCAGACCTGGCTGGCCACCAGCACGCCGCCGGCGCCGCCATCGAAGCGAAGCAGGGCGCTGCCATCGTCATCGAGCCTGCGTCCCGACACCACGCTGCGCAGCTCGGCGCAGAGTTCGCGCACAGTGAGGCCGCTGACGAACTCGGCCAGGTTGAAGGCATGCACGCCGATGTCGCCCATGCAGCAGCTGGCGCCAGCCTGGGCCGGATCAAGCCGCCAGGCCGCCTGACTGTTTTCCATTTCCACTGGTGTCGCAAGCCAGCCCTGGGTGTACTCCACCAGCACCTTGCGCACCGTGCCCAGTTCGCCGCGCGCGATGCGCGCACGCGCCTCACGGATCATGGGATAGGCGGTATAGGGGTGAGTGAGCCCGTACTGCAATCCGCTGCTCTTCACGGCGGCGGCGAGTTCACGGCACTCTTCCAGTGTGGCAGTGGCCGGCTTGTCGGACAGCACATGGAAACCCTGCGCCAGTGCCGCGTGCGCCACCGGCCAGTGCATGCGATTGGGAGTGACGATCACCACGCACTGCATGCGCCGATCGGCAGGCAAGGTTGCTTCGCTCGCCATCATGCTGGTGAAGTCTTCGTAGCATCGTTCCGGCGGCAGGTGCAGTACAGCCCCGGAACGCCGCGAATTCTCCGCGTCGCGGCTGAAGGCGCCGCAGACCAGCTCCCAGGAATCATCGAGCCGCGCAGCCATACGATGCACGGCGCCGATGAAGGCGCCTTCGCCGCCGCCGACCATGCCGTACCGGACTCGCCCCGTGCTGTCAGACCTCATATATCTAGAGTAAGGCAAATATGTCAGGCGCGCGAACTGACGCCCTTCAGTAGAGCACGAACGAATACAGCGTATCGTTCACGCCCACCAGCACATACTGTCTGCCGTCGATCTCGAAAGTCTCCGGTGCATTGGTGATGTTGCCGATGCGCGTGTGCCACAGCAGGTCGCCGGTCTTGCCATCCAGCGCGACGAAGTTGCCATTGCCATCGCCCGCGAACAGCAGCCCGGTGGCAGTGGCGAGCAGGCCGGTGCCGATGCTGCCGCCCTGCGCCCACTCGCGCCGCCACACGTACTTGCCGGTGCGGTAGTCGATGGCCTGCAGCGCATTGCTCTCGAACCCCATCACGAAAAAGCGCTTGCCACCCAGGCCCATCGAGCCACGCGGATCCGGATCGGTGAGATAGAGGATGTTGAAGCCATTGCTCTCTGGCACATAGAACAGCCCCAGCTCCGGATTGAAGGCGGGCGCCTGCCAGTTCACCACGCCACCCTCGAAGGGTGACACCAGCGCGCCTGGCACCTGCGCTTCCTTGGCAGGGTCGGGCTCGGGCTGGCCAGTCTTGCGCAGCCCCTTGCTCCAGTTGGTGGTCTTGCCGAAGGACTGCGTCACCAGGTGCTCGCCGGTGACGCGGTCCAGCGTGAAGAAGTAGCCATTGCGCGCAGCGGTGGAAACCAGCTTGCGCGGCTTGCCATCGATCATTCCATCGAAAAGTATCGGTGTCTGCGCCGAGTCCCAGTCATGCGTGTCATGCGGGGAGGTCTGGTAGTACCACACCATCTTGCCGGTGGAGACCTTCACCGCCATCAGCGTGCAGGTGTACAGGTTGTCGCCCTTGCGCGAGACACCGGTGTAGCCGGGCGTGGGGTTGGCAGTGCCGAAGATGTACAGATCCGTTTCCGGATCGTATGAGCCTGGCATCCATACCTGCCCGCCACCGTGGCGCGCGGCATCGAGGCTGGGCCAGGTGTCGAGCCCCGGATCGCCCGGATTCATCGGCACCGTGTAGTGGATCCAGTTGCGCTTGCCGGTGCGCGGGTCATAGGACTGCAGGAAGCCCGGCGCGTCCAGGTCATTGCCCGTGCCCACCAGCACCTGGTCGCCCACCACAATGGGCGCCATGGTCGAGAAGTACTGCTGGTTGAAATCGGCGATCTCGACGTGCCAGTTCTCCTTGCCCGTACGCGCGTCCAGCGACACCAGGTAATTGTCCGGCGTCTCGAACAGCAGCGAGTTGTTCCACATGGCAGAACCACGGCTGGCGATATGCGTGCCGCCGCGCGTCTTCCAGTAGTAATGCCACAGCTCGCGCCCGTCGCGCCCGTCGATGGCCCAGGTATGGTCGGGTGAGGTGACGTAGAGCACGCCGTTCACCTCCAGCACCGAGCCTTTCATGCTGGCGCCGGCGACAGGGAAATCGCCCTTGCCTTCGCCGCCGACCACCGTGGTGATGCCGGGCGCCGCACCGGCTGGCCCGCCACCGCTGCGCACCTGAGTGTTCATGCGCGACACCCAGGCCAGGGTCAGGTGCTTTACGCTGCTGCGATCCACCTGCGTGAGGCGGCTGAAGCGCTGGCCGGTGTAGTCGCCGGAGTAGCTGGGCCAGTCCTTGCCCAGTGGCTGCAGCAGCACGGGTGGCGGCACCAGCCCGGCAGGTTCAGCGGCGAAGACGGAGGTGGGCGCAATGCCGCAGACCATCGTGCCGGCGAGCACGGTGCCGCATACGCCCCGGAGCAGGAGATTTTTCATGCGGAGGCTCATTTCAGGGACGCCAGGTAGGCCGTTACATCGTGCATGTTCTTGTCTCTGAGTTTCGTCCACAGCACGCGGTGCTGCGCCAGCGGATCCTTCACCTCCACGGCCGCAATGGCTGGAGTGGACGCGCGGCGCGTGTAACTGCGGTATTCGCCGGCATCGGTGGTGAGGCTCACCACGAAATCATCCACACGCATGGCATTGCCGGTCACTGTGCTGCCATCGACGAATTTCACGGTGACGCGGATGGTACGCCGCGCCGGATCGGATGCCGGCGCACCGGCGCGGCGCCCGGTTACCCAGCTGTTCTGCAGCTGTTCGATGTTTGTCAGTCGCGTGCCGATGCCCGCCAGGTCGCCTCCGGGCGAGTGGCAGGCAGCGCACTCCGCCTTGAAGAAGCTTTCGCCGGACTTGGCATTGCCCACCAGCAGGTTCAGTTCCACAGCCGCAGCCGGGGGTGCGCCCTGCGGCTGCGCTGTGAACACGACACTGTGGATGTACTCGGCTACGGCCTTCACATCTTCGTCCGGCAAGGGCAGGGGCGGCATCGCGGTGCCACCGGCGGGCGGCGTGCGTCCGGTACGCACCACGGGTCCGATGGCTTCGCCGGCCTGGTCGTTGAGCACCAGCTGGGAGCGCAGTAGGTTGGGGCCACCCATGTCTCCGCCGCGCAGGTCCGCGCCATGGCAGGCCCGGCAATACAGCCCATATAAAGAGTTGCCACGCGCGATCAGCGTGACATCGCCGGGTTTGCGTTGCTGGGCGGGGAAGGTGGCGGGCGGCGCCTGGGCCGCGACGGCCGTGCCCGACGCAGCGGAAGCAATGGCCAGCAGGGTGGCCAGCAGGATTCGCATTGAATTCCCCATCTCTCTTTTATATGTATGGGTACCGCGTGGGCAGCACCTCGAGCGTGGCTCATAATGCCCGCAACGCTGCCCCAAAAAAACTTTGCCGGAGTCCCGCCATGAATTTCCTGCACACCATGCTGCGAGTCGGTGACATGCAGCGCTCGGTGGATTTCTATTCGCGTGTGCTGGGGATGCGGGTGCTGCGTACCCGCGATGTGCCCGAGTACCAGTATTCGCTCACCTTTCTGGCGTTCGGCGAGGGCAATGCCGAAGGCGCGGCCGAACTGGAGCTCACCTACAACTATGGTGTCTCCTCTTATGAGCTGGGGACTGCTTTCGGCCACCTGGCCATCGGGGTGCCGGATGTGGCCGCGGCCTGTGCGCGCATCCGGGCTGAAGGTGGCAAGGTGGTGCGCGAGGCCGCTCCGGTAAAAGGTGGAACGACTGTCATCGCCTTCGTCGAAGATCCGGATGGCTACAAGATAGAGCTTATTCAGCGCTAAAACGCGTAGTTTCGGCGAATATCGCGACATTTTTCGATAACCGGAACTCGCGGGCAACCGCCCTCTGACCGGGAACGTGCTGCACAGCCCCTGCTTCAGGTCTATTCAAAGCAGACAGGGCCAGTTGTCAGGATAAACTCCCGCCACCTAAGAACGCTGGGCGGGGGTCTGCCGTGTTGAATATTGCTCGTGTACTGGGCCTTTCGGTGCTGTTGCCGATGGCCATTGTGAGCTGCAAGTCCATGTCGGACGGCAGCGCCCCGGCGAAGCCGGCTCAGGCCGTCGCGGTGGACAACGCGCGCCTGCTGAAAGGCACCGACGATCCGCACCAGTGGTCGCACTACGGCGGCAGCTACAACGAGCAGCGTTTCAGCCCGCTGAAGCAGATCAACTCGCAGAACATCAAGGACCTGGGCCTGGCCTGGTACGCCGATTACGACACCAACCAGAACCAGCACGGGTCACCACTCTACGTAGATGGCGTCATCTATGTGTCCACTGCGCGCAATGTGGTGCACGCCATCGATGCCAGGACCGGCAAGCGGGTGTGGACCTACTCGCCCATCATGATTCCCAACCCCAACCTGGGTCTCATCAACCGCGGCATTGCTGCCTACAACGGCAAGATCTACATGGGCATGCTCGATGCGCACCTGGTGGCCATCGACGCGAAGACCGGCAAGGCTGCGTGGAATGTGGACACCGTCCCGGAGAGCCTGGGCCTCGGCGCGCTGCGCAAGAACTACTCCATCACCATGGCCCCGCGTGTGGCCAAGGGCAAGGTGTTCGTCGGCGCCTCGGGTGGCGAGTTCGGCGTGCGCGGCTTCATCGCCGCCTACGATGCCGAGACCGGCAAGGAAGTGTGGCGGTTCTGGACTGTGCCTGGCGATCCCGCCAAGCCGGATCATGCGATATCGGACGGTCCGCTGGCGAAAGCCGTAAAGACCTGGCCCGATCGCATCGAGTTCTGGAAGCAGGGCGGCGGCGGCACCATCTGGGACGCGGCTGTTTATGATCCGGTAACGGACCTGCTGTATTTCGGCACCGGCAATGGCACGCCATGGAATCGCGAGATGCGCGATCCCAGTGATGGCGACAATCTCTTCGTCGCCTCCATCGTCGCAGTGAAGCCCGATACGGGCGAGTACGTATGGCACTACCAGGAAACCCCCGGCGATTCCTGGGACTACGATGCCATCAGCCCGTTGGTCACCACTGACCTCACCTTCGGTGGCCAGAAGAAGCACGTCATCGTCCAGCCGTCGAAGAACGGCATGATCTACGTGATCGAAGCCGCCACCGGCAAGCTCATCAGCGGTGATGCCTTCACCGAGGTGACGTGGAACACCGGCATCGACATGAAGACCGGCCGCCCCATTGAAGTGAAGGGCGCGCGCTACGAAACCGAACCGTTCAACGTCGCTCCCGGCGCTCCCGGCGGACATACCTGGCATCCGAATGCCTACAGCCCGGACACCGGCCTCATCTATATACCGACCTGGGAGAACTACTCCGCCATTGCGCCGCAGACGCGGCCTGCCAACGGTCCGCCGCCGCTGGTTGCCTTCGGTGGCCGCGTGGACCGCGCGACGCTCCAGCCCAACAACAAGCAGGCAGACAATGGCTGGCTGCAGGCCTGGGATCCAGTAGCGCGCAAGGCCGTATGGCAGACGCCGAAGGGTCCGCGCGCCACCAGCGGCGTGCTGGCCACCGGCGGCAACCTGGTGTTCATGGGCAACAGCAACGGCAAGCAGCTGTCGGCCTACGATGCGAAGACCGGCGCCAAGCTGTGGAACTTCGACGCACAGACGGCCGTGTATGCCGCGCCCATCACCTATGAACTGGATGGCGTGCAGTACATCGCCGCCAGCGTCGGCGGCACCAGTGGCAATGACTACTACGCGCCAACCTATGCACGCATGCTGGTGTTCAAGGTGGGTGGCGCCGCGAAGCTGCCGGCGAATGCGCCGTATACAGCACCGCAGCTGAATCCGCCGGCGGTCACGGCCTCGCCGGAGGTGATCGCCCGCGGTGGCCAGGTGTTCGAGCAGCATTGCTCGGTGTGCCATGGCGCCGGCGCCGTGCAGCAGCGCTCCAGCTTCCCCAACCTCACGCTGACGCCATTCCTGCATTCGCAGGAAGGTTTCGACCAGGTGGTGCTTAAGGGCGCGAAGCTCGAGCGCGGCATGGGTAATTTCTCGGACCGGATGACGCCTGCGGATTCGTTCGCGGTACGCGAGTACATCGTCTCGCGCGCCAACGAGGTGAAGAACCGTCCGCCAGTGCCCGCGGGGCGTGGCCCGGGCGCAGGCGCTGCGGCACCTGCACCGGTTGCAGCGCCAGCGCCGGCTCGTGACGTCCATGAGGAAGCAGCGGCGGGCCGCTAGCCGCTACTCAAGTGCAATGCAGAAATTCATGACGGGGGTTCAAGTGTCTTATCGCGCCAAAATTCTGGGTCTTTCCCTGCTGCTGCCCATCGCGCTTGCCGCCTGCCAGAAGGCAGACAAGCCTGCAGCAGCCGCCGACCTGCTGGCCAATCCTGCCGCAGTGACGCAGGACCGCCTGCTCAAAGGCCTGGATGATCCACACCAGTGGGCCACATATGGCGGCAGCTACAGCGAGCAGCGCTTCAGCCCGCTGAAGCAGGTCGACACGACCAACGTGGGCACGCTGGGCCTGGTGTGGCACGCCGATTACGACACCAACCTCGACCAGAATGGCACGCCGCTGTACGTCGATGGCGTCATCTATGTTTCCACGGCATGGGACAAGGTCTACGCCTTCGATGCGAAGACCGGCAAGCAGCTGTGGCAGTACAACGCCAAGGTGCCGGGCGAGTGGCTGCGCAATGTGTGCTGCGGCAACGTCAGCCGCGGCATCGCGGCGTACAACGGCAAGATCTACATCGGCACGCTGGATGCGCGCCTGGTGGCCATTGATGCGAAGACCGGCAAGGAGGCGTGGGTCACCGACACCATCGAGGGTGATCACAACGCGCCGCTGAATCGTTACTCGATCACGATGGCGCCGCGCGTTGCCAAGGGCAAGGTGTTCATCGGTGCATCGGGCGGCGAGTTCGGCGTGCGTGGCTGGATCGCCGCCTTCGATGCGGAGACGGGCAAGCAGGTCTGGCGCTTCTACAACGTGCCGGGCGATCCCTCGAAGGGCTTCGAGAACGATGCCATGAAGAAGGCTGCTTCCACGTGGAGCGGCAAGTGGTGGGAGCTGGGCGGCGGCGGCAGCGTGTGGGATGCCACCATCTATGATCCGGAAAACGACCTGTTGATATACGGCACGGGCAATGCCACGCCATGGAACCAGCAGGCGCGCGATCCGAAGCGTGGCGACAATCTCTACGTGGCATCCATCGTCGCACTGAAGCCCGACACCGGCGAGTACGTCTGGCATTACCAGACCACGCCAGCGGATACCTGGGACTACGACGCAGTGAGTCCGATGGTGACGGCCGATTTGAACTTCGGCGGCACGCAGCGTCATGTGTTGATCCAGCCGAACAAGAACGGCTTCCTGTACGTGCTCGACGTGAAGACCGGTGAGCTGATCAGCGCCGACGCCTTCACGGAAGTGAACTGGGCCACCGGCGTCGACATGAAGACAGGTCGTCCGCAGGTGGTGGAAGCGGCGCGCTATGCAAAGGAGCCATGGAATCTTGCGCCGGGTGTGCAGGGTGGTCACAGCTGGCATCCGAATGCATTCAGTCCCGACACGGGCCTCATCTACATTCCCACCTGGGAAGCGTACTTCCCGATGGAACGCGATCCGAACTACAAGCCATCCGCTGGCGGGTACAACCTCGGCATCGCATTCGGTAGCCCCAACCAGAGCGCCACGAATCTCAAGCCTACGAGCAAGACCGGCATCACCGGGCGCCTGAAGGCCTGGGATCCCGTCACGCGCAAGGTGGTGTGGGAGACAGAAGCCTTCCCGAACAATCGTCCGAGTGGTGGCGTGCTCGCGACCGCCGGCGGGCTGGTGTTCCAGGGCAATGGCGCGGGCGAGGAACTGCGCGCCTATGACGCGAAGACCGGCAAGCAGTTGTGGAGCTACAAGACGCAGACGGCCGCGTATGCACCGCCGATCACCTACGAACTGGATGGCCAGCAGTACATCGCGCAGAGCGTGGGCGGCGTGGTGCAGGGAGGCTACTTCGCTCCCGGTTACTCACGCATGCTGGTGTTCGCCATCGGTGGCAAGGCCACGCTGCCGGCGAATGCACCGTACACGCCACCGCCGTTGAACCCACCGGCATCGACTGCATCGGCCGACGTCGTCAAGCTGGGCCAGGACAAGTACAACCAGTTCTGCTCGGTATGCCATGGACAGGATGGCGTGCAGACCCGCGGCACTTTCCCGAACCTGATGGTCACGCCGTTGCTGCACTCGCAGGAAGGTTTCAACCAGGTGGTGCTGCAGGGCGCGCGGGAAGAGAAGGGCATGGCCAATTTCTCGAAGGACCTGAAGCCGGAAGAATCAGCAGCTGTGCTGGCGTACCTCGTATCGCGAGCCAATCTGCTGAAGAACTCGGCGCCACCGGCACCACCACCGGCGGACAAGACAGGGAACCAGCACCAGGCTGAGTGACGCGCACGGCACTATTCGAGTGCATGATGTGAAACGCCCGGCTGGAAACAGTCGGGCGTTTTCATTTCAAGCCGGCCCGCCGCGGGTCTGGTGCGGAAAATGCCGTGAAAGACAGGCTCTTTGCCGCGGGCAGTGTTTGCCCCCGGCACGAGAAGCTGCACTGCGACAACGACACGTTGTTGCCTGGGCTGGTGCCATCCGCATGCCGTGCTAGACTCGCCACCCCTTACAAGACCGGCCTCCGGCCCCTCTTTAAGATCATCCATTCACAGAGGTTCGAAGAACATGAGCAATCTTGAAGGCGTGCTTAAGGCCGCTGGCAATACTGTCGAGCATCTGCGCAACTCGAAGATCGGTGCCTATGTGTATCCGGTCGTTGCGCCGGAGTTCTCCAACTGGCGCGATGAGCAGGGCGCGTGGCGCAATGCCGCCGTGCTGTTCGATCAGACGCACCACATGGTGGATCTGTTCATCGAAGGCCCCGATGCAATGAAGCTCATCGAGAGCCTCGCCATCAACACCATGAAGAACTGGCAGCCGAACAAGGCCAAGCAGTTCGTCGCCTGCTCGTACTCGGGCCACGTGATCGGCGACAACATCCTGTTCTATCTGTCGGAGAACAGCTTCGTGATGGTCGGCCGTGCGCCTTCCGTCAACTGGGTGCAGTTCCATGCACAGACCGGTGGCTTCAACGTCAAGACGCGCTATGACGATCGCTCGCCCTCGCGTCCGAACGGCCACGCCGTCAACCGCCAGTACTACCGCTTCCAGATCCAGGGCCCGAAGGCCAAGTTCGTCATCGACAAGCTCAATGGCTCGCCGCTGCCGGAACTGAAGTTCTTCAACATGGCCGAGATGAACATCAAGGGCCGCAAGGTCCGCACGCTGCGCCATGGCATGGCCGGCGAGCCGGGTGTGGAGATCTGGGGCCCGTACGCCGAGCGCGAAGAAATCGCCGCGGCCATCATCGAGGCTGGCAAGGAGTTTGGCCTGGTGCCCGTCGGTTCGCGCGCCTATGCGACGAACACGCTGGAGTCGGGCTGGGTGCCGTCGCCGCTGCCCGCCGTGTACACGGACGAGCGCATGAAGGCATACCGCGAGTGGCTGCCGGCCAACTCGTACGAAGCTGCCGGCGCCATCGGCGGTTCCTTCGTCTCGAAGAACATCGAAGACTACTACCTGACGCCTTACGAAATCGGCTACGGCCCGATCGTGAAGTTCTACCATGACTTCATCGGCCGCGAAGCGCTGGAGAAGATGAACGGTGGCAAGGGTGGCCGTCGCAAGGTGACGCTGGCCTGGAACGGCGAAGACGTCGCGCGCATCCAGAACTCGATGCTGCAGAAGGGCGATCACTTCAAGTACATCGAGATGCCGCTGTCGAACTACGCCAACAGCAACTACGACCAGCTGACTGCCAATGGCAAGACGGTGGGCGTGTCGCTGTTCTCGGGCTACAGCTACAACGAGCGTTCGTTCCTGTCGCTGGCCACCGTCGACGAAGACGTGGCAGTTGGCAACGAAGTGATCCTGCATTGGGGCGAGCCGAACGGCGGCTCCGGCAAGACCACCGTCGAGCGTCACAAGCAGACCGAGATCCGCGCCATCGTGTCGCCGGTCCCGTATGCCGTGACTGCCCGCACGGGGTACGCCGAGGGCTGGCGCACGGGCAAGAAGTAAGCGAAAGCTGCTTCGACGTCAGCGATATAAGAGGGGCGGGTGGCAACACCCGCCCCTTTTTCTTTGCGAATCACTTGCGATTGGGCGTGGTTGAAACGCTCCCTGCGCCTCTCATTTCGCCTGTCGAATCCCGCTGTAGGAGCCTCCGCTCAGGAGGTCAAATCCGCCTCATGTTTGGCCAATAATGAGACGGCCCGGGCAGGAATCCGTGGCGAAGGTCTTAGCCACAAGGTAATGTCTCGTTACCGACCATTAAGAAACGTTCAGAAACGTTGGGGGATCGATGCGAGGCATCTACGCAGCATTGCTGCTGATGGCTGCTGCCACCGTGACAGCCCAGGAGGGCTTTCCGCTGGATGGCACGTGGCGCGGCGAAACGATCAACAAGGACGGCTCGCACCGCACTACCGTGCTGATCCTGCAGTGGGATGGCAAGCAGATTGCCGGCACGCTCAATCCTGGCCCGAACGGCACGGATTTCACGGCGGGCAAGCTCAGCCCCGACGGGTGGAAGTTCACGCTGGACCTGAAGACCAAGAAGGGTGAAAGCGTGCACTTCGACGGCGCGATCCAGGACCTGGGCAAGACCAACCGCGTGCTGGCCGGCAAGTGGACCGAGGGCGCCAGCAGCTTCGACATCCGCTTCGTGCGCGAGTAGGCGTGCAAATGATCACTACAAAGACAATCTTCAATCGTGGGGTGCTGGCCCTGTCGCTGCTGCTTGCCTGTGGCAGTGCGCTGCAGGCGGCGCCGCCGCGCTATGACGATGGCTCGGTGCGGCTCGACCGCATGCCCGGCGAAAAAGGTTACTGGGATGGCCCCACTGCGGTCAGCCTGGTGGAAAGCGGCAAGAAGGTGGAATTCCTGCCCGATGGCAAGCTGAAGAACCTGGCGGATGCGGCCAATGTTGCGCCATTCCAGCCCTGGGCACTGGCGCTGTACAAATTCCGCCAGCAGAACAACTTCGTCGATGATCCGATGAAGGTGTGCATGGGGCCGGGCAATCCCCGGCAGATGATGACGCCCGGCGGCGTGCGCTTCATCCAGGACAAGAACTACAAGCGCATGTACATGATCTTCGGTGGCGGCAACCACACCTGGCGCACCATATATATGGACGGCCGTGATCCGCCGGTTGCCGAGGAGGTCACCGCCACATTCCTCGGGCTGGCCGTGGGCAAGTGGCAAGGCGATACGCTGGTAGCCACCTCCACGGGCTTCAACACGCGCTTCTGGATGTCCAATGGCGGGCTGCCGCATACCGAGGCGCTGACCCTCACCGAGCGCTTCAAGCGTGTATCAAAAGATTCGCTGGAGTATGAAGTCACCGTTGATGACCCGCGCACCTACACGCGCCCGTGGAAGGCGGCGTGGACCCTGCGCTGGGTGCCCGGGGATATCCCGGAACAGTTCTGCGAAACCGGTCGTGAATAGGAGAGCGACAATGTCCGATTCTTTACTGGGGCGCGCCACGCGGATCGTGCTGGCTGCCACGTTGATGCTGGGCGCTGCAACGGCCGCGCTGGCCCACCATTCTTTTGCGGCGCAGTACGACACCAACAAGCCCGTGAACATGAATGGTGTAGTCACCAAGGTCGACTGGACCAATCCGCATGTGTACATCTATGTGGACGTCACCGACGACAAGTCCAGGAAGATCAGCAACTGGGCCTTCGAGATGGGCCCGCCGCACATGCTGCAGAAGGCAGGCTGGAAGCGGAACGACCTGAAGATCGGCGAAGAGGTTGCCGTGGACGGCTGGCTGGCGCGTGACGGCAGCAACAGCGCCAACGCCCGCCGGGTCACCCGCAAGAGCACCGGCCAGGTGCTGGGCGCTGCGACCTCCAACAGCCAGACGGTGGGCGCGGGAACGGGAACCAATCAGGCCGCGCCATAGCCTAAAGGATCGGGATCGCCATGAGAAAGCTCGCCATAGGAACCATAGCGCTGGGCATGCTGGCCGGCCTTGCGGTGCAGGGGCAGGAAACTGCACCGCAGCAACCGCAGGCCCAGGCGCCGGCGCGCCGCCCTGCGCCACCACCATCCAAGCCGGCGCCGCGCTGGCCGGATGGCCGCGTCAGTTTTTCCGGCAGTCCTGCAGATGTGGGCAACTGGGAAGGCCCGGCGAACGCCTCGATTTTCTTCAACATCGTCGACGGCAAGCTGGTGAAGCCGGCGCCCAGCCTGGCCACCAACAAGAGCGTAGACGAAATTCCCTTCGCGCCCGGCATGCGCAAGCTGTACGACTCGCGCTGGGACCAGTCGGCCGATCCGCACACACGCTGCAAGCCTTCGGGCGGTTCGCGGTTCTGGCACACGCCTTACGGCATCGAGATCGTCGACCTGCCGGAGAGCAAGGAAGTCATCTTCCTGCACGTAGGTGCGCCGCACAGCTGGCGCGTGGCCTACCTGGATGGCCGGCCGCATCCGGCGAATCCCGGGCATACCTGGTACGGCCACACCATCGGCAAGTGGGAAGGCGACACCCTGGTACTGGATACCGTGGGTTTCAATAACCGCTTCTGGCTGACACGCGAAGGCGTGCCCACTACCGACAAACTGCACCTGATCGAGAAGCTGTCGCGTCCCAATCACGACCAGCTGCGTTACGAAGCAACGGTGGACGATCCGGGCGCGTATACCGCGACTTGGTCGGGAGGATGGAATCTCCGCTGGTCCGAGGGCAACGAGCCCTTCGACTATCTCTGCCAGGAGAACAACCGCGATCCCGCGCGCATGACTGGCGGCGGTGTGGCGGACAGCAACCGCTCGCGATAGGAGTTTTCCGATGTCGGCGCCCTTCGTTGCAGGCCAGTTCGCCAGAATCGCGATTCTGGCAGCGGCATGCGGGCTGGCATCGCTGCCCGCTTCGGCTGCGCATGATGGCGGCGTGGACAGTGGTGCGCTGCTCGACAAGTACTGCACCAAGTGCCACAACACCACCGACTGGGCCGGCGGGATCGAACTGGAAGGCGCCACTGCCACCACCATCGCGGATACGCCGAAAGATGGCGAGAAACTGATCAAGCGCCTGCGCGCCGGCATGATGCCGCCGGTGGGCGAGGAGCGCCCGCCATACGATGTGGTGCAGAAACTGGCGCAGAGCCTGGAGCAGAGCATCGATCTGCGTGCCTCCAGCAAGGGCGCGCATCTTCCTGCCCCGGGCCTGCACCGCCTGAACCGCACCGAATACACCAACGCCATCCGTGATCTGCTGGCGCTGAACATCGACGCCGCCAGGTTCCTGCCCTCCGATGACTCCAGCCACGGCTTCGACAACATGGCGGGTACGCTGACCACCTCGCCGGCGTTGATGGAGGCGTATCTGTCGGCGGCGGGCAATATCAGCCGCCTGGCCATCGGCACCGAAACGGCGCCGACGCTGGCGGTGTTCGATGCGCCGCATGACACCAGCCAGAACGACTATGTGGAAGGGCTGCCCTTCGGCACCCGCGGCGGAATGCTGATCGAACACGAATTCCCCGCCGACGGCGAGTACACGCTCACCGTGAAAGGCATGACTGGCTACTTCACCGCGGTGCTTGGCAACGTCAAGGGCGAAAAGCTGGAAGTCACCGTCGATGGCCAGCGCATGTACCTGTACGACTGGGACAAGGAAATCGCCACCAAACGCGGTGATGGCGGCAAGACGCCAGCCCTGCCAGTCAAGGCCGGCTTCCACCGCATCGGCGTGGCCTTCCTCGCCACCAGCGATCTGCCCGATACCGGGCTCAACAAGTCGTTCCAGCGCACGATGAACTCGCCCGGGTCGATCTCCGGTTACACGTTCTATCCGCATGTGGGGCAGGTGTTCATCGAAGGGCCGTTCAAGGGCACGGAGGCGACCGACACGCAGAGCCGACGCAGGATCTTTGAGTGCTATCCCAAGAGCACTGCGGAGGAAGCATCCTGCGCCAGCAAGATCATCACCACGCTGACCACCAGGGCCTTCCGCCGTCCGGCCAGCGACGCCGACATCCAGGTAATGACCGCGTTCTACCGCAGCGGACGTGAGCAGGGCGGCAAGTTCGACGACGGCATCGAAGCGGTGATCCAGCGCATCCTGACCGATCCGGATTTCATCTACCGCGCCGAGATCGAACCGGCCAAGGTGGCGGCGGGCACTGCCTACCGGATCAGCGATCTGGAGCTGGCGTCGCGCCTGTCGTTCTTCCTGTGGAGCAGCATTCCGGACATGGAGCTGATCAAGCTGGCCTCCGCCAACAAGCTGCATGATCCAAAAGTGCTGAAGCAGCAGGTTGATCGCATGATCGCCGATCCGCGTTCCCAGGCGCTGGTGCAGAACTTCACCGGCCAGTGGCTGAACATCCGCGGCATCGCTGCCAGCGAGCCGGTGGTGAATCTGTTCCCCGACTTCGACAGCACGCTGCGCGAAGCCTTCAGGCGCGAAGTGGAGATGTTCTTTGCCAGCATCATCCAGGAAGACCGCAGCGTGGAAGAGCTGCTGACGGCGGATTACACCTTCGTCAACGAGCGTCTCGCCAGGCACTACGGCATCCCCGGCATCTACGGCCCGCAGTTCCGTCGCGTCAAACTGGGGGCCGATCAGGACATGCGCCGCGGCCTGCTGGGCAAGGGCGCGCTGTTGACCGTCACTTCCGATGCGGAGCGTACGTCGCCGGTCAAGCGCGGAAAATGGTTCCTGCAGACCTTCTTCGGCGTCAGTCCGCCGAATCCGCCACCTGGCGTGGAAACCAAGCTGGAACAGAAGGCCGGCGAATTGCCGAAGACCATGCGCGAGCGCCTGAAGGTGCACAGCACCAACCCGAGCTGCGCCAGCTGCCACAAGATGTTCGAACCCATGGGCCTGGCGATGGAGAACTTCGACGCCGTGGGCCAGTGGCGCACGACGGAAGTGGGCAGCCAAATCGACTCGGTGGGAGTCGTTACCGACGGCACCCGCATCGACGGCATCAAGGGCCTGCGCGACCTGTCGGTGCGCAAGGGCGAGATGTTCACGGAAGTAGTGATCGAAAACCTGCTGACCTATGCCATCGGCCGCGGGCTCGACTACAACGACATGCCGCTGGTCCGTTCGCTGGCGCATGACGCGGCGAAGGACGACTACAGATTTTCATCGTTGATCATGGGTGTGGTCCAGAGCCCGGCCTTCACCATGAACATGAAATCAGCAGCTGACATGAAACCGGCCATGGTTTCGATGAGGGGGAACTAACCCATGTTCATTACCAGAAAGCACATCAGCCGTCGCGCCATGCTGCGCGGAGCCGGCACTGCACTTGCGCTGCCTCTGCTGGATGCGATGATCCCTGCCTTCACGGCAGAGTCGAAGACCGCGGCCAAAACGCCGCCCCGATTCTTCGGTGGCTTCGTGCCGCACGGCGCCGCGCCGGGCTACTGGATTCCGGAGCAAGCCGGCGCATTGCCCGACGAACTGCCGTTCATCTGGCAGCCGATGGATCCTTTCCGCAAGCACCTGAACATCCTGACCGGGCTTCATTCGCGCTCGGCCGAGCCGCCTCCGGGTGAAACCGGCGCCGACCACTGGGTCGCCGCGGCATTCCTGTGTGCGGACAAGCCGCGCAAGACCGCGGGTGCCGACGTGTACGCCGGCCAGACCATCGACCAGATCATCGCCGCGAAATACGGGCAGGAAACCCTGCTGCCGTCGGTGGAGATTTCGGTGGAAGACCCGGGTTCGGGTTCGAGCAACTGCGGCGAAGGCTACAGCTGCGTCTACACCAACACGATTTCGTGGGCATCGCCGACCACGCCGCTGCCGATGGAGCTGAACCCGCAGGTGGTATTCGAGCGCATGTTCGGCAGCGGCAGCACGGCCGAGCAGCGCGGGCTGCGCCGCGAGCGCAACCAGAGCATCCTCGATTCGGTCAACGACAAGATCAAGGGTGTGCGCAGCGAGGTCAGCGCGTCGGACCGTGCGCGCCTGGATGCCTTCACCGACAATGTGCGCGAGATCGAGCGTCGCCTGCAGATCGCCGCCAGCGCGACGACTGCCGCACCGGACAGTTTTGCAGTGCCCCCGGGCATTCCGCAGTCGTTCGATCAGCACATCAAGATCATGTTCGACCTGCTGGTGCTCGGCTTCCAGGCCGACATCACCCGCGTTGGCACCATGCTGTTCGCGCGCGACCTCACCGGCCGTGTCTATCCGGAAAGCGCGTCACCGACGCTGGCTTTCCATGGCGGCTCGCACCACGGTGAAGATCCGAACCTTATCAAGCAGCTGTCGAAGATCAACCAGTATCACGTGAAGATGATGGCTTACTTCGTCGACAGGCTGGCCAAGACCAACGATGGTGACGGCTCGCTGCTCGATCATTCGCTGCTGCTGTATGGCAGCAACATGGGCAACCCGAACCAGCATGTGCACTACGACGTGCCGCATATCCTGGTTGGCGGCAATAACGGCAAGCTGAAAGGCGGCCGCCATCTGGCGTTCCCGACCAAGCAGGTGCCCACCGGCAACCTGCTGCTGAGCATCCTCGACCAGTTCGACATCCAGCGTGACAGCTTTGGCGACAGCACCGGCCGCCTGCCCGGCCTGGTGTGACGGATGCGGATGAGCATGCGTGGTTCCGGATTGAAGATGCTCTCTGCGGTGCTGCTGTCGGCGATGGCCGGCACCGCGTTCGCACAAGCTGAAATTGCCGACGCCGCAAGCAAGGGAAACAGGACGGAAATAGAGCGTCTGCTGAAAAGCGGGGGCGATGTGAATGCGCAGCAGGCCGATGGTGCCACGGCGCTGCAATGGGCCGCGTATCGCGGCGACGCGAAGCTGGCCGAACTGCTGCTGAAGGCTGGCGCCAAGCCGGATCTCGCCAATCACAATGGCGCGACGCCGCTGTGGCTGGCAGCGACGCGTGGTGATGGCGCCGTGACTGAAGCCTTGCTCAAGGGCGGCGCCGATGCCAACGAACAGCTGCCGCTGGGCCGTCGCCCGCTGATGCTGGCGGCGCGCTCGGGCAGCGTCGACGCAGTGCATGCATTGCTTGAACATGGCGCCGACGTGAACGCCAGCGAAACCGCACGCGGCACCACCGCGTTGATGCAGGCTGCCGACCAGGGGCATGCCGATGTGCTGAAGGAATTGATCCAGCACGGCGCCAAGGTGGCGGCAGTGTCAAAGCCGGTGCTGCGCGACGGGCGCTCGGCAGCATTGGGCAACGCTGATGATCCCCGCCGCGCCGTACGCCAGCAGGCCATCGCGGTGTTGTGCGAAGAAAAGAACCCTGATCTGGCACAGGTGAGGCTGCAGCGCGAGCTGTTGATGGGTGCCAGCCAGAAGGATCTTCCTGACGCCGATCTGTGCAAAGGAATAGAACGCAGGGGTCTGGGCTTCGTCACCGTGGCCGGCGCCGGTGGCAATGCCGGCGCTGGTGTGGGTGGCGAGGTGTCTTTTGAACTGGATGCGGATGGCAACCCGGTGCTGGATGCCAGTGGCGAGCCGGTTGTTGCAGTCCGTGGTCGCCGCGCGCCGCCGCGTGAACCCGATGGCGGCTCGTTGACCGCGCTGGTCTATGCGGCGCGTACTGGCAGCATCGATGCCGCGCGCGTGCTGCTGGAAGGCGGCGCGGATGTGAACCAGACGACTCTCTACGGCTGGAGCCCGCTGCTGGCTGCCACGCAGAACCAGAACTACCAGATGGCGAAGTTCCTCATCGAGCACGGCGCCAATGTGAATCTGGCCAACAAGGGCGGATGGACGCCGCTGTATCTGGCTACCGACAACCGCAATATAGAAGGCGGCGACTATCCGACGCGCACGGCGGACATGGACAGCCTGGTGTACATCACGTACCTGCTCGACAAGGGCGCCAACGTCAATGCGCGAGTCACCGAGAGCACGGAGACGCGCACGGTGTTCACTAATCAATGGTTGAACGAAGAGGGCGCCACGGCATTCCTGCGTGCAGCGCAGTCGGGCGATCTGGAGCTGCTGAAGCTGCTGAAAGCGCGGGGTGCTGATCCGAAGATCAATACCACGCTGGGCGTGACGCCGCTGGCGGTGGCTGCCGGCATCGGCTGGGTGGAAGGTGTCACCCGCGAACACTCCACCGCGGAGACGGTGGAGGCCGTGAAGTATCTGCTGTCGCTCGGCATCGACCCCAATTTCCAGGCCGACACGGGTCGGGTCGCGCTGCATGGCGCCGCGCACAAGGGGGCGACCGAAGTGGTGAAGGTCCTGGTGGCTGCAGGCGCCCGGATGGATGTGCGCGACTTCGGCAACACCGACAACCGCGGCAGCCCCAAGCTGTCGACCCACACCTGGTTGCCGATCGACTATGCCGAGGGTTTGGTGCGCGTGGGCGTGCAATCGGCGATTCCGCATCCGGAAACCGCCACGACGCTGCGTGAACTGATGCAGAAAGCTGGCGTCAAGGCGCCACCCGAGGGCCGCACGCTTGAATCGCTGTGCATCGTCGAAGTGTGCAAGCCGGGCTACGATCCGGTAAAGATCGACGACTGATGCACCAATGAACATGCAGCAATGATCGCAACAACGGGAGTGGCGCCGTAACAGCGCGCGCGCCCGCCAAGGTTTTCCTCAGGGAGGTTTGATTACACCGTAGTTTCCGTTTCTCTGGTCTCGATCAACAATAGCGTAGGGGGTCTCATGAACAAGCCAGAACTCTGGCGTGTATCGGCTGCCGTTGCACTGGCGGTCTCGATGTCCAATGCGGTCGTTGCAGCTGAAGAGCTTGAAGAAATTCAGGTCACCGGGTCACGCATCACCCTGGCGCCTGGCATGGTTACGCCGACGCCGGTGACATCCGTGACGGCGGAGGACATGGAGTCCCTCGGTCCCAACCAGATCATCGACAGCCTGTCGGCATTGCCGGTATTCCGCAACAATTCCAACGCCAACCAGTCACTGGGCGGCCAGAACTCCGGTGGCGCCAATGTCAACATGCACGGCATCGGCGCCAACCGCACGCTGACCCTGCTCGACGGTCGCCGCCTGGTGGCCAGCAACCGGTTCGGCAGCGTGGATGTGAACATTCTCCCCACCATGCTGCTGAGGAATGTGGAGACCGTCATCGGTGGTGCTTCGGCCAGCTACGGTACAGATGCCGTGGCCGGCGTCACCAACTTCATCCTGGATACGCAGTTCGAAGGCGTGCAGCTCATGGCCCAGGCGGGCGAGACCTTCCGCAATGATGGCGGAAACAAGGAATATGGCATCGCTGTGGGCCACAATTTCATGGAAGGCCGCCTGCATGTCGTCGGTTCCTTCAGCCACAACCAGCTGGATTCCATCGACGGCAGGGACTCGGAGGACAGCCGCTCGTACATCAAGCATTGGGGCTTCGTCACCAACCCCAGTACGACCGGGCCGACATTCATCACCGCGCCCAATGCCGTTCCGACGGATTTCGGCAACACCATCGAATTCACCGCCGCAGCCGGTACTCCGCTGGATCGCCTGGTGTTCGATGGTACGGGACAGGTGTTCAACAAGCTGCCCTTCTATGGAGTCGGCAGGCTGAATGGCGGCTGCAACTGCCAGTCCCTGCCTGATCTGAGCCAGTCGACCATGTACCAGGACGGCCAGCTGCAGGTGGGATATTCGAGCGACTCGGGCTTCGGCCGCGTCGGCTTCGACCTTAACGACAACACCGAAGTGTACGTTCAGGGCATCTGGGCATCGAACCACCAGCGCGTGCTCTGGCAGAACGTGCCTCTGGTGTCGATCTGGTCCAGCCGCATCTACGCGGACAATGCCTTCCTGCCGCAGTCGGCGGCCAACCTGATCACCCAGTACGGATCGAGCACCGCCGGCGCCGCCGCCGTTGCGGATGGCGGCGCGAAATGGGTCGCTGCCACGGTTTTCCTGCCTTCGCTGTCCAGCGATTTCGGGGGGCCCCACATCCTCGATACCGGCAACAAGCTCTCCAGCTACACGGCGGGCGTGACCTCGAAGCTGGGTGGCTGGAAGATCGATGCGTACGGGCAGCACGGCGAGAACAATCAGCTGTACGACGGCTACAACCTGCCGCGCGTCGACCGTCTCCAGGTGGCGATGGACGCGGTGAAGGATCCGAGCGGCAAGATCGTCTGCCGCGCTTCGCTGCCGCAGTACGATCCGAACGGCTACTTCAAGGACTGCGTTCCCGTGAACCTGTTCGGTGGTTCGGCCACGCTGTCGGAGCAGGGCGCGGCGTACATACACCAGGACTTCAAGCACGCCTATGCCCTCGTCAAGCAGGATCTGTTCGAGGTCTCGGGCTCGGGCAGCCTGGGGGTGGGACTGCCGGCGGGAGATATCTCCGCCGCAGTCGGCGCGAACTGGCGCCAGGACAAGTTCACCCAGGCCACGCCGGATCCTTCGGATGAATATCCCGCCCTGGTGGATGGCCGGTTGCTCCAGGACCTTGGCATCGGCGATGGCACCCGTGGCATCGTGCCGCAGTACGGCTGCACGGCCCAAGCCGCGCCGGTGGCCGGTGGTGTGCCGGGCCTGCGCTACGCAGCCTCCGGCTTCTGCGGTGCCAGCAATTCAAGCTCGGTGCTGTTCTCCAGCCAGCGGTTCATCGAAGGCAAGGATTCGGTCAAGGAGGTCTTCACCGAATTGCAGGTTCCGCTGTTGGCCAAGCTGCCTTTTGCCGAGCGACTGGACACGAATTGGGCGGTGCGCTGGGCCGATTACGACGGTGCCGGTGAGATATGGGCCTGGAAGGCGGGCCTGAGCTGGGAGCTCAACGATCAGGTTCGAGTGCGGGCTACCCGGTCGCGCGACGTGCGCGCGCCCAACCTGCGTGATCGGTTCGACTCGACCCTGGGCGGCGTCAATGCGATCGACCGCAACTCCCAGCTCACTTCGCCCATCAGCTATTCCGTGATCGGCTTCTCGGGTGGCAATCCGGACCTGAAGCCGGAAGAGGCGGACACGGTGACAGCCGGTGTCGTGTTCCAGCCCCAATTTCTCGAAGGGCTCCAGGTCTCCCTGGACTGGTACGAAGTCAGGATCAACGGTGCGATCGCGCAGCTTGGCGCACAGACCATCGTGGACCAGTGCAATGCCGGCGACCAGGCGCTGTGCCAGTACGTACACCGCAACACCGTCACCACCCAGAATCCCCTGGGCGACATCACCCAGATCGACAACTACTTCCTCAATCTCAACAAGGAAATCTACCGGGGCTTCGACGCCGAACTGGACTACAGCAAGGCGTTGACCTTGTTTGGCGGCGGTCCGGAGCAGATCACCTTGCGGCTCTTTGGCACTCACTACATGAGCGTCAAGCAGCAGCCGCCGGAGCTGCTGGGTGCCGGCGGTGCAGTGACCCGTGGCCCGACGGTCGACAACCTGCCGACGACGCCGGATGCGGGAACCGCTCTGCTGAGTTACCGGAACGGACCGCTGACAGCGTCGATCGCAGAGCGCTACACGGGTGGCAGGAAGATCAACCGCCTGTACGAGGAGAGCACATCGCGTACGGCGAGTGCGGCCGGCTTCACCACGGTGGATGACAACTCCGTGGGCGCCATATACACCACCGACCTCACTCTGGCCTTCCACCCGGAGATAGTGGAAGGTCTGCGTGTGTACTCCACCATCACCAACCTGTTCGACAAGGATCCGCCAATCTTTCCCACCGCTGGTGGCCGCACCGGCTTTGGCCCCGGCGTCGCAGGTGCGACGGCTGGCTCAGCCGGAGACGCTATCGGACGCCGGTACGTGGTGGGTGTGGACTACAAGTTCTGACCCGGGCGGGATACAGGCTTGAGAGCCGGGGCGGGTGGCGACACCCGCCCCCCTTTTTCTTCATCGGCCGGTCTGGTCTGCGGAACAACAGCAGATGGATAGAATCCAAATCATGAGAGAAACCCCGGGGGAGTCGTGAAATACAGGATCGGCATGGCGTTCATGACGCTGTTGGCGCTGGGCAGCGGCTTCCCGGTCGGCGCTGCAGAGCCTTCCCGTACTGCACAATGGACGCAGCTTGGCAGCCTGCCGGACTGGTCCGGCATCTGGGAAGTGGACTGGTCCAACAAGCGTGGCATCCGCACGCCGCGGACGCAGATGAAGCTGCAGCCGGAGTACCAGAAGAAACTGGATGCCTACCGCGCTGCGCAGAAAGACGGCGAGAACCTGCAGGGTGAGGCCGCCAACTGCGTGCCGCCAGGCCTGCCCGGCATCATGAGCCAACCTTACCCGATCGAGTTCCTGTACTCGCCCGGCAAGGTGGTGATGCTTATCGAGGCCTACATGCAGTTCCGGCACATCTTCACCGATGGCCGCAAGCATCCGGAAGATCCGGATTCCACCTACATGGGCCATTCCATCGGTCACTGGGAAGGCGACACACTGGTGGTCGACTCCGTGGGCTTCACCGATTCCACGCAGCTGGCGGGCGGCGTGCCGCACAGCGACAAGCTGCGCATCGTGGAGCGCATCCGCAAGGTCAGCCCGGAGTGGATGGAGATCCAGACCACGCTGATCGATCCGGTGGTGCTGGCGGAGCCTTTCACCAGCACCGCCTCGTTCCGGCATCTCGATGACGAGATCCGCGAATACATCTGTCTTGAAAACAATCGTGATGGCGCCGATGACAAGGGCCGTCCGAGCCTGAACCTGGAGAAGTGATGAACGCCGCTCATATCCGCCGCGCTGGCCGCACCGCAATGGCGGCCGCTGCTCTTGCCACCGCTCTTGCCATCTCATTGCCGGCAACTGCACATCATTCAACGGCGATGTTCGATTTCTCGAAGACCGTCGAGCTGAAAGGCACGATAAAGGATTTCGCGTGGACCAATCCGCACACCTGGACGAAGGTGGACGTCGAGGGCGGTGCCGCAGTGGTGGAGTATGGACTGGAAGGCATGAGCCCCAACTACCTGTCGCGCAATGGCTGGAACAAGCGCACGCTGAAGGCCGGTGACAAAGTCACGCTGCAGGTGCATCCGCTGAAGGATGGCCGCCCCGGTGGCTTCATGGTCAGCGCAAAATTGCCGGACGGCACCGTGTTGTACAACCTGCCGCATCGTGACAATGCGGATCCTGCCGCTGCGGCAGAGGCTGCGAAACGCTGACGGCCCGCGAGATTTTCAGTCCGAAAAAAGCCCCGCATTGCGGGGCTTTTTTCATCAGCCAGACCGGATCTAGTGATGCATCGTCGCCAGCGTGGCCGCATCCAGGTGCGAGATGGAGCGCGTGTCCTGGAAGGCACGGATGCCCTCGATGCCCTGCTCGCGGCCGATGCCCGACTGCTTCATGCCGCCAAAGGGCGCGCGCAGATCCAGGCGCGTGGCGCCGTGGTCATTGACCCACACGTAGCCGCAGACCATCTGACCGCCGACGCGGTTGGCCGTCTGCGGGTCCGCCGTCCACACCGAACCGGCCAGGCCGGCCCAGGTGTCATTCGCCGCCTTGATGGCCTCTTCTTCCGTATCAAACGGAATCACGGGAATGACGGGACCGAACTGCTCTTCTGTTACCACGCGCAGCTTCGGATCCGGATTCACGACGATGGCGGGGCGCACGAAATTGCCGCCCTTCATGTCGCCGCCCGGCAGCTCGCCGAACTCCAGCACCTTGGCGCCGGAATCCTTGGCTTCCTTGATCAGTTCGTCGACGAACTTCTTCTGCGCCGGCGAATGCAGCGGACCCATGGTGGTGTCCTTGTCGAGGCCGTAGCCCAGCTTGGTCTTCTGCAGGCGCGTGGACAGCGCGTTGACCACTTCATCCATGCGCGAGCGGTGCACGTACAGCCGCTTGGCGTTCATGCAGATCTGGCCGGTGGTGTCGTAGATGGCGCCGAACAGCCGATCCATGTGCGTGTCGTCGATGACGGCGTCCTTCAGGATGATGGCGGCATCGTTGCCACCCAGTTCCAGCGTGACGCGGGTCAGCGTGGCTGAACCCAGCTCCATCATTTTCTTGCCGCCGCCTACCGAGCCGGTGAAGCACACCTTGGCCACATCGGTGTTGCGGATCAGCGCCGTCATGTTTGCATCCGGGCCAGTGACCACGTTCAGCACGCCGGGGGGCAGCTTCTCGGCAATGCGCTGCACCACGCGGGCGGTGGCCAGTGGCGCCGTCAGCGGCGGCTTCACGATCACCGTGTTGCCGGCCAGCAGCGCATGCGGCAGCGCGGCACCCAGGATGGCGATGGGCCAGTTGAACGGCACGATGATGCTGACCACGCCCAGCGGCTGGTAGCTCACGGTGGTTTCGGTGGGAATATGGCCCGGCACGGGCTTCAGCACCTTGGCGGCATTCACTTCGTCGGCATGCATCAGCGCCAGCTTCCAGCGGATCTGCAGTACCAGCGCATCCACCCAGCCCTCCAGGCGGACCTTGCCGTTTTCCTGCGAGAGGATGGCGCCGTCTTCGGAGGCAAAGGGATTGGGCGAATCGGGCACGCCCTCGATGGCGGCCATCATCTTTTCGGCGCGCTGCTGGGGCGAGAGGGCAGCCCAGGCAGGGAAGGCGGATTTGGCGGCGGCTACGGCGTCGCTGACGTCCTGCGGGGTGGCTGACGCCGCATAGCCGACGACGACGCCCGGCTTGGCCGGATCGGCGATGGCCATGGTGTCGGCGGTCTTGCGTTCCTTGCCCCCGATATAAAGGGCGGTGGTGACGTTCGGAATCTGTGCGGCTGCGGTGGCCATGGATTTACCCCTCTAAAGTTCTCTGTCTGCGTCAGCAAGGGGCGATAGGTTACCCGCCTTTTCTGCTGCGCGGGGCAGGGTTTTTTTCGGTCCAGTGCCGCGACAGCAAAACGCGTCCAGACCCGCGAATTTCCGCACCAAAACTGCCCCGGGCAGTGTCTGTCGGCGAAAATTGACACCTTGATTACGCTCAAACAAGATGCCCCGCCCGTGCGAAATCGCACCTTATAAACAACTGCGCCGCTACCGACGCAGCTTCCCCGGAGAGTACATGAGCTTCAAGAATCTCGAAGACCGCATGAAGGCCGCTGGCGGCGCGATCAAGCTGCTGCGCGACTCACAGACTGGCCCGAATCCTTATCCGGTGGTGAAGCCGGAATACACGAACTGGCGTGATGAGCAGTGGGCCTGGCAGAACACGGCGATCCTGTTCAACCAGAGCTTCCACATGTCGGATCTGTTCGTGTCCGGTCCCGAGAGCTTCGACTTCCTGAACTACCACGGCATCAACAGCTTCAAGGGCTTCGAGCCCGGCAAGGCCAAGCAGTACGTGCCGGTGACCTGGGACGGACATGTAATCGGCGATGTGATCCTGGTGTACCTCGCCAAGAACAAGTTCGACCTCGTCGGCCGTCCGCCGGTGATCAACTGGATCACCTACCACGCCGAGACTGGCAAGAACCCGAAGACCGGCAAGAAGTGGCAGGTCACGCTGGTGCGTGATGACCGCTCGGCCGATCGCAAGAACCCCTGGGCGCGCAAGTTCTACCGCTTCCAGGTCCAGGGCCCGAACGCGATGAAGGTCACGACGAAGCTTCTGAAGAAGACTCCGCCGGACCTGAAGATGTTCAACTGGACGTACCTGAAGATCGCCGGCAAGCAGGTCGGCGCGCTGCGTCACGGCATGGCCGGCCAGCCGGGCTACGAGCTGTTCGGACCGATGAAGGACTACGAGACCGTGCACGCTGCCATCGTGAAGGCCGGCGAAGAGTTCGGTCTGCGCCTGGTCGGTGGCCGCGCCTACTCGTCGAACACGCTGGAGTCGGCGTGGATTCCCTCGCCGATGCCGGGCATCTACTCGGGCGACGAGAAGTACACCAAGTACCGCAAGTGGCTGCCGGCCGATTCCTTCGAGGGCAATGCCTCGCTGGGCGGCAGCTTCTACAGCAAGAACATCGCGGACTACTACGTCACGCCGTTCGACCTGGGCTATGGCTTCATGATCAAGTACGACCATGAGTTCATCGGCAAGGCCGCGCTGGAGAAGATCCACAACAACAAGCACCGCATCAAGGTGACGCTCGAACTGGTGTCCGAGGACGTACAGAAGGTCATCGCCTCGCAGTACGACAACAAGGAGAACGGCGGCGAGCGCGGCAAGTTCTTCGAGTATCCCTCCGCCGTGTACAGCATGTACCCGCAGGACAAGGTGCTGTCGAAAGATGGCAAGCAGGTCGGCATCTCGACCTGGGTGGGCTACAGCTCGAACGAGCGCAAGGAGCTCACGCTGGCTTACCTCGAACCCGAGTACGCCGCCGAAGGCACCGAGGTGATCTTCGTGTGGGGCGAAGAGAACGGCGGCTCGCTGAAGCCGACGGTCGAGCGCCCGCACAAGCAATTCCAGATCCGCGCGAAGGTCTGCAAGGCCCCGTACGTGCAGGAAGTGCAGAAGGCCTACGCCGGCGAGAGCAGCTGGCGCGCTACGGGCAAGCAGGACTGATCGGACGCGGAGCGGCCGGTTGGTCCCACCAGGACTGATCGTCGCATTCCGACGTCGAGTCAAAGGGCGCTGTGGCAACGCAGCGCCCTTTTTTAATTTCGCGGCTTTTCCATGCGCGGCTAAGATCCTCCACACGCGATCGCAAGGAGATGTCCATGGCCAACGAGCCCACCGCCGCCGACAACTTTCCTGCCGGCTACGTTCCACCTGCCGTGTGGACATGGGAAAAGCCCAGTGGGGGAACCTTCGCGAACATCAACCGGCCCATCTCCGGCGCGACGCACGAGAAGGAACTGCCGGTGGGCAGGCATCCGCTGCAGCTGTATTCGCTGGGTACGCCCAATGGCGTGAAGGTCACCATCATGCTGGAAGAGCTGCTGGCAGCGGGCCACTCCGGCGCCGAGTACGATGCGTGGCGCATCGACATTGGCAAGGGCGACCAGTTCGGCAGCGGCTTCGTCGCGGTGAATCCCA